>Ga0157378_10000919_pt1 | contig 27099 bp, 24 predicted proteins | sample M65metaG_FD_115309 | JGI IMG/M metagenome (GOLD analysis project Ga0157378, IMG submission 115309) | Miscanthus rhizosphere microbial communities from Kellogg Biological Station, Michigan, USA - M6-5 metaG | ecosystem: Host-associated > Plants > Roots > Rhizosphere > Soil | place: USA: Michigan... | reverse complement strand
TTTGAGCGACCTCGGTAAGAGTGGATGCCTCGGTTGCGATCTCCTGCAACTCTCCCTCGGCCATCTGGGAATACAACGCGCTCAGCCTTCGTCGTTCTTGTTCCGAATCAATCTCCGACATAGGAAGGGAATGATACGGGAAATTAGTGAGCCGGAGTAGAGTGTCCGGATTTAAGGACTGGCTCGTGCAAGCCCGCAATGTTGTAAACGCCGATTTGATCCGCTGACAATACTGCCAGCTGGGTTCCATCTTGCGACAAAGCCACAGTCTGCAAGGTAGGCAATGGCGGCGCCACGCTCAGGCTTAACATCGTTTTTCCATTTTCCGCCCTGTGGACGGTTACATATTCGCTCTTAAGATCGCTCGCATGGAAGACATCAGACGCCATTCTCGGCTTGCCAACCTTCGACACCGACACTGCAAATAACGGACTCGCGGCACTGGCGCTAGCGGTCTGTTCCATCTCGTCGGATGGAGACCGCCCCTTTAGCAAAGTCTTGCCATCGCTGCCCAACACTCGATACCAGCGTCCGTATTCCGCGACATTACAGCCCACGACAAACAATAAATTGGGTGGAAGGCTGTTTGTTTGCGGACGGCAGGTGGAGGTAACTCGCGCCACAACGCGCATCTCCCGGTCCCACCCGGTTTCGACTAGGCGCCAGCGGGTTCCTCCAGCGTTTATCGTTTGCAATTCTCCGGTTTCCGACAACACCGGCGGTTGCGCGCGAGAGGATCGATTCGCATTGATGATTACATGAAAGGTCACATCGACAACCCGTACATTGACATCCTCTTCCGGGTCAAGATGTTCCGCTTCCTTCAACTGTTGATGAATCTCGTCCGAATGGCGCTCGTGAATGACGCCGATCGCGATGAACCCGCCTGTAGGCGAAGGCCGCACAAATGCCAGTGGCCCATCAAGAGTGAAAGAGTGCTCCAGCTTCAGGTCTGGGCCGTATAACTTAAGCTCGCGCCCGGCGTGAATCAGCACACCCCGGTTTCCGATCGGCCACAGGTACTGATCTGAATCAGGCACTCGCCAATCAGTCACCTTTTTTGCTTTCATGGTGGCTAGGTCGAGTAAGACGCCACGCACTATGCGCATGGTGCGGGCCGCTGGTTCCAGTCCCGGGCGGGCCACTAGGGTGTGAGGATTGAAGGTGAGGAGTAACTGCTGTGGCCCAAGGTACGCGATCGCTGCCTCCCGATCGAAACGAACCATTTCCGACGTTGGCGGAGCGGGATAGCCAAAACTTTTTACTGGAATCGTCAATGCCGCTCGCGACGAACTCTCGGTTTGATCGGAGGCAATCGCGATGCTGCAGGTAGGCGGTGCGCAAACGTCGGTTTCGTCGATGGTAGCCTCAGCTTCCGGAGGTTTTGTCGGCGGCACTGACACATTTGCATTCGCAACTTTCCCTGTCGGGCTTGAGTTCGCTACCAGCACAATCTGCGTGGCCGCATCCAGGCTTACGTTATGCCGGCTCGAAGTAATGACCGAGCTGCCTTCCGGACCCGTGGCAACGGCAAGCTTTACGCCGCTGATTCCGATAACCTCTCCGGGCTTCACGGTTTGAGGCGTATAACGATGGTGCGGTTCGGCAATTCTGGTGGCACGAATCTGGCCTGGCGTTACGTGAGACGCGCCGGGAGAGTTTCTATCCATCGCCCGGTTTTGAATTCCCCCGATAGAGGCGCTCAACGCCATCGGTTCGTAGGCGTTGGGGTCACTCGCAGGATCACCGGCCAGCAGCGCCGCCAGCGTCATAGGCAGCGCTTTCATCTCACTTCCATTGCATTCGGCGCCGTCGAACAAAACCGCGATTTCCGACATCTGCGTCTTTGAGCGAGGGGCCTGACCGACCACGTGTCCTCGCACAATGGCGCCCTCGCGCAGCGAGCATTCTGCTCCCTGCCACTTCACTTGTACTCTCGCGAGGACCGGATCCCCCACTTTGACGCGAATCGCTTGCAAAGCGTGAACCAATTTCGCTTCAATCGGAACATGGTCCAAATCGATGGCCGCGATACCGAGCGCCTGCCAGAAGAGAAGAAAAAACGCTAACTGAAAATAGCTCGAGCGGCGCATACGACCTCATCAGGAGCGATGAGGACATTCAATATATACCAGGCAGGACGCCGCTTAAAGGCGATTCATCCAGGAAGACAATACAACGCAATGGTGTAAAGTTGTGTCAGTAACGTTCGAACAGGGCTCCGGTTTCGTCCTGAGAGCGAATTGTCCAGTGTGATGTCTGTTGCAGCATGTTGGCCAGTGACGAACCGGTTGGCACTAACGCCCACCGGACCTTCCGCATGTCGAGGAAATCGCTCCAGGCTGGCTCGACTCGAATAGTTTTTAGATACTCTTTAAGAAATTCGTCACCGTAAAGATCGTGGCGGTCATCGATTACAACTTTATTGTTCGGGTAGAGCCGGTAAATAAGATATCCACCCCAATAGTCCGGACAGAAGATCGGATCCGCAATGTCGTGTTCCACGACGTAATCCGTGCCCAGGGTTGGAAATCTCTTAGCCTCGAACGTGACGCGGGGAGTACGCCCGCTCCAGCACGCAAGTATCAATATTGCACTGACGGCTACCGGCCAGATGTGCCCACTCAAACGGCGCTCCATCGAAGTCATCCGCTCGAAGAAGAAGTTCCACCGTTGGCCAAACCATTGCGGAATTGTCCGCGACAAAATGGGGGCTGTGATCAAGGTTATGAGGATCGAAGATACGGGCAGATTTCGCGAGGCAAACAGCCCGCTGTAGGCGGCAAATAGCAGCATGAGGAGATGGGCAACCCGAAGCTTTTCGCATCGCACACCAACTGCAAAGATACCCACAAGAAGAAGTACTGCGAAGCATTGCTGCGGAATCCCATGGAAGTTTGGCGACTGAAATTCGTCGATGTGATCCATGAGAAATTTGTCGGTAAGGTAGCGATAAACATGCAAATGCAACTGGTACCCGTATGGGTTCACAAAGCTTGCTCCCAGGCACAGCAGGCCGGCAACGCCCAATGTCTTTATGGCGTGAAGATTGCTGCGAACAATGGCGTCCACAAGATAAATCGCGATCAATATAAAGCCCAGCACGAACCCGCCGTGCAGGTTGACCCACAAGAGCATTAGGGCGGGCAACCAGTACAAGCGACGAATGCAGGCTGCCTCGGTATCTGCCGCATTTAGAATCCAGAACCAGACTGCCGTAAATAACCAACTCAAAACATGTGGCCGTGCAAAGAAATGGATACTGGAAGCGCCCACCGCCAGCGCAATGAAGATTGCCGATATGGGCAGGCTCGCGCCCGACGAAATCGTCAGCCTCATAACCAGGGAGAATATGAGGGCAATCAAGAGTGCGGTGACCATGACCACCCCGCTCAGCCCCATGTGAGCGTGGATGGCCGCTATCGCCATATCGTAGAGCCACTCCCAGGCATACCAGGCTTGGCCGCCGACGCTAGCAGAAAAAGGATCCGTCCGCGTGACCGCGTGGCTATGAAGAATTAGCTCACCGTTGCGTATGTGCCAGCCGATCCCCGCATCGCCCAGCAGTCGCGGTGCCAGTCGACCGAGCCCAAGCGACAGAACTAAGACGATAAAAACCAGGTCCACTGCCGAGGGCAGAGTGAGGCTAATCCAGGCTGGAGCGATTCTCTCGGGGATTGAGGTCTCAGGCACGGCAGCGCGGATATGGTAACCGATGCGGCGGAAGTTGACAGGTGATCAAACCAATAACCACGGAGGGCACGAATCTGGGCAAGGAATGCGGTTTTCTTTTATGCAGGTTCGTGCCCTTCGTGGTTGTACCGCTGCTCTAGAGTCCGATCACGCCAACCAGTTCCTTGACCGCATCCGCACTCTTGTCAAGCGCTGCTTTTTCCTGCGGGGTAAGTTTGATTTCGATAATCTTCTCAATTCCCTTCTCGCCGAGCTTGACCGGCACTCCGACGTACAGGCCCTTAATCCCATACTCGCCCTCAAGGTATGCCGCACACGGCAGAATCTTCTTCTTGTCCTTGAGAATTGCTTCCACCATCTCCGTCACAGCGGCGGACGGAGCATAGTAAGCGCTGCCGGTCTTGAGAAACTTTACGATTTCGGCGCCGCCATCGCGAGTGCGCTGGACCAGTCTTTCAAGTGTGGCGGCATCCATCAACTCTGTGATTGGAATACCGGCAACGGTCGAATAGCGCGGCAAGGGAACCATGGTGTCACCATGCCCGCCGAGCACAAAGGCGGTAACGTTCTCTACCGACACCTTCAATTCTTCAGCAATGAAGGCGCGGAAGCGGGCAGAATCGAGCACACCCGCCATTCCGATGACCCGTTCGCGTGGCAGGCCGCTCATCTTAAAAGCCGCTTGTGCCATGGCATCCAGCGGATTCGAGACAATGATCAAAATACAATTCGGCGAATATTGAATTGCCTTACTCACCACGTCTTTCATGATCTTGTGGTTGGTGTTCAGCAGATCATCCCGGCTCATGCCTGGCTTACGTGGAATTCCTGCGGTGATGACCACAATATCGGAGTTGGCGGTGTCGGCGTAGTCGTTGGTGCCGATCACGTAAGAATCACGCTTCTCGATCGGCATTGCTTCCAGCAAATCGAGCGCCTTACCCTGGGGTACGCCTTCGACAATGTCGATAAGAACGACGTCGGCTAATTCTTTGGAGGAAATCCAGTGAGCGGCAGTAGCGCCCACGTTTCCCGAACCAACAATGCTTACTTTCTTGCGCATGGATATCCCTTTCGTTTAGAACGCCACGGATCTTCGCTGATTCCGCGGGTCAAAACTTCTGCCCCTTCAAACCTACTTCAAATCAGCTGCGAACCTCGCCGATTACATGTTAAGTCTGCGAAGTCCGCGGTCAGGTTTACGCGGTCGTCAGCACCGCCGCGTCCATATTTTGAATAATGTAGCTGGCAAACTCGCTGGTTTTCACTTTGGTGGCGCCTTCCATCAACCGCTCAAAGTCGTAGGTAACCTTTTTCTGCTCAATAGTGCTCTCGAGGCCGCGCTCGATGAGGTCCGCCGCTTCGTTCCATCCCAAAAAGCGGAACATCATCACTCCTGAGAGAATGACCGAGCCCGGGTTGATCACATCTTTGTCAGCATATTTGGGGGCAGTTCCATGGGTCGCCTCGAAGATGGCATAGCCGTCGCCGACATTCGCGCCCGGAGCAATCCCCAAACCGCCAACCTGTGCCGCGCAGGCGTCGGAAATGTAATCTCCATTGAGATTCGTGGTTGCCAGGACTGAATATTCATCGGCTCGGGTCACGACCTGTTGGAAGATGGAATCGGCAATACGGTCGTTGATCATTAACTTCTTCTTCCACGCACCCTTTCCGTGAGTTGTATAGATCGCGTCCAGCACCCGCTCTACTTCTTTCGCGACACTCTGGCGGAACTCCGGCGGAGCAAATTCAATGCCTGGTTCGATCAGCGAGGCATTTTCGTCAGCGGAAAGATTGGGATTCTTGTCTTTGTTGTCGATGATCCAACTCTCGCGCTCAGTCACCACCTGATCGCGGAACTCTTTGGTGGCGACTTCATATCCCCATTTACGAAATGCGCCTTCGGTAAATTTCTGGATGTTGCCTTTGTGCACCAGCGTCACGGTCTTGCGGCCTTCGCTCAAGGCGTGCTGGATCGCCATACGCACCAAACGATTGGTCCCAGTAACCGAGATAGGCTTGATACCCACGCCGGAGTCGAGTCGAATTTGCTTCTTGCCGCTCTTGAGCATGTCTTCGTTGAGGAACTTGATCAACCGGGCGGCGTCCGCACTTCCCTGCTCCCACTCGACTCCGGCATAAACATCTTCGGTATTCTCACGGAAGATCACGATGTCCATACGCTCGGGATGCTTCACCGGCGACGGCGTTCCCTTGTAATACTTCACCGGGCGAATACAGGAATAGAGATCAAGCACCTGCCTTAAAGTGACGTTCAGCGAGCGAATTCCGCCTCCGACTGGAGTGGTCAGTGGGCCCTTGATGGCGGCGCGAAAATCACGAATGGCATTAACGGTGTCGTCTGGCAGCCAGTTGTCGAACTTGGCTTTGGCCTTCTCGCCGGCAAAAACCTCGTACCACACGACCCGCCGCTGGCCTTTATAGGCTTTCTCAACTGCCGCATCGAAAACCCGCACAGATGCTTTCCAGATGTCCCTGCCGGTGCCGTCCCCTTCGATGAAGGGAATAATTGGATTGTCCGGCACCTGGTATTGCCCGCTGCTGTATCCAATCGTGGCGCCTTTTGGGACCGGGACGCCATTGTAAGAAGCCGCCATCATGTTCCTCCGCTGGTGTGAGTCGAAACCCTAATTATAAAGGCTGCCTTCGTGCCGCACGCTCGTAGGAGCACGATGTCCCCCAAACGGCAATACCTGGTTCAAGTGAAACCGGCCGTGCGACCGGCAATCCATCGTAATCTGACGCCTCTGCAATCGTCATTTAGAATGACGCCATGTCTCGGGCCTGGGCTTCATTCTTATTTGTAGGAATCCTCTCTTCATGCCTCTCTGCTGTTGCGCAACAACCCACGGGCCAAAGCAATCCTGAACACTGCACGCCTCCGGCACACGACGGGGTCGCCCAGTCGTCCGAGCGCGATTTGCCTCCCGCCTCGCACGCATTTTTTGACCGCACGAACGTGTTGCTATTCTCCGGGGTCGCCGTGTTTCGCGGCTTGGACTATGCCTCCACCCGGAACATGCAGGCGCGCGGGCGCGAAGAGATACTGCTGCCCGACGATGTGGTAAATAATTCGGCTGCATTTGCCGCCGTTGAGGTGGGCGGAACATTGGCATCGGTAGGTATTTCCTACATTCTGCATCGCACCAACCACCACAAACTGGAACGCTGGATGTCGATCGGACACATCAGTGTCACCGCATTTGGGGTCGCCCGGAACTACTCCCTCAAGTCAATGCACCCCTAGCCTGACGCCCCTCAGAGGCGGGCATCGTAATCATCTGGAGATATTTACACTTTTTTCGATTCTCCCGGAACTTTCGTCAAGGGAAAGGCGTACCATCTTGTGGAAAGTCCCATGTCTTCAGGTGTCCCATGCTCAGACCAATCTTGAGACTCATCGCGGTAACTGCGACGCTCCTGGTGGTTTCTGTTTATACCTTCGCCGGAAACTCAGACCGCTTCCAGACGAATCGCGACATCCATGTCGAGACTAACGATAACCCTAACGACGTGACTTGCTTTCGTTGCTCGATTTACGTCCGCGGGGAGGTCCGCGGGGACGTAACCGCTATTGGCGGCAACATTGTTCTTGAGAGCGGGGCACAGGTCCACGGCGATACGACCTCAATCATGGGAGATATCCAGCTTGGTGCAGACACAAACGCCGACCGAGATGTAACGGCCGTGGGAGGCGCGGTCCGCCGCGATTCCCAGGCGGTGGTCAAAGGGGATGTCACAGCTTTGGAGGGTCAAGGCTGGCTAGCCCTGGTATTCCTGGTGCCGTTAGTGATGCTTGGTGGGTTGCTGGCGCTGATTGTCTGGCTGGTTCTATGGCTGGTGCGCCGAACCAATCAGAATGTACCCGTAACCGCCTAGGACTGCGTCAACATACAATCGTAGATCTCGCGGACTCTTGCGCACGTTTGCTGGAGTTCCTGCTCCAAGCCATCCGGAAATTCTCTATTCAATATCTGGGAAGTCAATAGTTGAGTAGCTTTTCGGGCATGTTCCGTGGCGGGCAGCCATTTTCGCGCCCGGCCCAGGGTCAAACGCACCATGTGTTCGACCGTACGAAATAATTCTGCTGCGTGGTCCAGTTCCGCGGCCTGTGCCTTCGGTAGAATTCCGGCGGCAACGCAACGCCATAGCCGGTCACGCAAGCTGCCACCTTTGTTGGTTATTCCATTCCTGATCAGTAGATACTCCGAAATGAAATCGATGTCGTAGATCGCACCCACAGAATTCTTGAAGCTGGGTTCGCCTCCTTCCATCGCCTGCAACCGCTCGCGCATTTCACGGACTGCCATCAGGAATTCCGGCATATTTCTCATGCGCGCATAAAGCGCTTCGGTGGCGTGGTTCGCGCGACGCGCGAGCTCGGGGGCTCCCGCAACCTGGCGCATTTTCGTATACATGAGAGCCTCCCAGGGCTGCGCCTCCTGCTCGAAATAGAACTCTAGTTGGGTTGGAGTTATCAGCAGTTCGCCCTCCGCTCCTCGAGGCCGAAGCCTAGCATCGACGGGAAACACCATTCCGTCCTGGGTGTAAGCGGAGAGGACATGAACCATCTGCTCGGCGGCTTTCGTAAGGGCAACTTTGTCGTGGCTCTCGCCACAGACAAAAAACACATCGGCGTCGGAGAGGACATCGAATTCCCCACTTCCCAGCCGGCCAAGAGCCATCACCGCCAGCCCGGCCGGTGCTCCTGCAATCCTATAAGCCGCGCTGATCGCGTCTTCCGCTATCGCGGTGGTTGCCGGCAACGATTCGTAGACGCTACGGAGTTCGTACAGATCTCGCGCGCCCGAACTGAAAACCCGGTGGCGGTAGTGCCGTCGTAACAGCGAGAGCTTCTCATTGTGCGAACTCGCCGCCGAAGCCACATGGGCAAAAATCGGGTCACCAGAAATATGGCTTCCGCCCAACAGTTCATCAAAGAAATAGGCGCTCCCAACCCGCGAAGGCGCGTCATCGAATTCCGCGAGCGAGGCAATCTCTTCCGGATGGCGCACCAAAATATCCGTCAAGTATTCGCTGTTCTCGAACAAAGAGAGCGCTCGCCCCATGGCCCGCGGATTTCGTAAGACCTCTCCGTAACGTTCGGAGCTTGTGAACGCGGAACTGAGAAAGCGGAAGAAATTCTTGCGCGCGTAGGTCGACAGTTGGTGCAGTCGCGCGGTCTCGTAAATCTGGGGGGCATCGACCGCCAGGCGTTCCAGTAATTGCTGGTTCGACTGGTCAGCTGGCGTGACCTCTGGCGTGCTGCGTAGTTGGAACTCCGCATCCATGATTTCGCTCTGCCGGCGATTCTGCTGCTGGTAAATCACTCGCTGGTAGATCTCAGACACGGTCGCCATCCGTGACCTCACATTTTCTACTAGACCGCCAGGTTGCTCGACTACTCCTTGCATCGCCATGCAACGCTGTAATACTTGGAGTTCCGGATCGGTGGAAGGCAAACGATGAGTTTGCTGCCCTTGCCGCAACTGCAATCGATGCTCCAGGTGGCGCAGAAATTCGTAAGCGCTGGTCAGGTCATGGAATTCCTTACCGCTGATGTGGCGCTTGTCGTGAAGTTTCTGCAAGGAGAACAGCGTGCCCCCCGAACGCAACCAGGGCTCCGTGCCTCCGTAGACCCGCTGCAAACACTGCACTAGAAACTCGATGTCACGAATACCTCCATTGTCGATCTTCACGTCGATGCTTTGGCCGTCCGGTTCCAGCGTTCGTTTGGAATAGCGGTTGGCGTGCATCCTCTCGCGCGCTACCAGCGCCGTCTTGATCGCTGCGAAATTAACTTTTTCGGTATAGACATGCGGCTGAATGCTGCGGACAAACTCGCGCGCCAGTCGAATATCGCCTGCAGAATGCCGGATCTTAATCAATGCCTGTCGCTCCCAGTCATGGGCGGCTGTGGCGTAATAGTTTTGAGCCCGAGCCATGCTGATGGCCAGCTCTCCTTCATTGCCTTGAGGCCGCAGCCGCAGGTCAATGCGGAAGACGGCCCCCTCCCGTGTCGGTCGCGACAAGATGTCCGTGACCTGCTGCGCCAGACGGATGAAATACTCACGGTTAGAAATCTGCGCTTCTGCGGGTTCTTCCCCGTCTCCAAAGATAAACATCAAATCCACATCGGAGCTGTAGTTCAGCTCATTGCCGCCAAGTTTCCCCAGGGAAAGGACAGCGAACGGAGTATTTACGATGCGTCCTTGCTGGTCCAGATGCTGCGGGGTTCCGTACTTGCGTTGAAGCGGGGTTTCGGCATCGCGTAGCGCATTGTCGATCAGCACGTCCGCCAGAGCCGAGATTTCTGCGGTGGTTTCCGCCAGCGGCGCGAGTTTGAGGACGTCGCGTAGCATGATGCGGATGTATTCACGGCGCTTGAACCTGGAGAGCACTAGGGCCGTATCCGCTTCGAACGAACGCGAACGAAAACGCGCAAGGCTTTCGTTAAATTCCTCACGAGAAAAACTCTGGTCGAGGTTTCTTTCGCGCAGAAGTGATGGCAGCAAGTCAGGGTTTTGCAGCAATGTCTCCCCCAGAAACCGGCTGTATCCGAAAATTACCAGCGCATAGTGCGCTAAGGGGTGGTGACGATCGAGGATGCGCAATAGCGGAGGCGAATTGCTGACCAGCCGATCCAGCAAGACCAGTGCTGAATCAGGATCCGGGCACTCTTTGAGCAGTCCTGCCAGGCTTGACGCCAGGGCGGGTGGCAGCGCTTTGACGGCGTTCTCAAAGTTCTGGCGGGCTGCCACTGGATCAGCAAAGGTAATCCCGGCGAGAGACAATGCATCTTTACCTAAGCGCGAACTGGGATCGGCGGTTGCCAAGTGAGTCTGAGGAAAATCAGCATAGCATGGGAGTTATGGGGCTAAAGTTCCGACACCGGAATCTGATTAGCGAATTTCTCTATAGCTTCGCCGTGAGAATTCGAACCTTATGAAAAATTCGCTCGAAGTCAAAAATCGCGCCGCATGGCGTTCCTGGTTGAAGAAGAATGGAGCCATCGAAAAAGAGGTATGGCTTGTTTATTACAAGAAGGCCTCCGGCAAGGCGGGGATTTCGCACGACGAGGCGGTAGAAGATGCTCTCTGCTTTGGCTGGATTGACGGAAAGCGGAAGAGAGTCGACGACGAACGTTTCATCCAGCGCTTTACGCCGCGCAAACCGGGCAGCCGCTGGTCGGCCATTAACATTGAACGCGCCAAGAGGTTGATCGCTGATAACAAAATGACTTCAAACGGAGCGGCTGCTTTTCATCCCGAGCGTAAGATTAAGGCTCCCCCGACGGACCTGCCCGATCCATTGCGCAAGGAATTTCAACGCCACACGAACGGGTGGAAGACTTTCCAAGACTTTCCGTCCTATTACCAGCGCATGAGCATTGCCTGGGTGGCAACCGCCAAAAGGAAGGACACGCAGAGCAAGCGCCTGCAAGAATTGATCAAATCTTCGTCTGAAAACCGACGGATCAAGTTCATGTAAGGATGGACGCCCCTGCCACAGTTTCGGACAACCCATGGCAGCCCGCCTGTGGGAAACGCCATCCTAGAAACGAAGTCGCAACAGAAATCATCAATTCATTGGAGGTCTTATGGCCGGCAAAAATACAGCAGCGTTTGGAATTTACGAAACGCAAGCTGACGTGGAATACGCGCTCGACGCACTGCGGGCGGAGGGATTTCGCAATACTGACATTTCCGTGCTATTCCCTGAGAACAAAGGTACTAAAGACTTTGCCGTGGAGAAGAACACCAAAGCCCCCGAAGGAACGGCTGCTGGTGCGACGACTGGTGCAGTCATTGGCGGCACGCTGGGATGGCTCGCAGGGATCGGGGCGCTAGCCGTTCCGGGCGTTGGACCACTGCTTGCTGCCGGCCCCATCGTGGCAGCTCTCACTGGCGTCGGAGTCGGCGGAGCGATTGGTGGAATCACTGGTGCGTTGATCGGAATGGGTATTCCAGAATACGAAGCCAAGCGTTACGAAGGCCGCATCAAGGGGGGAGGAATACTGCTCTCCGTACATTGCGACGATTCGAACTGGACCAAGAAAGCCAAGGACATTCTGGTGCGGACTAGCGCAACTGATGTGTCCTCGACCGGCGAGGCCTCGGCGGACTTCCAGAAGACTGATAAACCCTTGCCACGCGCCAGTTAATGCTCCGAACGCGGGGGCGAGTATTTGCCCCCGCCGATCCTCTAGTACCCCTTTTGTTTGTCAACCATCGCCAGAAGCGGACGATGGTCGAGGTAGCGACGCAGATTTTCCGCGATCAACCCGTATTGCCGGTCCCAGAGCTTTTCCGTCAATCCGGCAGTGTGCGGAGTAATCAGAAGATTTTCCAGTGCCCACAATGGAGAGTCTGCTGGCAGTGGCTCATGCTCGAAGACGTCGAGAGCTGCTCCCCCGATCTTTCTTTCGCGCAGTGCGGTAAGTAACGCAGCCTCATCCACGAGAGGCCCGCGTCCGACATTGATAAGACATGCGTCCGGCTTCATCCGAGCAAACCGGGCGGTATTCATAAGGGTACGGGTCTCTGGAGTAACCGGAACGGTCAGGGCGATGTAGTCAGACTGCGAGATGAGCGAATCCAGTTCGGACGACGGAAACACGGTCTCCACGCCCTCAGGTTTTGGCTTATACGGATTTTCGCGGACCGCAACCACCCTCATGCCCATAGCGTCAGCATGCTTTGCGACCTTGCTTCCAATGCTGCCTACGCCAATCAGCCCCAGAGTCGCTCCGGCAATCTCCCGAGGATGAGGAGAATTGTTCCACATGTCCTCCTGTGCCCAGAAGTGGCGCGCCTGGAATCGCATCGCCTGCGGCAGATTCTTGGCGAGCGCCAGGATCAATGCCATGACATGCTCTGCAACCACTGGACCGTTTACATCGCGCCCGTTGGTGAGCATGACGTCGCTATCAACCAGCTCCGGAAACAAAAGCTGGTGTACCGCCGCAGCGGGAGAATGAATCCATCTTAAATTGCGTGCCGAGGCTAATTGCTGAGGCCGTAGCGACCACCCAATAATGATCTCGGCATCACGTATTTGATCATCGATTCCCTCGTAAGAACCACGATTCACAACCTCAAGTTGGGGAAAGTCTTTTTCCAGCCGGCCCGCCAGCCATCCGGGCGCTCGCCACAATTCGAACCTGTGGTAAAGGACGATGACAAGTTTCATTGTTGAGATGATAACCGCAGGAATTCAGTTGCGGTTGAAGCGCAAGTGCTCTTCAAATTCTCTCACCCATATACGCTGGATCGGTGTGTCAGGAACGTCGCACTCGCGGGCCGCGCGTATCCGGTCGAAGGCCTGGTCGCTCGTCATCCCATTCCTGACCAGCACACTGGCGGCGATTAGGGAAGAGCGCCCAATACCGGCCCGGCAATGTATTGCAACCGCGTTGCCCTTGTCGAGCTCGTTTGCAAGCCTTTCGACAAATGCCGTGACCTCCGCCTTGCAACCAGGTGCCGCCCTGTCTTCGATTGGAAACGACAGACAAATGATGCCATTCACCTCGCAAACCGCCGCCTCTTCCAACAGGTCAAGATACGCAGCTTCGCGCACCGGCAATAGTGAAACCACGATATCGACGCCGGCAGCTCGAAGGCGGCGAACATGGTCTTTAAGCCATTCGCCTCCGTTCGGGCACGGCATGATCCCCAGTCTTCCATTACTAGGTTCGCTGATCCAATAAATCTCTTTCAAAACTTTTAGCCCCAGAGCCTTAAAGGTTTGCGTACCGGTGACGAGCTATTTCTTGATCGGAGCCCGTAGATCCTGGCCCGTCATCTCTTTCGGCTCGGGCAAGCCCAACATACCGAGGACAGTCGGCGAGATATCGCGCAGAGATCCGTTGGGTTTTAGCGTGAAATTCTTGTCGTCCGCGGACACCACGATGAACGGCACGGGATTGGTGGTATGCGCGGTGTGCGGCCCGCCGGTTGCCGGATCGATCATCATCTCCGCATTCCCGTGATCGGCGGTGATCAGCATGGCTCCGCCCCGGGCGCGTACGGCCAACTCTATGCGTCCCAGGCACGCATCCACTGTTTCTACCGCCTTCACCGTCGGTTCAATCTTGCCCGAGTGCCCGACCATATCGGCATTGGCAAAGTTTACGACGATAACGTCGAAAGTGCCGTCCTCCGCCGCTTTTACCACAATGTCTGCGATGCCACCGGCACTCATCTCTGGCTTCAAGTCGTAGGTCGCGACTTTTGGTGATTGCACCATCTGGCGATCTTCTCCGGGAAAAGGCTGTTCCACACCACCGTTAAAGAAGTATGTGACGTGAGCATATTTCTCGGTCTCAGCCACGCGGAGATTGCGCATGTTTGCCTGGCCCATGACGTTCGCCAGAATGTTCTGCATCGATTCCGGAGGAATCACGACCGGGAGCGAGAACTTCTTGTCGTACTGGGTCATACAGATGTAGGTCAGATTCTTAGGGACCCGATCGCGTGGAATAGCAATATCGAGATCGTCTGCTCCGGGCAAGTCACGACCGCCTTGCTCGTTCAGGCCGCTGTTGCGGGTCAGAGCACGGGTGATTTCGCGAACGCGGTCAGCTCGGAAGTTAAAGCAGATACAGGAGTCATCATCTCGAATCGTGCTGAGTGCCTCACCGCGGTTGTCCACGCAGACAAATGGCACAACGAACTCATCGGTCACGTCCTTGTTGTAAGAGTCTTTCACTCCCTGAACTGGATCGACGTACTTGCCGCCCTCTCCGTCGCCATAAGCCATGGCGTTGAAGGTTTTGGCGATGCGATCCCAGCGGCGATCGCGGTCCATGGCGTAATAGCGGCCATTGACTGATGCAATTTTACCAGTGCCATATTCGCGCATCTTTTGCTGCAGCAGTTCCAGATAACCAGCTCCATTCGTGGGCAACGTGTCGCGTCCGTCCATAAAGGCGTGCACGAACACTCGATCAACACCGTTTTCTTTCGCCATTCTCAACAATGCATGCAGATGAGTCTGATAAGAGTGCACGCCGCCATCGGAGAGCAGTCCAAACAAATGCAAACGGCGTCCGCCGCTACGCGCGTTTTTGATAGCACCCAGCAAGGAAGGGTTCGAAAAAAGTTCCCCGTTTTGGATCATCAACTCAATCCGCGTGCTATCCATATGCACGATTCGCCCCGCGCCGATGTTAAGATGTCCGACTTCACTGTTGCCCATCTGCCCGTCAGGCAGGCCGACCGAAGGGCCGCTGGTCTGAATCAGCGTGTTGGGATATTCCCGTAGCAAGCGGTCGTACACCGGTTTGCGGGCGAGAGCGATGGCATTGGCTTTGGTTTCTGTACGATATCCCCAGCCATCAAGGATGATAAGGACGAGCGGTTTTGGACGCGTCATAAGTTGGTTTTGGGATTCCGACTCTTAGGTTGTGACCAATGCTGGATTAGGAATGATCATTCTTTGGAGCGGCAGGAGGTGGGGTTGGTGGTTTGCTCCTCTTCTTCCGCTCTTCCGACATCTTCTGAATGCGCTCCTCCAGTCGCCGCATGATGGCCTCGTTGTCTTCCTGGATCCGTGAGGAGGCGATCTGCATAGCTTCTTCCGTCATGGCCGGCATCTCCTGCATCAGCTTCTTTCCTACCGGCGATGAGTAGAAAACGACCACGCTTTCCAGGTCCGACTTGGTCAAATGCTTCTGGTAGACCGGCACCATGTCGCCGAGAATTTGATCGACTGGATAGTTCTCATAAAGATCGCCAATCATCGCGTCCAGTTCTGCTAGTTGCATGGCGTTGATGGTAGGAATCCGCCGTTCTATTAGGTCACGGGTGATGGTCTTGATCTGCTGTTCCGACTTCTGCATCACCGCCATCGTCTGTTCGCGAACGTGCATAACCTGGAAGAGATTCATGACTTCTTCCGGGCTGGGTGCATCTGCCGTCGATTGCGCCAGGCCGGCGCAAGTACCGATCAGAACCGCGATTGCCAAGTAAAACCACTTCATAACATCTCCTGCTGGCGCTCTAGCCCTTGTAATTCAAGGCTTTTAATCCAAGGAACCGGGCCGAGCCACCCAAAGCCTCTTCGATGCGGATCAACTGGTTGTACTTGGCGATGCGATCGGTCCGCGAAGCTGAACCTGTTTTGATCTGGCCTGCGCCGGTCGCGACCGCGAGGTCGGCAATAAACGTGTCCTCGGTTTCGCCGGATCGATGCGAGATGACCGAGGTGTAGCCATTCCGGCGGGCGAGGTCGATAGCGTCCAGGGTCTCGCTGACGGTTCCTATCTGGTTAACCTTGATCAGAATGGAATTTCCCACGCCGCGGTCGATGCCCTCTTGAAGCCGTTCGACGTTGGTGACAAAAAGATCATCACCGACTAACTGGATTTTGCCGCCCAATTCTTGGCTCATCATTTCCCATCCAGCCCAGTCATCCTCGGCAAGACCATCCTCGATGGAAACAATAGGATAGTCATTCACCCATTTTGACCAGTACCGCACCATCTCTTCTGAACTCTTGCTCGACTTGTCGGATTTCTTGAATACGTAGTTGCCGTCCTTGTAGAACTCGCTGGAGGCCGGGTCGAGCGCGATGGCAATCTCTTCCCCGGGCTTGTACCCCGCCTCCTGGATGGCTTCAAGCACCACCTCAATGCCCTCCACGTTCGATTTCACCGAAGGTGCGAACCCACCCTCATCCCCTACCGCGGTGTTGTAGCCACGTTTTTTCAGCACTCCCTTGAGCGTATGGAAAACCTCCACCCCCCAGCGCAAGGCCTCGGAAAACGACTCCGCGCCCACCGGCATCACCATGAACTCCTGGAAGTCGACGTTATTGTCGGCATGTGCCCCACCGTTGAGAATATTCATCATCGGAGTCGGCAAGGTGTTCGCCCCTGCGCCCCCCAAATACCGGTACAAGGGCAATCCATCAAAGGTCGCTGCCGCCCGGGCTGCTGCCATCGAGACCGCCAAAATAGCGTTAGCTCCCAAACGTCCTTTGTTCTCGGTGCCGTCGAGTTCAATCATTTTCTGGTCGAGCCCACGCTGGTCCGCGGCATCGAAGTTCGCCAAGGCTTCCGCAATCTCTCCATTCACATTCTCTACCGCCTTGAGCACACCCTTGCCCAGGTACCGGCCCTTGTCGCCATCACGCAGTTCCACCGCCTCATGCTCGCCGGTTGACGCGCCGCTGGGTACGATGGCGCGGCCCTGCGACCCATCCGCCAGAATGACTTCCGCCTCAACCGTCGGATTTCCGCGTGAATCGATGACTTCGCGGCCCCTGATTTCTGCAATATTGCTCATGAAGCTCCCTTGTTCCTTTCGTTCCGCTTCCGTAATTTCCTGCAATTTTGAATCGATCGTAAAGCGTCTTCCCGTCAGGTAGCCGACGCCGCTCTAGGTTTTTCTCATGTTCACTCAGGAAGTTGTGATTATAAATCAAGGCCTTGTCTCGGCTGGTTCCCCGCCCTGTTCCGAGGTTGTGCCCATTCCTAGTGTGGCTTACATTCGCTTCTGGGAATGTTTCAATTTTCGGAGGCAACAATGAAAGTACCCAAGAGAGTCGTTGTGATGGCAAGTTTCCTGCTGGCCGCCGTTTGCACCACCGCACAAACCGTTCCGGCGGGCACCGCACTGAGAGTCCGGCTGCAAACTACGCTCTCTACATTTTCCAACAAAGCTGGGGACGTATTTACCGGACAAGTCACCCAGGCCGTCACCGTGGATGGACAGACCCTCATCCCAGTTGGCACCACGCTCCAGGGCCACGTCACCAAAGTCAGCGAACCGCGCCGGATCAAAGGACGCCCGACCATCGGAATTCTTCCTGAAACCGTGACCCTGGCAAGCGGCGAGAAGCTGCCTCTGACCGCAACCCTGGTCGACACCAACCTGCACAACGGCAGCGATGTCAACGAAGAAGGCCAGTTCAAGGGAGCCAGCCACGACCTCAAGGATTTGCTGCTCATGGGAGGCATTACCGGCAACGGTATGTTGATCGGAGGCCTAAGCGCCGGAGCAAAAGGAACCGGGATAGGCGCGGCGATTGGTGGTGGAGTGGCGGTTGGATATTGGCTCTACAAACGCAACGCCGCCGTATTGCCCACGGGAACTGAGTTGGTTATTGAGTTGGATCGCCCGCTGACGCTGGCGACAGTCACCGGCCAGTAGCCACCGTCACAGGTTGTTCACTAGGTTCGTACGCAACGATATAACCAGCTACTGCACTTGCCGCAACGGTCAGCGGACTCGCCAAATACATCTGGCCGGGTCCGCTGCGACCCGGAAAGTTTCGATTCTGCGCGCTGATAACCACCTGGTCCGGCCGGGTCGAAACTCCCGGTCCGGCATTGATACAAGCTCCACAACTCGGCTCAATCACTCGGGCTCCGGCATTCTCAAAAATCTCCAGATAACCTCGCGCGATGCAGTACTCGCGAGTCTCCTGCGACCCAAACTGGATGTAGAACTGCACTGAGTCTGCGACCCCTTTTCCGCCACGTAGTGCTTCTGCCAAAACCTGGGCGTACATGTCCATGTCTTCGTTCTTCCCGGCCGTACATGTGCCCCCGTAGGCAATTTCGACGGGCACTGGTGTGTTTAGGTCGCGCACATATTTGCCATTGCCGGGGTCCCCTGGCGTAGCCACCATGGGTGTAATTTCAGCAGCATCCAACTCGATCACGTGCGCGTACTCGGCGCCCGGGTCGCTATATAACCTAGCCAGCATCGCCTCCGCCCGCTTCCGGTCCATCCCCCGGCGCTCTACCAGAAACTCCACTACCTTCTGGTCGGGAGCGACGATGCCAGTGAAACCACCAATTTCCGCCGCCATGTTGGTCATGGTGGCCCGTTCGTCCACGCTCAATTGCTCGATTGCCTCCCCGCCGTATTCCATCACTTTAGCGAGAGCCTGGCCGCTGCGAACGTATTCCAGGCTGAGAATCTTGAGAATGAAATCCTTGGCGGTCACATTGGGATGCTTCTTCCCGTGCACCACGATCCGCACCGATTCCGGCACCTTGACCCGAACGTCTTTGGTGATCCACGAGTTGAAAACGTCCGTGGTGCCGATGCCAAAGGCCACGCAGCCCATGGCTCCGACGTGAGGTGTGTGTGAATCCGATCCAATGTTCAGCTGACCCGGAAGCGCGTAGCTCTCCAGCACAATCGAATGACAGATTCCTTCCGAGCCCTTTCGATCTTTGAGCTCCCCATGAAGCTTGATTCCCTGCTTCTGGGCAAAATCCTGCTGCTTGAGCTTGAGCTGGGTCGCCAGATCGAGCAATCCCAGTTTTTTCTTCTCCTCAGAAATCACTTCATCCAGGAACGTCAGGTGGTCACGGAAGAACAAAATGCTCGATGCCTCATTAACTTGCGCATCTTTGCCAACGTATCGCTCGAAGAAAATTGCCGCCATCGGAGTGACGTATTCGTGACTAAACCGCAAGTCGGCCTTGGCGAATCCGGTGTCACCAGGCTTCACAAAAGGGACACCCGCCTCGCCTTTCTCGTTAAGCAAGTGACGGGCGAAGATCTTTTCCGCCAGATTCATCGCACGTGTGCGCGTTTTGATCGGCGGTAGAAATACCTTCTTCTGCAGGCGGGCAACATTGAAAGGAAACAGCCCGCCATATTCAATCACCTGCCGCGTGATCTCATCTTCGCCTCTGGTAAACTCTTCAAGCGGAATCTCCTCTCCGCCTCGGATCTTGTCTATCACTGAGAAGTTCGTGGAGGTCAGCACGCCGAGATTCTGGCAATTCTGCTTGTAAATACGCTCAATGTTCTCGGCGATCACCACCTGAATGCCCGCGCACATCTCGGCATAAGGAGACTGCTCCCGGCTCGACCCTTTGCCGCGACGCTTGCCGCTGACCGCGCAAACAAATCCACCCTGCTTCACCTGGCCGCGCCCTATTGGCACTTCCCCACCGCACTTCAGCCCCAGGTAAGGAATCTCTCCTAGCGTTTCGTCGAAATAGAAGCAATAGTGCGCGGGGGTGATCTCATCGGTAGAAATGTCGTCCCGGAGTTTCGGATTATTCGCTGGATTCTTGGTATCCCAGGGCAGGTCTTTCCCAGCGAGCTGGCGTTTGATCAGTTGAGGATCTTCGGTTAGAAAGAGAACTCGTCCCGAAAATTTGACTTTGTCGGGACGTTTTTCGATTTTGCGCTCAAGAAGAGATGAAATCACAGGAACCCTGCCAAAAATGTTCTCCTTAATTGTACGCCGGAAGCTTGCTGAGGCATCGTGACCGTAGTACCGATAGTGAGCCAATTTCAGGGACTGTAGTTGGCAGGCAGGAGTAGCCTCGCACGACGCAGACGAGTATCATGCTCGCAAGCGCAATGCTGTAGCCTAGGCTTCCGGCTCTGAGGATATCCACTCGGCATCCTCAACCAGGTTTTCACGTGGAATCTCTTTCGGCGCCCTTTTTCGTGGCGTGACTCTAAAGCGCGGGTAAGAAAACCTCGCGGCAATTTTGTCGGCTCAAATCTTGTTTTGAGGAGAACCATATGGCTTTAATGCGTCCGGACCCAACGTTCTACCCTTCACCCGGCATGGCGATGCAGGCCCCGCCGGAACGCCTGGCTTATGTGGCTCTGCTCAACGTAGGTAAAAATGGAAAACATGATGCCATGGGCGTCATTGATCTTGAGCCGGGTTCTTCCGACTACGGGCGGCTCGTGGGGCAAACGGATTTTCCCCGCGGCGATAACGAATTGCATCATTTCGGCTGGAATGCCTGCAGTGCGTGTCTCTGCCCGCAGACCCCGCATCCGCATATGGAACGGCGGTACCTTGTGGTACCGGGCATCGGGTCGTCGCGAATCTACATTCTGGACACCAGGCCCGATCCCAAACAGCCAAAGATCGTCAAGGTGATCGAGCCGGAAGAGTTCATCAAAAAGACTGGCTACACTTCGCCGCACACCATCCACTGCGGCCCGGACGGCGTCTATGGTAGCGCGCTTGGGTCGGCCACGGGAGACGGTCCCGGCGGCATTTTCCTGATGGATGCAAACACATTCGAGTTGAAGGGCCAGTGGGAGCAGGATCGCGGCCCACAGCAACTGGCTTACGATTTTTGGTGGCACTTGGGACAGGACATCATGATCACCTCCGAATGGGGCACAACCAACATGGTGAAAGACGGCCTCAATGCAGAACTATTGCTAGCGGGCAAGTACGGTCACAAGTTGCACATATGGGATCTCGACAAGCGCCGTCACCTGCAGGAGATCGACTTGGGCGCGGAGCAGCAGATGGTGCTCGAGCTTCGGCCTGCGCATGATCCGAACAAGACGTGGGGATTCGTCGGGGTGGTGGTTTCACTCAAGGATCTTTCATCCTCAATTTGGATGTGGCAGCGCGAAGGCGATGGTAAAAATGCCAAGTGGACTGCCCGCAAGGTGATTGAAATTCCCGCCGAGCCGGCGGACCCCGAAAATCTGCCGCCGCTGCTCAAGGGATTCAAAGCAGTGCCGCCTCTGGTCTCGGACATCAACCTCTCGCTCGACGACCGTTTCCTTTACGTGTCCTGCTGGGGAACAGGTGAGTTTATCCAGTACGACGTTTCGGATCCCGCCAATCCCAAGCAGACGGGGTCGGTCCACCTCGGAGGCATTGTGCGCCGCACGGCCCATCCCAAGAAGCCGAAGCAGGCGCTCAACGGTGGCCCGCAAATGGTTGAACTCAGCCGCGATGGCAAGCGCATCTATTTTACCAACTCGCTGTACTCGCCTTGGGATGAGCAGTTCTATCCTGATGGGATAAAGAGTTGGATGGTAAAGATCGATGCCGACCCCAAGGGCGGGATGAAACTCGATGAGAAGTTTTTCGTCGAGTTCGACGGGCTGCGTGCTCACCAGGTACGGCTCGAAGGAGGCGATGCCTCGTCTGATTCCTACTGCTTCTCGGAGGCAAAGTAGTCATGAACCATTCGGAGGTAGGCTCGACGGCATTGTGGCTGATGGCGCTGCTCGGGGCCTACCACGGCATTAACCCTGGCATGGGATGGCTCTTCGCGGTTGCCCTGGGTATGCAGGAGCAAAAAGGAAGTGCGGTAGCAAGGTCGCTCGTCCCAATTGCGCTAGGCCACGCCTTGGCAATTGGCGTTGTCGTGCTGGCAGCGGCATTTCTTGGCATGGCGCTGCCCCGGGAAGCCATCCGCTATCCCGTCGCCGGGCTGCTGGTTGGGCTGGGAGTCTACTCGCTGGTGGGACACTATCACCCCCGCTGGGTCCGCATGAAAGTTGGCTTTCGGGATCTGACGGTGTGGTCGTTTCTGATGGCTTCGGCGCACGGCGCGGGACTAATGGTGGTGCCTGTGTTATTGGGCAGCAGCACGGTCGAAGCCGCGGACCAGATTGCAGGTCACCATCACATGTCCGGAGCCACGCCTGGCGCGGCGCTACTCGCCACCGCCATTCATACAGCGGCCTATCTTGCGGTAACCGGGCTCATTGCCTGGGTGGTCTATACCAAGGTCGGTCTTGCGGTTCTTCGCAAGGCATGGCTCAATCTCAATGTCGCCTGGGCAATTGCGCTCGTAGTGACCGGCCTCGTGGTCCTGGTGATTTAGCCTCTACGCACGTTCCCAGATCAGCGATGACCGTGCGCATGATCGTACTTCTCGCCCGCCGGAATCACTATTGCCAGACGGTTCTCCTTCGGTGCCAGCGGGCACGTCGCGTAAGGCGTGACCGCGCAAGGCGGATTGTAGGCTTTGTTGAAATCGAGAATGACGGTACCGTTTTTGACCGGGTCGGTCTCTAGAAAACGTCCGCCCGGATAGGTATCGGTCTTGGAAGTCAGGTCATTAAAGACGAAAAATAGACTCTTGTCAGGATCGCCACCCAAATCTGTCAATTGGAATTCGTGCCCATTCAGTTTGAACCGCGCTTGTCCGCTGATTGGGGTCGGCGTTATGTCACCCAGGACATTGGGGACATCCACCGATTTCTTTCCCTCTGACGGTACCCATGTCGCCGTAACCCGATAATTTAGCTGGATAGGATAGAAAACCGGACCGCGATAGTTCCGGACCGCAGGGTTATCGACATCTTTCAGCCGAATCCCCATGCGCGAACCGCGCTGGATTACCCGCATGCGCAGGCTGCCCATCTCCACCACTGCCTGCGTCCCAGAAGTATCCGGCGGCAGCTTCGCCACCTTTACCGGTTTTCCGGCCATACGGGCATCGGCGCCAGGAAGAAATTTGACCGTCACTTCGTCGTTCTGCAAAACAAACGATCCGGCATGGGCAGGCCCGCTGGGAAAAACCACGGCATTCGATTTATCGGAACCGAAGGTATTCTCCCCGGGCTTCAGCCAGAACAAACCCGCCAGGGTCAGCCAGTTTTGTTTGAGGTCGTCCACCAGTTCGGCCTTCCACTTAAGGAAAGACTGCTGGTAGGCCGCATCAACTTTGTCAGCGGCGCCCGACCACAAGCGGCCCAGTATTACCACTGCAATCACGAACCCCAGCCTGCGACGACTCATCCCACCCTCAAACCTTCACGTGATTGCGGGGATCAGGCAGCGCCTCTAACCCGCGGCCCGCAAAGATCTCCTGAAACTCGCGCAGCAGTTGCTGATGAATCGATCCGTTCGAAGCCAGGGTTTCATTGCTGTTGATCTTGAACGGGCTTCCGTCAAAACCGCTGACCCTTCCGCCTGCTTCTTCAACCATCAGCACCCCGGCTGCGGTGTCCCATGGATTGAGATTGAACTCCCAAAAACCTTCCAGACGTCCCGCCGCAACATAGCAAAGATCGAGCGCCGCCGACCCTGCCCGCCTGATGCCGTGGGTGAGCAAAGTGATCTGGTGATAGAAGTGAATATTTGGATTCTTGTGGCGTTTCTGACTGGGGAAGCCGGTAGCCACCAATGACTCTTTCAGCTTGGCAATTTTCGAGACTCGAATCGGCTCACCATTCAGGAACGCGCCACTTCCCTTTTCGGCGGCAAACAACTCATCGCGGGTGGGATCGTAAACTACCCCGGCTATCCGCTGCCCCTTATGCTCGAGTCCTAGCGAAACGCAGAACATGGGGAAGCTGTGAGCAAAGTTCGTGGTGCCATCAAGGGGATCCACGTACCATCGATACTCGCTGCCGGTATCGACCAATCCTTCTTCTTCCCCTAGGACATCATGGTCGGGCCACAGCGCTTGAATTCTCTTTCGAATGAGTGCTTCCGAATTGCGATCAGCTTCCGTCACCAGGTCCGCTTCGCCTTTGTATTCGACAGTAACGCGCCGCCGAAAATAAGGCATCAGCAAGGCCCCAGCCTCACGCGCAATATCGCTCATTCCAGGCACAAAGCCTGTTTTAAAATTTGGAGTTGGCATATTGACTTAGCCCTGCTTACGGCCTCCGTCTTCACTGATGTAGACGATGTCGTGCTTAAAGATGAAGAGGTTGGGCTTGTCCTGGCGGGTTAACCGCACCATATGCTTGTCGTAGTACTCGATCCATCCTTCGACTAGCTCGCCGTCGGTAAGCTTCACCCGCACCGCCTTTTGCTTTTCACCCAAACCCTTCAGATAACTAGCTTCGTGGGAGGTCTCGGATGGCGGAGGGGCGGGCTTTCCCTTGCGCGGCGGACGGGAAGATCCGCGATCATGAAAAGGCATCCCGCTATTCTACATGGTGAGGGTTGCCTGCTATCACTCGGACTTTGATGTGTAATAGCCGGTGCGGTGCCGCACCTTGTAACCCACGTTCTTTTGTAAGCTCACCTGAATCCGGCGGTAGTCGGAGTCGGCGAACCGCTGCGAAGGATAATAAGCCAGCAGGTACTGCGTCCGCAGTTCATCGCTGATTTTCTGGAAGGCCTCGTCGAGCTGAGGGATGGATGTCGCGTAGAAGTAACGTCCCCCAGTGTCTTCGGAAAGCTGGATCAGTGCGTGCTCTCCGCCGGTATCACGACCGGCACTGGCCTCGATGGGCACAATGATGATGCTATATACGATGGCTTCCGCCTGCTGCGCCGCCCGGACGGCCTCGTGGTAATTAACACTGCTAACTGTGTCTCCCCCATCGGTGATCACAACCATCACCTTTCTTCCCCTACGCGGCTCAAGCGCATGGGAGCCCAGGAAGAGTGCGTCATAGAGGGCGGTTGCCGAGCCCAGACGAATGCGGTCGATGCCGCGATCAATCACCCTGGTATCGGCGGTAAAGGGAGTAACCTCATTTACCACCTCGCTGAATGCGTAGACTGACATCCCATCCACCGGACGCAGAATAGCGTGGGCGAAGCGCCGGGCCGAGGAAAGCTCCAACGGTAGATCTTTCCGGGTGCTCAGGCTGGTATCGATCTGCATAACAATTGAGAGCGGGAGCGCGGACTCTTTGCCAAACAGCGCGACCTTCTGTTCCTTATCGTTTTCGAGGATTGTGAAATCCTCTTTGTTCAACCCGGCAATTGGCGCGCCGTTGGCGTCGGTAACCGTAACAAACACGTTCACCAGCTTCACATCCACCTTGAATGTGGTGTCGGAAGACTCCGCAGGAGCAGTCTCCGCCTCCGGCTTGGATGCTGTCTTGCTGGAGGTTTCGCCCGCCCATGGCGGTTTAGGAACCTGGGCAACGCACTGGGATAGGGTCAGAACGACAAGGGCAACCAGAGGTCTTATCATTGGCTGCTTAGGTTGGATGCTGCCTTTTCAGGATTGGTGCCCTCAGGTCGAGGAATCTCCGCTGGAAACGGCTCGCCATCTGCCCAGACCGCCCCATCTTCGAAATACTCCTTCTTCCAAATGGGCACTGTGCGCTTGAGGGTGTCGATAACCCATCGGCAAGCTTCGAATGCCGCTGCTCGATGTGCCGAAGCCACCACAATCAGCACGCTGGTTTCGCCGATCTCGATCCGCCCGAGACGATGGACGATACCCACATCCCGAACCTTGTATTCCGCCATGGCCTCTTCTGCCAGTGCTTCGAGTTTCTTCAAGGCCATGTCTTCGTAAGCTTCGTAGTCGAGGTAGAGGGTTTGCCGGCCCCGGGTATGGTTGCGTACGATCCCCTCAAAAACGATGGCTGCCCCATCCTCGGGCTGTTTGATTGATTCGATGAGGGCTTGAGTTTCGATTCTCTCGCGGACAATTTTCGCGTGGGACGTGCCCCCGCTTACGGGCGGCAACAGCGCGACCTCATCCCCTTCTTTTAGCAGCGTCCGTGCATCGGCGTATTCCTGATTCACAGACACCGCGATAGAACCAAAATACGGCCGCAAATCAGAATTGGTGTCAGCGTAGTGAGCCAGAACGTCCGCTACGGTCGGAACGCCCAAGAAGGAGAGCGAGTCAGAACCCTTGCCCACCTTCTCTTTTAGGATCCCGAAAAATAGGACTCGAATCTGCATGAGGGGTGATGCAAGTTAGTTTACCGTGGATACAAAATTCGCGGAAAATCCCCAAGCGAGCATTACCGTGCAGTTCAGAACGGTTGCCAACGCAGCGTGTCCGCGACGGGCAGTAGGAAAAGAGGAGATCGCCGGATACGTGCGGGCTATTTTGACACTCCCGAGAATCAACTGCTACCATCAATGACTTGCTGCAGAAACCCGCCTCACAGTCGTCCCCGTCGTCTAGCCTGGCCTAGGACATCGCCCTTTCACGGCGGTAACACGGGTTCAAATCCCGTCGGGGACGCCAAGTAAGTTCAAACACTTACAGGCTGTATGCCACTAATCGCCTTGGGGGCGGTGACGTAGGGGTGACAATCAGCAAACGTGCTACCGCACTATTTCTGGTTAGCATAAACGCATTCACCCAATCCGCCGCTCCGCAGAATGCTTTCACTCCCGATCAGGTCAAGTTTGGTCCGCCCCCTCCTTCATTGCCGCCGGGAGCGCAGTTGGCCGTTCTGGAAGGAAACCCAATGGGCGATGCTGGCAATTATACGGTTCGTATAAAAATGCCTGCTGGATATAGGATCGCGCCTCACACTCATCCATATCGCGAAAACGTGACGGTACAACTGAAAGTCGGCATGGGAGACCACTTCGATACCACCCACATGATGGGATTCCCGGCCGGTAGCTTTGCTTATCTCGATCCCGAGATGCATCACTATGCTATGGCGGATGGCGAGACCATGATCCAAATTCACGATCAGTCTCCGCTCAAAATCAACTACATCAACCGCGGAGACGACCCAAGTGCAGGGGAATAGCGGCGGATTTTGAGACGGTAGATGGGAAACAAGGGCTGCAACAACCGAGTGTTGTTGATTGCCCGGCCGATCGGCCAGATTGGCTAAGCCCTCACGAAATCCATCCGCGATTGTTCAAATACTGTTCAGTGCTAGACTGGCGGCACTTGAGGCGAACCTCTGTGGATGGAGCAGTTACTTCTCCTGGGTTAGTCCGGTTCGGAACCTT
>Ga0157378_10000916_pt1 | contig 27181 bp, 16 predicted proteins | sample M65metaG_FD_115309 | JGI IMG/M metagenome (GOLD analysis project Ga0157378, IMG submission 115309) | Miscanthus rhizosphere microbial communities from Kellogg Biological Station, Michigan, USA - M6-5 metaG | ecosystem: Host-associated > Plants > Roots > Rhizosphere > Soil | place: USA: Michigan... | reverse complement strand
GTCATGATACAACTGGCGCCACAGAAAATAGTGGCGAACAAGCCCGTTGAAGTTGTACGGGCTGGAGGTCCCCGAATAAATCTGGTAATTGATCACGTCGGGTTGCTGTCCAAGGTAATTTCCGAGCGCCTGCGCCCCGCGCGTCGTCTGCTCGAGCGGCGTACCATCCGGCATGTCGATGATCACCTGGAATTCGCTCTTATTATCGAACGGCAGCATTTTGACTTGTACCCACTTGAGCGGCACGAACGCCACAGCCACGAACAGGAGCACCACGACACCGCCGAGAAACATCCATCTTCGCCCGGAACTGTGAATCATGGGATTCATCAGCCGCCGGTAGAAACGTGTAGTCCAGCCTTCCGCTTCATGCCCGGAATCGGAACGATCCGCATAATGATGGAGCAGCCGCAGCGCAGCCCACGGCGAAACGACGAAAGCAACGATCAACGAAAACACCATTGCCGACGAGGCTCCGACTGGGATGGGGCGCATGTAGGGTCCCATCAGCCCGCGCACGAATGCCATCGGAAAGATGGCGGCGATCACGGCGAATGTAGCGAGGATGGTAGGATTGCCAACCTCGTCCACCGCTTCGACGGCCACGTCGGCGAGAACACGCCCGCGATTTTCGGGCAGCCGGAAGTGCCGGACGATGTTCTCGACGACGACAATGGCGTCGTCCACCAGGATGCCGATGGAAAATATCAACGCAAAAAGCGTTACGCGATTCAGCGTGTAGCCGTAGAAATAAAAAATGGCCAGCGTAAGCGCGAGCGTAACAGGAATTGCCAGCAGCACGACTCCGGATTCGCGCCAGCCCAATGCGAGCGCAATCAGCAGGGTGACGGAGATTGTGGCGATGAAAAGATGTTTGAGGAGTTCGTCGGATTTATCCTTGGCCGTCTCGCCGTATTGCGCGTGACGCTCACGTTCAAATCAGCGGGCAGCGTATCGCCGCGAAGAGAATTGATTCTGCGAAGCACATCCTCGGAAATCAGCGTGGCGTTCGCGCCCTTGCGTTTCGCCAAGGTGATGGTGACCCCGGGGTATTCCGTCTCCGTGACGTTTCCAGTTGCTCCCTTGGCGTTGGCAAACAGGACGTAACTGTCCGGTTCAGACGGGCCATCTTCGATCTTGTCCGCAACGTCATGCAAATAGACTGGACGGCCCGCATGCACGCCGATGACTACCTGCTGCAGTTCTTCGGAACGCCTGAAAAAATTGCCCGCCTCCACCTGAAATTCCTGGTTGTCGCGCGCAAAACTTCCGGCCCGGCTGCGTGAATTGGCATCTCCAAGCTGCATCACCACTGCGCCCGCAGTGAGTCCATAGGCGGCAAGACGCTGCGTATTCAGCACGACGCGCAGCTCGCGCGTTTGGCCGCCGATGATGGTCGTCTCGGAAACGTCGTCCAGTTGCTTCAGCGAATGCTCGAGCTCCGCGGCGATTCGCCGCAACTGGTACCCGTCGTAATTCTTTCCCCATAGCGTCAGGGCCAGGATGGGCACGTCGTCGATCGAACGCGGCTTGATGATCGGTTGCGAAACGCCTTGGGGAATGCGGTCAAAATTGGAATAGAGTTTGTTATACGTCTGGACGATGGCGTCTTCTTCTTTGGTTCCCACATAAAACCGCACGATCACCATGCTCAGCCCCGGATGGCTGATTGAGTAGATATATTCAACGCCCGGTACTTCCCGAAGCAGCTTTTCCATCGGCACGGACGCGCGCTGCGCCACTTCTTCGGCGGAGGCTCCCGGCATCTGCACGAAAACGTCCAGCATCGGAACCACAATCTGCGGTTCCTCTTCGCGCGGTGTTTTGAGGATGCTGAATGCTCCGACCAGAAGCGCGGCCACAATGAAAAGCGGCGTCAGCTTGGACTGAATAAAAATGTGCGCGATGCGGCCGGCGAGGCGCAAAGCACGATCCGGAGCGTTCGCGCTGGGGATATCGGTCATTGTTTTGAGGCGATCTGTTTGCCGCCCAATTCGCGCGTTCCGGGCGCGGCGGCAATTCTTTCTCCGTCCTGCAATCCGGAGAGAACTTCGACTTGCGGGCCCACGGTCACGCCCAGGGTGACGTAGCGCAACTGCGACATCTGGTTCGCGTCGATCACGTAGATGCCTTGCAGCTGCCCACGCTCAACGATTGCCGCGCGCGGAATCAAAAGTGTCTGGCGCTCACCTTTGCGAAAACGCGCTCTACCGAATAGACCCGATCGAAGGCGCCTGTCCCCCGGGAGCTGGATTTTCACCAGGAAACTGCGGCTCGCAGAATCGGCGCCGGGGACGATTTGCTGCACTCTCCCCGAAATCTCAGCGCTTCCCAGCGCCTCAAGCGAGACAGAGGCATTCTGACCAGCGCGTACCGAACGAATGTCGCCTTCATTGACCGTGACTTCCAGTCTATAGCTGCGTGTGTCTTCAATCGTGAAGAGTGGCATGCTGGGAGAAGCCAGCGCCCCGGGATCCGCTCTTTTCTCGATCACCGTGCCTGCAAAAGGCGCGTGAATCGCAGTGTAGCCGAGCAACGTTCGAGCCTGAGCCTGGGCGGCGTTCGCCTGTGCTTGCCCGGCGCGCGCCACGTCGCGCCGCGCCTCCGCTGATTTTTCGCGGGCTTTCATCTCATCAAATTCCTGAGGGCTGATCGATTTTTTATCGTAAAGTTCCTGATACCGCTTGAGCGTGGATTGAGCGAGCGTGAGATCAGAATCCGCGGCCGCGACTTCTTTTTCCGCCGCAGCGACGGCGGCCGTCGCTTGATCGACTGCGGCGCGCGCCTGTGAATCGTCGATCGTCGCGAGGATTTCGCCAGGCTGCACTTGGTCGCCCTCCTGAGCGCGAATTTCGCGGATGGTTCCCATGATCTGGCTGCCAACCTGGCTGGTTTGCGCGGCCCGGACAGTGCCAACCGCTTCGATCCAATCGGGCACAGTCGTCTTATGGACGCTGATGATCGCCACATCGCCCACTGTTTCAACCGCGCGAGTTTCCGTGCTCTTTTCGTTCGAACATCCAGCGATTCCGGCGCTCAGTGCCGCGAGGAGGGTGGAAACTGCGAGAGTGTTAAAGATTACGCGATTCATGGCACTACCACCGGAGATTGCGGATTCAAAGTCCCGCTGGCGAGCTGCAGATTGGCGTATCCGGTGTGGTAGCGGTAAACGGCTTCCCAGTAATCCATCTGGCTGCGCCGCGCGGCTTCGTCGGAGGCCAGCAAGTCCGAGATGGTCGACAGCCCCGATTCATATCGATTCTGATTGATACGCAAACTCTCTTGTGCGGCAACGATCGATGTGCGAGCCACTTCGATCTCCTGGCGCGCCGCATCGGCGTCATAGTAGGCGCGACGCACTTCGATCTGGACGCCGTCCATGGCCAGTTCCCTCATAGACGCCACTTTTTCCTGTAGCGCTCGTTCACGGGAAAGTTCAGCCTTTTTGACGCCGCATTCAAAAATATCGAACTGCACTTCGATTCCCGCCAGCCAGTTGTTTCCTCCGCCGTCCGCGACGAACGTGGGATTATCCGCCTCCCAGTCTACAAAAGCGTTCACACGCGGCCCGAAAGATGCCTTGGCGATTGAGACGCTCTGCTGTTGGGCAATTTCTTCCGTGCGAATGCGCTTTAAATCCGGTCGCATCTGCACGGCGCTTTTTTCGGCTTCTTCCAGTGAGATTGCGGGAAGAATTTTGTCCGCGGCGGACTCCACCGTCTCGTAATTATTTTCCACGGGCATGCCCATTGACGAATTCAACTGTGCACGCGCCAGGGCCAGAGTATTCTGCGCGCGGATAAGTTCCAGTTTTCGCGTCGCCATGCGCACCTGCGCGCTCAAATAATCGGATTCCACGGACACGCCGCTGTCAAAGCGGTCCTTGCTCCGATCCAAGATGGTTTGCGCTGTCTTCAGGCTTTGCTCGGAGAGTTCTAGTTGCCTTTTCGCCAGCTGGACGCCATCGTACGAATGGATCACCCGGAAAACGACTTCCTGTTCGGTGCGTTCCAGTTGCTGTGTTGCGGCATCTTCGGCGAGTTTTGCCCGATTCACGGCGCGCCAGCTCGCGAATGAATCAAACAGATTCCACGTGCCGCCGAAACGCGTGGCGAAATTGCCGAACGGCGTCGGTGTATTCAGCGTGCTCAGCGCGAAGTCCGAGGTTGTGAATCTTCCTTGCCGCAATTTGCTGCCGAAAACGTACACGGGATCGTTGCCTCGAGTGCCTGTTTCGGTAAACGTGATCCGTGGCAGCAGGGAAGATCGGGCGGCGTTGATGTCCGCGGTGGCGGCTCGCGTATCAGCCAGCGCCGCTTTGCGCTGCGGGTTCTTCTCGAGCGCGATCTTAATCGCCTGGGCGAGGGTAATTTCTTGTGAAGCCGGGGCTTGCTGCGCAGGGAGGCTGCGCGTCCCCAAAACCGCCAATATAAGGACGACTGGTAGGCCCAATCGCAGTTCCATAAAGCGCCCCGGCATCATGAGTCGAGATTCCTCTGATCATTATGTTTTCTGTAACCGCAATATGTTGTCATCCGGCGCCTCCCATCGTCTGTGACCTGGCTCACGCGTACCGTTAGTTACTCAATATTGACCTCGCGCGGGATAACTCTAGCATGGTCGTTTGCGAGCTGATGCAAATTCACGTAGAGCGATAGGTGACGCTTGATTTCAGAGGATATGTAAGAGGAAAGAACTCACGAACGATGGAAAAGGCATACCGGCCCGCCAGTGATGGCGGGCCGGTTTTTTCAAAAGCTTTGCACAATCGTTTCTACTGCACGGTGACACTGACACTGGTCGCATGTGAAACAGCACCCGACTGCGCTGTCACCGTGACCGAGGCTGTGCCGCGGCTTGTTGGTGCACTCGTCGTGTAACTGCCACAAGAAACAAGAAACACGGCCAGCGTGAACACACTGAGGACGCCTGCCGCCGTTCTGAACCAGGGACCGAACGCTCCATTCACTTTCTTCGTGACTAGAGCGAGCATTCCAATGAAGGCAAAACCCGCAAGAAAAATTCCCGGTCCTTGCGTATGCAGCGTATTCCCATAGTGCGTCACGACGGCAGACGTCGTTATGGTAAGCATCGTGGTCGCTGTTCCGGTGTTGGGAGTGATTGTCGGAGGGCTGAAATTGCATGTAATGCCTGCCAACACGGGGCACGAAAATGTAACGGGATCCGCGAATCCTCCCGCGGGCGTAACCATGACGTTGAAAGTAGTCGACTGTCCCGCCGCAACGGTTGCCGCCGGGGGAGTTGCATTGAGCGAAAAATCTCTGCTGGCGACCGTGGTGTTAACTGAAGCGGAAACACTACCGCCAAAACTCCCGTCTCCCTCATAGGACGCTGTAAGAGAGTGCGTGCCGGCAGCCAGCGTGCTGATGGTCAGCGTGGCAACGCCATTCGCGTTCAACGGAGCGGTTCCTAAATTCGTATTTCCGTCGTGAAACACGATTTGCCCGGTAGGTGTTCCTCCTGTCGAGTTGATAGTCGCCGTCAGCGTGACCGGTGATCCCGGAGCGGCGCTCGCTGGAGCCGCAAGAGTCAGCGTCGTGGACGGACCCGTAACCTCCACTTGCGTTTGAGAAAAGCTCGGCAGAAATGTGTCGTCGCCGAGGTACCGTGCTGAAATTATGTGTGTACTCACACCCCTGAGCACGGCGCTGAATGTCAGCCCTCCGTTTGTCAATGCCACGTCTGAAATAGCGACGCCGCCATCTTCCAGCGCCACCATGCCTTTCGGCATTCCAGAGTTGCCCGGTCCGGCTGAAACGGTTACGGTAATCTGCGCGGCAGTACCGGCAGGCGTGGAAGGAACGGATACTCTTGTCGTCGAAACCAGGCCGGCAGTGAGTGCCCCGAACAGTCCATCCTGCCCGTTTCCAGGCCCCGCCGTGAAATAGAGACTGTTCGGGTCGCCAACTCTGTCGGATCGAAACATCAGCGCGCGCAGTCCGGCAATCACCAACAAGTTGCCGTCGCCATCTTTGATTTGTCCGGCAAAGTTCCCGGTGACCGGGTCAAAGGCACTAATCGTCCCGTCACCGGCATTGGCAATCAGAATGTCATTACTGAAGGGGCCGAAGTTCGCACTTGCCTGTGCGATCCCCCAAGGTACGTTGAGAGGACCGGCCGTCGTAAATCGGCGGACAAAACCGCCCTCCATGTTAAAGACGCTGATGATTCCATTTCCAGCTCCTGCCACCGGATCGTGCTTTGCCGCGTCCTGCACAGCGGAAGCGACAAAAAGCTGGTTTCCGATGACTTGCATTCCATAGGGTGCGAATCCGGGAGGCAAGCTCGGATCCAGGAACGATCCCAGGGGGGCAAAATCGGTGGAAAATGTTTCGACTCGACCTGTATGGAAATTGGCAACGGCCAGAAATGGCGCGCAACAATCAGGCGTCAGAATCGCCAGAGATGTATAAACGGCACCCAATTGAGAATGGTTCACGACTAAGTTTGCTTGCGGCAGAATAGTACCGTCCGCGTTTACGGCCCAGAAATAGATACCGCCGTCTTCGCTGGCCGTGATCGTCGACATGGAAAACGGCGGAAGGAACGCACTGTCCTTGAACAGGGAGCTTGTGTCCGCGACAATTCCGGTCGGAGTGGCGGGGCCGGTACCGGCTGGATTCGGTATTGCGAAAGCGGGAGAGCCGACCCGGGAACCAGTGGCGTCCAGCGAAATCGCACGCCCCTGGTTGGAGATCGTGAATGACAGGCCGGGTACGGCTGCGATTCCCCAGGCATTTTTCAGAAACGGATCCAGATTATTCGCAAAGTTTGGAATATCCGACGCCAGATTTGTCTGCCTGTAAGCGACGGTTTGCGCCGAAGCACTGCTTGCGGCCAACAGAAATCCGGCCTGAAATAAGAACAGTAATCGTCGAGCAATTTTGGGTATCACCGTGTGTCTCCTTCAACTGAGAATTGGCGAGTGCTCATGATCGAACCTTTCTGGGCTTATGGAAATTCCGAGCCAAAACCATTGAAATCGGAAGAAAGTTATTGAATTTTCCCGGTTGTAATCAGGGACACTGGGAAATTAGGAGCAGGTACCAGTGGGCCCGCCGACGTCAGCGCCCCTGTGTTTGCATTGATCGTGAACACGGAAAGATTGCTGGAACGCAAATTCGCCACATAGACGAACTGTCCCGAGGAATCCACCGTCACCGAAACAGGGCCATCTCCGACGGCGACTGGCGAGCCAATCGCGGCAAGTGCCCCTGTGACTGGATTGATGGAGAACGCTGAAACGTCGTTAGAACTGAAATTCGTCGCATAGGCGAACTTCCCCGTACGATCGACCGTCACGGAAATCGGGCTCGTGCCGGCGGCGACCGGCGAACCCACTGCCGTGAGTGCGCCCGTATTGGCGTCGATCCTGAACGCGGAAACGTTGCCGGAATCAGCATTGGCGACATAAGCGAACTTCCCCGTAGGGTCCAGTGTCACGGAAGCAGGAAAAGTGCCGGCAGCGACGGGCAAGCCTGCCGCCGTAAGCGCCCCCGTGGTGGCATCAATCGTGTACACGGAAATGTTGTTGGAATTGGCATTCGCCACGTAAGCGAATTGCCCCGCGGGATTCAATGTGATTGAGGCAGGGCCAGCGCCAGCGGCGACAGCCTGGCTCACCGCGTTGAGTGCCCCTGTAATTGGATCGATGGAGAAGGTGGAAACATCGCCGGAAGCGAAGTTAGCCACGTAGGCGAATCTGCCGGCAGGATCCACCGTTACGGAAACAGGATTATGACCGGCCGTTACAGGGGCGCCGACCGCCGTCAACGCTCCCGTATTCGAATTGATTGCGAACACGGAGACATTATCAGAGCCGGAATTGGCCACATAAGCGAACTTCCCCGCGGGATCGACTGTCACCGACCGAGGGGTGGTGCCAGCGGCTACGGGCGCGCCTACTGCCGCAAGCGCCCCGGTAACAGCGTCGATCGTGAACGCGGAGACGGTGTTAGTCGTGTTGCTCGCCGCGTAGGCAAATTGCGGCGTGAAAACAAGGGGTTTTCCACCGGTCATCGCCACTGACCGCGGACCAGGCCGAGCCGCCGTCAAATTCTGAGGCACAGCGGTCAGCGCCCCGGTCGTGGCGTTGATGGAGAATGCGGAAATGGTAGAGGAACCGAAATTGGCAACATAGACGAATTGCCCGACGGGATCCACTGTTGCGGAAAAAGGTGAACTGCCAACCGCTACAGGCAAACCAACTTCCCTCAGCTCTCCGGTGCTGGCGTTGAGGGAGTACATCGAAATGTCGCCGGACCCGAAATTCGTCGCATAGGCGAACTGCTCAGTTGATACGAGCGCCACCGAGATAGGCAGAGTGCCGGCGGCGACAGGCGAGCCGATGGCCGTCAGCGCCCCGGTATTCGAATCGATGGCGAACGCGGAAATGTTGTTGGAGTTGGCATTCGCCACATAAGCGAACCGCCCCGTAGAATCCACCGTTATCGAACTGGGACCATTGCCCGCGGCGACGGGCGCGCCAACAGCTGTCAACATGCCCGTGGCGGCGTTGATGGCGAACGCGGATACGCTGTTGGACGAGAAATTCGCGACGTAGGCGAATCTTCCCGTAGGATCGACCGTTACTGAGAAAGGATTATTGCCCACGGAGACGTTCGGGCCCACCGCCGTCAACGCTCCGGTGTTGGCATTGATGGCGAACACGGAAACATCGCTGGAGAATTCGTTCGGCACATAGGCGAACTTCCCGGAAGGATCCACCGTCACCGAACGAGGGCCATTCCCTGCTGCAACAGGCGGCCGCACCGCCGTCAGTGCTCCGGTGCCGGCATCGATGGTGAACGCGGTGATGTTGTTGGAATTGAAATTCGAGACAAACGCAAACTTTCCTTTGGGATCGACCGTCACCAAATTAGGTTCAGAGCCGCCGGTTAACACATAACCGTTTGGCCGCAACTGGCCGGTGGCTGCATCCACGGCGAAAATGGAAACCGTATTGTCGGCAAAGTTCGCCACGTACGCGAACCGCGGCGACGTCAGGCTCACCGTCACCTGAGTCGACCCGCTGACTGCGCCCGATGCCGCGCTAATGCGGGTGTCGCCCACTGCCACACCGGTGGCTAGTCCTGCTGTGTTGATGCTGGCCACGGCCGGCGCGGACGAACCCCAAACTACCGAAGCCGTTACGTCCTGGTTGGTCCCGTCCGCGAAAGTTCCTGTCGCCGCGAACTGCCGCGCGCTTCCTCGCGGAATGGAGGCGCCGATTGGGCTGACGGCGATCGAAACAAGAGACGAGGTAATGGTGAAATTGGATCCGGCCGATGCTCCTCCGTAATTGGCCGGGTTAACCACGGAGATAGCCGCCGTTCCCGCCGTCAGAATATCCGTAGCCGTTATGTTTGCCGTGAGCTGGGTCGGGGAAACAAATGTCGTTGTGCGACTCGATCCCTTCCATTGCACGGTCGCCCCGGCCAAAAACCCGGTGCCGTTAACCGTCAAAGCGAACGCGCCTCCGCCTGCAACTGCGGAAGCCGGGGAAAGCGATGAAACGGTCGGCGGTGGATTGGAACCCGGTGTCGAATACCCGCCGCAACCCGCGAAGAATGCCGTCAGAAGCACCGGAATGAACAAGGCTGGGAATGAAAATTTCTGCACACGCACTGTCGTCTCCTCAAGATCAATTGGTGTTGCCCACATTTCGTTCTTTTCCGCAAAGACGGCGCACTTTCCATGGCGGATATGTTGCGTGCCGGTAACGCAACTTCCGCCGTCACGGGCGGCAAGCTCAGGACCTCGGATCTTGCGGTAACACACTCCGAGGTCCCAAGCCGCAGCACGGCCGTGAATTGGTTCAAGACAACATGGTTTTAGGGTTCGTCGATTTCGTTCAGTTCCGTAGCGACGGGAACAAGCGTGCCAAACGTTCCGTCGTTTTCGTGGTTGGGCCCGGACGTGAAGAACAGAGTGTTGAACGCACCGGAATTGGCATTGCCTGCGCCAAAGTCCAGCGCCCACAAACCATCGATGGTCAGAGTTGAATTGTCCGGCTGCTTCATCAGTCCGAGGAAACGGCCGTTCGCCGCATTGAACGCGGCGATCTGCCCGCTTCCGAAATTGCCGATGAGCACGGCATGGCTGAATTCACCGAATTCGCCGGGAGCCGATGCGATTCCCCACGGCGCGTTAAACCACGGTCCGTGTTGCAGGTGAGCAACGCGCCGTCCGGCGGTGTTGTAGACATCCACAAAACCGAGCCCTGCACCATCAACTTCATCGTGCCGGTCGGCGTCTTGCTTGGCATAGGACACATAGAGGTTCGTGCCGATGGCCTGGACGTTGAACGGAGCGAAACTGCGGCGATCCTGGTGGATTTCCATGCCCTTCTGGTCATGATCGAAGTCGCGGTGTTCGTCTCCATCGTTCGAAAACGCACCGTCTCCGAGCTTCACTGGCATGAAAGCGGCGTCATAAACTTCAATTTCACCGCTATGGAAATTGGCAACGTACAGGTAGTGCTTGCCATTCAATTCGGCGATCGTGCAGCCCTTATAAACCGCGCCGGACGCCGAGTTATCCTTTACGATCACGGCCGCTGCGCCGCCATTCCACGCTGCGATCACACCCTGTTCGGTTACGAAGATGAACTTCGCTGCCGTGCTGCCGGGCAGTGCGAAAACTGTGGTGCCATTGGCGACCACGCCCGTGGGAGTGGCTGGACCCTTGCCGTTTGGAGCGGCCGGGATCGTGACTGTAAGAGTCTTGTTTCCGATTCCGTTGTACACGGTCGCGAGCCCCGTGCCGTTATCGGAAATCCACAATGCACTGCCGGCGCTGCGGGTCATGCCCCAGGGATTCACCAGCTGCGTATCATGGCCGTTCAACGCGTTCGTGCCAACTCCGGGAATGCTCGATACCAGATTGGTTCGAATATATTCCTGAGCGGATGCTACGGAGGGCACAACGAAAAGCAACAATCCGAGCGCCCCATACAATTTACTTCTCTTGGTTACTGCGTTCATTCGATCTTCTCCACTTTTATAGTTTGATAGCAATCATTTGGAGCCTGGCCCGCGCGAATCCCGCGAGAAACTGATCGCGAGCGTCGCGATACAACTGCCCAATTTCTTGCGACTTCATCACTCGAAAGGTTGGGCTCCTTCCCAGTTTTGGCCCTCTAACCCAAAGCTCCGCCCATTCCCCAAATTTCAGAAATGTGCTGAAAGGGAAAAAATAGAGGATTACAAATTGAATCCGGTCCGGCTAACCCGCTTGCCGAACGGACTGCGTAAGCTTGGCCCTATGCGAACTGGGCGACCAATTCCTTCCGGCCACGGCGCACGCGCGCCGTATCACGCAGCAGTTTGCGAAGCCGAGCGCGACCCTTGTGCAATTGTGATTTTGAATTTCCGATTGACGATCCGAGCATCTCCGCAATTTCGTGATGTTCGTAGCCCTGCACATCGTGCAGCACAAAGGCCTGCCGGTAGCCGGGCGGCAACTGGGCGATGGCGCGCTCCAGGTTCAAGCGGTCGATCGATCCTTTCAACGTCAGGTCCGCGGCTCCGAACTCCTTCTTTTGCTCGTCAGATTCGTCCCCGCCGACGGTTTCCTCCAGGGAAACCTGCGTCACCTTCTTTTTACGCAAGCGCATCAGTACGACGTTGACCGTGAGTCGATGCAACCAGGTGGAAAATGCCGCTTCGCCGCGGAACGTGTCAATCTTGCGAAACACTTGCAGGAACGCCTCCTGGGTTAATTCCTCGGCGTCGGCTGGATTTCCGATCATGCGCAGGCACAACGAATAGACGCGTTGTCTGTGTTGTAGAAAAAGCGCCTCGAATGCGTTTTCGTCGCCCGTCTGGGCTCGCGCCACCAGATCGCGATTGGACCGAGGACTCGACGATAACTCTGTTTCCTGATACACTGATCTATCCCCCTTTTTAATAATTCCCATCGTCCTGGAGATCGCCAAATTTCAACGGAAAGACATCCCTTGATTCGGTTGCCGCTCTGACAATCTGCTCCGCCATGAACGGCATGACATTCCGCATTTCCACCTGGCAATCAATAAGGCTGCGCAACAGAGCGATTCCCTGGCGATCCGCGAACGAAACATTTTTCAAATCAATCGCGACCTGCCCGCTCTTCGCCTGAAGCGTGTACGTGCTTTTCAGCAACTTCACCCACTGCCCGGTCAGTTGACCATCAAGAATTAAGGTGATTACTTCTCCAGGCGCGTTATTCACCGAGATTCTCAGCATGGGCTTCACGGCCCCTAGAATTGCAAACGGCTTGCCAATCGAGGATGGACGCTCAGAATTTTATAAATTGCTGAAGACAAATCAGTTATTTAAGGTCGGGATTCAACGGGACTGGAGAGCCCCACGATATGTGGTGGGACGGGTACCATGGAATTGTGGGAACTACGATTCGCGGTAGGCGCTGCGTTTTAATCCCAACTTTTGCATCCGGTGCCGCAGCGTGTTCGGGTGCAGGCCCAGAATTTTTGCCGCTCCGCGCGGCCCTTCGACCACACCGCCCGTTTGATTCAAGATTGCCACGATATGGCTGCGCTCGATATCTTCCAGAGTGGCAGGCCCGCTTGCCGCCGGGACGTGAGGTTTAGATTCCTGGGAATTTTGCACAGGCGCGGGCCCCAGCGGCGTCTCTGTTCGCACCAGGTCGGGTGTCAGTTCAAGCACCGGACCTGGTGAAAGAATTACGGCCCGTTCGATCACGTTTTGCAGTTCTCTGATATTTCCCGGCCATGAATAAGTCGTCAAGCGATCAAGCGTCTCCCGCGCGATGCCTTCGATGTTCTTCCCGAACTTCTTGGAAAAGCGCGCCAGAAAGAACATAGCCAACTGTGAAATGTCGGTCTGGCGTTCGCGCAATGGCGGCAACTCAATCGGAAAAACATTCAAGCGATAGAAAAGATCGGATCTGAAACCGCCTTTTCGCACCGATTCCTCTAGATTTCGATTGGTGGCGGCAATCACGCGCACGTCCACGCGTATTGGCCGGTTGCTTCCTACCGGCTCAAATTCGCGCTCCTGCAGAACGCGCAGAAGTTTCACTTGCGTCTCGAGCGGCAGCTCCCCGATTTCATCCAGAAAAATCGTGCCCCCGTCAGCCAGCTCAAAGCGCCCGATGTGCCTTTCAAAAGCCCCGGTAAAGGCGCCCTTCACATGCCCGAACAATTCGCTTTCCACAAGCCCGGCCGAGATGGCGCTGCAATTGACCTTCAAGAGAGGCCGGCTCTTGCGCGTGCTGCGATCATGAATCGCGCGGGCGATCAGTTCCTTTCCCGTGCCGGTTTCGCCGTTGATCAGGACGGTGGAGTCTGTGGGAGCGACCTGTTCGACCTTGCGCAAGACCGCCAGCAGGGCCGGACTGTTGCCCACGATCTCCTCGAAGTTGTGTTCGGCGCGGATCTCCTCCTGGAGATAGACGTTCTCCTTTTCCAATCTGGATTTCAGCTCAACGATTTCTTCGTAGGACAGCATATTCGCCACGGCCAGTGCGATCTGATTGGCGGTCTCCTGCAAAGTCTCGAGATCTTCCTCCGAATACTGGTTTCTCTCGACGCTCCCGACATTCAGGGTGCCAATGCTTTTTCCTCCGACAATCAGCGGAACGATGCAATCGGAAAAAATGCCCGCGGCCACCAGGCGGCTGTCATTCGGATATTTCTGTTCTTTCTCTATATCCCGGCGAACCACGGCACGCTGGTGATCGAAAACCCATGCCGAGATGGTTTGCCGGCGGTTGAATTCGACCCCCACCTGAAAATGATCCGACTGAAAAGCTCTCTCCATCGCGTAGTAGCGGAAAGTCTTGCTGTTTGGATTGTATAGAGTCAGCGCCGCCCCGCTGAATGGCACGACATGGCGAAGGATTTCCGAAAGCGAGCGCAGCAGATCTTCGGGCGTCAAGTGCGTGATAATCGCATTGTTGATCTCCAGAAGTGTGCGATAGCGCTGCGCGGTATATTCCACCTTATTATTGAGCGCGGCGATCTCCTCAAAATAAGTCATGTTTGAGACGGCCAGCGCAACCTGGCTGGCCAGCTCGGCCAGAAACTGTGCGTCGGATTCGCAGTATTGATCAATCTTTTCGCTCGCGAGGTTGAGTGTGCCGATGCTTGTGCCGCCGACAATCAGGGGAGCCACGCAATAAGAATTCAGCCCTTCGGCGATCAGATAGCGGTCGTTCGGATATTTTTGCTCCTTCCGAATATCGTGGCACAGCGCAAGACGTTGGGTATCAAAGACTAAAGCCGACACGCTTTCTTCCCGGCCAAATTCCAGTCCCGCTCGAAAGTGCGATGAGGCAACGACGCCTTCGATCGCGAGGAAACGGAACTTTTGTCGCTCGGGAATATACAGCGTGAAAGCCGCCCGGTCGAACGGGATTACCCGGCGCAACGCTTTCGAAATGGCGTGGAGCAACGTGCCCTGGTTCAAGTTGGTGATAATGGCGTTGTTAATCTCCAGCAGCGTGCGATAACGCTCTGCGGTGTGCTCCAGTTGGGCGCTGAGCGCGGAGATTTCCTGGTAAGACTTCATGTTTCCAACTGCCAGCGCCACCTGGCTCGCTACTTCCGTCAGGAATTCCGCATCCGCTTCTGAATACTGCCCTTTAACGTCGCTCCCCATGTTGAGCGTGCCGATGATGGTTCCTCCCAGTATCAACGGAACCACACAGTAGGACAGGATGCCCTCGTCCAAAAGCCTGCGATCAACGAGGAAATGCTGGTCCGCCTCGGTATCCTCGCAGATCAGCGGGCCCTGGCGATCCAGGACCCGGCCGGAAAGGCTATCCTTTCTGCTTCGCTCAGCTCCGACCCGAAAATAATCGGAGTTCCAGTCCTTTGAAACAGCGTGGATACGTACCGTGTCCGCTTTGGGATCGTAGAGCGTCAGCGCGGCCCGATAGACGGGCATGACATGCTGGATGGCTTCGCAGATGGAGGCGAGAAGTTTATCCTGCGTCAGGTTGGTGATGATGGCGTTGTTGATCTCCAGCAGAGTGCGATAACGCTCTGCGCCCGGTAGAACCCTCTGTGCTGGTTGAGAACTTTGCATGTCAATTAACGATCTGAATACGTTCCGAGCAGGGAGTGTGGGATACGTTCATTCAATTCCAACTGGCCGGCACATCCGCAACCCATCCGTGAACTCTGCTAATCCGCTCGGAAATTGGTTCTCTGTGAATCCGACCCGACCGCGACACTCACCCAGAGGAGACAGAGGATTCGGCCTTGCATCACCCAAAAATGCGCCGAATTTCTCGCCGATTTTCGCGTCTAATGTATCTCAAGTAGGAACTTCAAGCAACGAACTCTCTGTGCCGGGACTTGCTCGAGCCGGGGACCTATAAATCCGCTCCCGCTTTTTGCAGTCGCCTATTTTTTAGGTATTTTGGAGGCAAATCCAAAAAAGGCATTGCGCGCGCAGTCTGAACTGCGCGACATTTGCAAATGGGACCATGGCAGCCCACGGCAAAGTGCGTATCGGTATTTCCGGCTGGAGATATACGCCGTGGCGAGGCGTCTTCTATCCTCCAAAACTTTCGCAGAAGCGCGAACTCTCCTACGCCGCCGGTATTTTTCGATCGCTGGAAATCAACGGGACCTTCTATTCTTTGCAACGCCCCGAATATTTCGAGGCCTGGTCCGACGAGACGCCCGACAAATTCATGTTTTCGGTCAAGGGACCGCGGTTCATCACCCACATGCGCCGCTTGAAAGAAGCAAAAGTGCCGCTGGCAAATTTTCTGGCGTCCGGCGTTCTACGTTTAGGAGCGAAACTCGGGCCGATCCTTTGGCAACTTCCCCCGAATTTTCGGTTTGACCGTGCGCGACTCGAATCGTTTCTGAAGCTCTTGCCGCACGACACCGATGCGGCATCCGCACTGGCTCGGCGCCACGACAAGTATTTGACAGGCAGGTCCGCCATAAAGTCGAAAGTGAAGGGCCCGCTTCGCCACGCCATGGAAATCCGGCATAACAGCTTCGTTACACCGGAGTTCGTGGAATTGCTCCGCGCCTACGATGTGGCCCTCGTGTGCGCGGACACCGTGGAGTGGCCCCGCCTGATGGATGTAACTTCCGATTTTATGTACTGCCGGCTGCACGGCTCAGAACAACTCTATGCCAGCGGCTACGACGCCGAATCGCTCGATCAATGGGCTGCCCGGGTGTCTTCGTGGGCGCGGGGAAAAGTACCGGTTGACGCAGAGACGATCGGGGAACTGCGGAACGCGGACGGACGCCCGCGCGATGTATTCGTCTATTTCGATAACGATCTAAAGGTCCGGGCGCCATTTGACGCCCAGCAATTGATGGCCCGCCTCGACAAAATTCTCGGCCCATAAGTTCGAAGTATTATCGCGTTCCGGAGCCGCCCCGTTCCGCCTCAGTTTTCAAATCACTGGCAAAACGCTCAAACACAGGCCCGAAATCGGGCAGCGAGCCCTTGATCATCGGCAGCATCAATCCCGAAAATCGCTCCTGCATTGCGAAATCCGTAGTCCCGTCGCCACGCCGTGTGAGTTCGAACGTGCGCACGCCTTTAAACATCGGCGCGAAGCCCCCGGTCCAGGTCATCCGTTCATTCGGTACCACGCCGGAAACCTTCGGCGTGAAGGCGCGCTCAGTCCCCGGAACATTTATTTTAATCTGCTGTCCCTCGCGAATCTCCCCCTGAATGCTCGTAACGGTGGAATTCCAGCGGGGAAAGTCTTTCGCGTTGGTCAAAATGCCCCAGACCTTCTCAGCGCCGGCTCGAATATTGACCTCAACGCCGCAGGCCAGAGAAAACGCGCTACGCTCCTGGGTAATTTTCGCTTCACTCATTTCGGGCCTCTCCGTGAACCTGGAGATTTGAGTACAGAATAGCCTTAAGTGTCAATCTTATGAGGAGTATCTGCGCTGCCGCAGACGGTAGGACAGGCTTCACAGGACGCGAAAAAAATGACTTGTTCTGTCATTCTGAGCGAAGCGAAGAATCTTTCTTCGATTTAAGTATAAGAGAACAAACAAAGAGAGATTTCTTCGCGTCGTTCAGAATGAAAGCGTTTTGAGTTTTTATGGAGCCCTGTTCAGACTGTCTCGTTTAAATTTGTGTCTGTCATAGATTAAAACCAGACAGGCTGAAACCTGCCCTGCTCAGGTCCTTATGGCCGACTCTGGCTCACGGTGGTCGAGCCCATCGTCCAATCCCAATGCTGACCCGCTGCCGCAACGATGGGCGCTACGTCTTCTTGCAGCAAGTAGCGTTCCTGAACCAATTTCTTCGCCGCCTCTTCGACTCGACGCACATACTCGGTGCGCGTGCCATAGCGTTCCTCGACGGACAGCCGTGGATCGTGGCTCTTGTCACGATCGCTGCGCGTTTTTGCGAATGGAATAAAGGACCCAGCCATGGCGATCAAAGTGTCGGAAGCTCCGGTTTGTTCGCTGCGGAAAGCCCAGTCCGTATACGTTCCAAGCGGAACTGCCTGCTCGGGCAAACGGATTCCTCCCAAGTCATTGCCGTCGCTGTCCACCTGCGGAACGATGAAAGGCAAAACCGAAAACACTCCGGGCACGTCGGCACGATAGCCTCCCGGAACATGCACCGGCCATTGGACCGCCTGCAGATTCGGGTATTTAATATCGCGTTGGGCGACGAGCGAGCCGTCCGAAAGGAGGGGATGGCGGCTCGGCGGGGGCTCGACGCCTTGTCTCGTCCAGCGGTCCAGCGCCACGAGCAGGGCGCGCTGAGCCCAGCGGTAATCGTTCGGATTAACTTTCAGCGGCTGCATCGCGCTATCTGCCGGCGGCCACGAGCCCGGGCCGTGCTTCGTTCCGGCCAGTGTGAAGATTCGAACATTCGGCGGGTCCGGCAGGTCTTCCAATCCATCCATGGAAAGGTGGCGCAGAGCCGCCACGCGCCCGCGATCCCAATATTCGGACCCTGAGTCCACAAAAAATATTTTGGGTTCCAGACCGGCTGGTATGCGCGCCCCAAGCCCATCTCGCTTGCCCGTGACCGGATCCGTGGTGATTTCATAACGAATCGGGAACACCGTCTCGGTAAACGAGCCGAGCTCGTTCGGCAGCGAGAATCGGCGATTGAAACTTCCGAACGACGTCCCGCCCGTATGGATGAAAAGGGCATCGATGGCTCGCCGGCCCTGCTCATCGGCGGTGAAGCCTTCGTACACCAACTGGCGCTGGTAGCGTCCCACCTGGGAAGCCCCGTAGGTATAGATCAGCTTGGCGTGGACGATCGCGTCCGCATTATTTTTTATGGCCGAGGCCGTATCCCGAAGCGCGGCGAATCCCAACCCAGCCACGGGCGGGTTTTTGCTTTCATAGGTGAGCTGGTAAGTCTGTCCAGCCTTAATGCCTCCCTTCACGGTCAGCCAGTTGGGGTTGGAGGAAACCTGCCCGTTCTCCATGCGCCCGAACTGCCAGTCTTCACGTGGAATAAGGTGTTGCGTGGCCACCCAGCCTTCTCGGACCGTCAGCCGGTAGGCTGGATTTTTGGGGTCGAGCGGTGGATAGACGTCCGTGTTGTATTCGGTGGTGTATTCGTACGATTCCGAGGACTTATCCGGAATGAACCAGGGACTGATCCATCCGGTGATGGCTTTCCCGTTGTCGGTTGCAATCGGAGCCTGCAAACCGATCAGATTCTTATCCCTGGCCTTGGGCACTTCAAATTCCCAGCCCACGGCAACGATGGTGTAGCCTTCGCGCATCAGCAAGCCGTCACCAAAGTCGGCATCGGCGGTCGGATCGCTAGCGCCCTTGGCGCGATTAAATGCCGTCAGTACCCCGATGCGGCCGCGATTCACGACGTCAAGCAGCACCACGCCATTTCCGTGCGAGGGATCTTTCGGCCTCAGAATGAAGAGGTCGGCCGAGAACTCCACTTTCCCTTGGGCGTTTCGGGGGGCCTTATCGACATCGGTGATGATCGTATCGTGCGGATTCTTTGGGTCGACGGCAAAGTATGCCTTGCCGACGAGCTTTTCATAGGCGCCGACGCTGCCGAACGCTTTTCCGTTCAGCACATCCTGGTGGCTCGTGATTTCCACTCGCGTCATCTCAGCGCGCAAGAGCGACGGTGCCAGCGCCGCGAGCAACGACATTAAAACGATTCCGAAAATGCTTCGAATGAGTCGGTTCATGAATCCCCCATCGCGCCAGACTTAAGGCAGAACGACTTTGTCAAAACGGTAGCTGAATTCCTCCGCCAGAAACAAGGTCTTTTAATCCGGGCACGGCAGCGAACAGCAACCCTACCCGGAGAAAATGTTTCATGTCTGTACCTCTGCGTCCATTCGCCAGCGCAAACGGACAAACGGGGAACGGTCACCGCGCGAGCGAATTTACTTTTCGGCCTGCGTCGGATGGAGGGTGAGCTTCTGAACTCTCCAGTTGGAAATCTCCCCGGCGTAAACTTCGTTATCGGTGCGGCAGTCGAGTTCGTGCACGGCCATGAACTCTTTCATCTGCTTGCCGCCTTTGCCGAATTTTCCGAGGATGCGGCCGTCCAGCTCCATCTTGTAAATTTCACCGTTGTCGTTCATGTCCGTCGTGCCGGTGGAATTGGAGCTGTAGAGATACTGGTGCTGGCCGGGAGTGATGCAGACGGACCAGGGAGAGCCGACGTTAATGTACATGGTTTTGAAATTCCCATCGTTATCGAAAACCGTGAGGCGCTTGTTGGCGCGGTCGCCCACGTACACATTGCCCTGGTGATCGACTTGAATCGTATGCACGTCTTCAAACTGTCCCGGGCCGTGTCCCCGCGATCCAAAGTCCTTCAGGAATCTGCCGTTCTTGTCGAACTTCACGACGCGCTTGTTATTGTAGCCGTCGGAGACAAAAATATTTCCCTGCGCGTCCCAGGCCACGTCAGTCTCGCGGTTGAACATGGCAAACGGGCCCATGTTCAGGCCTTCGCCGCCGCCCCCGCCACCCTGCCCAGGCTGCGCGGCCGGAGGCATTCCTCCCGGACGGGATGAAAGCAGCAGTTGCGTTTCGATCGAGCCGCCCGACCGTCCTCCGGAGGATTGATTCTCCTCGACCGGACCCGGAATGCCCGCGAAATCCTCAGGCTTGCGGCCCAGGGTCATAAGCACTTTGCCCTCCGGGCTGAACTTCACGATCATGTTCGATCCCTCGTCGACCATCCAGATGTTGTCCTGCGGATCGACGCGAACAGCGTGGGCAAAGGCCTGGGCATAGGTTCCCTTGCCGATCTCGCGCATGAAATTTCCTTTTTCGTCAAACTCGTAGAGCCGTGCGGCTGCGCCGCGCCCGAACTGGCGCGAGGTTCCGACCGTGTAGCCGAGAAGGCCGTCGCGCGTATACACGAAAATGTGTCCCTTGGAATTCGTGGCCACGCCCACCGCTTCGCCCATGACGATGTTGTCCGGCATTTTCAAAAGATTGGGCGCGGAGTCAAACGGAATTTCCGGAACATTAATCTGCGCGCACAAAGGGCTGGCCAGAAACACAGTCGCGGCGGCCAAAACCAATTTTGAAAATCTTCGCATCAGAGCCTCCACAAACAAATTTTCAAATCACTCGAGGAAGCATTAAATCTATTCGCAGTCGCCTCGTCGTCGCCTTGGACTGCCGATTGCCGAACGTTTCCCGCCGTTACTTAGCCTGCGGATGAAGATCTAGCTTCTGCACGCGCCAGTTCAGAAGCTCCCCCACCAGCAATTCGTTTTCGCTGGTGCAGTTCATTTCATGAATCCAGCCGAACTCTTTCATCTGCTTTCCCGCGGTTCCAAACTTGCCGAGGACATGTCCCTCCAGATCGAGTTTGTAGATCGGGCCCACGGCGTCCGAGCTATATAGGTATTGTTTCGGCCCGGGCGTGATGCAGATAGCCCAGGGAGCGCCGACGCCCGTCCAGACGGCGCGCAGCGTCAGATTGTTGTCAAACACCTGAATGCGGCTATTGCCGCGATCGCCGACGTACACATTTCCTTCCTTGTCGGTTGCGATCGTGTGCGGTGTGCTGAACTGGCCGGGCTCCTTGCCCTTAATGCTGCTGCCGATTGCCTTGATGAAGCGGCCGTCTTTGTCATACTTCACCACGCGCGCGTTGCCGTAACCGTCGGACACAAAAATGTCTCCCGCGGCATCCCATGCGACGTCCGTCTCGCGGCTGAAGGAATAATTTCCCGCAGGCCGCGGCGTTTCGCCGGGAAGCAGCGGATGAAAGTTGAAGCCGCCGGGAACATCGCCCTCCGCGGATTCCGGCCGGCGCCCCATGGTCATGATCACCTTGCCTGCCGGGTTGAACTTCACGATCATGTTGGAGCCCTCGTCCACGGTCCACACGTTGTCCTGGGGATCGACGCGCACGGTGTGGGCAAACGAAAAAGAGTAATTGCGCGGGCTGATCTCACGCACAAAATTGCCTTCCTGATCGAACTCAAACAGCTGTGTCTCGCCGCTGCGCGTAAACACAAAAATGTGCCCCTTGGAGTTCTGCGCCACGCCCGCAGCCTCGCCGAGATAAATGTCGGCCGGCATCTTCAGAAGGTTGGGCGCGGAATCGTAGGCAATCTCCGGCACGGTTTGCGCGAAGAGCCGCGGTCCCACGAACGAAACCAGGATAGCGAAGCAAATCTGAACGTAACGCTTCATGAAAATCCTCCCAATCGAACGGGCTGAAATCGAAACGAGCGCCGCGGAAGTCTCTGGCATTCCCACCAAATCGGCGCCGGGTTTGGCCTATTGCGGCGATGCCGCCGGAGCCGGACGACCAGTCAAATTGAAAGCTTTTATGTGCGAAAGAAATCTCTGTTCGGGACGGGGAGCCGGCTTCGCCGGACAAGCAGCAACCGGCTTCCCACCCGATCATTCTGTCTGTTACGTGGCGCCTAGAAGACGATCTTCAAGGCAAACTGGATTTCCCTCATGGGCACCTGCGTCTGTTGATCGATCACGCCGAAGTTATCAACAGCGAGCGGATCCATCGTCACGATATTGTCCGTAGGTGCTGAATAGTTGGTGCGGTTAAGAACATTGAAGAACTCCGCACGGAACTGAATATTGAAGGTTTCGCCGAATTTTGGAATGTGGTTGTCTTTGATCAAGGACAAGTCGACGTTGAACAATCCCGGGCCGATGATCGCGTTCCGGGGCAGATTACCCAGCAGGTTCGTGCAGGTCAGAGGGTCTAGCCCAAATGACGCAGGCGTCCCAGTTGCTCCCTTAGGCCCGAAAGGCAGGCTTTGGTTGCAATTGGCGGCAGCGAAGGCGGCATTTGGCGCAAGCGGGTAGGTGAAGCATTCCGGCCTGACGTACTGAATGTTACCGGGCTGGACGGCGTTCTTGGTAGTGCAACCCGGAGCTAGCGACAGAACGTCCATCGGTTCCGAATTGTTTTGCCCCAATGGATCTGTGGATAGTCCTCCCATCGGCCAGAACGGCACTCCATCGCTCAAAGATAGCAACCCTCCGATGCCCCACCCTCTTGCGATCCATCCAGCGGGTCCCCCGAAGGACTTAGGTGTCGGGATGTCATACAACCAGTTAAACGTCAGGTTTCGAGTGATGTTGAAGTCCGACAACCCTCTCGTGATCGCACCATCCCACCAGGGGGTAGCGGCAGTCGGGTTGGACGAATAGTTGTCGCCCGCGAAACTGCCGGAGGAATTATCGAAGGACTTTTGCCACGTAAAGGAAGCCTCATACTGAAATCCGTGGCTCATTTTCTTGGCATAGTTCACCTGAAGCGAGTTATACGCGGATTGAGAGAAGAAGGCAGTCGACAGCAACAAACCCGGAACGAACGGGTTTACGATCGTGTTGGGCACGATTCCCGTCGGGGCCGGACTCGTAATCGCCGGGCAGCTGTTGGGTACGGATGGATTCGGGAACAACCAGCCAGCGTCGGTTTTCGTCGGGAAGCACGTATTAAGCGTGTCGGTCTGGAACGGATTGTGGATTCCGCGCGAGCCGGCGTACGCGACCGTAAGCGATGAATTTGCCGTAATCTGTCTCTGGACATTGAAGTTCCATTGCATCACGTAGTTGCGTTTGGGATTGCGGTCTGTGTATTGCCATCTCCCGGTTCCCGCTGGCGAAACTCCCGTAGCCGCGGGACCCAAGCCCGAAATAAATGAACCTCGCACTAGTGGGCATGCGGCCGTGGCTACGGTCACAGGGTTAACGCAGGTGCTGTTGTTTGTCAGATCAACCTCTGCGCCAGATGGAGAGGACTGCAAGGCATTGAGGCCAAACATGAACGGCAGAGGCAGAACATCGAACATTCCGAACCCCGCACGGATGGTCGTCTTGCCTGTCTTAAACGGGTCCCAGGAAAACCCGACCCTAGGTTCAAAGTTATGAAGTGTTGGATTCGAATCAAACACTTTATTGGCAAGACCTGAGCAGGTAGCGGCGATCGGAAGACCGTTGATATCTTCCGAGCAATTGCCCGGGTCTGACCATAGAGTCGGCAGAAGGATGAATTTGCCGTTAATCTCATTGGGAATCGTGGCCATTTCGTACCGCAGGCCTACGTTCACTGTCAGATTGGACTTCATTTTCCAATCGTCTTGAACGTAAACGCCGAATATGGTTTCACGGTTATAGTGTTTTGTATTTCCGGCGGTAAAGGGCGGAACGGTAGGTTCCCTCACGGTGAAGGGCTCATTCTGGAGCCAGTTCGCGATCGCGCCAAATCCGGCGCTGCCGTTTCCATTTCCGTTAACGAGATCGGTGTGATTTCGGATGACCTCCACGCCAAACTTCAGACTGTGATTGCCAAATGTTCGGGAAACGTCGTCGAATCCCTGGTAGTTCTGAACCCAGTCGCTGAATCCCCCTTGCGGGCTGAAACCGCCGAAGGACGTGACGCCCGTAATTCCAGCGCCGCCGCCGCCCTGGCCAGCTTCACCAGGCCCGAATGTGGATGGGATAATCCCGAACGAATGGTCAGTCGCTGCCGGGAGGGCGGCTGAAATTCCGGGATTCGTTACGATTGATTGGGTATACCCGAAGCGGGCGCTGTTCACCATGGCAGGGCTGAAAATGTGATTTTCTTCCAGCGCGGCGGATTGATTGGGAAGGATGTATCCCGTCGTTTGGTTGTCGAAGGCATTCGGCTTCGCCCAATTAGAATGGTCCCGGTAGTAACTGGCATTGATACTGTCTTTGTCCGATACCTTGAAGTCGGTCCGAAGCGTGAAGTAATCATCTCTTACCGCTTGCACACCGCCATAGACGTTGGAGCAAATATTCGTAGCGCACGCAGGATTTAGAGACGCTGGCTCGAGGGCTGCCATATAGCCAGCGATGGTGTTGTCAACGCAAACGGACGCCTGACCGGGCGCCAGATTCGTCATGTTGGGGAACGGGCATGCAGCCGCCAAAATGGGGTTCGGAATGAAGGGCCCGCCGCCCACCGGGGTGCAGGCCTTTAAGCCAGCAGCGTTAGCGTAAGCAGTTCCCGGCGCATTGTTACAAGAGTCGTTGACGATTCCCTTTCTCGCGTTGTTGGAGAGGACCTTGGCGGTGACGGGAATCCCCTTTCTCTGACGCAGCCCTTCGTAATCGCCGAAGATGAATAGTCTGTCTTTCAAGATCTTCCAGCCGCCCGACCCGCCAAACTGATTGCGAACGAACGGTGGTTTGTTTGCACCAGATAGGTAATCGGACGAGTCGAATGCTTTGTTGCGGATAAACTCATACACGCTGCCGTGGAACTGATTCGTGCCGGACTTGGTTATGGCATTGATCACGCCGCCGGATGTGAAGCCGTATTCAGCGGAGTAGTTGGCGGTCAACACCGAGAACTCCTGGATGGCGTCCACGCCCACGCTTGCGCCGAGGACGTTCCCCGGGCCCGCGTTCGAATAGTCGTTCACGATCACACCATTCAACCTGTAAACGTTCTGCGTCGGCCGATTTCCGTCGATGGTCATCTGATTACCCAGCCCGCGCAAATTACCGCCGGGTTGCGTTACCTGTTCATGAACGCGCACGGAGACCACGCCGGGCTCGAGCGTAGCGAGCGAAGCCCAGTCGCGGCCGTTCAAGGGAAGCTCCACGATCTGCTGGCTTTGAATGTTGCCGGCGAGGGTGGCGTTGGTTGTCTCGATGATCGGCGCCGCGCCGGTAATCTCAACGGTTTGTGTGACTTCTCCCACTTTGAGCGCAAGGCTCAGTTCCTGTTTTGCGCCAACCGTCAGGGTAACTTTGCTGACGGCTGTCGAAAAGCCCGTGGAGGTAACCGATACTTCATAGTCGGCAGGGATCAGGTTCACGATGCTGTAAGCACCGGAAGCGTTAGTAGTCGTGTCGCTGATCACGCCGGTCGCGGAATTCTTGGCGGACACCTTAGCGCCGGCCACCGCCCCCCCCTGCGCGTCGGTGATCGTGCCGGTCAGCGTGGCGCCGGCCACCTGCGCGTGCAAGGGAACCGAAAACAGGAGCCCGACAACCCATAACAATACGAGCAGCTTGGTCACGTACGATTTCATGGTCGTTCCTCCCATGTCGTATTCGAATTTCTGCTACATCCCACGTCCCCGATTTCCCCAAAGCCCTGTTGAAAGAAAGATGCCGTTTAAAGTATGAGAATTAGTAGTCTTCGAAATGGCAGGATTAGCTAAGTTGTTGATATTGTTATGAAATACCGAGTGAGCGAGCGCAGCACTGACGCAGCCCTCCTGGGCCTCCAGCCTTCCGGCATAGGTGGAAACACTCACGTGGTGCCTCCAATGCTCCGCGACGCCGCGCGTCACGCAAACTGTGGGTGGTTCTTAGAAAGACACACTCGGTTGCGCCGTAGGTAACATGGGTGTTAGCGGTTGTCAATGGTAATCTTGTCAATTTTTTATACTCTTGTTGGAAGTATGTCAGAAGCTACTATCTACGCAAGGCCGTCAATCTGACTGTAACGCATGTTTACTCCTAGCTTTAGGGTAGTCCTTGAGTATTAAAGCGAATAAGAAGTCGCCGGTGGAAAAATGTGCCGGCGTATGGACAAGGCTCCGCGCACACGATGTCACATGTGCGGCGCGAGAATCGGTCAGCGCTGGGATTGTTATAGATAGTTGCTGAAGGAGTGAGGCGAACTAATGGGGCCGAATGCCGATTTCAGCGATTCGCTGCAGAAGATCGGCAGGGTTTCTATACACGCGGTACGCGCCTGCCTGAATCAGTTCCGCTTCGCCGTAGCCGCCGGAGAGAAGCCCGACTCCCAAGGCCTTAGCCCGCCGCGCGGCCAGCAAATCCCAAATGCTGTCCCCGACGACGATGCAATCGGCGAGCGGCATTTCCAGGCGTTTGGCGGCTTCAAGGAAAAGAGCGGGATCGGGCTTGGCGTGCTCCACATGATCGGCGGTGATCACGGGTGCGCCGGACGGAACATGCAGCGGCTTGATCATTTTTTCGACCGTTTCCTTGTCGCCGCCCGTGGCGATCGCCCAGCGAATGCCGATGCGGGAAAGGTATCGCAAGAGTTCCCGGGAGCCGGGCAGAACCCGGATGAAGGGTAATTTTTCTGCAAATCTCTTTTTGTGAAGGTTTCCGAGGCGTTTCATCCGGCGAGCGCTGACTTTGCGGTCCAGTTCGGTGAACAGCGTTTGTAGCATCAGTCCACCGCTCATGCCGACGCAGCGATGAATCCGGGCGTTCGGAACATGGATGCCGTCTTCGCGCAACGCTTCCTGCCAGGCCAGGATGTGTTCGTAGTTGCTGTCCAGAAGCGTGCCGTCCAGATCGAAGAGCATGGCAGGCCGGTGCGGCGTTTCCGGCTTTTCAGAAGGCTGGTCATTAGCGGGCTTGCGTGTCAGCGGGTGTCTAGGCATGTCGGCGGCTCTCGGCGACTCCAGGAAATAAGGGTATTCCTCTTGAGCCGTTTCTATGATGGCATAGAGAGACGGCTGGCCTGAGTGGTCACGCCCGGACGCGCGAAACCACTCACCGTTGCTGAAAACTATTATGGCCCTGGACGAATACAAACGAAAACGCGATTTCCGCAAAACGCCGGAGCCTCCCGCCGAGAAGCCGCAGTCGCGCAAGGGTTTTTCCTACCTGATTCAAAAGCATGATGCCACGCGCCTGCATTACGACCTGCGGCTGGAGCTGGACGGCGTACTGTTGAGCTGGGCGGTGACCAAAGGACCGAGCCTTTATCCCGGCGACAAGCGGCTGGCGGTG
>Ga0157378_10000915_pt1 | contig 27185 bp, 22 predicted proteins | sample M65metaG_FD_115309 | JGI IMG/M metagenome (GOLD analysis project Ga0157378, IMG submission 115309) | Miscanthus rhizosphere microbial communities from Kellogg Biological Station, Michigan, USA - M6-5 metaG | ecosystem: Host-associated > Plants > Roots > Rhizosphere > Soil | place: USA: Michigan... | reverse complement strand
TTCTGCATCCTTATCCTATAGTTCGTTTTCTCGCCACTCATCCAAGGCGGGAGCCGTATGCGTAAAAGCGCCCGTACGGATCTGTGCGGGGGGCGATCAGTGATGATCGTCCCTACCGCGTCCGAATACGTAGCTATCCTTTATTGCTCCGCAAGGCGTAGAATCCGCACACGGTAGTGGGAACCCACGGGTCGGCCCAACGAAATAACAGAGGAGGAAGATATGAGATTCTTTCTCGTCGCAGTGTGCGCGGCGTTGTTTGCCGCGGGCGCCGGTTTGTGCAGTGCCAACTGGAATTTGAAGCAGCAAACTTCGGAAGCCGCCAAATCCACGGAGGAGGAGTACAAGATTACGCCCGAGGATGTGGCGCGGAAAAATCCGGTGAAATCGTCGCCGGAGGGTCTGGCGGAAGCGCGGAAGATGTTTCGTTACGATTGCGCGATGTGTCATGGCGAGCATGGAGACGGTAAGGGCGAGCTGGTGGAGTCGATGAAGCTGACGGTGAGTGATTGGCGCAATCCGGCGTCGCTTACGGGCAAAACGGACGGCGAGTTGTTCTACATCATTACCAAGGGCAAAGGAAAAATGACGGGCGAAGGCGACCGGCAAACGGAGAAGTTGCGGTGGAATCTGGTGAATCTGGTGCGTTCTTTCGGAGCCAAAAGCGGGGCTGCAAAACCGCAGGCTATGGCTCCCGGACATTGAATCGGCACTGACCGCGAGCTGATCGTGTTGTGCTACGCTTTTTCTCCCAGCAAACAGGTGATGTAAAGGAGCGGGCGTGGCACATTCAGCGCAATTTCTGAAGCTGGTGCAGGATGCGAAGACGCGAGTGAAGGAGACCGATGTTGCAGACGTGAAGAAGCGCATGGATGCGGGTGAGAAGTTTATTCTGGTGGACGTGCGGGAAGACAACGAATGGGCGAATGGCCATCTGCCGGGAGCCGTGCATCTGGGTAAAGGAATTATCGAGAGAGATATCGAGCAACGGGTTCCGGACACGAGCGCGAAAGTGATTTTATATTGCGGCGGAGGGTTCCGGTCGGCGCTGGCCGGCGATAATTTGCAAAAGATGGGTTACACGAACGTGGAATCGATGGATGGCGGTTGGAAGGGCTGGGTGCAAGCGGGCTTGCCGACAGCCAAGGACTGATCCCGCGCGAGAGCGGCAAAGCCACAGAATTGGCTGGGGCGGAAGGATTCGAACCTTCACCGTCCTCATTAACAGTGAGGTGTCCTACCAGTTGGACCACGCCCCAGCGGGTTCCTTGGCCGCGCTGCCAGGCGCCCAAAGCAGAGACTGCGAAGGCGCACGAGCAGGGTAGGCTCCGCTACGTGCGGCGCGACGAAGGGTCTCTCCTAAGATAGCACGGCGGAACGGTTGGACAATGGGCGGGCAGGGAAAAAAATCTTGAGCGTTTCGAGTGGCGAGATGCATCGAACAGTCGCGCGGAAGCGCCGAAATGACACTAGCGGGCTGAAAGCTCGCTTGTGGAATTCAAAACGGGACGGCCGTGAAGCACGATGAGAGCTCCGCAATTTGAAATTTTCGAACAACCCGTTTGATTCGATTCACATGGCAGTCACAAAAATGTATTCCAATGTTGGCTGAGTTGTTGCATTTCTAAAAATTTTGTTGGAGACTATGCGGTCAACAACGGCCCGGGTAGCACTCCCGGTTAGGACTTGGTGGACGGTTCCGATCTTTATCGCTCCTCCCGGGGCGCTCACCGACGAAGTGCACAATTGACATGGCCCAGATTTTTCACCACAGCACGAACTTCATCTCTCGATTCAGTGTCTTTTCCTCGTTGTTCTTGGCGGGTTTAGCGCTTACGGGCGCGTTGCTGGCGGCCCGTTCACCGTATTTGACGAATCAGAACGTAACGCGCGAGCAGCCGGTGCAATTCAGCCACAAACATCACGTGGGGGACGATGGGATCGACTGCCGGTACTGTCATACCGGCGTGGAAGTTTCCGCGACGGCGGGCGTGCCTCCCACCAAGACGTGCATGAATTGCCACTCGGTGTTGTTCAATACGTCGGGATACCTGGAACCGGTTCGCGCCAGCTATCGGGACGACAAGTCCATTGAGTGGGTGCGGGTCCACCGGTTGGCCGACTACGTTTATTTCAATCACAGCATTCACGTGAACAAGGGCGTGGGCTGTTCGTCGTGCCATGGGCAAATCAATCAGATGCCGCTGGTTTTTCAGGCGTCGACGTTGCAGATGGAATGGTGCCTGGACTGCCATCGCAATCCGGAGAGCGTTTTGCGGCCCAAAGATCAAGTTTTCAACATGAATTGGAAGGTTCCCGCGGATCAGCTGGAAGCGGGCAAGAAGCTGGCGGCGGAATACAAGATTCGAACAACAAGCGAACTGACGAGTTGTTCGACGTGTCATCGCTGACGGACGGTATGGGCGAAAAAGACCACGACTATTTTGCATTGCATCCCAGCGGGGGGCATTCGCACCGCGAGGACGCTCACGGCGAGGGTCACGAGACCGAGTTGACGCCGGCGAGCGAGAAGCCGCTGGACCTGGCAGCGGTGCGGGCCAAGCTACAGTCCAAGAGCGGCAAGCAATATTGGCGGACGCTGGAAGAGCTGGCGGAGGATCCGCATTTTGAGGAATTGCTGCATCGGGAATTTCCGCGGCAGGCATCGGAATGGGATGAATCGGTCGATCGCCGCGACTTTCTGAAATTGATGGCGGCTTCGCTGGCGTTTGCGGGGCTTTCCGGCTGCAAAACCAACGTGCAGACGAACATCGTGCCGTACGTAAAGCAGCCGGACGGCATGGTGCTGGGCAAGCCACTGTATTTTGCGACGGCCATGCCTTTTGGGGCCGATGCGATCGGGATTCTGGCAGAGAGCCATGAAGGGCGGCCCACGAACGTGGCGGGCAATCCCGATCATCCGTCGAGTTTGGGCGGGATCGATCCCATTGTGCAGGCCTCGATACTGAATCTTTATGACCCGGACCGCGCGCAAACGGTAACGTACGCGGGGGAAATCCGCACGTGGGCGGCGTTTCTGGACAGCTCGCAGGCGATTGCCGCGGCAACGAAGAGCTCGAACGGCGTGGGATTCCGGATCCTGACCGGAACAATTACATCGCCGACAGTTTCCGACCAAATCCAGGGGTTGCTCAAGCTGTATCCGCAGGCGAAGTGGCATCAATGGGAGCCGGCGGTGAGCGACGGGGCCCGCGAAGGCGGGAAGCTGGCGTTTGGGCGCTATGTGAACACGGTATTGCGTCCGGCGAGGGCGGAAGTAATTTTGTCGCTGGACTCCGATTTTCTGGCCAGTGGTCCCGGGCATTTACGCTACATGAAGCAATTTTACCAGCGGCGAAAACTGGAAGCGCCGGCGGATGTGGAGCGGCTCAGCGGAGAAATGAACCGGCTATACGTGGTGGAACCGACACCGAGTGTTACCGGCTCAAGCGCAGATCATCGTTTACCACTGCGAGCTTCGGAGATCGAAGGATTTGCGCGCGCACTGGCTGCCAAAGTCAACGCGAGCGGCGATCATGTGGCACCGCCAGCGGGGAGCGAGAAGTGGCTGGATGCGGCGGCGAAAGACTTGCTGAGCCACCGGGGAAGTTCACTGGTGGTTGCGGGCCAGCAGCAATCGGCCGTGGTGCATGCGTTAGTGCACACCATCAACGCGGCGCTGGGCAACGTTGGCAATTCGGTTTACTACACCGAGCCGGTGGAAGCGAACCCGGTGAATCACCTGGAATCACTGCGCGATTTGTGCGCGGACATGGACGCGGGCAAGGTTGCAACGCTGCTGATTCTCGGCGGGAATCCGGTTTACGACACACCACACGATTTTGACTTTACGTCCAAGCTGAAAAAAGTTCGGCATACACTCCATCTGAGCCCCTACTTTGATGAAACTTCCGGGTATTGCCGGTGGCACATCGCGGAATCTCACTACCTGGAATCCTGGGGGGATGCGCGTGCGTTTGACGGCACGGTCAGCGTCATCCAGCCGCTGATTGCGCCTCTGTATTCGACGCACTCCGCGCACGATGTTCTGGCGGCGTTCAGCGACAAGCCGGGCATCAGCAGCTACGACGCGGTGCGAGATCGCCTGAAGGCGGCGAATCCGGGCGTCGATTTTGACAAGTTCTGGCGCAGGAGCCTGCACGACGGTGTGGTGGCGAACACCGCGTATCCGGCGATCAGTGTGGCGTCGAAATTCAATCCGGCCAGTGTGCCGCCGTCCAAGGCAGCGGGCGCGGAAGAACTCGAGTTTATTTTCCGGCCGGATCCTTCGGTGTATGACGGGCGCTTCGCGAACAATGGTTGGTTGCAGGAATTGCCGAAGCCGGTAACGAAATTGACGTGGGACAACGCCGCGCTGGTAAGTCCGCGAACGGCAGAGAAGCTGGCGTTGACACACCGCGCAGCAGCGCGAGGCGGCGAGCACGGGCAAATCCTCTCGAACGTGATCGACATTGCGCTCTCCAACAGCAAAGTGACAGCGGCGACGTGGATTCTGCCGGGCCAGGCGGACGGGGTCATTGTGTTGCCGCTCGGATACGGCCGCATGGCGGCCGGGTACACCGGAACCAACAAGGGATTCAATGCGTACGTGGTGCGCACTTCCGAGGCGTTGTGGATCGCGGCCGGAGGCAAAATCAGCAAGACCGGTGATGATTACCCGCTGGCGTGCACGCAGTATCACTTCAACATGGAAGGCCGGAAGATTTTGGCGGCGGGCACACTGGAGGAATACAAGAAGAATCCGGGGTTTGCGCACGAAGGGGACGAGACACCGCCCAAGGAAGATTCGCTTTACAAGGAATTTGCTTACCCTGGTTATGCCTGGGGCATGGCCATCGACCTGAACAATTGCAACGGCTGCAATGCATGCGTGGTGGCGTGCGTGTCGGAGAATAATATTCCGGTGGTGGGCAAAGACCAGGTGATGCGCGGCCGCGAGATGCACTGGATTCGCGTGGACCGCTATTACGCAAACACGGTTTCCGCCACCAGCGGCAAAGGTCCGGGCGATACGACGCAATATGATGCAACGCTGGACAATCCATCCACATTTTTCCAGCCGGTGCCGTGCCAGCAGTGCGAAAACGCGCCGTGCGAGCAGGTATGTCCGGTCGGCGCCACGGTGCACAGTGCCGAGGGCCTGAACGACATGGTGTACAACCGCTGCATCGGCACGCGGTATTGCTCGAACAATTGTCCCTACAAGGTGCGGCGTTTCAATTTCCTGCGTTTCCAGGATTGGGAGACGCCTCAGCTCAAGCTGTTGCGCAATCCGGAAGTTACGGTGCGCAGCCGCGGGGTGATGGAAAAGTGCACGTACTGCGTGCAGCGAATCAACAACGCGCGCATCGAGGCTGAGAAGCAAAACCGTCCGATACACGACGGTGAGATCGTCACTGCCTGCGAAGCGGCCTGCCCGTCGAACGCCATCGTTTTCGGCAACGCCAACGACCCGAACAGCAGGGTCGCGAAACTTAAGGCCCAGCAACGCAATTACTCAATTCTGGGGGAACTTAACTCTCGTCCGCGCACCACGTACCTGGCTGCGGTGCGCAATCCGAACTCAGAGATGGAGAAGGCATGAGCGCCGGCCAGCCTCCCGTCAATTCGCCTGAAATCCGCCGGCTGTCGCCGGTGATTGAGCCGGGACACACCTACGGCACAGTCACCGACAAGATCAGCGCCATCGTCCTCACCCGGCCTGCGTCGCTCGGTTGGTTCGCGGGATTCACGCTGGCATTCAGCGTGGTCATGCTGCTAACCGTGTCGCTCGCGTGGCTGATCATCAAGGGCGTCGGAATCTGGGGCATCAACATCCCCATCGGCTGGGGATTCGCGATCGTCAACTTCGTGTGGTGGATTGGTATCGGCCACGCGGGAACACTGATTTCGGCAATTTTGTTTCTGTTGAACCAGAAGTGGCGGACCTCCATCAACCGTTTCGCGGAGGCCATGACGCTGTTCGCGGTGGCCTGCGCGGGCGTGTTCCCATTGATCCATACGGGGCGGCCGTGGATGGCGTACTACATGTTCCCGTATCCCAGCACGATGGGAATCTGGCCGCAGTTCCGCAGCCCATTGATCTGGGACGTGTTCGCAGTTTCCACGTACGGAACGGTGTCGTTGTTGTTCTGGTTCGTCGGCTTGATTCCGGACCTGGCGACGCTGCGGGATCGGGCGGTGAGCAAGCCGAAGCAGATTATCTACGGGATGTTGGCGCTGGGCTGGCGCGGCTCAGCGCGGCACTGGCATCGCTATCAGACGGCGTACTTATTGCTCGCGGGTCTGGCGACGCCGCTGGTGCTCTCGGTCCACACCGTGGTGAGCTTTGACTTTGCGGTGGCGATCGTTCCAGGCTGGCACACTACGATTTTTCCGCCGTATTTCGTCGCGGGTGCCATTTACTCGGGTTTCGCAATGGTCTTGACCATCGCAATCCCGCTACGCAAGGCTTACGACCTGGAAGATTTCATCACCATGCGCCATCTGGAAAACATGGCGATGGTGATGCTTGCTACGGGTTTGATCGTGGCGTACGGCTATTTTTTCGAGTTTTTCTTGTCGAAATACAGCGGAAACAGGTTCGACGTTTTCCTGGTAGATCAACGTCTGCATGGCCCGTATCGATATTTTTATTTTGCGCTGATCCTTTGCAACATCCTGACGCCGCAGTTGCTGTGGTTCCAGAAAGTCCGCACCAACGTACCCGCTCTGTTCGTGATGTCCATCATCATCAATATCGGCATGTGGCTGGAGCGGTTCGTCATTGTGGTCATCAGCCTGACGCGCGATTTCATGCCCTCGGCGTGGGGCCGCTACTCGGCCACGTTCTGGGACTACGCGACGTTCGCTGGAACGATCGGGCTGTTCACCATGCTGCTGTTCTTGTTTGTGCGCGTGCTGCCGGCAATTTCCATCGCCGAAATGCGCGAACTGGTGGCGCATACGTCTGAGGAAGAGCCCCAATGATTCACCAACATCGCTCACACATCTACGGCGTAGTTGGCGAGTTTGAGACCGAACATCAGCTTTTGCATGCCGCGGAGAAAACGCGCGAAGCCGGATACCGGCGCATGGATGCCTACGCCCCGTTCCCGGTCGAGGGCCTTTCCGAAGCGATGGGGCTGAAAAGCAACAAAGTGGCGATGCTTACATTGATCGGAGGGCTTTGCGGAGGCCTGGGCGGTTTCGGATTTGAATATTGGTGCAATGTGATTTCGTATCCCTTGAATATCGGGGGACGACCACTAAACAGCTGGCCGGCGTTCATTCCCGTGATGTTCGAACTGACCGTGCTGGGCGCGTCGCTGTTCGCTGTGTTTGGGATGTTGGCATTGAACGGATTGCCGCAGCCGTATCATCCGTTGTTCAACGTTGAACGCTTCGCGAAGCACGCCACCACGGATCGCTTTTACTTGTGCATCGAGGCCCGCGACAAAAAGTTTGATCTCGCAGGCGCGGCTCGTTTTCTGCAGTCAGTCGGCGCGCACCATATCAGCGAGGTGCGCGATGACTAAAGGCACGGGGATGGGGCAGATTTCGCGTGTGCTCCCCGCAATATGCGGTGCGTTGTGTGCGCTGTGGCTGGCGGGTTGCAGCCTGAAGCAGGACATGGCGTTGCAGCCGAAATATCGTCCGCTGGAGCCATCGGAATCCTTTGCCGACGGACGCTCGGGACGGCCGCTAATCGAAGGAACGGTAGCGCGCAATGCGCTAGACGATGACGCGATGCTGGTGCCCAAAGAGTCGAATTCGTTTCCGCTGCCGGTAACGGCCGAGCTGTTGCACCGCGGGCAGGAGCGGTACGGCATTTTCTGCACGCCGTGCCATGGAGCACAGGGAGACGGCAACGGAATGATCGTGATGCGTGGCATGAAACATCCACCGAGCTACCACGAGGCGCGGCTACGGCAAGTTACCAATGGCTACTTCTTTGACGTGATCACCAATGGTTTTGGCGCGATGCTCAATTATTCCGCGCAGATTCCGGTACGAGATCGCTGGGCCATCGTCGCATACGTGCGCGCGCTGCAACTCAGCCGGAATGCCAAGGTGTCGGAACTCCCTGCTGATGTGCGTGAGAGGTTGTTGCACCCGCCTGCGGAGAAAAAAGAATCGGGCACCCCGGAAGCTGGAGGAGCGAAGGAATGATCGCGCAGGATTATAAGGCGCCGGAAAGCATCGGCCGCCTGCAGCGTGGCGCGGTCCTCGTGGGCCTGGTCGGCCTGGTGCTGTGCATTTTCGGTTGGATCAAATCACCGGACGCGTTGATCCATTCTTATCTGCTGGCATTTCTGTTTGTACTAGGCTTGTCCCTCGGTTCGCTGGGACTGTTGATGCTGCAGCATTTAACCGGCGGGCACTGGGGCATTGTGATCCGGCGGCCGCTGGAGTCAGCGACCCGTTCGCTGCCGCTGGTGTTTGTATTGTTCCTTCCGATCTTTTTCGGCATGAAGTATCTGTATGCCGCGTGGCTGACCGCGCCCAAATCGGGTGAAGGCGCGCTTTCGGAATTCCAGCAGAGCTATCTAACATCGGACGGATTCAAGTTTCGCGCGCTGATTTATTTCGCGATCTGGCTGATTTTGATGTTCGTCTTCAATCGCTGGTCGCGCGAGCAGGACGTAAATCGGGAAGATCGTTCGCTGCGGCGGCGGCTCAAGCTGGTGGCGGGTCCCGGAATCATTTTGTACGTTTTTGCCATGAGTTTTGCGGCGATCGACTGGGTGATGTCGATCTCGCCTCACTGGGCGTCCACGATTTACGGCTTCCTGTTCATAGCCGGCCAGCTGATCTCCTCGATGTCGTTAATGATTTCGATTGCTGTGTTGCTAGCGCAGAGCGAACCGTTGCGCGAGGTGATCCAAAAGCGACACTTGCACGATCTGGGCAAGTTGCTGCTCGCGTTCGTCATGCTGTGGGCATATTTCGATTTTTCGCAGTTGCTGATCACCTGGTCCGGAAATCTACCTGAGGAAATCAGCTTCTATCGCTCGCGCTTGTATGGGCAGTGGGGCGTAGTTGCGGTGGTCGTGCTGATTTTTCACTTTTTTGTGCCGTTTTTCCTGCTGCTTTCGCGGTCGCTGAAGCGTAATCCCAGCGCACTGCCGAAGGTGGCACTGTGGCTGATCCTTATGCGGCTGGTGGACCTGTACTGGATGACCCGGCCGGAATTCACTTCCAGCGCGATACCCAGCATATGGGATCTGGCGGCGCCGCTGGCGCTTGGGGGGTTGTGGTTCGGCGTATTTGCGTGGCAGTTACAGCAGAGGCCGTTACTTCCGCTGGGCGATCCAAAACTCGAGGAGGCGATTGAGCGTCATGAGTACTAGCGAACATCGCCACCATCACGGGGACGGCGAACCGGTGCACGCAGACGTGGCTTACGAGAAGGTCGACGTCAACCCGGGCGCGATCTATATCTATTTGATCGGCCTAGCGGTAGCGGTGTTGCTGTCTTACGCCGTGTGCGTTTTTGTTCTCCGGGGGACCACCAAAGTTGCGGAGAGGTCCGACACTCCGCCGCCGCCGATTCGGCAGGAGATGGGTAGCGAATACCGGGCCATGCCACCTGAGCCGCGGCTTCAAGGTGTGCCGGGGCACGGCAACGATCCGCAAGCGGACTTGCGAGAGAAGACGAAACAGGACATGGATGCGAACGAGAGATACGACTGGATCGATCAGAACGCGGGGATCGCGCAGATTCCGGTCAAAGACGCGATGAAGATCATCGCGGAGAAAGGATTGCCGGGCGCGCCTCCGGCAGAAGCAAAGTAGATTGATGAACGGACTGCGATCCATAGCGGGCATTGTCGCGTTGCTGTTCTTGGGCATTGGTACGGCCGCGCAGACGGTTCCCGGCGGCGTAGGCCAGGCATCCAGTGGGTTGCCGCCCTCGTTGCTGAATGTCGGTTTTGAGCCGCCGCTGAATGGGCAGATTCCTCTCGGCGCCGGTTTTCGGGATGAGACCGGCCGCGATGTAAAGCTGGGTGAATATTTCGGCCAGCAGAGGCCGGTGCTGCTCGCTTTGGTCTATTACGGCTGCCCGATGTTGTGCAATCAGATCGAACAGGGCGTGGTCGGATCGCTGAAGATGCTTTCGTTCAACGCCGGGCGTGAGTACGACGTGGTGTTCGTCAGCTTCGATCCGCGCGAAACGCCGGACATGGCGGCGAAGAAAAAAGAAGCGGCGCTCTCGCACTACGGGCGACGGGAGACTTCGGCGGGCTGGCATTTTTTGACTGGGTCGAAGGAATCGATCGACGAGGTAACCAAGGCGGCTAACTTCCGGTATTCATTTGACGAGAAGTCGGGGATTTTCGCGCATGCCAGCGGAATCATGCTGCTTACCCCCGGAGGGCGGATTTCACGCTACTTCTACGGAATCGAGTATCCCTCGCGCGATGTTCGCCTGGGACTCGTGGACGCTTCAGCTGGAAAGATTGGAACGGCAATCGATCACTTGCTTTTGTACTGCTTTCAGTACGACCCGTCCGAAGCGCGGTATAGCGCGACGATTCTTCGGATCGTGCGGCTCGGCGGCCTGGCGACCATCGCTTTGATCGTGGGCGGCATTCTGATTTTTCGCCGTCGCGATGTGCATCCGGCGCAGGGCGGTCGCACCGAACGCTGCACTGAAGAAGGAGCACACTAGACCGTGCAGTCGCAAATGCCATTGTATCCGGAGCAGGCATCCAACTTCGCTCCCAACGTGGATGCGCTGATGGCGTACATCACTGCGGTGTGCGTGTTTTTCGCCGTGGCGATCACCGCGGCAATCATCCTTTTCTTTTTCAAGTATCACCGGAAGAAACCCGGCGATATCGGCGTGCCCATTCACGGAGACTCCAGATTAGAAGCGCTTTGGCTGGTGATCCCCGCGGTGCTGGCGCTGACCATGTTTGCAGGCGGGGCGGTAGTTTACGTTCAGTTTCGCCGGCCACCGCTGGATACTTTGGACATCTATGTCATCGGCAAGCAGTGGATGTGGAAGTCGCAGCAGCCCAACGGGCTGAAGGAAATCAACGAGTTGCACGTTCCGATAGGGCGGGATGTGAAGCTGATCATGGCCAGCGAAGACGTGATTCATAATTTTTCGATTCCGGCGTTTCGCACGAAAATGGACGTTGTTCCTGGGCACTACAATACCATGTGGTTCCGCCCCACGCGAGCGGGCCGCTACCATTTCTTCTGCTCTCAGTATTGCGGGACGAACCACGCAATCATGGGCGGCTGGGTGACGGTGATGGAGCCGTCCGAGTATGCCGCGTGGCTTTCTGGTTCCTCTACTGCCGCGATAGATCCAGTGGTGGCCGGCGAGAAATTGTTCGCCGAGAAGGCTTGCAACACATGCCACTATCCGGATGGAAAGGGCCGTGCACCTTCCCTGAATGGCCTGTATGGCAAGAAGGTCCAGCTGGCTGACGGTTCCACGGTGACGGCGGACGATGCGTATATCAGGGAATCCATTTTGAATCCCAATGCGAAGATCGTGGCCAGATATCAGGCGCTGATGCCGGCCTTTCAAGGCCAGTTGACTGAGGAGCAGTTGTTGAGCCTGATGTCCTATGTGAAGTCTTTGCAGGCGCAGTCGCCTCCTGAAGCAGGCGCCGGATTCGCGCCCACGGGGAAGAAATAGCTATGAGTTCGATACCATCCACCGTTGGCAATGAGTTGCCCAACGAGCACTACCTGAATGCAACCTACGGCATTCGATCGTGGTTGCTGACCACGGATCACAAGCGCATCGCGCTGCTGTACCTGGCGTCGGTAACGTTCTTTTTCTTCATCGGCGGCGCGTTTGCCACCATGATCCGCATCCACTTGTTGACTCCGGATGGCTATCTGGTCACGCCGGAAACCTACAACAAGCTCTTCACGATGCACGGCGTGGCGATGATTTTCTTTTTCCTGATCCCATCGATCCCGGCGGTACTGGGTAACTTTCTGATTCCGCTGATGATTGGGGCGAAGGACCTGGCGTTTCCCAAAATCAATCTATTGAGCTGGTACATCTACCTGATCGGTGGCTGCTTTGTTCTGTATTCGTTCTCGACCGGCGGCCTGGACACTGGCTGGACCTTCTATACGCCGCTGAGCAGCGTGTATTCGAACTCGGCGGTTACCCCGGCCGTGATCGGCATTTTCATCAACGGCTTCTCCTCCATTCTCACCGGTCTGAACTTTATCGTCACGATCCACACAATGCGCGCACCTGGCATGACGTGGTTCCGGCTGCCACTGTTCGTCTGGGCACATTACGCCACCAGCGTAATCTTCATTCTGGGGACGCCGGTCATCGCCATCACGTTGTTGCTCGCTGGTCTCGAACGCATGTTTCACCTGGGCTTTTTCAATCCGGTGCTGGGCGGCGATCCCATTCTTTTCCAGCATCTGTTCTGGTTTTATTCGCATCCGGCCGTATACATCATGATTCTGCCGGCGATGGGCGTGATCAGCGAGATTATCCCGACGTTCGCGCGCAAACCGATCTTCGGTTATTCCTTCATTGCGGGTTCGAGTATCGCCATCGCGGTGATCGGTTTCTTCGTTTGGGCTCACCATATGTTCTTGACCGGCGAATCGTCGTATGCGGCGCTTACGTTTTCGTTGTTGAGCTACCTGGTAGCGATTCCTTCCGCCGTCAAGGTCTTCAACTGGACCTCCACTCTTTATAAGGGCTCGATTTCCTACGATACCCCGATGCTGTACGCCCTCGGTTTCATCGGGTTGTTTCTGATCGGTGGTCTTACCGGACTGTTCCTGGCCTGCCTGGGTCTGGACATCCACATTCACGATACCTATTTCGTCGTCGCGCATTTCCACTACATCATGGTGGGCGGTGCGGTGATGGGTTACGTCGGTGGTTTGCACTTCTGGTGGCCTAAGATTACCGGCAGGCTGTATCCGGAAGCCATGGCTCGGATCGCGGCGGTGACCCTGTTTGTAGGCTTCAATCTTACTTTCTTTCCGCAATTCATCCTCGGTTACCTGGGCATGCCCCGCCGTTACCACAGCTATCCGCCGGAATTTCAAGTGCTCAACGTAATGTCCACCGCGGGTGCGTCGATTCTGGCTCTCGGCTATTTGCTGCCGATGATCTATTTGATCTGGTCCATGCGTTATGGCCGGATAGCAGGCCGGAACCCGTGGCCAGCCACAGGGTTGGAGTGGGCGACCGATTCGCCGCCGCTCACCGAGAATTTCGACAAGACCCCAGAAGTAACCTGGGAGCCGTACGATTATTCCAATCGCCCGGACCTGGGACTGGAAGTGGGACAGCCGTCTCTGGCACCAGCGCACGGAGACGATTAGAACTTTAAGAAGCCGACACCGCGCGATTTTTGAGGAATGGTCTGGCGGTGGTTTGGCAGGTGACCGAACAGGTCGAAGAGGAGCGCCGCGTGCATCGCACCGGAGAGTTATTCGGGCAATTTGAAACGATGGACCAGCAGCGCGAGAGCGCTTCGCTGGGCATGTGGGTATTTCTGGTCACCGAAGTTTTGTTCTTCGGCGGCATGTTCATGACCTACACCCTGAATCGCTCCACGTACCCTGGAATTTTCGCGGAAGCCAGCCGGTCGATCCGGCTGTCGCTGGGGGCGATCAACACGGTTGTATTGATCGGCAGCAGCTTGACGATGGCGATGGCTGTGTGGGCATCCCAGGCCGGGAAGAAAAAGCTCATCCCGCTTTTCTTGATTGGAACACTGGCATTGGGCACGGTCTTTCTGGGAATCAAGGCCGTCGAGTATCACGACAAGTACGTCGAGCACCACATTCCTGGACCAAGTTTCAGCTTTGAACCGGGCGCAGACGTGGCCACCAATGCGCATGCCCAGCTCTTTTTCTCGCTGTACTTCGCGATGACCGGGTTGCATGCGCTGCATATGATCATCGGCGCCGGGCTGTTGCTATGGCTCCTCCGGGAATCGCTGCGGGGCCGCTTTACGCCGCAATACAACACCCCAGTGGAACTGGTGGGCTTGTATTGGCACTTCGTCGACATTGTGTGGATCTTTCTGTTCCCGTTGCTGTATCTCATCGACCGGCATTAGCGAAACGGTCGCAGGGGGAAGCGTTTGTCCGAACATCATATCGTTTCGCCGAAAATCTACTTTGCGATCTTCGCGGCGCTTATGGTTTGTACGGGTTTGACGGTTTGGGCTGCTGAAGTAGACCTGAACCACATTTTTTCGGGAATGAACGTCGTCGTCGCGCTGGCCATTGCGACGTTTAAAGCCGCGCTGGTAGTTTTGTTCTTCATGCACGGCAAGTACAGTTCAAAGCGAACTCAGATGGTCATTATCTGTTCGGTCTTCTGGCTTGCGGTCATGCTTTTTATGACCATGAGCGACTACCTCACTCGTGCCTGGTCGTAAGGACAGTCCCAGCACCTGTACCTTCGTTCCTAGAGAAACAATTTCAAGTGATTTGCGGCGAGCTGTGACACGTGTGTCCGCACTTCCGCCGTGTTCGATGGATGTTTGGGGTGGTACGGGGGGAACGGCGAAAGTGAAAAGGGGGACGAGCGAACCGGCCCAGCCCTCAATCCCCTAAAGGGATCCTCGGCTCGCGTCCCCCGTCGCCATGAAATGCAAACGATAAGCCAATTCTAACTTTCCTGTTTTCAGCGGCATGATAAACGCCTTCCGCGTAAAAATGCGGTACTCCCCCAAAAATTTACCCGTCGCCTGACGCCTCTACAGCGATCACTGTAAGCGGTGAATATATTTGTGGAAGGGGCTGTAAATTTCGCCGCTGCAAATTGCCCGAAAATGCGGATACGCCTGCAAGTTGACCCTTCTGAATGGAGCCTGTTACTCTATGAAATTATTCTGGCCGCAGTGTGCCTACTGTGCGCCAGGGCTCCTGTGGAGGGAGCGCAGGAATCATGGGCCTGACTAAGCTTATCGTTCGAGGCGCACGCCAGCATAATCTGAAAAACATCAGTGTCGAGATTCCGCGAAACACACTCACGGTGATCACCGGCTTATCGGGGTCGGGCAAGTCATCGCTGGCATTCGATACCATTTACGCGGAAGGCCAGCGTCGATACGTGGAGTCTCTTTCGGCGTATGCGCGGCAATTCCTGGACCAGATGGAACGTCCGGAAGTGGATGTAATTGAAGGACTTTCTCCGTCGATCGCCATCGAACAAAAGACAACCACGCGATCACCCAGATCGACGGTCGGTACGGTCACCGAGATCTACGATTATTTGCGTGTAATTTACAGTTCCGTCGGCATTCCGCATTGCCCGAACTGCGGCAATCCCATCACCCGGCAATCCAGCGAACAAATCGTCCAGTCCATCCTGAACGGTGATCTCTGTAAAGCAGACGATCGCATCATGATCCTGGCACCTATCGTGCGTGGGCGAAAGGGCGCCTATCGAAAGGAATTGGAGAAACTTGCGCAGGACGGATACGTTCGGGCGCGCGTTAACGGCGAGCTTGTGCAATTGGACGAGCCACCGGTCTTGGACAAGCGCAAGAATCACACGATTGAGGTGGTTGTCGATCGACTGCTAGTCAAGCAGGGGATAGCGGCACGCCTGGAACAGTCGGTGGCGACGGCACTTAAGCTGGCCTCCGGTCTGGTTACGATATCGATCGTGGGCGGCAAGGACTACACGTTCTCCGAGAAGTTGGCGTGCCCAGATTGCGGCATTTCTGTTCCCATTTTGGAACCACGTTCGTTCAGCTTCAATTCTCCCTATGGCGCATGTCCCGCATGCAACGGCCTGGGATCGAAATACGACTTTGACCCTGCGCGCGTGATTGTGGATTGGACACGGCCACTGTTTGATGGCGGCCTCGGACCGGGCTCAGGTTCAGCCAACCTGAAACGCACGCTCGAGCTGGCGGCATATGCTCACAGCTTCAATCTGGAAACGCCATTCGAGAAATTTCCAGCACGCGTTCAGAGCCTGCTGCTCTATGGCTATCCTACTCCGAATGAGCAGGTTACGGAAGGTGGCAAAGCATCTGGCGGGAGGGCGAAAGGCGACAAGGGGTTTCGTTTCTCGGGGATTCTGAAGTTTCTGGAGCGCAATTTTGAGGAATCCAACTCGGATTCCTACCGCGAGTGGATGACGCAGTACATGTCTGCGACGCAATGCACCGTTTGTCACGGCAAGCGACTGCGCCCGGAATCACTGGCGGTAAAGCTGGCAGGCTGGTCGATCGCGGAATTTACCTCGCTGTCCCTGAGCTCGGCTCGCCCTGCGGTGGACAAGATTCTCGCGCAGCTCACTTCACGTCAACAAGAGGTCGCCGGGCGGCCGCTAGAGGAGGTTGCCGAGCGGCTCGACTTCTTGTTGGCGGTCGGGCTCGGATATCTCAGCCTGGCTCGCTCCGCGGCCACCCTGTCCGGGGGCGAAGCGCAACGAATTCGCCTGGCCACGCAAATCGGCTCGCGGCTTCGCGGCGTGTTGTATGTCCTGGACGAGCCGTCGATTGGGCTGCATGCCCGAGACAATGACCGGCTGCTGGGATCGCTCGAGCATCTGCGGAATCTTGGCAACACGGTGCTAGTCGTCGAACATGATGAAGACACGATTCGACGCGCCGACTTCGTAGTCGATCTCGGTCCGGGAGCGGGCGACGCGGGCGGCTACCTGGTGGCGCAGGGTAAACCCGAACAGATTGCTGCCAGTGCAGACTCTTTGACGGGACGCTATCTGAGCGGGGCTTCCAGCATTCCGATTCCAGAGAAGCGGCGCAGCCCGAATGGTAAATCTCTGCAAGTCCTCGGAGCGCACGCCAATAATTTGAAGGACGTCGATTTCAGCATACCCCTGGGTTTGTTGACCGTGGTCACTGGAGTTTCAGGCTCCGGCAAGTCCACGCTGGTCAATGACATCCTCTATCGCGCGCTGGCCCAGAAGCTGTATCGCTCGATGGAGCCTCCCGGGGCCCATCGCGAACTGCTCGGCGCGGAATACATCGACAAGGTCATTGAGATTGATCAAGCGCCGATCGGGCGCACACCGCGATCGAATCCGGCCACGTACACCGGGGTCTTCGCGCCCATCCGCGAGTTGTTTGCCATGCTTCCCGAATCGCGGGAGCGAGGTTACCGGCCTGGACGCTTTAGCTTCAACGTTAAGGGCGGGCGTTGCGAGGCGTGTCAGGGTGACGGTTTGCGCCGCATTGAAATGAATTTTCTGCCGGACGTTTACGTGCGGTGCGAAGTCTGCCGCGGGAAACGCTATAACTCGGAGACTCTGGCGGTGCGCTTCAAAGGACACTCGATTTCCGAAGTCCTGAATTTGCCCGCTGTGGACGCCCTGAAACTCCTGGAGAATATTCCACAGATTCAGCAAAAACTGGCAACGATGGTCGAGGTGGGCTTGGGTTATGTGCAACTCGGGCAGTCCGCAACGACTCTCTCGGGGGGTGAGGCACAACGCATCAAGCTGGCGCGCGAACTCTCGAAACGTCAGACCGGACGAACCCTTTACATTCTGGATGAACCAACGACCGGGCTTCACTTCGACGATGTCCGGAAGCTGCTGGACGTATTGCAACGCCTGGTGTCGCTGGGGAACACCGTGCTGATCATCGAGCATCATCTGGACGTCATCAAACAAGCGGATTGGATTATCGACTTAGGCCCCGAAGGTGGAGAAGGCGGAGGCCGGATTGTTGCGCAGGGCGCTCCAGAGGTCGTGGCTCGTGCGAAAAAATCCTATACCGGGCAAGCACTAGCTCGGTTGCTTCCCCAAAATGGCCGGAGCGGGGGAAACGGAATCAATTCCAACGGAAAATGATGGGGGTGCGGCTGGAGAGCTCAAGGACTTATTTATCGCCGACCATGAATAGCGCGAATTCCCGGATTTCGGCCGCATCCGTCGAGCTCAAAATGTTGAGCCGTACGCGGGAAGTTGTTCGCAGCGAAAAGCCTTCGATTCTCTTGTGACCAATGGTGTGGTCTTCGACAATCGTCTGCCAGCGATTGGCTTCCCAAGCCTCGACGCGGAAAGATTGCACATGTTGGCCGTTATTCATACGTTCCATCAGCTGAACGTGATCGAAAGTAACCGGTTTGGTCAGATCAAGCTGCAGCATGGCGTGGTGCGAGCCGTGCGGCGCGGACCAAAAGGTGTGCGGGTCGCCATCCAGCGCGGGTTCTATTTCGGCATCGCGGGTCACGCGGCCTATCTGAGCCAGATTAGTTCCATATCGATTGGCGATCGCATGCCCAAACTCTTCCAGGCGCCGAACATCTGTTTCCGGCAGCAATCCGCGGCGATCGGGTGCAAGCCCCAGCATTAATTGGCCACCATGTCCGACCGTTTGTTCGTACAACGTGAGCAGCTCGGGCAGTGATTTGAGTGACGACTCGTCATTGGGGTGCCAGAACCAATGGGCCTTGCGCAGCGGCGTGTCGGCTTCGGCCGGACGCCAGCGCAAGAAACCGTGGCGATCGATCACGTTCCAGTTATCGCGGGGAACAACGCCCTCCTCGTTTCCCACCCAACGAATATCACCATACTCAAACAGTCCGGTGTCCGCGAACACCAGCGTATTCGGCTGATAGGTGCGTAACTCCTCGATGATTTTCGGAAAATTGTACACATGACCTGCGCTGCCGGCGCCATCAAGCCAGAATTCTACGAGTTCTCCGTAATGAAGGGCCAGTTCGTCTAGCTGCGAGGCATAATAGCGATCGTACTCGGCGGAATTTGTGTAGCGCGGTTCGTGGCGATCCCACGGGGAAAGGTAAATTCCGAATTCCAGGCCGTACTTGCGCGCCGCGGCAGCTACCGCGCCGACGACATCGCCTTTGCCTCCCTGCCACAAGCTGCTTTTTATGCTGTAGTCAGTTTGCTCGGTGGGCCACAGGCAGAAGCCATCGTGATGCTTGGCCACCATCACAACATATTTCGCACCCGCTGCCTTGATGGCGCGCATCCATTGTTCAGGATCAAACTGCGTGGGATTGAAGACTTGAGGATTGGCAGTGCCATCACCCCACTCGTGATCCTGAAACGTGTTGGGGCCAAAATGAATAATTGCCCCGATTTCGAGATCCTGCCATTGAACTTGTTGAGGGGACGGTTTAATGTCCACGAAGTTTTGCGCGGTCGCAGCGCAACAACACAGCAGAACGGCGGCGAGCATGGCTGGTGTTTTCGGCAAGAAGTCAGCGAATTGAGGAGAGCGCATGGAGCCTTTCCAAAGTGACCAGGCACGAGACGCGAATATACTATGTCAAGAAGCGCTCCGGAGGCTTGCGGCTCACCTGCAAGGCCATCCGCCTGAGCCATTCAACCTATGGCACCTGAGCTGATCGAAGAGGTGATCCTTGAGGTGTGCGTCGATTCGGTGGATTCCGCCATCGCGGCACAGCGCGGCGGCGCTCATCGTATCGAGCTATGCAGCAACCTTCTGGAAGGTGGCATCACACCGAGCGCGGGCTTGATCGCCGCTGTTCGAAGCGCGCTTTCGATCGACCTTTACGTGATGATTCGCCCGCGAGGTGGGGACTTTTGCTACTCGAGTGATGAAGTCGAGATCATGGAGCGCGACATCCAGGTCGCTAAGGATCGAGGTGCGAATGGAATCGTGTTGGGGACTTTGCGGGTGGATGGAACCGTCGATGTCGAGCGTACCAGGCATCTTGTCGATGTTTCGGCCCCTCTGGAAGTGACCTTTCATCGCGCTTTCGACATGTCGGCCGATTTGTTTCGCTCTCTGCGCGATGTGCGGGAGGCGGGAGTACGCAGAGTGTTGACGTCAGGCGGAAAGCAAACCGCCGCTGATGGCGCCGAAGTATTGGCAGGCCTGGTAAAAACGCCTGGTGTTGTTCCAGCAATCATTGCGGCGAGTGGAATCAATGAGAGTAACGTGTCCGCGCTCATCGAGAAAACCGGGGTGCGGCAAGTTCACGCCACCCTGAGGTCCATGGTGCCAAGTCAGATGCAACATCAGAATGGCGGAGTTTCCATGGGCGGCTCAATGGGAATGGAATATCAACGCCTTGTAGTCGACGAGAATAAGGTGCGAGGCCTCTTGCGAGCGGCGTTGAAGGCGCGCGGGTTGAAGCTAAAGGCCGGCCAGCACCTTTCACTTGAACCCGACTAAGCGGATGCCGGTGCGGTTTGTCGGCTTTGCAACACCTGCCGGTATATGGCTTCCACCCCTAGCTGTAAGCGCAACCGTAAAGCACATTGCCGCGCTAGCTCCCCATCGTGGCAGCTTTTTGCGGGTCCGCGAGGATCGCACAGATGGCGTCCGCCATCGCCTGCACGTCCCCATTGGAACCACGAGGGGCTCATCTCGGTATTCGTACGTTGCCTCAGCACGGAAATCCAGACACGCATTTTCTTCTGATCGCTGATGACGAACTCACACCCGAAATCACCGCCGATGTTGAGCGCCGCGGATGGAGCGGTCACGTGACGTTCCTTCGCGATATATTCTCGATCCCAGGGTTCATGCTCAGCGCCATGAATTGCTATGTCTTCCCCTCGTTATACGAAGGCCTGCCCTTGGTTACCGTGGAAGCACAAGCCGCCGATCTCCCCGGTGTCTTCTCTGATCGTTTCACCCGCGAAGCCATTGTCGATCCGAAGCTGGTCACGGTCCTCACGCTGCATGACTCTGCGGGGCGCTAGGCAGCCGCGCTGTTGGACACGAAGGGAAACGGATTCGCGATACTTTGGCATCTGCACAAATTCTATGCCACGGAATTCAATCCAGCTCGCTGTGTCCAGTCATTCAGCAACACTTACGCCGCTCTGGTGGCGCAACGGCGCGGCCGCCACAGATCCGAAAACATACGGAGTAACTCATCAGCGGAGCCAACGCCTGAATCTTTTGGCTCCATCACCTCAAATCTGCAGAATCCGAACGAAGGCAGGCAAAGACTGCACAAAGTGAAGCGGGCGAAGAATTTCACGATGAAGAACTCGCAGGGGCTCGGACTCGCAGTTCTACGCGCGGTGCTTGGGGCACCGAGAAGGAATTGTGTCGATCGTCAAACTCGATCTGCAGCACCCTTATAATTCCGGGTTAGACTTGCGCCATGAAAATTTCCCGCATGCGCACTCTTGCTGGGTTTTTCTCGCTCTTGTGGCTGGTCTGTGTCTCCTCGACGGCGCAGCACCAACACTCGTCTACGACCTCGGTTGAAGATCAGTCCTGGCCGGTTAATGGCGGCAGCTCCGCCAACGCCCACTATTCACCGCTTACCCAGATCAACCGCAACAATGTGGCCAATCTCGCCGTTGCCTGGAAATATGATACGCACGAAAAGGGAGGGCTGCAGACCAGCCCGATCATAGTTGGCGGTGTCCTCTATGGCATCACGCCAACACAAAAAGTCTTCGCTCTGAACGCTGCTACAGGCCAACCGCTGTGGACCTTCGATTCCGGCATCGTCGGCACTCAGCCCGAGCGTGGTTTAGTTTTCTGGTCGAGCGACGGCTCCGCGGACGGGGCCAACAAGCGCATTCTCGTCGGGGTCATGAATTTCCTCTACGCCCTCGATGCTGTTAGCGGCAAGCCTATCCCTTCGTTTGGTGCCCGCGGGAGCATCGATCTTCGCGAAGGGCTCGGCCGGCCGCTTTCGTCATCGTGGGTCTCACTCACCAGCCCCGGGGCTATCTACAAAGACCTGATCATCGTCGGAGGCCGCAACGCCGAGACGCTTCCGGCGCCTCCAGGCGACATTCGCGCCTTCGACGTGCGCACCGGCAAACTGCGCTGGGCATTTCACACGATTCCACGTCCCGGCGAATTTGGCTACGAAACCTGGCCTAGGGACGCGTGGAAATACATTGGCGCCGCCAACAACTGGTGCGGCATGACCGTCGATGTGCAGCGTGGCATCGTGTTCGTGCCCACCGGTTCCGCCGCATTTGATTTTTACGGTGGCAATCGCATAGGCGATAACCTCTTTGCCAATTCGCTGATCGCGCTGAACGCGGCGACCGGCGAACGCCTATGGCATTTTCAAGCCGTCAAGCATGATGTCTGGGATCGCGATTTTCCGTCTGCGCCGGTTCTCGTTACCGTCAAGCGAGATGGTGCCGAGGTCGACGCCGTGGCGCAAACCAGCAAGCAGGGCTTCGTCTTTCTCTTCGATCGCGCCACCGGCAAGCCCCTTTTTCCCATCGAGTATCGAAAATATCCTGCAAGCACGCTGCCCGGCGAAGTGACCGCCGCGGAGCAACCGCTTCCGACCAAGCCTGCTCCCTTCGCTCGCCAGCTCCTGACCGAAGACATGCTTAGCAACCGCACTCCGGAGGTGCACCAGCAGACATTGGAGCGTTTCCGAAAATCGCGGAGCGAGGGCCAGTTCGTTCCTTTTTCGGAGGGCATCGACACGGTGATCTTTCCGGGCTTCGACGGTGCCGCAGAATGGGGAGGCCCAGCCGTCGACCCAAGCACGTCCGTCCTCTACGTCAACTCCAATGAGATGGCCTGGCTGGCGGCGCTGGGTCCAAACACGGGAGAGAATTCTCCTAGGGGCAAGTATCTTTCGCAGTGCGCGATTTGCCACGGGGATAAACTCGCGGGTTCTCCTCCATCGACTCCGTCCCTCGTCACTGTCGGTTCGCGTCTATCGCCACAGCAAATCGCTTCCACCATCAAGAATGGAAAAGGGCGCATGCCCGGCTTTTCCAATTTGTCCGCGGAGCAGCTTTCCAGCCTCGTCGATTTCTTGACCAGTGGAGAGAGCAAAGAAGTTGCCTCCAATGAACCCATACCTCCGGGAATCAGCTATCGCTTTACTGGATATCGCCGCTTCCTGGATGAAGACGGCTATCCGGCTATCGCACCGCCGTGGGGCACTCTTAACGCGATCGACCTCAACACCGGCGAGTATGTCTGGAAAATCAATCTCGGCGAGTATCCAGAACTCGCGTCTAACGGCATGGCCAATACCGGCAGCGAAAACTACGGCGGTCCGGTGGTCACCGCCGGTGGCTTGCTCTTTATCGGCGCCACGAACTACGACAAGAAGTTTCGCGCCTTCGACAAATCCACAGGAAAACTTCTCTGGGAGACAACTCTGCCGTTCGCAGGCAACGCTACACCCGCCACCTACGCCATCAATGGCCGGCAATATGTGGTGATCGCTGCTGGAGGCGGCAAAGATCTCAAGTCACCGTCGGGCGGAGTTTACGTAGCCTTCGCTCTGCCAGACAAAGGTACAAAATGACGCCGGGTGGCGCTTTCCGCTAGTTGCTATCGGATTTTGTCACGGACTGCGTCGCCTGAGGCGTTTGCAAAGAATCGAGCCAGCGCGCAGGCGTGCCGCAGGCGCGTAAGAAACCCTCCAAAACTATGATTTTTTCAGCGTGGCTTCGATCAGGCCATGGGGCTCGTCTGTCGGAAGGAAAAGTTCCCCGGGATTGTCCATTCCCAAAGGCTCAAGGTTGAGTAGATTGAAATGCTTGTTGGGCAACGAAAGGTGAATCTCGAGGATATTTTCAAAATTGTTGAGCACGGCTTCGCCCATGGCGTAAAGCGTGTGCTGCAGTGACTCGCTCTTATGCTCCGCGAAAGCTTCCAGAAGCGTCTGCCGCACCCCATGCCACAGCGGACCGAATTCAACTTCCTCTCCCGGATACAGCCAGCACGCGCGAATCGATGTAGCAAGAATGCGATCGCGGTCGTCTTTCAAGGTTGTGTACGGATCGCGCAGGAAATGATCGAAAGCGGAGTTGGTGGTTTTCATGACCACAAGGTCTTCCAGACCGGCGCGAATCTCGGTCCTCTCACGGGTTCCGTTCAACGTCGCGGTGCGTTTTTCGTCCCCGGCTCGAGAGAAAGCGGTCGCGTGCGGCTTGCCTCCCAGCGCCAGGCGGGACCATAGATTTTCCTTGAGCTCGATGCGTACTCGCGAGACCTGGGGATTGTAAGTGAGAAAGTGATCGACCAACTGAATGCCCAGTTCTTCCACAGTTTCGACGGGATGCTGGCGCGCCAACGCGTATACGGTGTTCTTCATGGTGTCGGTCGGAAGTATTTTGGTGTTGTCGCCCTTGGTGTGCGCGGCCTCGAAATCACCCTCGAAACTGATAGCCACCGTCAATTCCTTGATCTCGTGACGACCTTCCTGCTTCGCGACCCGTAGCAGACGAACTCGCGATTTGCCGTAATTGTTTGCTCCCAGGCGAATCATCATGCGTCAACTCCCGCGATACGTGGTGTACCCAAACGGATTGAGCAACACAGGAACGTGATAGTCCTGACGCGCGTCGCGCACGCTGAAGACCACGGTAACTTGGGGATAAAGCGACTCAACCTTGCAATCGGCGAAGTAGGTGTGGGTATCAAAGGTGAGGCGGTATGTTCCTTCCACGAGCGCTGCCGCGCCGAGCAAGTCGCGCACACGCCCATCTTTGTCGGTGGCCCCGCGTCCTATCTGTTTCCATCCGGTGCCTACCTCCTCCACTTCGAGCACGACTGATACGCCGGATGCCGGGCGACCCAAGGAAGTGTCCAATACATGCGTGGTGATATTGCTCATGATGCGAGTAGCTTCTCCAATCGGATGCGCGTGATTTTGCGCTGCTCTTCGGCGGCGATGCGCAATTCTTCGGCAGGATCGTTCAGCAGGCGTTGTCGGAGGCTGGCGAGAATCTCTTCGCTGGTCTTTCCGGTGGCGCAGATGAGAAAGACGTATCCAAACTTCGACTGATACTCCTGGTTGGCACGCGCCAGCGCCGCCTGAATTTGCGGGGCGGCGCTGTTCGCAACCGCTTGCTCGCCCTTCGACCAGCGCTTTGCGGTTGCGGACTGCGCTTTCTGTGCACGTTTCGCGCCAATGGCCGGATGATGGCGAAAAGCCTGCCGCCACTCGGCTTCGCTGAGAGTAGCCCAAAGCTTGTCAGCAGTATCGAGGATATACGCCACATCAGCAAAGGGCATCCTGGCCACCATCTGTGCAGCCCACATTGAGGATCCGCAGCAATCCAGAAGCGCTTTGTGAGCCTCAGTCTTTGATAATTGGTTGAGCCGCTGCGATCCTTGCAAGCGTTGCTTATCGCGAGAAACTCGGCCGACGAGGCGCAGACGGCTCACGCCGCCGTCAGGATAGATGTTGAACCGCGCATGAGTCGCGGTTCCAACGTCATTCAGCTTGCTGAAGACGTGCCGACGATTCGCTTTTAGTTTGGTTTGTGGAAGAACCTCTCTCCAGACATGCGGTGCGGCGAGAAAAGCGTCTGGTTGCGCGGAAGAGGTGTGGCAGACTTCTAGCGAACAGGAATCAGGGTAGTTCCCTTTGAAGTGGGCAGTGTTGACTTCGATTTTGTGGATTTTTCCGGGAAGCCCGAGTTGTAGGATCACCCAATCATGGCCGGGGCCGCGTCGCCGCTTGGTTTCCCATCCGTCACCCATGTTTTTCGCTTTGTCGGGCATCAGCAGATTGCGTGGCTGGCCGAAAAATTGATCGCTCGAGGTGAGGACAATGCCCCCGTTTTCCACCGCGATCAGGTCAATTCCGCCCGGCTCCAATCGTTTTGTGTCCGGTACAACTTCGCCGTACAGGCGAAGCCTGGCGACTCCCCCGTCGGGGTAAATCTTTACGCGAACGTGCGTGAAGCGGGCGTCATGCGAAATCGGAAAAAGATTTTGAGAATCGCCTTTCAGAGGCGTCTGCGGCAGTACTTCCGTCCACTCCGTAGTTTCATTCTTAAGCCGCTTCGCTTCCTCCTTATACGGTTTGTTACCCAGGTCGCAAGCGTCCAGCGAAAAGTGATCCGGATAGTTGCCGCGGAAAAAGCTGGTGTCGGCCAGGACGCCGCGAAGGATTCCGGGTAAGCCTAACCGGATGATGCACCAGTCGTAGCCGGGAGTGCGGCGGCGGCGGGTTTCCCATCCATCCATCCACTTGCCGCGATCGGTAAATTTGCCTTCGATGAAGATTGGCCTCGTCTCTTTAATCAAATTTTCCTTGGGAGCGAAGAACTCATCATTGGTAGCAAGCACGACGCCGCCCAATCGCTCTGCCGCGAGGTCCGCGAGATGCGTGAAATCCTTCACAGCCTGCCCCGGCGCAGCACGTGGCCGCTGGGCGTTTCGGAGACTTTCCCATTCTCGAAAATGAGTTGCCCTCGCAGAAATGTGGCCTCCACCGCTCCAATCAGTTCACGACCCGCATATGGAGTCAGCTTGTGCCGGTGGTGCAGCTTACTCGGTTCAGCGCGGAAACTTTTCTCGGAATCGAAGATCACAAGATCGGCATCGCATCCTGCCGCGATCACACCCTTTTTCCCGGCAAGACCCGCAAGATCCGCAGGGCCGCTGCACATCCACCTAGCAACATCGATGAGAGCATAGCCGCGTGAGAGTGCCTCCGTCCATATAACCGGAAGACCTAGTTGGAGTGAAGCGATTCCTCCCCAGGCACGCAGAAAGTCGCCTTGCTCGCGCAATTTCATGGCGGGTGGACAGGGAGAGTGGTCGGATGCAACGAAATCGATCGTAGCGTCCTGCAGAGCCGACCAGAGTTTTTCGCGATTTTCGCCTTCACGGATCGGAGGGGCGCATTTGAACTCGGTCGCCCCATCCGGAATTTCTTCCGCGGCGAAAATCAGGTAGTGAGGGCAGGTCTCGACGGAAACGTTCACGCCCTCGGATTTTGCCCGGCGTAGCAGCGCGAACGTATCGGACGAAGCGAGGTGCACGATGTGAATACGAGCGCCGAATTCGCGGGCCAGGCGCACGAGCAAGCCGATCGCTTGGTTTTCGGCTTCGCGAGGACGGCTGGCCAGCCACGTTGCGTAGCAAGTCGGCCGCTCCGCGCGAAGCTTCTCCATCGCGCCTTCGATTGGCCCTGGCAATTCAGCGTGAGCGAGCAGCGGAGCGCCGATCGCAGTTAGTTCAGGTAAGGCTTTGCGGAGATCAGGTTCGACTACGTGCGCAAATTCTTCGACCCCGCTAGAGACCAGAAAGCATTTGAACCCAAACACTCCCGCCTCCCACAAGCCGCGAAGCTCGGACGTGTTGCCGGGTACGACGCCACCCCAGAATCCGACATCAACATGCAGTTTGCCGCCGGCAGCGGAAATTTTGTCGTGATACGCGGCGAGAGTGGTGGTGGCCGGAATACTGTTGAGCGGCATTTCGATCAACGTGGTAACTCCGCCAGCCGCCGCACCTTGTGTAGCGGTTCGAAAGCCTTCCCATTCGGTGCGC
>Ga0157378_10000913_pt1 | contig 27212 bp, 22 predicted proteins | sample M65metaG_FD_115309 | JGI IMG/M metagenome (GOLD analysis project Ga0157378, IMG submission 115309) | Miscanthus rhizosphere microbial communities from Kellogg Biological Station, Michigan, USA - M6-5 metaG | ecosystem: Host-associated > Plants > Roots > Rhizosphere > Soil | place: USA: Michigan... | reverse complement strand
TCAGAGCCAGAGCTTCCACTCCTCCTGCGGAGGAGCGGGTAACTCTTTTCTTTACTCGTGTAAAGAAAAGAGTCACCAGAAAAGAAAGCACGTCAGAGCAGAGCGCGCCATGGGAGGAGCCGCACATGCATTCGAGAACGTCGTGAAGATGGCACGTACGACCCTTGCCTCGCATGTCGAACGTGTGTTGGCTCCGCTTGCAGAAGGCAAGCAAGCGAAGCCGACGGCGTTTCAGGCTGCCGCAACCGAGTCTCACTGGGGAACTGCGAAGCGTTGCAGCGCGCACGCGCAGGTCCTCCTGGGACGGTTCTGCTTTCACGTGCTTTCTTTCTTGGTGACTTCTTTCTTTACACGAGTAAAGAAAGAAGTTACCCGCTCCTCCGCAGGAGGAGTGGAAGCCTTGGCCTTTGGTGGATACTCGCAAGACCGCTTCAAAGGAAAGGACTGGATTCCAGCTTTCGCTGGAATGACGAGCGGAGAGCAAGAACCGGATTCCCGCCTGCGCGGGAATGACGAGCTGTGGGATTCATGCGTGCGCGGGAATGACGAGCTGTGGGATTCCTGCCTGCGCAGGAATGACGAGCAAAGAACAAGAACAAAGCGGGAGCGTTCGTCATGCGGTGGATGATCCGCAGAGTCCTCAAGAAGGGCAAAGGCGCCGTCAGCTACGAGGAGGACGTCCACTACGGCGACGTGCTCACGATCGGCCGTGCCGCCGATCAGGCGATCTTCCTGCCTGACCTGCGCTGCGCATTGAATCATGCGCGCATCACGCTGCTGGCCAGCGGCCAGTACAAGATCGAATCGCTGATCCTTGCCGGCATCCGCGTCGACAACGAGATCACTTACGTCACCACCGCCGGCGCCGGCGCATTGGTCGAGATCGGCAACACGCGCCTGACGCTGCTCGCGCCGACGCCGGATTTCGACGGTGGAGTGGAAGTTTCCACATTGGACAAAAGTGAACAGGAGGCGGAAAAAGAGAAGAGCGCCAAGCCGACGCGTCTGGCCGACACCGGGCTGAGCAAGCGCAAGCCGTCCTGGATCCTGTTCTTCGCCGTGCTGCTGTTCGGTCTGGTGCTGCCGATGATCGGCCACTTCGTGCCCGGCTTCGGCGAGATGCTGCGTAGCATTCCGCTCGTGCCGAGCACGCAAGCCTGGAACCCCGGCACGATCGACGCCGCGCACCGTTTCTTCGCGGAAGACTGCACGCGTTGCCATCAGAAGGCGTTCCAGACGGTGCGCGACACGGCCTGCCTCGCGTGCCACACGAATACCGCGGCGCACGCCGACCCGGCGCGCTTCAACCTGCCGCAGCTCGGCAATGCCGAATGCCGCACCTGCCATCAGGATCATCAAGGTCTGCGCGGACTGGTGCGCACCGACCAGCGCTTGTGCGCCGACTGCCATGCCGACCTGAAGGCACGCACGAAGAACGCCAGCGCGTTCGAGGACGTGCGCGACTTCGGCAAGATGCATCCCGAATTCAAGATCAATCTGCCGGCGTGGGACGACCAGGGCAAGTTCACGCCGCAGCGCGTCACGATCGCCACGGACACCAAGGAAAACTCCGGCCTCAAGTTCAACCACTTCAAGCATCTCAAGCCCGAGGGTCTGAACGCGCCGAAAGGCCATCGCGTGCTCGAATGCGCCAGCTGCCACGTGCCGGATGCCGGCGGCGCGAAAATGCGTCCGGTGAATTTCGAGGCGATGTGCCACGACTGCCACACGCTCGGTTTCGATCCGCTCGCGCCGGAGCGCGAGGTGCCGCACGGCAAGGTCAACGAAGTGATCTACACGTTGAACGAGTACTACGCGCGTGTCGCACTCGAAGGCGGCTACCTCGATGCGAAATCGCCGGCGATCGTGCAGGAGCGGCGGCGTCCCGGCCAGCCGCCGCTGTCGCAGCAACAACAGCAGGAGGCGCTGGCCTGGGCGCGCGAGCAGTCGCGCAATATCACCGACAGCCTGTTCACCGGCCGTGCCTGCACCACGTGCCATCGCGTCACCGCGCCGCGCGATCCCGCCGACACCTGGCATATCGCACCGGTACGTGTTTCCGGCGTCTGGTATGCGGACGCGAAGTTCACGCACGCCAAGCACACGACGGTGAAATGTCAGAGCTGCCACGGCGCGGAGAGCTCGAAGAATGCGAGCGATCTGCTCATACCCGGCATCAGCAATTGCCGCGCCTGTCACGGCGGTGCCTACGCGAAGGACAAGGTTCCCACGACCTGCATCGCCTGCCACGACTATCACCAGTCGGAAACGTTGAAGATGGGCAAGCTGTGAGCTGACACGGCGTCGGCGCGGGGTACATAAACGTCGCGTGCCTGCGCTATGATGCGGCAGCAGGGAAAAGGCGCGTCAGGGAGTGTTGTTACACTTGACGCATACGCACTTCGGGGAGGAGGGGCGATGGGGAGACTTCAGTTCCGCGTGCTGGTCCTGGCGGCGGCCATGACGGTCGCATCCTGCGGCGGCGGCAGCAACTCCGGCAGCTCGATGGGCACCGCGCCGCCTCCTCCGCAACCGACGCCGGATTCAGGCTGCAACGGTTCGTGCGTCACCGCGCAATCGCTGCTCAGCGTCGCTGACGTGCAGACCGTGATCGCGCAAGCCGCGGCCGAGGCGCAGGCGCAATCCAAACCCGCCGTGATCGCCGTGGTCGACCGTGTCGGCAACGTGCTCGGCGTATATCGCATGAACGGCGCGCCGATCACCGTGACCGTGACTTCGCAACGCACGCCGCCCGTGACGGGTGGCCTGGAGAATCTCGCCGTGCCGAGCGAGCTGGCGGCGATCTCCAAGGCCATCACCGGCGCGTATCTGTCGTCCGAGGGCAATGCGTTCTCGAGCCGCACCGCCAGCCAGATCGTGCAACAGCATTTCAATCCCGGCGATTTCGGCACGCCATCCGGCCCGTTGTTCGGCGTGCAGTTCTCGCAACTGCCCTGCTCCGACCTGTCGCAGCGCTTCAGCGCGGGAGCGGGCGTCGGTCCGGGTCCGCATCGTTCGCCGCTCGGGCTGTCGGCAGATCCTGGCGGCTTTCCGTTGTACAAGAACGGCACGCCGGTCGGCGGCGTCGGCATTGCCGCCGATCCCACCTACACGCTCGATCCGGAAGTAATGGATCGAGATCGCGATGTCGATGAATTGATCGCGCTGGCCGGCACGTTCGGCTACGGCGCGCCGACCGACCGCCGCGCCGACCGCATCACCGCCGGCGGCATCTCGCTGCGCTTCAGCGATGTGGAATTCTCGTCGCTCGCTACGAATCCGGCGAGCGCGCCGCCATTCGCGGGCTTGAGCGGAACCTTGCTCAAGGTGCCCGGCTACGCCGACAAGACGATCATCGCGGGCACCGCGTTCGGCCAGACGGCTTCGGGAATCCGCCCGGATTCCGGACTGTATCCAGGCCAGGATGCCTTCGTGCTCGACGACGGCACCGGTAACAACCGCTACCCGCCGATCGCCGGCAGCGACGGCGCGAGTGCGCTGACCGCGAGCGAAGTCCAGACCCTGATCCAGAACGCGTTGATGGTGGCGAATCATGCGCGCGCACAGATCCGCAACCCGCTCGGCAGTCAGGCGCGCGTGTCGATCTCGATCGTCGACACGAACGGTGTCGTGCTCGGCCTGGCGCGCACACGCGACGCACCGGTGTTCGGCACCGACGTGTCGCTGCAGAAGGCGCGCACGGCGAGTTTCAACTCCGGCGCCTACGCCGCCGGCGACATGGCCAGCGCGGCCTCGGCCGCACCGGGCGTGTTCACGCCCGCCGCAGCCGATTATCTGAGCGACGTGGTGGACCTCAACGCGGGCACCGTCAAGTTCAGCGTCGTGGCGACCAGTCGTCTGAACGACTACGTGACGCGCCTGCGCGCGTTCCTGAATCTGCCGACCGCGCTCGGCGACGGCGCGATCGCGTTCACCGATCGCGCCGGCGGCAACATGGCGCGGCCGTTTTTCCCGGATGGCGTCGACGGCACGCCGCCGGGTCCGTTCAGTTTCCCGCTGGCGCAGTGGAGTCCGTTCAACGACGGCCTGCAACTCGATCTCGTGTACAACCGCCTCGCGGCGCACGTCGCGTTCTACCTGCAGCAACTCGGCCTGACGGTGTCGGTCGGCGCGACCACGTTGCCGGCGCTCAGCGACGTGCCGCCGAACTGCACCGGCATCGCGCGCCTGCCGAACGGCATCCAGATCTTCCCCGGCAGCGTGCCGATCTACCGCGGCAACACGCTGGTCGGCGGCATCGGCATCTCCGGCGACGGCGTCGACCAGGACGACATGGTCAGCTTCCTCGGCCTGCACAATGCCGGGCTGGCGCTTGGCGGCAAGATCAACAACGCGCCGCCCGCGATGCGCGCTGACACGCTGCGTCCGCAGGGCCAGAACCTGCGCTATGTCGAATGTCCGCAAGCGCCGTTCATCGACACCAACGACGCCAACCCTTGCAACGGGAAGTGAGCATGCGCACACGACTTCGCCACCGCATTCTCCCGGCCTCGATTGCCGTTGCGGCAATTGCAGCATTTTCCACAAGTTCGCACGTCGCCGCGCAGACCGCGGTCGAGGCCATGCCCGGCATGCTCGAGATACTCGGCATCCTGCCGGCGCCGACCTACGATCCGTACGAATCGCAGATCCCACGCCGCCGCCCCGGTCATCCGTACGAGCCGCCGCCGGAATTCACCGTGCAGAACCCGGACGGCATTCCGCCGGCTCCGGTCGACCAGGCCGGCGAGTTCATCCCGGTGCCGGACCGCTGGCGCATCATGGAGGCGCTGGGTTTCAAGTTCCCGTTGAAGGATCCATACAACCAGAATCTGCTCAAGGGCGATAAACCCATTGACGGCAAGGATCACTTCCTGAGCCTGTCGTTCATCTCCGACACGATCGTCAAGGCGCAGAGCTTCCCGCTGCCGGTTGGTCCGCAAGGGACGGGCAATGCGGGCGAACTCGACGTGCTCGGCCGGATCAACTCGCAGGCGTACGTCCAGAATTTCATCGCCAGCGCCGACTACTACAAGGGCGACACCACGTTCAAGCCGCCCGAGATCGAATTCAAGGCGACGCTCGCGTTCCAGTACAACCGCGTCAACACGCAGGAGGCGCGCGCGCTGCAGATCGATCCGCGTCTGGGCAGCGACCGCGACGACGGCTTCATCGGCGTGCAGGAGTTGTTCGTCGACAAGCATCTGCGCGATGTCGATTCGCGCTACGACTTCGATTCGCTGCGCATCGGCATCCAGCCGTTCTCGTCGGATTTCCGCGGCTTTCTGTTCCAGGATTCCGAACCGGGCATCCGCCTGTTCGGCAACCGCGACAACAACCGCTGGCAGTACAACTTCGCCTACTTCCGCCGCCTCGAGAAAGACCTGAACTCCGGCCTCAACGACGTCACCAAGGCGCCGCGCCACGACGACATCCTGATCGCGAACGTGTACCGGCAGGATTTCCCGGTGGTCGGTTTCACCTCGCAGGCGACGGTGATCTACAACCACAACAGCGATGACCGCTTCTACGATTCCAACGGTTTCGTCGAGCGGCCCGCCGCGATCGGTTTGCAGTTGCCGCGCAGCTACGACGTGACCTACGTCGGCTACAACGGCGATGGACACTTCGGCCGCCTCAATCTCACCGCATCGGCGTACGGCGTGTTCGGACATCAGTTGCACGGCGTGTTCGTCGAGCAATCCACCGACATTCGCGCCGGCTTCCTCGCGGCCGAAGCGTCGATGGACTTCGACTGGATCCGCGGGCGCGTGTCGGCCGCGTACGCGAGCGGCGACAAGAAAGCCTACGACGACCGCTCCACCGGCTTCGACGCGATCTTCGAGAACCCGATCTTTGCCGGTGCCGACACCAGCTACTACATCAGCCAGGGTATTCCGCTGATCGGCGGCGGCGGCGTGCATCTGGTGCAGCCGAACGGCATGCTCAACGACCTGCGCAGCTCGAAGGAACAGGGTCAGTCGAACTTCGACAACCCGGGCTTGCGCCTGATCGGCGTCGGCGCCGACTTCGACTTCACCACACGCTCGCGCGTGTCCGGCAATCTCAACCAGCTTTGGTTCGACAACACGGCAACGCTGGAAGCCGCGCGGCAACAAGCCAACATCGGCCGCAGCATCGGCACCGATGCTTCGGTGGCGTGGATCTATCGGCCGTTCTTCACGCAGAACATCGTGCTGCGGCTGTCCGGCGCGGTGCTGCGGCCGGGCTCCGGTTTCAAGGCGCTGTACGGCACCGACCACTCGACGTACTACTCGGTGCTGGCCAACGTGATTCTGACCTATTGAGGACGCCATGACGAAATCAAATCAGGTCAATTCAAATCGTCATTCCGAATGCGGCGCAGCCGCAGTCCGGAGTCCGGTTCTTGCCGTGCTGCAATCGATCAAGAACTGGATTCCCGCCTGCGCGGGAATGACATTGCTGGTTGTAGCAACGCACGTTGCGCTAGCCCACGAAGAAGAAGCCGTCATCCGCAACTACGCGCCCTCGCCCGCCGCGCCGGCGTTCCAGAGCTGGGAGGATGCCGACAAGAAATCCGCCGGCTGCGTGTCGTGCCACACGAAGTCCGATCGCAAGACGATGCACGCGAACCAGGCAGTGGTGCTCGGCTGTACCGACTGCCACGGCGGCAACGCGAACGTGTTCGTGCCCGACGGTGAAACGTATTCCGCCGACGACCACAACAACGACCGCAAGTGGTCGGCCGGCTATCACGAGCGCATGGATGCCGCGCACATCCTGCCGCGCTATCCGGAGCACTGGGAAACCAGCGCCAATCCCGAACGCAGCTACACCTGGTGGATGAAGGAATCGCTCGAGTTCGTGCGCTTCATCAATCCGGGCGACCTGCGCGCGGCGAACGATGCCTGTGGCGCGTGTCATCTGCCGCTGATCCAGGCGAACCAGAAAGGCCTGATGGCGAACGCCGCGATGTTCTGGGGCGCGGCGGCATATAACAACGGCATCCTGCCGTACAAGCACTCGATCCTCGGCGAGGCCTACACCAAGGACGGCCAGCCGGCGACGACCGACAGCAAGATCGAAGCCGACGCGAACATGACCAAGCACGGCGTGTTGCCGAAGATCTATCCGATGCCGAGTTGGGAAACCACGCCGGTCGCGGACCTGTTCCGCGTGTTCGAGCGCGGCGGCCGCAACATCGGCACGCTGTTTCCGGAAATCGGCTTGCCCGACGAATCCGGCTCGATCCAGAAACTCGAAGAACCCGGCCGCCCGGACATCAAGCAGTCCAATCGCGGCCCCGGCACCGGTAATCGCGTCGCGATCCCGGTGCTCAACATCCACAAGACGCGCTTGAACGATCCGTTCACCTGGTTCCTCGGCACGAACGATAACCCCGGCGATTTCCGCGCCTCGGGCTGTTCGTCGTGTCATGTCGTCTACGCGAACGACCGCGACGTGTTCCATTCCGCGGTGTACGCGCAGTTCGGCAACATGGGCACTTCGCAGCAGATCGATCCGACCATTCCGCACAACGAATCCGGCCATCCGCTCAAGCATGAGTTCACGCGCCAGATCCCGACCAGCCAGTGCATGATCTGCCACATGCACCAGCCGAACATGTTCATCAACACGATGCTCGGCTACACGATGTGGGACTACGAGTCCGACGCGCCGTTCATGTGGCCGGAAAAGCAGAAATATCCGAGCGACGACGAAGCGCGCAAGATCCTCGATCGCAATCCCGAAGAAGCAGCGATCCGCGGCAAGTGGGGCGACCTCAACTTCCTCAAGGACGACAGTCTGCAGAACCCGCAGTTGAAGGACACGCAGTTTGCCGACTACCACGGCCATGGCTGGAACTTCCGCGGCGTGTACGCGCGCGACCGCAAGGGTGACCTGCTCGACAAGAACCGCCAGATCGTGGACGACAACGATCCGGACAAGTGGAAGAAGTCCGTGCACCTGCAGTCGATCCACGTCGACGTCGGCATGCAGTGCGTCGATTGCCACTACGCGCAGGACGCGCACGGCGACGGCTACGTCAAGGCCGAAGTGATGAGTGCGGTCGAAATCCAGTGCCAGGACTGCCACGGCACGGTCGATCAGTATCCGAGCCTGAAGACTTCCGGTCCGGCGGCATCCCCGCACGGCAAGGACCTGAAGCTGATCCGCAACCCGGACGGCAAGAAGCGCTTCGAGTGGGTCGGCGGCAAGCTGATTCAGCGCTCCGCCGTGACACCGGGGCTGGAATGGACCGTGGCGTTGCTCAAGGACGACTCGTCGCCGCTGTCGCCCACCTACGACGCCAAGGCGGTGCGCGCCCACACCATGTCGACCAACCCCGACACGCAGGACTGGGGCGCCGACGTGCCGAAAGAAAAACGCGCGCACAACGAAGACAAAATGCTGTGCTACACCTGCCATACCTCGTGGACGACGAGTTGCGGCGGCTGTCATTTGCCGATCCAGGCGAACTGGAAAACCGAGCGGCACAAGTACGAGGGCGGCTTCACGCGCAACTACGCCACGTACAATCCGCAGGTCGCGCGCGACGACATGTTCTTTCTCGGCGTGCACGGCGAGATCAAGAACCACAAGGTCGCGCCGGTGCGTTCGTCCTCGGCGCTGGTGCTGTCCTCGACCAACATCAATCGCGAGCGCATCTACATCCAGCAGCCGCCGATCTCCGCGGCCGGGTACTCGTCACAGGCGTTCGCGCCGCACTATCCGCATACCGAACGCCGCACCGAGACCAAGGATTGCGACGACTGCCATGTGTCGAAGAACAACGACAACAACGCGATCATGGCGCAGACGCTGCTGCTCGGCACCAAATTCATCGACTTCATGGGCTTCAACGCCTGGCTCGGCGAAGACGGCGCGATCGGCGCGGTGCAGGTCACCGAATGGGACGAACCGCAGGCGGTGATCGGCAGCTACCTGCACCGCTACGCCTACCCCGACTGGTTCAAGGCGCACAACGACAACGGCCAGAAGCTCAAGGTCGCGCAGGAGCACAATGCCGGCGTGTCCAATTGTATACAATTGCGCGGCGAATACCTGTACGTGGCCGAAGGCGCCAAGGGCATGCGCGTGTACGACGTCGCCAGCGTGGCGAACAAGGGCATCAGCGAGAAGGTGATCACCGCGCCGTTCTCGCCGCTCGGCCAAGATACGCATATCGGCTCGAAGAACGCGACCTGCGTGGCACTGGCCACGACCCAGCCGGTCGACGCGGTGCGCAACCAGAGCGAACTGATGCAGGGCGCGAATCAGGAACAGCTGATGAACCCGATTTATCGCTACGCGTTCATCACCGACGCGGACGAAGGGCTGATCGTCACCGACATCGCGACGCTGCACGACCGCGAGCCGCGCAACAACTTCCTCAAACGCGCGCTGACCTGGAACGACAACGGCGTGCTCAGCGGTGCGCGTCACGTTGCGATCGCCGGCAATACGTTCTATGTCTCGACCGATCGCGGCGTGGTCGTGCTCGACATGACCGATCCGCTCAAGCCGCAGTACGTGGCGACCGTCGCGATCGCGAACGCGCAGGCCGCGCAGGCGCAGTTCCGCTATCTGTTCGTCAGCGCGAAAGACGGCTTGCACGTGGTCGACATCACGCAGCCCGCGCAGGCGCACGAGGTGCAGAGCGCATTCGTGCCGCTGCGCGACGCGCACAAGCTGCACGTCGCGCGCACCTACGCCTACGTCGCCGACGGCGCCGACGGCCTCGCGATCATCGACGTGACCAACCCGGAAAAGCCGGCCGTCTACCAACTGTTCAACGCCGGCGGCAAGATCGCCGATGCGCACGACGTGGTGGTGGCGACGACCAACGCTTCGCTGTTCGCCTACGTCGCCGACGGCAAGAACGGGCTGCAAGTCGTGCAGCTGACCAGTCCGGAATCGCAGCCGAAGTTCTACGGCTTCAGCCCGGACCCGAAGCCGCAACTGATCGCCTGGTATCCGACCAAGGCGCCTGCCCTGTCGCTGTCGCGCGGTCTGGAACGCGATCGCGCCGTAGACGAGTCCGGCAACCAGATCGCGATCTTCGGCCGCATCGGTTCGCGCCCGTTCCATCTCGACGAAATGCAGAAGCTGTTCCTGCACAAGGACGGCACGCCGTGGTTCGTCAGCAACGATCCGAACGACGGTCGTCACGGCAGACATGCCGCGAACGGCAGTTCGGGCGAGGCGCACGCCGACAAGTGACCGAGGCAGCGCGCATGCTTCCACACTCGTTGCACAATTCGCCAGCACGCTTCCTTCACCGCAACGGTGGGGGAAGCCGTGATGCTGACGTTGATTCTGTTCGCAATGGCGCTGCTCGCGCTGGGCTGCCTGCTGGTGGTCCGCTATGCGGTTCGCGCCGAGTCCGGAGGTGATGCCATGGTCATCGCAGATCGACCGAAAACCACGTACAAGACCGACACCGGCGGCAAAGGCAGCAGCAAGGGCAGCACGTTAACCCTGCGCGTGCCGGATCCCAAGTGTGCATGCGAGTTCGCGCGCCGCATCGTCGGCAAGACGTTCGAGCCCGAAGTAGCGCCGAAGCTGCCGCTGGCGGGTTGCGGACTGATCGAATGCCGCTGCCGCTTCGTCGCGACCACCGACCGGCGCAGCAAGGTTCGGCGCGAAAAGGAAGAGCGCCGCGACATGATCCGTTTCGAGACGAAGAGCGGACGCCGCGAAGTCGGCGGCGACCGGCGCAAGTCGAACACGCGCTGGACCGGTCCGCGCTGACCGGATTGCAGCGTTGCATCGAAACGCGCAACGCCGCTTCAGTTCAGCGACAGCCCGGGTGTCGCGGTGGAATACGACCAGTGCAGGTTGTCGAGCAGGATCAGCGAATCGGAGCCGCCGTCGCCCACGTCCCAGATCGCGAAACGCAGCTGGATGACTTCGCCGGGCACCACGTTGCCGCGCAATACCAGCCAGCCGGTGCCGCCGCCGACTTCGCTGTTGGCATCGCACGAACCCGGATCGGCAACATCCATCCCGGTGCCGATCAACGACGCGCTGTCGCTGCAGGTGGTCGTCATTCCCGCAACGCCTGAAAAACAGCCGGTGTTGCCGTTCACGCACTGCCGAAACAGCCCGGTGTTCATGGCCAGGTTCGCATCCAGAGGATAGATCTGCGCGTTCGGCGCGAAATACTGCGCGAGATTCTTGTCGCCGGGATTGGCAGGCGCACCGTCGTAGGCCGAGTCGAGCAATGCGACGAAACGATCGTTGAACGCGCTGCACAGGTATTCCGGATAGTCCGCACTGTAGAAGTTCACCGCGGTACTGAACGAATGCGCCGCGCCGGGCACCCGCAGGGTCAGTGTCAGCATGACCACATCGTGCGCCGTGCTGCCGGAAGGACTGGCGCACCCCGGCGCCGGCGGAATCGTGCCGCCATGCGCCGCCAGCCAGTCGCTCGGCACCACACTCGATGTGCCCATCACCGCGCCCGGCTCGAACGTGGCAAACGAGGGATTGGTCTGGCCGGATGCGGCGGCATGCCCGGTCGACAACACCGCCATCGTCGCGCCATGTCGCGGCGTGTTGGCGCCGCCGAATTGCGTGCGCAGCGCATACGACTGGTTGCTCGGCGCGCCGCTGCCGTCGGCCAACGTCAGGCTCGCCGCAATCAACCCTGGCTTGCCGCTCTGCGACGTCACCACATTGCACACGTCCAGAGCAGCGGCGTACTGCACAGGATCGTTCGAATTGGATGGCAGCCCGTTGTCGCAGGCGGGAAAGTCGAAACCTTCGAAGTCGTCGCCGAATACCTCGTCCTGCGCCGCCGCCGCGAGACACGCCGCTGCTTGCGCGCATGCGGCCAGCGCCAACAGACGCATCATGCTTCTGAAACGCATGCGGATCATGCAGGCACTATACGCCGGCGTTGCGCCGCGGGGTCGTGCAATAATCCTGATGCACGTACCAGTCCACGTGCTGTCGCGGCAAGCGCTGCCGCACCGGCCAATTGGAGAAGCCGATGAGCGCCGAATCGGATCACGCCTTGATCGAGCGCTTCTACAGCGCGTTTGCCAAACGCGATGCGCAGACGATGGCGGCGTGCTACCGCGACGATGCGAACTTCCGCGATCCGGTGTTCACGCTGCGCGGCAGGGACATCGGTCGCATGTGGAAGATGCTGTGCGCGCGCGGCGCCGACCTGCGCATCGAGTTCGGCAACGTGCGCGCGGACGGCGAACGCGCCAGCGCCGATTGGCAAGCCTGGTACAGTTTCAGCGGCACCGGCCGCAAGGTGCACAACATCATCCACGCGGATTTTCGCTGCGCCGACGGCCTGATCGTCGAACACATCGACACGTTCGATTTCTGGCGCTGGTCGCGGCAGGCGCTGGGTCCCGCCGGCTTGCTGCTCGGCTGGGCGCCGCTGCTGCGGCACAAGGTGCAGACACAGGCAGCTCAGGCGCTGCAGCGTTACGAAGGCTAAAGCACCGCTTCGGCGAAATCGAAGCTCCAGTCCGGCAGCCATTCGCTCAGCATGTCGCCTTGCACGTAGTGCGCGCCCAGGCGCAGCAGCACGCCGATGTCGCCGACGTTCGCGATGCCGCTCGCCACCGTGACCTTGCCAAGCGACTTGGCCTCTGTCATCGCCTTCGACCAGGTCTTGTCCCACGCCACCTCGGGTTTTGCATCGGCGCCGCGCGCGAACCTGATCACGCTGAACGCTTCGAGCGCGAGCAGCTTGCTCGAGGCTGCATCCGCCATTGCATGGCCGACGCTCAGCGCCAAGCGCACGCCGACGCGCTGCAACGAGTCCAGCGGCGCGCGCAGGCGCGACAGTTCGCTGCGGATTTCTTCGGCGTCGAACTCGAGAGCAAGCAGGCTGCTCGACACACCGTGCGCGCCAAGCTCCGCCGCCAGCCACGGCGCAAACGCGGCATCGAACAGGCTGCTCACCGCCATCGGCAGATACAGCCGCAGTTCCTGTTCGGGCTTGCGCCTCTCCTGTACCAGTTCGATCACGCCGCGCAGCAGGTGGCGGTCGGCATGCGCAACCATGTTCAACTCGCGCGCGATCGGCAAGTAGTCGCCACGTTGCAGCAACAGTGCCTGCGACGACTTCGGCGGCTTGAGCGCCATGCGTGCGGCGTATTGTCCGGCGACATGACCGGCCAGCGGCACCAGCGGCTGAAACGTGAACTGCGAGGTGCCGCGCACACTCGGTGAACGCAGGATCGCGCGCACCAGGCGCACCTGCGGATTCTCATTGCCGTCGGTGGTCGGCGTGCGCAGATCGAATTCGCAGCGCGCACCACCGCCCTGCTGCGCGGCGATGCACAACGTGCGCACGCGCTCCAGCGCCTCCTCCACGCTTTGCAATTGCGGATTCAGGCGCAAGCAGCCCAGACTCACGTGCAATCGTGCCGGCGTCTCCTCCGAAAGCCACGACCGCGCATCGAGCTTGCCGCGCAGGCTTTCGAGCTGCTCGCGCAACGCAAGTTCGTCGTCGGCATGCAGCAGCGCGACGAACTTCAATTCGCCCCAGGCGCTGAGCGTGCGCGCGCCGCGGATCTCCGCCGCGATCGCCGCCGCCAGCTGCTGCGACAGCGTGCCGCCGGCGACGAAACCGACGCTGCGCAGCACATCCTCGGGATCGTCCACCGCGATCATCGCCAGAGCCGGGCAGCGCTCCTGTTCCTCGCGCGCCGCGCGCAGCACTTCGCGCGCCAGCACATCGCGGCCCGACAGCGTACCGCGCCGCTCGCCGCGCGCGCCCTGCTGGTTCGTCGCCAGGTGGCGTGCGCGCTTGATGCGGCTTTCCACCGCCGTCACCAGATGGCGCGGCTTGACCGGCTTGGTGATGAAATCGTCCGCGCCCATGCGGATCGCGTCGAAGCGCAAATCCAGATCATGTTCGCCGGACAGGAATACGATCGGCAGGAACGCGTGGCCGGATTCGCGGATGCGCTGCGCCACCTCGATGCCGTTGCTGCCCGGCAGATACAGGTCCAGCAACACCAGGTCTGGCTTGAATTCATCCAGTGCGGCCGGGACGCCGATCGGATCCTCGCAGATGCTGGTCAGCATGCCGCGATGGCGCAGGATCGATTCGCAGAATTTCGCCTGGCCGCGGTCGTCCTCGACGATCAGCACGCGGTAGCCGAGCGCGCGCCGCTGCGCCCACAACTCGTCCAGTCGCGCGATCAGCGCGATCGGATCGCGTTCGGTGACCACCGCGTCGGCACCGGCGCGCTGCACGAACAGCGTGCGCGTGATGTCGGTTTCTTCGGCGAGCACGAGGAACAGGGTCGGATCCTTGTGCGCCGGCCGCTCGCGCTGCACGTGATCCACCAGCGTGTGCACTTCGGCGACGAACGCGTCGTCGATCAGCAACACGTCCGGGCTGACTTCGTCGAGCGCATGCAGCAACGCTTCGCGTTCGTCGAACGGTCGCACGATGTAGCCCTGCTGGCCGAGGCTCGATGCGAGACCGCCGATCTCGCGCTCGACGCGGCGCAGATAGAACACATGCCGATGCGCGCTGTCGGCGGCATTCGCACTTGCCGCCGCCGCAGCGGGCTTGCGCGCGCCGCGTTGCGCTGCGCTTTCGCCGCTCGCCGCTTGCAGTCGGTCGATCAGCTGTTCCAGTCCTTGCCGCTGCGAGGGCGTCGGCCGCGCGCCGCCGTCGACGAACGAACACAGATAAACGGTCAGCTCGAGCGCGGGCGAGGAAATGTCGGTGGCGTTCTGTTCCTCGGCCATCGCCGCGAGGCGCTCGACGCTTTCGTAGATCGAGCTGGCCTGCTCCGGCTGCCAGTTGCGCGCCAGCGTTTCGCGCCAGGCTTGCACGAGATCCTGCGTGCGCTGGCGCAGCGCGCGATCGCCGCCCGACGACGGCGCATCGGCCTTGCCATTCGCGAGAGGCGCTTCGGACATTCTGGCGAGCCTCGGTAGCTTCTTGCTGCCGGCCACGATCGATGCAGCCGGCACACCCCCTGCAATTCGGCACACTGCAAACCGCCGAACGCTTCCGGCCGCCGCGTCCATCCGCGACAACCCGTGCTCGGATACTACCGTCGATCGCGCACGCGCGTCACGCGCCGCGCGCGAACTGGCAATGCGGGCGTGGATCGGAGTAATCTGACGAGCCCAGTCACGCGATGGGCCTCATGTCCGAAGAACGCGCCGCTTATGCCGCGGAAAGGGAAGTTTTCTCGCCCAGCGGGCTGGTGCGTCGCGCGCGCGATCTGCTCGAGCGGAATTTCCCGCTGCTCTGGATCGAAGGCGAGATCTCGAATTTTTCGCGGCCTGCTTCCGGACATTTGTATTTCAGCCTGAAGGACGCGCAGGCGCAGGTGCGCTGCGCGATGTTCAAGCCGAAGAGCACCTTCCTGCGTTTCCGACCGGCCGACGGCATGCGCGTGCTGGCGCGCGTGCGCGTCGGCTTGTACGAGGCGCGCGGTGAATTCCAGCTGATCGTCGAGCACATGGAAGAAGCCGGCGAAGGCGCGTTGCTGCGTGAATTCGAACAACTCAAGGCACGCCTGGCCGCGGAAGGATTGTTCGACGCGGCGCGCAAACGAGAACTGCCGCGCATGCCGCGCCGCATCGGCGTGCTTACCTCGCCCAGCGGCGCGGCGATCCGCGACGTGCTGAGCGTGATCGCACGTCGCTTTCCGCTGATCCGGGTCGATCTGCTGCCGGTACCGGTGCAGGGCCGCGAAGCGCCGGCGGCAATCATCGCGATGCTGCTCGCCGCATCGCGCGCGGGGCTGCACGACGTATTCCTGCTGGCGCGCGGCGGCGGTTCGCTCGAGGACCTGTGGGCGTTCAATCACGAAGGACTCGCGCGCGCGATCCGCGCCAGCCCGATCCCGGTGGTCAGCGCGATCGGCCACGAAACCGATTTCACGATTGCCGACTTCGTCGCCGACCTGCGCGCGCCGACGCCCTCGGCGGCGGCCGAACTGCTGGTGCCGGATGGCGCCGACCTGTCGCGCTTGCTGCACGCGCGCCAACACCGCTTGCAGCGCTGCATGCAGCATCAATTGCACAAGTTCGCGCAGCGCGTCGATCACGCGCATGCGCGCCTGCACACGCAGCACCCGCAACGGCGCCTGCGCGCCGGCGCCCAGCGCCTGGCGCAACTGCGCGCCCGCCTGGCCTCGCAACATCCGCGCCGCCGCGTGCGCGCAGGCGCCGAACGTCTCGCACAGCTGCGCACAAGGCTCGCGGCGCGCCATCCGGCGACGAATCTGGCGCGCCGCCGCGAGCACCTGCGCAGCCGCGTCCAGGTCTTGCGCGTCGCGCTGCGCAACCGCATTCAGGCGCGCGCGGCGCAAGTGAGTGAATTGGCGCGCGCACTCAACGCGGTGAGCCCGCTGGCCACGCTGCAGCGCGGCTATGCCATCCTGATCGACGTCGAAACGGGCCGCGTGGTCCGCTCGACGCAGCAGACTCACAGCGGCACCCGGCTCAAGGCGCGCGTAGCGGACGGCGAACTCGTCGTGCGAGTGGAGGACCATGGCCAAGCGTCATCTTGAAAAACACCTGACCCATCGCATCGGCTGGCTGCGCGCGGCCGTGCTCGGGGCGAACGACGGCGTGATTTCCACCGCCAGCCTGATTCTCGGCGTCGCGGCCGCCGCGGCGACCCACGGCGCCATACTCACGGCCGCGCTGGCCAGCCTCGTCGCCGGCGCAATGTCGATGGCCGCCGGCGAGTTCGTCTCGGTCAGCTCGCAGTCCGACATGGAGAAGGCCGCCACTGAAGTGGAGCGGCACGAGCTCGAGACGGACAGCATCGGCGAGCATCGCGAACTGGCGAACATCTACGTCAAGCGCGGACTGACACCGGAACTCGCCAAAGATGTGGCCAAGCAGCTGATGGAGCACAACGCACTCGATGCCCACCTGCGCGACGAACTCGGCATTTCCGAAACGCTCAAGGCGCGCCCGCTGCAGGCAGCGATCACTTCTGCGCTGACCTACGCATCCGGCGCGGCGCTGCCGCTGCTGACCGTGCTGGTCGCGCCCCCGGCGCATCTGATCGCGCTGGTCAGCGTCGTCTCGCTGGTCGTGCTCACTTTGCGCGGCGCGGTGGCGGCGCGCGCCGGCGGCGCGAGCGTCGTTGCCGGCGCACTGCGCGTGCTGATCTGGGGCGCGTTCGCGATGGGTGTCACCGCCGGCATCGGACATCTGTTCGGCACCGTCGTGTGAATTCAATTGACCCTACCGATGGGGCCGTCGACAATCCGGCATATAACCGGCCTGGGGAGAGTCCATGAAAGCGTCCGACCTGTTCGTGAAAGCGCTGGAAGCCGAGCATGTGCACTATGTGTTCGGCATTCCCGGCGAGGAAAACCTCGACCTGCTCGAATCGCTGCGCACCTCCTCGATCAAGCTGATCCTGACCCGTCACGAACAGGGCGCCGGTTTCATGGCGGCGACTTACGGCCGACTCACCGGCAAGGCGGGCGTGTGCCTGGCGACGCTCGGCCCGGGCGCGACCAACTTCGTCACCGCGGCGGCGTACGCGCAGCTCGGCGGCATGCCGATGCTGATGATCACCGGGCAGAAGCCGGTGAAGCTGTCCAAGCAGGGCCACTTCCAGATCGTCGACGTGGTCGACATGATGAAGCCGCTGACCAAGTACACGCGTCAGATCGTCTCGGCCGACAACATTCCCGCGCGCGTGCGCGAAGCATTCCGCCGCGCCGAGGAAGAACGCCCGGGCGCGACGCATCTGGAATTACCGGAGGACATCGCGCACGACGACACCGACGCGATCCTGATCAAGGCCAGCTACCACCGCCGGCCGGTCGCCGACGACAAGGCATTGCGCCACGCCGCCGACGCGATCCTGCAGTCCAAGCATCCGTTGCTGATGCTCGGCGCGGCGTCGAACCGCAAACTGTGCAGCAAGATGTTGCGCGAATTCATCGACAGCACCGGCATTCCGTTCTTCACCACGCAGATGGGCAAGGGCGTGGTCGACGAAGGCCATCCGCTGTGGCTAGGCAACGCCGCGCTGTCGGACGGCGACTTCGTGCACCGCGCGATCGAGAACGCCGACTGCATCATCAACGTCGGCCACGACGTGATCGAGAAGCCGCCGTTCTTCATGCGCAAGGGCTTGCGCACGGTGATCCACGTCAACTTCGCCAGCGCAGAAGTCGATACCGTGTATTTCCCGCAGGTCGAGCTGGTCGGTGACATCGCCAACTCGATCTGGCGCCTGAAGGAAGCGATCGCGCCGCAGAAGCACTGGGATTTCTCCTACTTCTCCAACGTGCGCAAGCACCTCGAGAATCATCTGGCGCAGGGCAAGGACGACGCGCGCTGGCCGATCTATCCGCAACGCCTGGTCGCCGACGTACGCAAGGTCATGCCGAAAGACGGCATCCTGTGCCTGGACAACGGCATGTACAAGATCTGGTTCGCGCGCTACTACCGCTGCCACGAACCGAACACGCTGCTGCTCGACAACGCGCTCGCCACCATGGGCGCCGGCCTGCCCTCCGCGATCGGCGCAAAGATCGTGTATCCGAAGCGCAAGGTCGTCGCGGTCGCCGGCGACGGCGGCTTCATGATGAACTCGCAGGAAATCGAAACCGCGGTGCGCCTGCAACAGGATCTCGTGATCCTGCTGCTGCGCGACAATGCCTACGGCATGATCAAGTGGAAGCAGGCGAACATGAAGTTCGCCAACTTCGGCATGGACATGGGCAACCCGGATTTCGTGAAATACGCCGAAAGTTACGGCGCGCACGGCCATCGCCCGAATTCGGTCGACGAATTCGCGCCGACCCTGCAGAAGGCGCTCGATTCACCCGGCGTGCATCTGATCGATGTGCCGATTGATTATTCGGACAACGACCGGATCTTGAATCGGGAGATCAAGGAGCTGAGCGCGAAAGTATGACGGCGCAACCGATGCGTCGTCATACCGATTTGCGCGCATCGCTTTTGTCCTCTGCCACGTCGATGTCGACATGAACATCGACGAATACCGGCGCAAGTATCCAAGCGGCGAGGCATCGCCAGGCTGGGATGCCATCAACGAACGGTTGCTGCAGGTGTATGCAGCGCAGGAGCCGCAGCATTGGGCCGCGACGCCGCATGCGTCGCTCGGTGGCCCCGATCCGCTCGATGGCATCAGCATCTACAAGTCCACCGCGGGCAACGCCAATCACCTGCATTTCGTCACCTACGGCTTCTCAAACCTGTACTACGACGAAGCAGCAGTCGGCGGCGAGTTCAGCCGCTTCGGTTTCGAACTGACGTTCCGTCTGCGTCCGCCGAAAGGCGATAGTGATCGCCCGCCCTGGGTGTACAACCTGCTGCAGAACATTGCGCGTTACGTTTTCAAATCCGGTCGTTGGTTCGAGGAATTTCATTTCATGCCGACCGGCGGTCCGATCAAGCAGGGCTTCGACTCCGACATCACGGCAATAGCCTTCGTCACCGATCCGCAACTCGGAAAGATCGACACACCGCACGGGCAGGTGGGTTTTCTGCAAGTGTTTGGCATCACCACACTGGAGTTCGAGCGTCTCAAGGAGGAAAGCCTGACGCCGGAACAGCTCTTCGCCGAAGAAGCCAAGCGCAACCCGTTGTTCATCACCGATCTCGCGCGCAGAGGTGCGTAGTTCGCGATAGTCTCGTAGCCCGGTGAAGGCCGGCTGTGCAGGAATCCCGGACCCGCCTGAGATTGCTCCCCCGCTCCCGCCTCGCTCAAGCTACGAGCCGCGCCAAATGCGGACGCACGGGCTTCAGCAACCGGGGCGCCGTCCGTACGCGGCGCCGCCGGTGCTGATGGCCTGCGCCGCGGCAGCCACGGCGGAATTCGGATGATGCGCGAGCAGGATCGCGAGCGTCGTCTCGTGCGTCTGCTGCAGCAGTGCGACCAGGTGCTGGTCGATGTCGGGGCCACTCTGAGTGGCCAGGAATTCACCGGCTCCGGAAATCATGGCGTACTGCTTGCGCTTGAGTGCGTCGAGCAGAAAGCGTGCCGCGCGTTCGTCGCCGTTCTTGGCCAGCGCGGCGATCGCATACGACACTTTCCACGAATTGTCGTCGTCCTTGAGCGCGTGGCTGAGCGCGTCGAATGCGGCCGCATCGGCAATCTCGCCCAGCGCAAAGGCCGCGTGACCGCGCACTATCGGGTCGCTGTCGCCGCTAAATGTTTTGATCAGCAACGCCACCGAGCGCCGCTCGCGCAGCCGGGAAAACGCATCGATTACTTGATAGCGCACGCTCATGTCGCTGTCCTGCAGCAGCGCACTGAGTCCCTTGTATGCGGCGCTTCTTGCAGCGGTGTCGTCGGGCGCATCTTCGAGGACGCAACCGAGCGCTTCCGCCGCCGCCTTGCGAACATACACGTCCTTGTCGGCGAGTTCACGCACCAGCGCCGGCGTCGCGGCACGATCGCCCGACTTGCCCAGTGCTTGCGCCGCCCGCAGGCGCACGGAGGGATCGTCGCTGTGCAACGCGCGCACGAGGTCGATGGTGGGTCCTGCCAGCGATGCCTCCGAGTCCGACAGCACGTCCTCGCCCGAGGCGGCAATCGGCACATCGTTCGAAGCAGCTGGCGGCGCATTCGCTCCAGCAGCTGTCGGCACATCCGGCGACCGGCCGCAGGCAACCAGTGCGAGCACGCCAATCCAGATCATCCGACGCATCGTAGGTCTTTCCGTCAAGCGAAATTGGATCATACAGTGGGACGCCTGCGGCGGCTCCGTGAAGCTGTACCGAAGCGGCACTGCTGTGCCGCGCGTCGCATCGCTATCGTCAACGCACACTCGACGGAGCACTTACGATGTACGCACGCATCTGCCTGTTTGCCCTGGCGCTGATCGCGGCGATGCCGGCCGGCGCCGCCGCATCAAAATCCAGCACTGACGCCGCGAGCACGCGCAGCGGCGAGCACGACTTCGATTTCGAGATCGGCAGCTGGAACACGCATCTGAAGCGCCGCCTGCATCCGATGACCGGCTCGAACGAATGGGTCGAGTACGACGGCACGACCGTCGTGAGCAAGGTGTGGGGCGGCAAGGCGAATCTGGTCGAGCTCGAAGTGGACGGCAAGGCCGGGCACATCGAAGGCGCATCGTGGCGCTTGTACAACCCCGAGGCGAAGCAGTGGAGCTTGAACTTCTCCAACAGCGCGGGCGGTACGTTGAGTCCACCGACGCTTGGTGAGTTCAAGGGCGGACGCGGCGAGTTTTATTCGCAGGAATCACTGAATGGACGCGCCATCCTGGTGCGCGTCGTGATCGCGCCACGCAATGCGGACGTGTGTGATTTCGAGCAGGCCTTTTCCGCCGATGGCGGCAAGACCTGGGAAGTCAATTGGATCGCCACGGATACGCGTGCAAAGGCCGGCGGCTGAACGCCGCTTTCAACTCATGCTGCCGGGCGGCGTCGCCGGCGTGCGCACAGTATCCGGCGCCGGCGTCGCATCCGCAAAGAACGCTTTCGCGCCGGCTTGCACGATGAAGTAGAAAAAACCGAACGCGATCGTCAGCTCCGGGTGCGTGTTCGGCCGCGGCGCACCGGACACCGACAGTGAAGCGACGAAGTCGGGGGTGAGTCCCAACGCCGGCAATGGCAGCTTGCTGGTCGCGATCAGGCCGACGAAATAGGTCGCGAGCGAGACGAACCACAGCTGCTGCATGCGCTGCGATTCCGCCGCGGCGTTGGCCGGATTGAGCAGAACGAAGGCGAAGCGCGCGCTGAACAACCACAGGAACGACACTGCCGGCGTCCACGAGCCGATTGCAACGCAGATGGCGCCGACCACCAGCAGGTACAGCCCGGAGAGCACCAGCAGCCACATCGCGCGGCGCGCAATCCAATCGCCGGGCCGGCGCGCACCGAAGCCATACAACGCACTGGCATGCATGACCAGGAACTCGACCACCACGGCGACCAGCAGCAAACGCACCCACTCCGGGCCGAGCCACTGCGGCGCCAGCCACGCGATCAGAAACGTCAGCGCGGTGATCGTGTCGGGCAGCGCGGCATAGATTCGGGTCGACGCGTTATGCATGCGCATGAGTATGCACCGGATGTCGGCCATTGTGTTCGGCACCGCTTTGCAACGCACGACAGGCGAAGCGAATTTCGCTTGTGCGCATTGCGTTGCAAGATTCGACCGCACGCGCCGGTCCAGACTGCGCGTCACCGTGAACGATGGAGTCGGCATGAACGAGCAACAGCGGCTGAAGTATCTGCGCGTCGCCCTGATGGTGTCGGGACTGGCCGTACTGTGCGTCTATCCGTTGATGCTGGTGTGGCCGTCGGGTTGGGTCTGGCACAGCGGCTATTCGCCTTATCCGATGATGATCGTCGGCATCTACGCGACGCTCGGCGTGTTCTTGATCCTCGCCGCACGCGATCCGCTCGCGCACCGCAGTCTGATCTGGTTCACGGTGTGGTCGAGCGTCGTGCATGGCGCAATCATGACCGTGCAATCGTTCTCCGGCCCTGAGCATCATGGGCATCTGCTTGGCGATGTGCCGGCGTTGTTCCTGATCGCGTTGGTGCTCGGCCTGCTCGTGCCGCGCCGCATCCGCATGCGCTGAGCAACGCTAGGCGCGCTTGCGCCCTTTCGTCTTGGCGCTTTCGGACTGGATGCGATGCGCGCTGATGATCGCCAGGATCAGTCCCGGGAAACGCGTTTGGATTTCCTCGCAGCGCGAACTGTTGCGCAACTCGACGCCCTGACGTTCACTGTGGATCAAGCCGGCCTCGCGCAGCACCTTGAAGTGCTGCGACAGCGTCGACTTCGGAATGTCGCGCTTGCTGACCTGCAGGAAGTTCGAGCAACTGACCGCGTTTTTCGTGCCGGCGATATCGGCAAAGATCGCGACACGCACCGGATCGGACAGCGCGTGCATGATGCCTTCGACCGAAATGTCTTCCAGCGCAGGATGATGGAGAACTCTCATGCGTCACATTCTACTACGGCTTGATGTTTAGTTCCATAGTTCATATAATGCGAACTACGGAACTTATCCGTCGATCAAATCAACAGGAGTTGGGTCATGTCGAAGCTCAAGGGCAAGGTGGCAATCGTTACGGGCGCGTCGAAGGGTATTGGCGCGGCGATCGCGAAAGAACTGGCGGCACAAGGCGCCGCCGTGGTGGTCAACTATGCGTCGAGCAAGGCTGGCGCCGATACGGTCGTCGACGCGATCGCCAAGCGCGGCGGCAAGGCCGTCGCGGTAAAGGGCGACGTATCCAAGGCTGGCGACGCGGATGCGCTGGCGCAGGCCGCGGTCAAGCAGTTCGGACGGCTCGATGTGCTGGTCAACAACTCCGGCGTGTACGAGTTCGCGCCACTCGAGGCCATCACCGAGGAACACTTCCACAAGCAGTTCAATGTCAATGTGCTCGGCGCGCTGTTGACGACCCAGGCCGCGGTCAAGCATTTCGGCGCCGAGGGCGGCAGTGTGATCAATATCAGTTCCGTCGTCAGCCGCATCACGCCGCCGGCGAGTGCCGTCTACAGCGGCACCAAGGGCGCGCTCGACGCGGTCACCAGCGCGCTCGCGCGGGAACTCGGCCCGCGCAAGATCCGCGTCAACGCGATCAATCCCGGTATCGTCGAAACCGAAGGCACGCACACGGCCGGCTTCATCGGCTCGGACTTCGAGAAGGGTGCGGTAAGTCAGACCCCGCTTGGCCGCATCGGCCAGCCGGAGGATATCGCGACGATTGCCGCGTTCCTCGCCTCCGACGAGTCGCGCTGGATGACCGGCGAGCAATTAATCGCCAGCGGCGGCATGCGCTGAGCCTACGGCGAGGGGAAACCGGTTGGAATCCACGGACGGCGTCACTACAATGCGCCGCCCGCAACGGGCAGCCAGGGAGACGTGTCATGGCAACCAGCAACTTCTGCTTTCGAGCGCACGCATAAGCGCCGCAAGGGTTTCCCCTCCGAGACCAAGGTCAAGCGCGGCGACCGCGTCGTGCACGGCGACAAGGAATTGATTCGAGAAACTCGGCCGCAACGATCCGTGCCCGTGCGGCAGCGCGAGGTTGTTTCAAGAACTGTTGCATGCGCGACGGACAACATGATGGTGCGCAGCGCAGCTACTATCGACGTTGAACACTCGGCGGCCTTCGGGCCGCCTTTTCTTCGCTGCGTTTGACTCGCGACCGCCACATGCACGAGCATCGTGCGAAACTCGGGGGCCTGCATGAGTGCGCGCGCCATCCTCTACCCGGTTGTGCTGCAGATCCTGCTCACGATCGCGGTGTACGTGAAACTCAACATGGCCAAACGCCAGGCCGTGCGCGACGGCACGGTCGACGAGGCGCGCCGCGCGCTCGACGAAGACGCCTGGCCGGACAGCGTACGCAAGGTCAACAACAACATCCGCAACCAGTTCGAAGTGCCGGTGCTGTTCTACGTGCTCGCCTTGATGCTGTTCGCGCTGAACCGCGTCGACAGTTTCGCGCTCGTGCTGTCCTGGCTGTTCGTGACAAGCCGGGTCGCGCATGCCTACGTCCACACCGGTTCCAACTACGTACCGTTGCGCAGGCGCGTGTTCATGGCCGGGTGCGCGCTGATCGTCGCGCTCACCGGCACGGCACTGTACGCATTGCTGAGCGCATGAGCGAAAGCCCGAGCCGAAAGGCAGCGACCCTGTCGGCACCTCGCAAGCGGCACCGGAAAAATGCCCGCGAACGGCCCTCGACCCTGCGCGAGCACGCCTGCTAGCATCCCGGCATCATGAGTCCGCAGACCTTGCTCGCGTTCGTGACCGTCGCGACCTTGGCCATCCTGAGCCCGGGCCCGGCCGTGCTGCTGTCGCTGCGCAACGGCGCAACGCTCGGCGCGCGCGCGGTGATGTGGTCGGCGCTCGGCAACATTTCCGGCGTGTGCTGCCTGTCGATCGCTGCCATGCTCGGCCTGGGCGTCGTGCTGCAATCGTCGGTCGTCCTGTTCGGGTTGGTGAAGATCGCGAGTGCGGCATACCTGTTTTATGTCGGCGTGCGCCAACTGCGCGGGTCGTCGGCGCAGAAGGCGATCGTCGCCGGCGGCGCTGCGCCGCGCAACCGGCGGCGCCGGGACCTGTATCGCGAAGGGTTCCTGGTCGCCGCGACGAATCCCAAGGCGGTGTTGTTCTTCACCGCACTGTTTCCGCAGTTCATCGACGCGCACCAACCGGTGCTGCTGCAGTTCGCGTTGCTCACGCTCGTGTTCATGACGATCTCGTATGCCTCGCACCTCGGCTATGCGACGCTCGCGGCGCGCGCGCGTGGCACGCTGCTGAAACCGATGTTCGCGAAATGGTTGAACCGAGTCGCCGGGTTGGCGTTCATGCTGTGCGCGGCGCTGTTGCTCGCCGTGCGGCGCCCCGCGAGTTGACGGCGAGCCCGGTATGCTGATCCGCGGCGCCTGCCATTGCGGCAATGTCTCCTTCACCCTGAGTTGGGATCCGGCACCTGCCGAAATCGCGGTGCGCGCGTGTACGTGCGCGTTCTGCACCAAGCACGGCAACGTCTGGACGGCGAAGCCGGGCGGAACGCTGCGCATCGCCGTGCGAGATCCGGCGCGTGTGTCACGCTACGCATTCGAAACCCGGACCGCCGAGTTCCACGTGTGCGCCGACTGCGGCATCGTGCCGGTGGCGACGAGCCGCATCGACGGCCGCGACTACGCCGTGGTCAACGTCAACACGTTCGAGAACGTTGCTGCGTCGCTGCTGCGCCGAAGCGCGGTGAGCTTCGATGGCGAAGACGAAAACACGCGCCTCGCGCGGCGCCAACGCAACTGGATCGGCAATGTGGAATTTGTCGACGCGTGCTGAACACCGCGGTGCTGTTTCGCACCCACGCCGCCCTCACCCGCGCTGCGCGCGGTCGCGCCAGTGCGAGGCGCGCAAGCACGACAGCGTGCAGGAACCAGGAAGGCCATCGTGAACGCAAGCGTCTCGATACGTGACGCAACTCCCGACGACTTCGCCGCGTGGAAGCCGCTGTGGGACGGCTACAACTCGTTCTATGGCCGGCAGGGGCCGACTGCGTTGCCGGATGAGATCACGCAGACAACCTGGCGGCGCTTCTTCGATGCCTACGAGCCGATGCACGCGCTGGTCGCCGAATGCGACGGCGCGATTCTCGGCATAGCGCATTACCTGTTTCATCGCAGCACGACGCAGCTGGCGCCGACGTGCTATCTGCAGGACCTGTTCACCTGCGAACAGGCGCGCGGCCGCGGCGTCGGCCGGGCGCTGATCGAGACGGTGTACGCGCGCGCCCGCGATGCCGGCGCGCCGCGCGTGTACTGGCAAACGCACGAGACGAACACGGTCGCGATGCAATTGTACGAGCGCGTCGCCGAGCGTTCCGGATTCCTGGTTTATCGGCGCCTGCTCGTCTGAACGCGCGCGCAGCTCATTCGAATCCGCCGCGGAAGATGCGGTCCGCTTCATAGGCACCGATGTCGACATGGGCGCCGACCGTGCGCGGCAATCCATCCAGATCCGTCGCTGCCGAATCACCGAGCGGCGCATCCGTGCCCGCATCGATCAGCGGCGATCCCGCTGCGAGCCGGAAATCACCGCCGGCTGGATTGGCAAACTGCGGATCGAGCGCGATGTTGCCGCTTTGCATGCCAACCGTGCCGAACACTGATTGCAGGTCATTGTTGAACAGATCGGCGTCGAGGTCGGCGCGGAACGGATTCGTGGCGCGAATATCATAGGTCGCGGCCAGCGCGTCCGGATTGTTGCCCCAGAACACGTTGTTGCTGTAGGTGATCTGTCCGAACGTGAATGTCGCTACCGCACTGCGCGTGGCGAGCGTGGCGTCGGTCGACTGGTTGCCGCTGACGGTGTTGCCGACCACGTCGATCGGATTGTTCGAGAACAACATGGCCGCCGCCGCATCGTTGCCGCGATTGCCGTTGAACAAATTGTTGCGCACGACGAGATACACCACATCGGAGCTCGAACCGTCGGTGGCGGCGAGCAGCGCGCCGGCGCTGTTGTCCTGCTGGAAGACGGTGGAAACGTTGTCGCGAAAAATGTTGCCGTCGACCAGGATCCCGCCGGCGTAGATCGGGCCGGAGTCGCTGATCTTGAGGCCGCCGACGCTGTCACCGGCGCCGTTTTCGATCGTCAGGCCACTCACGCTGATCATGGTGGTGGTCTGCGCTGCGGCGAAACTGGTATCGATGGTCAGCGGGCGCGCAGCGTGCTGAACGTCGAGTAAGCTCAGTGCCGCGTCGAGCGATC
>Ga0157378_10000910_pt1 | contig 27238 bp, 21 predicted proteins | sample M65metaG_FD_115309 | JGI IMG/M metagenome (GOLD analysis project Ga0157378, IMG submission 115309) | Miscanthus rhizosphere microbial communities from Kellogg Biological Station, Michigan, USA - M6-5 metaG | ecosystem: Host-associated > Plants > Roots > Rhizosphere > Soil | place: USA: Michigan... | reverse complement strand
TTCGAGCCTGGCTCTCCTTACTTGTGGTACGGAATGTTCCGCATCAACGTGCAGGCGCGGTAGATCTGTTCCAGCAGTACGACGCGGGCCAGCTGATGCGGGAGGGTCATGGCCGAGAGGCTGAGGACGTCGGCGGCGCGCTGCCGGACGGACTGATCGAGTCCGACGTCTCCACCCATCACGAAAATGACGCCGTGCGGCTGGTCGATCGTCAATCGTTCCAGCCACTTCGCGAACTTCAAAGAATCGAGCGATCGGCCCCGTTCGTCGAGAGCGACCACGTGTCCTTGTGCAGGAATCGCGCGCAGCAGCCGCGCCGAATGGGCGCGCATGATAGCCACATCGCTCTCGCTCTGTCTACCGCGTTCCGGGGCAATCTCGACGATCTCGATCGGAAAGAAGTGCTTGATCCGATTGAAGTAGCGCTCCACGACCGAGGCGAGCTCGGCATCGGCGGTGGAGCGGGGCCAGATGAGGGTGAGTTTCATGGTGGTGGTCGGTTGTCAGTGGTCAGGCGTAGTGCAGGCGTTCTCGCCTGCAACCGTCGGGCGTCCCGCCCGGCGGTGAGATGTGAGTCAAATTGAAAACTTTGGTTGAATCGCGGAACCACAGCCGGGCGAGGGCGCCCGTCTGTTGTAGGCGGGACGCCCGCACTACGCCTGACCACCGACAACGTCATCATTCAATCCCGTACCGTTTCCTCTTCTCCAGCAGCGTCTTCCGGTTGATGCCGAGGATCTTGGCGGCGCGGCTGTAGTTCGATTTCGTCTGGCGGAGGACTTCGCGGATGTAGCGGGATTCGAGATCGTCGAGCGTCCACTGGTTCCGGATGGCGGATTCGACGATGTCGGTTGCGAGTGGGGACAGCGAAGTGGGTGTGATCACATCGCTTTCTTCGATCAGCACTGCCCGTTCGATGACGTTGCGAAGCTCGCGGACATTGCCTGGCCATTGGTGCTCGACGAGCATCTGCATCGCGTCCTCGTCGATGCCGCGCTTGCGGCGGGCAAGGAACGATCTGGCGAGTTGCGGGATGTCTTCATGCCGCTCGCGCAACGGCGGGATCGTCAGCGTGACGACGTTGATCCGATAAAAAAGGTCGCGCCGTAGTCCGGCCAGCAACTCCTCGGACGGGATGCTCGAGATCACGCGCCCGTCGAGCGCGAGGGTTTGGTTGCCGCCCAGCCGCGTGAAGCGTTTCTCTTGGATCGCGCGGAGCAGCTTCGCCTGCAACACGGGCGCGAGCGACGCGATGTTGTCGAAGTAGACCGTACCGCCCTGCACGGTTTCGAGTTTGCCGAGTTTGCGCGACTGCGCGTCGGTGAAGGTGCCTTTTTCGAAACCGAAGAGCTCCGATTCGAACAGCTCGGCGGGGATGCCTGCGCAGTCGATCCTGATGAACGGTTTGCCGTGCCGGTTGCCGCAGGCGTGGATGGCTTCGGCGATGTGGTCCTTGCCGCTGCCGGACTCGCCCAGGATGAGGAGATTGACGTCGTGGTCGAGGACTTTCTCGACCGTCTGCAGGAGCGTTCGCATCGAGGCGCTCCTCGTGCGGACGAAGTCCTTCAGGACGGGCTTACGACGTCTTCGTGCGGCGGACATTCGCCGGCGCTGCTTCCTCGCTGAAATCCGCGGTGACGTTCGGCGCATCCCCCCACAGCCTCTCCAGGCCGTAGAACCGGCGGCAGTCCTCGGTGAAGATGTGGAAGATGAAGTCGCCGTAGTCGAGCAGGATCCAACGGCCGGGCGTGGTTCCTTCGACGAGCAGCGGCTTGACGCGATCGTCCTCGCGAAGCTTGTCGACGACGCTGTCGGCGATGGCCTGCGCCTGGCGCTCCGAGGTGGCCGAGCACAGGAGAAAGTAATCGGCGATCGAGGTGAGCGCTGATACCGCCAGGACGTCGAGATCGATTGCTTTCTTATCCAGAGCCGCGGAGACCGCGGTGCGCACGCGGTGTTGAATGGGATCGTTCAAAGTTGGCCCTCTTTGTACAAGCCGTAGTGGTGAATGTAGCGCGAGACGAGTGGATCGACAAACGCATCGATCGATTCGCCCGCGCGCACGCGCCGCCGGATTTCGGTGGAGGAAATGGGGACGGTGGCGTTGTGGGCGAAGACGATATCCGCGGGTGTCGGGTGTCGGGTGTCGGGTGTCGGATTGCGGGAGAGAACCACGAAGCGCGCGAGTTTGAACAGCCGCTCCGGGTCTTTCCAGCGATCGAGATCGGCGAGATTGTCATCGCCGATGATCCAGTCGAATGACGCGCCGGGGTATTGGCGGTGCAGTTCTTCGAGCGTGTCGACGCTGTAGGAAATGCCGCCGCGATCGAGCTCGATGGGATTGACGTAGAGCTGGTCGTGCTCGCGGATCGCCAGCGCGGTCATGGCGAAACGGTGTGCGCCGGGCGCGGCATCGAGGTGCGTCTTGAACGGCTGGCGCCAGGCGGGGATGTAGAGCACGCGATCCCACTGCAGCTCCTCGCGAGCGGCGAGCACTGGCTCCAGATGTCCGTGATGGAAGGGGTCGAAGGTGCCGCCGCAGATACCGATTCTCATATCGCGGGATGCTGGAGGATTGCGGCCTCCTCGGCATCATGACGTTCCGGCACGATGCGATTCTCGCGGACGAAGCGAGCCAGCATGCGCACGAGATCGCGCACTCCGTCTCCGACGACGGCGGAGATCTCGTAGTAGTCGTAGCCGTTCTTCGCCGCATAGGCGCGTAGCTTTTCGGAGTTGCCCGGCACGGCGGAGTCGAGCTTCGAGCCGCAGATGACGCGGGGCTTCTGAGCCAATGTCTCCGAGTAGCGCTCCAGCTCGCGGGCGATGACTTCTGCATCGTCGTCGGGCGTCTCGTTGGCCGAGAGATCGACGAGGTGGACCAGCACGGAACAGCGCTCGACGTGGCGCAGGAAGCGATCGCCGAGGCCATGGCCTTCGTGAGCGCCCTCGATGAGGCCGGGGATATCGGCGACGACGAAGGTCTCGTTGTCGTCGGCACGGACCACGCCGAGGTTCGGAACCAGTGTGGTGAAGGGATAGTCGGCGATCTTCGGTTTAGCCGCGCTGATGACGGAGATCAGAGTCGACTTGCCGGCGTTGGGGAGTCCGACCAGGCCGACGTCGGCGATGAGCTTCAGCTCGATCGTCAGCTCGCGTTCGTCGCCGGCGTTGCCGTCCTGCGCAAAGCGGGGCGCCTGGCGGGTAGCGGTGGCGAAATGCTGATTGCCCCATCCGCCGCGGCCGCCTTTGGCGACGAGAATGCGCTCGCCTTCGTGGGCGAGATCGGCGATCAGTTCGCCGGTTGCTTTATCGCGGATGACCGAGCCGATCGGAAGGTTGATGGTGGTGTCTTCGCCGTCGAAGCCCGAGCAGTTGGAGCCCATGCCGTGCTGGCCGCGGCCGGCCTTCCACTCGCGCTGAAACTGCAGGTGGTAGAGCGTGTTGTAGCTGCTCGATGCGACGATCCACACCGAGCCGCCCTTCCCGCCGTCGCCGCCGGACGGGCCGCCTCGGGGGACAAATTTCTCGCGTCGAAAGGCGATACAGCCTTTCCCGCCGTCTCCGGCTTTGACGCGAATGGTGGCTTGGTCGATGAACATGGTTTTCTAAATTTGCGAAGCGTGCGCCACAAACAAAAAACGCCGCTCCGAGGAGCGGCGTCATCACAACGTCGTAGGTCGGATTTACTGGGCTGGGGTGACGCTGATGAACCGTCCGCGCTCGCCCTTGTCGTGGAAGTTCACGATGCCGTCCACTTTGGCGAAGAGCGTGTGGTCGAGGCCGATGCCGACGTTCACGCCGGGATAAAACCGCGTTCCGCGCTGGCGGACCAGAATCGATCCACCGGTGACGAACTGGCCGGCGAAGCGCTTCACGCCGAGCATTTTCGGCTGCGAATCGCGGCCGTTGCGCGACGAGCCCTGTCCTTTTTTATGAGCCATGGCTTGTCTCCTTAGAGGTTGATGCTATCGATGCGAAGCTGGACCAGATCCTGACGATGCCCGTGCTTGCGCTTCGTGTGGTTCTTGCGGCGCTTCTTCTTGAAAACGATGATCTTGTCGCCGCGCATCTCGCGGACGACCGTGGCGTTGACCGAAGCGCCGCTGACCATCGGGCCGCCGACTTTCGGCTGATCGCCGCCGACCATCAACACTTCGCTGAACGTGACTTTTTCCTGGTCAGCGTTGCTGAGCACGTCGCGCTCGACGAAGAGAGTCTCGCCCTGCGCGACTCGGTATTGCTTTCCACCGGAACGGATGATGGCGTACACGAATGACCTCCAGGAAAAAAGAGACGCTTTTTAGCACACCGCTCCCAGACGGTCAAACGGCGTGGACTGGGGTAAACGGCGGTGAAGAGAGCCCTTATTCCTCAGAAGCGGACCATCCGGGAAGCGATGCCGATGGCGTCCGTGGTCTGGTCGTGTACACCCACGACTACCCGGTACGGAACGCCGCGCTTGATCAGCAGCTGCCGGGTATCGACGAAGTTTCCGGCCGACTCGGTGCCGTTGGCGGCCCGGGCTTCGCCGGTGAAGTGATTGCTGGTGATCCTGCGGCCGCGGTCGTCGAAGACAGTGACGTAGAGATCGACCCGGGCCACCGATTCCTTCCCAACCGGAAGGAACTGCAGGCTTTTCGCCGGGACCGTGGATGAAAGCGGAACGAGAACGCCGCCGTCATGAGGAACGCTCGCTCCGGTGACGAAGTCGATCGGAATCGACGATTGCTGCATCGTCGGAGCAAGCGGCGACTGCATGGCCCGGGCGAGCTGCATGCCGGCCGGAACGCTGGAGTAGCCAGTGCGATAGTGAAGCTCGTAGCCGGATTGCTTCATCCGCACTTTGATGGTGTGGTACTTGCCGTCGTCGCCGTGCGCCGGTTTGTAGGCCAGCGAGTAGAAGCTCGACGACGCCTTGTCGAACTCGGCGAGGGAGAGATCGGGCGAGTTGCCCGGCATCAGGCGGCCGCCGGTTTCGCGCGCCAGCCAGTACATCGACGCCAGCTGATTGGGGCTGTTGCTTCCCATCGAGCTGTTGAAGCTGGAGCCGAAGGAGCCGTTCGCCGCGTCGGCCGAGGACGACAGACCTTCGCTGTTGACGATGAAGAAGCTGACATTCGAGGTGTTGGCTTCGTGGATGAGGACGTCCCGCAGCAGCGTTCCGGCGCGAGCAGTCCGGCTGATCGCGTCCGGCCCGCCGATGATCGACGCTGGACTCGCTTCGAGCGCAGACGAGCCATCGTCGAGGCCGAGGCTGCCGGTGACGAGGAGGATGATCTTTCTGCCCGGAGCGCCGGCGAACGAACGGACGGCATCGCGGATCGCCGCGACCGTTTGCACGGCATCGGCCTGGCGCTGGATGGTCGTCCCGAAGTCGACCACGGAACGGAGCGCTTCCCTCGATCCGGAGGAGGGGGTTGGTTCGGGGCTGGAGACCCTCATCGATGTGACGTTGCTCGAGTCGAAGCCGCCCACGGGAGCGACGAGCGACAGATCCTCCGCGGAAGGCCGGTCGGGATTGGTGACGATGCGGCGCACGGCGGCGATCGCAGCGTGAAGCTTTTCCTTGTCCGAGGTGAGCGGCAGCAGGAGGTGCGCCTTGTCGGAGACGAGTGCAATCGACCAGTCGTACGTGCCGCCGGTGAAGCGATCATCGACGAAGCGTTCCAGCGCGGCGAGAGCGAGGTCGCGGCGGAACATGGTGACGTGCCGGTTGTCGATGATGACCAGGACTTTCCGGCGGAAGCGGTCGTCCGTCGGATCGGCAATTGCCGCAACCGATGTTGCGGCGCCCGTTGGCTCGACGGCATAGAAGTTCGTGATCGGGCGAGCCGTGCCGTCTTCGAAGACTTCGAAATCGTCGCGGGTCAGGCCGCGCGCGGGAGCGCCGTGCGAGGTGACGGTGACGTCGACATTGACCAGCGAGACGTCAATTTTTTCGGTGAGCGACTGTGCGAAGAGGGTCGTTGTTGCGGCGAGGAAGACGACGAGACCAACTGGCTTTTGCATGGGCTTCTCTCCTCGACCATTCGCGGCGTGCCGTACGCATGCCACGCCGGGTAAGCGTATCGCCTTGTTCCGCGGGCGTGGCGTTACCTCCCGCGGTGACACGATGTCTCCGAAACACTACGGGGCGCCTCGGCGGGCGCCCCGTAGTCAAACGATGCTGACGTCGAATCAGAAGGTGATGCGAAGTCCGAGCTGCGCCAGGCGCTGCTCGCCCTGCGCCGGATCGCCGGCGAAAACGGTTGCGCCGAAATTGGTGACCGTGCACGTTCCGCGCGTCGTCGCATGCGACGGCTCCGTGCTCGTATCGACCAGACAGTTGCCGTTGAAGTTCGCCGGATTCTTCGAGTTGAAGAGATTGAAGATTTCGCCGATCACTTCCACTCCATAGTTGCGATAGAACTTGAACTCCTTCGACAGACGGACATCGAACTGCGAAAAGGAGCTGCCGCGCAGGCTGTTGACGTGAGTCACGCCCGGCGCGAGGTCGAAGGCATAGCCGTCGGCGCACTTGAAGACGGTGCCCGTTGGTCCGCAACTGATATCGGCGCCGGCCCACTTGGTGAAGGGCGTGCCGGAGTGATAGCGGAAGATGCCTGAGGCGTTGATGCCGAGCGGCGCGCGGTAGAGCGTACTGAACGTGACGCGATGCTTCTGATCGGTATTCAGCGGTCCCACGCACGCATCGCACAGAGGATCGTACGGATCAATGTTCTGATCGCGCACTGGCCGTAAATCTCCCTGATGGCCGGCATCAGTGACGCGGAACTCATCGGCCCCCGCAAGGACGTTGCCGGTCGTGTGTGACCACGTATAGAAACCCTGCAGCTCGAACTTCGATCCGAGACGGGCGTGCCCGCCGATGTTGACGCCGTTGTATTTGGCGAATCCTTCGCCGTCCCAGATGCGGAAGCTGCCGAATGCGGCGAAGCGGCGGCATCCTGTGGCTGGGCAGACGCCGATGTTGGCCGTCGTCGGATCGAACGGATTGGCGCGGAATCGGAACGGGATGTCTTTGTAGTTGATGTGCGATCCGTCGATGTTCAATCCGAGCCACGGATTGACCTGCCACGAATATCCGAGCGAGATCTGGTCGGAGTACGGCGTTGCCAGCGTCGGCGAGGCAACCTCGGTCGGCGGATTGACGGAGGTTCCGCCGGTCTGCTGATTTGGCGGCAGGGGCTGGCCGGGCTGGAAGAAGCTGCCATTGGCATTTCGGATGCCGTTGTCGTCGTGGTAGGCATAGCTCTGGCCGTAGGTCGATTGCACTGCGACGGCCGGGAAGAGGATTGTTGCGTTGGTGTAGGGGAAGTCGTAATAACGGCCAAGGCCGCCGCGGATGATGTTTTTCGAATTGCCGTTCACGTCGTAGGTGAAGCCGAGGCGCGGCGCGAAGTTGTTTGTATCGTTCTTGAGTTTTCCGCCTTTGCCGCCCTGGAACGCCTTCAAATACGGGTCGTTGTATTTGGTCTGTGTCGATAATGTCTTCCAGATGGGGTTCGACGTCTGGTCGAGATCGAATCCTTTCCAGAGGTCATAGCGGAGACCGACATTGAGCGTCAGCTTCCTGTTGATGGAGATGTCGTCCTGTCCGTAGTAGTTGAATTGCTTGATCGGCGTGTTGTAGCCGGCAAATCCGCTGAAGATGGCGATATCGACGACGGGCGATCCCTTTACGGCGTCGCGCAGCGTGTACTGTCCCGAGGTTCCCGTGGAGAAATCGCCGCCGAGAAGCGGTTCGTCGATGTAATTCACGCCCACTTTGAAATCGTGGCGCATCTGGCCGAGCGTCTGCGACCAGGCAAAATCGTCCTTGTACTGGCGCTTGATCTGCGTCGTGGTCTGTGGCGTATTGACGCTCTGTCCAACACTGACGCCGCCCGGGTAAATGAGCGCGGGATCGTGAGAGGTCGGCAGGATTGCGTTCTTGAAGTGCGTGTCCTGGAAGATGAAGTCGTTGACCTTGTTCGAGCCGATCTGCCAGGTGTGGCCGACCAGGAACGAGTGATAGTCGTTCGTCAGCGTTCCCAGCGCGCTCGGGAGAACGACTGGACTTGCGCCGTAAATATCGGAGTTGCGCTGATAGCCGTAACGCACCTGCAGGAACTGCGTGGGACTCGGATCGGCGCTCATTTTGGCCGTCAGCAGGTTGTCTTTGAACGGTGTGGGAACGGCTGCGCCCTGAAATTCGGGATAAATCGGCGGCAGCGGGTTTCCGTTCGCGTCTTTTACGACGGTATTGATGGTGTAGCTGGTCGGCCGCTCGAGACGCTCCCCGGTGGCGAAGAAGTGGATTTTGTCCTTGATGATCGGACCGCCGATGCTGGCGCCGTACTGATTGCGGCGGTATGGCCCTTTTCCGGATCCGCCCAGTTTCTCCTGTTCCGTTTCTTCGTTGAGCCTGCGGTCGCGATAGAACTCGTAGGCGCTGCCCTGTAAGTCGTTTGTGCCGGTCTTGGTGACGACCGTAAGAACGCCGCCGGTCGTCCGGCCATATTCGGCTTTGTACTGCTGCGTCTGGATGTTGAACTCCTGCACCGCTTCGATGTTGTAGTTCTGCAATGCGCCGCCGATGGTGTCGTCCGTGTTATCGCCGCCATCGACCAGGAAGTTGACGTTGCGGCCGCTGCCGCCATTGAGAGCAATGGTCGGCTGGCCCGGCTTGGTGGGATCGCTGTTGACCGAGAGCGTCGTTCCCGGAGCAAGCGACCCGAGGTTGGCGAACTGGCGCCCGTTGAGCGGCAGGTTGGCGATCTCGCGCTGGCTGACCACCGTACCGATGGCCGGCGTGGTCTCGATCAGTGGGGAGGCGGCGGTGACGGTGATCTGCTCCTTCACCGAGGCCTGCTTGAGTGTGATGTTGAGAGAACGATCGGTGGAAACGTTGATTTCGACATTCCGCGTGGTCACCGAGGCAAAGCCGGAGAGATCGGCGGTCACTTCATAGGTGCCGACCGGCAGCGACGCGAACCGGTAGCTGCCATCGGTCTCCGAGATGACGGTCCGATTGAAGCCGGTGGCGTTGTTCGTGGCCGTCACGGTGACGCCGGGCAGTGTGCCGCCGCTGGCGTCGCTGACGTGACCGGAAAGCGACCCGGCATTGGTCTGGGCGAAGGCGATTTGGGGAAGGAGAAGGATGAGGAAACCGACCAGGGCGAGGGAACGAGAGCGCACGGTGTACCTCCTGTTTTTGTGACCGGTTGTAATTCGGAGCAATATAACGCAAAAGCGATTAACGCCGGAATTGTGGCGACAATTGTCCAAGGAGTGTCTCGGCGGCGGCGCGCTGGGCTGAGTATTGGCGGCCCGAGGGGAGACGCACCAATAGCCGCTTCAGCTCCGCGGCTGCGCCTTCGCGGTCCCCCACGACCTGCAGCGCGATCGCGTGATTGAGTTGCGTTTCGTAGAAATCGGGTGCGATCCGCAAGGCCGCGTCGAAATACGGGATGGCTTCCCGCGCTCGTCCAGCGGCGACGAGCAGCGCTCCGAGCCCGTTGAGAGGATCGGCATAGCGCGGAGCGAGCTCGATCGCTTTTCGATAAGCATCTGCCGCTTCGGTGTCGCGGCTCATGGCGCGCAGGACGTTGCCGAGGTTGTTGTATGCGCGTGCGTTACGGGAATCGGCGGCGATAGTTGCCCGGAACTCTTTCTCCGCCGCTGGCAGATCGCCCGATTCCGCCAGCGCCGTCCCGCGGATGTTGTGGATCTCGGGCCGTCCGGGATCGCGCTTTGCGGCTTCGGCGAGGGCGACTTCTCCCTCGCGTGCGTTGCCGCTCTCCTCGAGGGCGACCGCCAGGTTGTACCAGGCGTCGGCATCGTTTGGAGCCAGAGCGACGGCCTGGCGATAGAGCGCGATCGCCCGCGGCACGTCACCGCTCTGCCGCAGCGCACGTGCGAGCGTCTCGCGAAACACGTGATTCGACGGGTCGTCGCGCACGATCTCCTCGAGCGGCGCGATCGCTTCGCGGGCGCGTCCGGCGTTGATCAACGCGGACGCTTCTTCGAATTTGCGAAAAAGCGGGGCGACTGTTTTCGGATCGCGCGTCGCGGTGCCTGTCGACGAACCCGCCGGAGCGACGTAGCCGAGGCTGATCAGCTTCGCGCGCGTCTCGGCATCGACAGTCGATTTTGACGAGGCCACGGCAGTCGCGCGGAGTTGATCGAGACGCGAGGAGAGGTCGCGATACGCGCGGCGCTCGCTCGCCAACTGATTGGTGGTCTCGCCCGGATCGCGCTGGAGGTCGTAAAGCTCCGGCGACGGCGCGGAGATCAATTTCGCGGACGCCATCCGCAGCGACGCCAGTTCGGCCCATCCGAAGGTCGCTGGATACTGCGTCTGCGCGTAGACAGGCGCCGGCGCGGGCTCGCGGCCTTCGCGAAGATCGGCGGAGAGATCGCGGCCGTCGACCGGCTTCGGGAAGGGAAGGCCGGCTAGTGCGGCGACAGTCGGCGCGAGGTCGGTCGTACTGACCGCCGTGTGAATGACGCGCGGCGGGAGCGACGGAGCGGAAATGATCATCGGAACGTGCAAGGCCGGCTCGTACAGCAGCAAACCGTGGGTCAGCTCGCCATGCTCGCCGAGCGATTCACCGTGATCGCCGGCGACGACGACGATCGTACGGCTGCGGTCGACCGCGGCCAAGAGCCGGGAGACCTGCGCGTCGACGTACGCCACTTCGCCGTCGTACGTTGGGGGATAGGGAGCCGGCGGCGCGTAGGGAGCGTGGGCATCGTAGAGGTGCACCCAGGCGAAAAACGGTCGCGTATCGCTCTGATGCAGCCAGGCCAGCGCGCGGTCGACGACCTCGGCCCCTCGGCGCTCGGCCTCGAAGGTCCCGCCGCCGTCGGCCATGTTGCGCTCGATCTCGTCGTCGTAGCGCTCGAATCCGCGATCGAGACCGAAACGATGGTCGAGGATGAACGAGCCGACGAAGGCACCGGTCCGGTAGCCGGCGCGCGCGCTGACCGTGGCCAGTGTGTCGCGGCCGGTGGGAAACGAACCGACGCCGTTATTGCGCAGGCCGTGATGCAGCGGCCAGAGTCCGGACAGCAATGATGCGTGAGCGGGAAGGGTGAGCGGAACCGGCGAATCGGCGGCATCGAAGCGGATGCTTTCGCGGCCGAGCCGGGCCAGCGCCGGCGTGGCGGCACCGATCCGATCGGCGCGGAAGGTATCTATGGTGATGAAGAGGATGTTGACCGGCCGGCGCGATGCCTCCCGGCATCCGGCGCCCGCGAAGAGGAGCAGGAAGATCGTCGTTGCCGCACCGCGCCGCACGGTGGTTATTCTGCACGAGGAAGGTTGCCATTGCGTGGGACACCAAGCATTCGAATCGAAAATCCGAATTATTGAAGGCTGGTGAGGTTCCCGCCGAAAGCGTAACTTGCGCTAACTATCCAAAAATACTAACCTCGCGCCGCCTTTGGGCCCCGAAGAAACCGGCGGCAGCGGGCATGCACTTGTCAATAAGTTAACAACCCGCTGACCTGCATGGTTCGGGTCCGGTTCCGCTTTTCAATCAATCACGGGAGGTACGCCAGCCTCAGAGTTACGAAACAATCAGTTCGACCCCGCAGTCAAACCGCAGTCCAAGTAAAAGGTTAGGAGAAGAACAATATGCACTTACAAAAGTTTCGAGTTGCAGCGCTGTTTGTGGGCGTTCTGCTCGTCGCGTTCGGCGCATTTGCGCAGACGACGGGCGCGATCGTTGGCACAGTCGCTCAGGCGGGAACGCCGCTTCCTGGCGTGACCGTCGAGGCCCGCTCGCCAAATCTTCAGGGCGCGCGCGTAGAGACGACCGACGCGGCCGGACATTTCCGGTTGAGCCTTCTGCCTCCGGGCGACTACACCGTCACGGCGAGCCTTTCCGGGTTCAATACCGTGACCCAGAAGGGTGTTCACGTCGGCCTCGGCGGCACCGTGACCCTCGAAGTGGCCATCAGCCCGGCGGCGTCTGAAAAGATCACCGTCACCGCTGCTGCTCCGGTCGTCGACGTGACCTCGTCATCGAGCGGCACGAACGTCACCAGCGAGACCATGGCCTCGCTGCCGATCGCCCGTAACTTCACCGGCGTCACCCAGATCGCGCCTGGCACCAAGCAGGATGCGGCGGGTACGACCGTCTACGGTTCCACGGGAGCCGAGAATCAGTACGTGATCGACGGCCTGAACACCACCGGCATCCGTGCAGGTCAGGACGTGAAGCAGCTGAACTTCGACTTCGTTCAGGAAGTGGAAGTGAAGACCGGCGGACTGCCGGCCGAATACGGCCGCATGACCGGCGGCATGATCAACGCCATCACCAAGTCCGGTGGCAACGATTACACCGGCGACGTCTTCGGTTTTGATCAGCCGGGCGGCCTGCGCTCCAGCAACGCCACCCTCGACCAGCGGCCGTTCACGGCCGGTTCGACGACTACGGATCACTCGCAGCTCGACTACGGCCTCGATGCCGGCGGCTATTTCATCAAAGACCGCCTCTGGTTCTTCGGCGCGTTCGACAAAACGGACGTTACGCGCTCGAACTATCGCATCAACACCACTCTGGTCATTCCGCCGGAGTCGGATCTTCCCACCGGCTATACGCTTCCGCTCGGCTCCGTGATCCCCACAAAGGTCAAGAGCCAGTTGTTCGCCGGCAAGCTGACTCTGCGCGCCACCGAGAGCCAGAACCTCACGGTGTCGATCTTCGGCGACCCAACCAAGACCAGCGGCGCGCTCTTCGGCGTCAACGGCCCGCCCACCACGACCCAGGGCGAGGTGAAGACCGGCGGCAGCGACTACATCGGCCGCTACAGCGGAATCTTCACCACGAAGTTCCTGGTGAATGCTGAGGCTGGACACCATCACGAAGATGCCACGACCACTGGTGTCGGCACGACCATCCCCGGTCTGATCGACGCCACCGTCAGCCCCAACATCCTTACCGGCGGGTTCGGCTTCTTCGACAAGAACACGTACGACCGCGACGTGGTCAAGCTCGGCCTCACGGCCTTCATGTCCAATCACGAATTCAAAGTCGGCGGCGATTACGAAAAGATGAAGGCCGACGTTCAGAACTTCCAGGGCGGCGCCGGACAGCGCATCTACAAGTTCAAGAGCGGCAGCACCATCTATTACCGTCACCGCTACTACGTTGACGATCTGGCACCGGGATTCGATCTGAATAACTCGGCGACCTGGAAGATTGCTCTTCCGCAGGTTGCGCAGCCGGAGACCAAGAACAACTCGCTGTTCGCGCAGGACAGCTGGCGCGTGATGCCGAACTTCACGGTCAACGCCGGTATCCGCTGGGAGTCGCAGAAACTTCTCGGCCGCGGCGGCGTCGTGGCTGCGGACATCAAGGACAACTGGGCGCCGCGCCTCGGCGTGATCTGGGATGTGGCCAACAACGGACGCAGCAAGCTGTACGCGAACGCCGGCCGCTTCTACGAGAACATCCCGATGGACATCAACATCCGTTCCTTCGGTGGTGAGCTCGTTTGCTTCTGCTACAACTTCAGCGCCGATCCGGCTGCGCTCGCCCCGGTTGCGGGCACGCCGAGAAAAACCGGCCTGCTTGGTGGCGCCACTCCGGTCGACCCGAATCTCAAGGGTCAGTACATCGACGAGCTCCTCGGTGGCTACGAATACGAAATCCGTCCGAATCTGGCCATCGGCATCAAGGGCACGTACCGCAAGCTCGGTCGCGTCATCGAAGACATGCTCAAAGCCCCGATCGACGGTTCGTACATCATCACCAATCCCGGCTCGGGCATCGGCCGCGAATCGGGTTTCTATGATGGCGTGAGCACCGCTCCTGCACCGAAGGCGAAACGTACGTACAAGGGCCTGGAGCTGACGGCCAACAAGCGTTTCAGCAACAACTATCAGTTCTTCGCCAGCTACGTCTGGTCCCGCCTCGAGGGCAACTATGACGGTACGTTCCAGGCGTCGACTGGTCAGCTCGATCCGAACATCAACTCCGCGTACGACTACGCTGACTTCCTCGTCAACAACAACGGACTGCTCAGCAACGACCGCACGCACCAGCTGAAGTTCTACGGTTCGTATCAGTTCTCCGGCACCAGCATGCTCAACGGCCTGGATGTCGGCGCGGCCTTCCACTACGCTTCCGGAACCCCGCTGACGGCCGTTGGTTACTCGGCCGGCTACGCGAACTGGGAGTATTACCTGACGCCCCGCGGAGCAGTCGGACGCGGTCCTGCTGACTATGAAGCGGACTTCCATGTCGACTACCCGATCAAATTCGGCACCGGACACATGAGCGTCATCGCGGACGTCTTCAATGTCCTCGATCGCCAGGCCAAGACGGCTGTGGACCAGCGCTTCGACCGTGTCCAGGATGCGACGGGACCGAATGGTCCGTGCCCTGGTTTCGCAAATGTCTGCAACGACGCGGGCGGTATCGCGGCCATCCCGGGAACGACCAAGCCGGTCGGAACCGTGAATCTGGCCAACGCTCCGAATCCTGACTTCCTGAAGGCCGGGACGGCATTCACCGCTCCCCGCACCTTCCGGTTGGGAGCCCGCTACACGTTCTAATTCGTACTTTCTCAGTAGTAAAAAAGGCCCCGCGATTGCGGGGCCTTTTTTTTCGCCATCGCGGTACCCTATCGCCGCTCTGCGGCCCTCATCCATGACCAAACGCACCGTATCGCTCGTCCTGATCGCCGCCGTCTTCCTTCTCCTGATCGCTGTGTTTGTGATGGTGCAGCCGTCATCGCGCGCGCGGGTGGTCCGCAACGGGCCGGAGATCGTCGTCTACAAGAACCGGCTGGGATTGCGCACGACCTTCGGCGGCAGTTCGTGCTTCGTTCCTGTCCAGGGCGCGAATCTCTCCTTCGCGAAGACGCTCTCGATTGCCACGAAGTCGGGTGATCGCTTCGAGATCCCGGTTCGATTTCTGTACGACCCACCCGCGACAACGCCCGCGGACTGGCCGGCCGGCGACTGGTGCGCGTCGCTCGAACAGTGGACGAGCGGCCGGTTGACGCTCGCACTCAGCGGCATTTCGCCCGATCGCTTGATGGCGAACCCGAGGGAAGCGGGTGACCAGCTCTCGAACGCGTTGGCGAGCGATCTGCGGGCTTCATCCATTCACGCAAACGGCGTATCCGCGCGGGTCGATTTGCCGGCGGGATGGGAGCGCACGCGACCGGTGAGCGAAATCGCCGGGCGGGCGCATGCCGAGAAACCGGTGATCTTCATCGGTCTCGACGGCGGCGATTGGCAGCTGCTCGACGACTACATCGCTCGAGGATTGATGCCGAATCTTGGCCGGCTCGTTCGCGAGGGAGCGAGCGGCGTGCTGACCACCGAGCATCCTCCGTTGTCCGCCATCCTCTGGACCACGATGATGACCGGCGTCAGCCCCATCGAGCACCAGGTTCTCGATTTCACGCACTTCAATCGCGCCACCGGGAAGAAGGAGCCGATCACAAGCACCGAGCGGAAAGCGCCCGCCATCTGGAACATGGAAACGATGGCCGGCAAGAGCGTCGCCGTGTTCGGTCTGTGGGCCACGTATCCCGCGGAGCCCGTGCGAGGACTCCTGGCCTCGGACCGCCTCTTCACCTTCCTCTATTCGGAAGCGACTCCTCCGCCGAACGCGGTCTATCCGCCGTCGCGCGAGCCGTGGGCGCGATCTCGGATCGCTGCCGCGGAGAGCGCGGTCAACTACGACGTGATGAAGCAGTACCTGCCGGCGCTCACATCTTCCGAGTACGACTCGCTGACCAAAGAAACCGACCCCTACGCGAAGCCTCCCAGCGCGCTACGCCGCCTCCTGGTCGAAACGGAGATTTACCGCCGGCTCTCGCTCGACCTTCTGTCGAGCTCCGTTCCTGACCTGACCATCATCTACATCCAGGGAACGGACGTCGTCGGCCACGTCTTTGCGCCCTACGCGCCTCCCAAGCAGCGCGAGGTCAGCGACAGCGACTACGAGAAGTACCACCAGGTTCCGGAGCAGTATTTTCAGTCCGTCGATCGTTTTCTCGGCGAGTTGACCCGGGTCGCCGACGCCGCTCACGCCACGATCGTCATCTCCTCGGATCATGGATTCCACTGGAAAGAAGATCGTCCGATCACGCTGTCCAGTTTCGCCAACGCCACCGCGGCGAAGTGGCATCGCGCCGAGGGCATCTATCTTGTGCGCGGCGCCGGCATCCGGCCGTCGAACGGTCACTCGGGACGAGGAACGATCCGGCAGGTGTGCGCGACATTGCTTGCGGCGACGGGTATGCCCAGCGGAGAGCATGTCGCCGGTCCGCCCCTTCCGCCGTTGGAAGCATCGAAAGCCACCGTGGACTACCGCCGCTTCTTTCAACCGTTCGCGCCGCCCGAGCCGGCCGTTGCGGGCGCCGACACGAACGAGGCGCTGGCAAAGCTGAAGGCCCTCGGGTACATCGGGTCGGGCGAGTCCGACGCAGCCCCGGCGGGCATCGCCGGCAAGTCGACGAAGACGGCCGGCTCCTACAACAACGAGGGCCTGGTTCTGAAACATGAGAATCGGATCCCTGAGGCCATCGCGGCGTTCGAGCGGGCCATGGAGATCGATCCAAATCTCTCATCGGCGGCCTGGAACCTCAGCGATCTGCTCTTCGATCGGAAGGAGAATCTCCAGCGCTCGGACGAGCTCCTCATTCGCGCGATCGCGAACGGCCTCCCCGAAGCGCCGCGTTACGCCATCGAGCGGGCCATCTACTACCAGCGCGGCGGTCACCTCGATCGGAGCGCCAAACTTCTGGAGGATGCCGTGGCTGCCCGCCCCGACGACTCCGAGCTGCGGATGTTCCGCGGCCGCTATCGCGTGGCGCTGAATCAGTGCGCCGGTGCGCTCGACGATTTCCTCACCGTGCAACGCGCCCATCCCAACGATGCGGTGGCCTGGGCTTCCGCTGGTCTGGCAGAAATCTGCCTCGGCAATCAAGCCGCCGCGGCAGAGTACATCCGCCGCTCGCTGGAACTCGATCCGAATCAGCCGAAGCTGCGGGAGTACCTGACGAAGTAAGGCAAGCGTAGCGCCGTCGGCTCGACGGCGGTTTTTTGCGTCGGCTGGAAGCCGATTGCCGCCGAGCCGGCGGCGATCCAGCCGGCGGGCCGCCGGCGCTACGTTTCAAAGGCGCAGCTTCTTGACGCCGGTGCCGATCTCGCGCGAGAGATCGTCGCGTAGCGTCATGGCAACGGTGAACTCACCGGTGTTGAGGCGCACGGCCATGCGATAGCGAAATGCACCGGCGATCGCCTGCGCGTACTGAATCGGCGTCAGCACGAGGTCCTGGATGCGATGGTGAAATCCGACGTTCTTGCCGTTCCGGTCGAAGATCGACAGATAGACGTGAACCCGCCCTTTGTACTGCTCGCCGGCGCGGAGCAGGGTCACCTTCTCTCACGGCATCGCCGCGGTCAGTTGCAGCACGGGCTTTCCGCTGGCGTCATTGGATGACTCGGTGTTGACGTTCACCGGGACGGAGTTGGATGGCTGGATCGCCGAAATCCGAAGCCGCAGGTACTGCTCGAGCTGCTCGTCAGGCGACACATCAAGGTAACCCCGCCGGTAGACGGTCTGCAGGTTCGGCTTCTTCAAGTGAACGGTGATGGAGTGATACGCGCCATCTTCATGATGCTGCGGTGAATAGCCGATGGAGTAGTAGTTGGAGCTCACTGTGTCGACGGTGTCGAGGGCCTGACCGACGCCGGCCGACGCGAACGATAGTCCGCCCGTCGAGGCAGCCAGCGTGAACGCCGCCGAATTCACGTCGCTGATGTCGGATGGGTCCCGCGAGGCGCCGGTCACCCGTCCGCCCCAGGCCTGGTTCTGGATGTCGTGTTGCGGCGCAGCCATCGCCGGCGCCCGGACGTTGATCACGAAGATCGACATGTTGCCGCCGTTGACCTCGCGCACGATGTTCTCGAGAACTTTGGAAATGGTGAGCTTTCGGTCCTGCATCTCGCGATCTCGATCGCTGTCGTAGGCGGCAAAGCTCGTATTCATCTCCATCCCGCCGGTGATGAGGACGATGATCTTTTTCCCGTCGACGCCCGAATACGCGCGCGCGGCCTCGGTCAATCCGGCCGCGGTGTTGGAAAACGCCCGCGCGTTCTGCTGTGTTTGTTCACGCGCCTGGAAGCGGACCGTCTCATCGTAGTTGTACCCCGGGCCCTTTTCCGCGCGGCGGAAAGGATCGCCGAGGATTTCGCGATCGGCCATCTCGGAACGGAGCGAGACGGTGCCGCTGCGCCGGGCCTTCGCCACCGCCGAACGAATTGCCGCCCGGTCCGACGTCAGCGGTTGCAGGAGCTCGAGCGACTGGCCGATCGTGGCCAGCGCCCATTCCGAATCGGTGTCAAACCGGTCGTTGACGAAGTGATCGAGCGTATCGAGCGTGAGCGATCGCTCGCGCGCATCGATGTAATTGTTGTCGACCAGGACGATGATCTTGCGCCGGCTGGGTTGCTGGCGCGACGCCGCGGACTCGCCTGATCGGATCTTGCGCTCCGTCAGCGAAAAGTTCGTGACCGTTTGCGGCTGTCCGTCCTCGAGGACTTCGAAATCGTCCTTCGTCAAACCGCTGACCGGCTTCCCCTTGCCGTCGGTCACCGAGACGTCGACGTTGATGACTTTCACATCCACGCTGGCTGCCAGCGGTACCGGAGCCGTCTGTGTCTGGGGTGAAACACTCGACGCAAACACGAGGAGCGGGGCACAAAGAAAGACGGGGATCTTCATGGGTCGTTACCTTGGCAAACGGGACGCTGAACTAGATACTCACACCCTCCGACGCGCTGCCGATCTCATTCGACAGATCGTCCCGCACGGTCATGACGATCCTGAACGCACCCTTCTTCAGGTGAACGTTCAGCTTGTAGCGGAAGTTGGCGCCATCCGCCTTCTGGTAGTCCGCTGACGAAATGCTCACTTCCTGGATCTGCCGGTTGAAGCCGATGTTGTTCCCATCGGAATCGAAGACCGACACATAGACGTGAAGGCGTCCGACGAATCGTCCGTCGACCGGAATGACCGTCAGGCGATCCATGGGAAGAATGGCCAGCACCGGAACGCTCATCTCGCCATCCTTCGGAACGGGTCCGCCGATCTCGATCTTGACCGGCAACGATCCGAGCTTCTCATCCGCCGAGAAACGCGCCTGCAGGAACTGCTCGAGGCGATCGTCGGGCGAGAGATCGATGTACCCCTGCCGATGCGCGACCTGCACGCCGGGCCGTTTCACCCGGACCTTGATCGTGTGGTACTGCCGGTCGTCCTCGTGCGGAGGCCTGTAGCCGAGGGAGTAGTAATTGGAGCTGAGCGTCTCCACGGCGGCCAGCGATGGCGCGACGAGATTCGTCGAATACGACCCGCCCGTTCCCAGCGCCACGGTGAGCGACCCCGAGTCGACGTCGGTCGTATCGATCGGTGAGGAGAGCTTTGTCCCGAGGTCGGCCTGCGGATCGATCCCGGACCGCGCGTTTTCCACCTCGTGCTGCGGCGCGATCATCCCGCGCCGCTTGGCGTTGATGATGTGAATGGCAAAGTTCGATGCGTTCGCTTCGAGCACGATCTCATCGAGCGCGATGCCGATCTGACGCTGGGCTTCCGTGATCTCGTGGTCCTGCTGCGTCCGGGTGTACGCCGCGAAGTTCGTGTTCATCTCCATCCCGCCGGTGAGAAGAATCAGGACCTTCTTCCCTTCGGAGGCGGCATAGGCGTGCGTCATCTCGCGCACGGCGTTCGCGGTGTTGCGGATGGATCGCAATTGCCGGTAGGTCTGTTCCCGCGCCTGGAACCGGACCACCTGCGCGTAGTCGATCGTCGGAACGAGGCCGGCGTCTTCCTTCGTGGCAGAGTCCGAAAGTTCGATGCGCCGCAAATCGTCCGACAGGATCGAGCGGTCCATGGCGTGCGCCTCGGGGAACGCGCCCGATCGCCGGATCTTGTCGATGGCCGCGTGGATCTCTTTTTTGTCGGACGTGTACGGATGCAGCATTTCCAGCCGCTGGCTGATGGCGGCGATGGCCCACTCATGGTCGCCGCCGAAGTTTTCGTCGACGTACTTGTCGATCTGCGCCAGCGCCATGTCGCGCTGGATCTTGTCGATGTAGTTGTTGTCCACCAGCAGGACGAACTTGCGGCGGAACTGCTCGGGAACCGGCGGAGCGGGAGTGGCTGTCGGTCCTGCCGTTTTCAGGATGGAGTTCTCGATGATGTCGAAGTTCGTGACCTTCTGCAGCTTGCCGTCTTCGAAAATCTCGAAGTCGTTCTTCGTCAGGCCGGCAACCGGACGTCCCGCGCGATCGGTGACGGTCACGTCGACGTTGATGACTTTGACCTCGATGTTCGCCGTGAGCGGAGGCGGCCCGTAACCCTGGGCGAAGATGGACGGGACGAAAAGCAAAGCGAACGACACGACCACCAGCAGCATCCGGCGCATGAGTCCTCCCCTGTGTGAAGGGCCGATTGTACGTCCGCGCCTGACTTTGGGCACCGTCGTCCATACGAGCTGTTCCTCAGGCGTAACAGTCGGCGGGCCGAGCCGTATCGGCCGCGACCTCGAGATTTTTGTCGTAATGCGGGAAGGAATGTTTGGAGCCCATGGTTGTGAGGGCGCTTGGGTGTACAAATTTCAAGATAACCAAAGGGGATCTATGAGCAACAGGCTGAAAATCTTTTTGCTTCTCGCGTGCATCATCCTTGCGATCGGTTCAACCATGTATGCGCTGCCGACAGGCGGACGCGACATCACCTACTACGCCGACGCCACGTTCAGCGGCGACCCCGTCGGAGAGCGGTATCTGGCTTGCGGCTCGGGCTCGTGGCAATCGTGGGGAACGGTCACGAGCTACTCCAAAGTAGAGACTTGGGACTGTGGCACGGGCGAGAATACAGGCTGCTGGGCGTATTTCTGCGCTTCGAATGACTGCGAGCCTATCGATTGCAGCGGCTGGTAGAGGCAGGTCGAGCGAGATGAGTAGAGGCTTCTGCTGATGCGTTGGCAAAAGATCACGTTGCAGGTGCTGTATGCAGCGGGAGCGATCGCTTTCGTTGCGCTCATCTATTCCAACTGGCGCTTGCGTCTCGCTTACCACGCGACGCAAGCCCAGTTGGCTGCTCTTTCCGAACGCGTGATCGTTCCTTTTCGGGCTGGTGACGTCATGCCGTGGCTCGACCTGGTCGATCGCTCCGGACGTCCGGTAAGAATCACGCCGCCGGACTGGAAGGATACGTCGTTCGTCGTTTTCGTCCTTCCGAATTGCAGACCCTGCCACGAGCAGATCGCCGCGGCGAGAGCAGGGAAACTGCAGAACGTCATACTGGTATCGCTGGTCAGCCGCGAAGTTGCCGCCAAGGACCTCGGAGAAGCGGCAGGAAACCTGACTCTCTATTTCGTCACACCGCCGACGGTCGCGCGGTTGCGGCATCGGATCGAGGGGTTCCCGAGGGTGTTGCGCGTCGCCGCCGGAGGAAAGATTACGGCGACCTGCCACACGATGGCCGACTGCGGCGGCGCGAGTTGCACGTCCTGCGATCTGCCACCGTCGTAGCGTGGCGTGCTACTGCACACGCGCGGCGAAGCCCGTCTTCATCGTTCCCGCGTCCGAGGTAAAGCTCGCCGTTCCCCGCACAGTCACCGGTCCATTCACGTCGCCGGTGTCGGTGTCCTGAAGCGGCAGCACCCAGGCGCGAATCGGAAGCACGGCCTCCGATCGCGGATTGATGACCAGCGAGAACGCGTGCCGGACGCGTTTCAGCGAATAGGCGCCGGACGATCCCACCGTTTCGATCTCGACCGACATCAGCGAAACAGGATGGTCGAAGGGATTGGTGACCTTGATCTCGTAGTCGACCGGGACGCCGTTGGGAACCGACGGGTCAAGCGTCCGCACCGCGAGTCGGACCGGCTCGACGCGCGAGACCTGCGAGATCGTCACACCGGGCGAAGCTTGCGGTCCTCCGGAAGCGCAACGGATCGCAATCAGGCAGAGGAAAAGTGCGGTGGTTTTCTTCATGGCATGCTCCGCAAAAAGGAACGGCGGCCGAAGCCGCCGTTCCCGGGACGTAATCGTGAACGGTGGTTTAGAAGTTCAATCTCACGAACACACGGACTTCGCGGGGATCCTGATAGGTGTTCGGCTGGCCGTAGCGCCAGTCGGGGACGAGGCCGAGTGCGACCTGACGATCGAACTGCCTCTGGAAGTCGACGTTGCCGGCGAAGAATGCCGCCGCCTGGCTCGGGTTGTTCGCCGAACCGGTCTGCGGTCCGACGCGAGGCGTCGCCGATGACGGACCACATGCCGCGACCGTTACCGGACCGCTGCCGCATGCGGAGAGATCGCGGATGACGATGCTGGTCGTGCTCATGATCGGGTAGTAGTTCGTGGCCTTCTTCTGATCGAACATGTTGAGAACGATGGCGCCGAGGGTCACGCCGTACCGGCCGACACGCAGCTCGTGCTGGATGTTCAGATCGGTCTGGGTGATGTTCGGAGTGCGACCCATGTCGTTGCGGCCGTTCGGGAAGATCGGCGCGCCCTGGAAGCGCATCTCGGTCGTGGTTGGCGTGCCGCTGTAGAAGTACTCGTTCACGCCGACGGTGGTGCCATGGGAGAACGTGTAGGCAACCTGCCCCTTGGCCTGATGCGGACGATCGCCGCCCAGCGGGCCGGTCACTTCGTTGCCCTTCTGGTCGAACAGCATGAACAGGCTGTCGAAGACGCGGCTGACGTTCGGCGACGTGCGTGCGAAGCCGGCGGTGGCCGTTACTTCATCGGAGTTGGCCAGACCGGAGTAGTTGCCTTTCAGCTTGCTGTAAAGGTAGCTGGCATGCAGCAGCCAGTGCTGCGAGTAACGCTTGGTGTACTCGACCTCGAAGCCGTTGTAGTCGCGCACCGCTTTCGGCATGGCCGGGCAGCTGGTGCAACCGAAGGCCGCGAGAATCTTCTGGGCGACGCCGAATCCGGGGTTGGCGATGAAGAAATCTTCCGACTCCGATCCATCGGCGTGAACGTTATGAACGCCGACGTCTTCGATGGCCCGGATCAGCTTCTTGTTCACCCAGCGGAAGCCGAGGGCGGAGGAGTTGCCGACGTCCTGCTGGAAGCCGAGCGAGACTTCGCGGCTCTCCATCGGCTTGAGGCCCGGATCGACCAGCGGCTTGTCGGCGGAATTGGCCGGATGGCGCAGGTCGATGCTGCTCCGCAACGTCATGCCCGGGCAGGTCGGTTTCACCGACGGGTCGTTGGTCACGTTCTGGCATCCGGTCCATTTCGTCCAGTCGAACGAATCGAGATCGAAGCCCCAGTAGATCCACTTGTCGCCGCCGAACGAGCCGCGCGGCAGTTCCATCTTCATGATGTCGTAGAACGTGCCGAAGCTGCCGAAGGCCTTGGACCGGCCGTTCCCGAAGACGTCGTACGAGAATCCGAGCCGCGGCGCGACCTTGTCCTTGAAGTCGAAGTTGATCGCGGTACCGCCCGTGGTTCCGAGCGTCGAGTACGAAGGAACCTTTTCCGATTCGGTACGGACACCGATGTTGACCGTCAGGCGGTCATGCATCGTGGTCCAGGCATCCTGGAGGAAGAGGCCCTCGATCTTGTCCTGGACGTTGCCGGTGGTCTGGAAGGTGTAGACGCCTGCCGAGCCGTACTTTCCGCGTCCGAGACACTGCGGGCAGACGCCGTTCCAGGTGGCCGTCACCAGGAAGTTTTGCTGACCGCGAAGGACGTCATTCTTGATGTTGTCGAGCTGGATGCCGCCCTTGACGCGATGCGAACCAAACCCGTTTCCAAACCAGGACGCGTCGAGGTTGATGTTGTCGCGCGTGTACGCGTCCTTCTGCGACGCAGTGTTGGTGGGGATGTTCGAGTAACCGGACGCCTGAACCAGGTTGGCGGGGATTTCCGGAAAGACCGCGGTATTGATTCCGCTGGCAAACGTAATCAGCGGGTCTTTCGAGATGTTGCTCTGCGTGTAGTTGTGGAAGAAACGTCCGCCCTTCGCGGAGAGGAACCACGAGGGGCTGGCGATGTAGTCGGCGTAACCGGAAGCGGTCCAGTTGGCCAGCTTGTCATCAGGCGCGTACAACACCGGGTTGGGGCTTCCGCGGCCGGTCGAGCCTGGGAGCAGGTTTTCGGTCTCGTAGCCGCTGTTGTTGCCCGAGGCCTTGAAGAGCAGCTTCGAGCCCGCCTGGCCTGACAGAGTGCCAACCCAGTTGTCGCGGCGGAACTTCTGCGGGAAGGTCAGCGTCTGGCCGCCCTGGCTGGGGACGAAGGTAACGGTGCGGCTGATGGACTGGCGCTGCGGCTTGTAGCCGCCGTAGAACCAGAGGTTGTCCTTCATCAGCGGTCCGCCGAGCGTGACCGAAGGCTCGACCTGATTCGTGCTGTCGTCCGCCGGCACGTATTGCTCGAAGCCGGTGTTGGTCAGGTTGAGCTGAAGGATCGGCCCGCGCGTCAGCGCGCGCGTGTTTTGGTCGATCAGTGCGTTCTGCCCGTTCCATGAAGTATTCGTGTACTCGCCGCCCAGCGTTCCACGAAAGTCGTTCGTGCCGGTCTTGGTGACGACGTTGATCACGCCACCCGTCGAGCCGCCGAATTCTGCCGGATAGCCGGCGGACTTGACCTGCACTTCATCGACGAACTCGGTCATGAGGGCTTTGCCCTGCACACCGGTCTGGGGATTGGTCGTATCGACGCCGTCCATGATGTAGCGGTTCTCTGCGCCGGAAGCGCCGTCGATCGAGATGCCGCCGGTCTTGTTGTTCTGGTTCGCCGAGGGAGCCTGAATCACGACCGAGCTGAAGTCCCGGCCGCGCGGCAGTTTTTCGATCGTCTCGGAACGGATGCTGGTCTGCGCCGCGCTCGAGGTCACGTCGACCAACTGCGGCTCGGCGGTGACCGTGATGCTGGTGCTCACCGCTGCCAGCTTCAAGGTCAGGTCGACCTTCGGCGAGGTGCCGAGCTTCGCCTGCACATTGTTGGCGGTCGCCGGCTGCATTCCTGACAGCGTGGCCGTGACCGTGTACGTACCGGGAGGGACGGACGGGAAATGGTAGTGACCCGCTCCGTCACTTTGAACCGAGAGGCGCTGGCCCCGTTCGGCTGATGAAGCCTCGACCGTGACGCCCGGCAGCGCTGCGCCGGAAGAATCGGTGATCAGGCCTTGAATTGACGCCGTCTGCTCCTGTGCGAACAGCGGCAGGCTCATCGCGAAAATCAATACGACGAGCGCTCCCCATGAAAGTCGTCTCATACATCCCCCCTGTACGTTTGTAAATCGGTTAGAACTGACTGCTGGGCCCGCCGATCATATCGGCAAAATTCTCGTTACGGAAGAGTAAACAAGCGGGCGATTCAAAAGAGACGCGTGGCGGGAGTCTCTTCTCGTGAATCGCGGAGCCGTGCCGGCTACAGGGGGATGTTGCCGTGCTTCTTCGGGGGGTTCTTGTCGCGCTTGTTGCGCAGCATGGCGAAGGCGGTGATCAGCTTCCGGCGGGTGAAGCGCGGTTCGATGATCTCGTCGACGTAGCCGCGCTCTGCGGCGATGTAGGGGTTGGCGAACTTTTCCTTGTACTCGGCGATCCGGGCCTCGCGGTCCTTCGCACCCTTGTAGAGGATGTTGACCGCACCCTCGGCTCCCATCACGGCGATCTCCGCGGTCGGGTAGGCGAAGTTCATGTCGGCGCGGATGTGTTTCGAGTTCATCACGCAGTACGCGCCGCCGTACGCCTTCCGCGTGATCACTGTAATCTTCGGAACCGTCGCCTCGGCCAGTGCATAGAGCAGCTTGGCGCCGTGGATGATGATGCCGCCGTACTCCTGGTCCGTCCCCGGCAGAAACCCCGGCACGTCTTCGAGCACGAGCAGCGGGATGTTGAAGGCATCGCAGAAGCGCACGAAGCGCGCCCCTTTGCGGGAAGCATTGATGTCGAGCACTCCCGCGAGGAAGGCCGGCTGGTTGGCGACGACACCCACCGAATGTCCGTTCAGCCGCAGAAATCCGACGACCAGGTTGCGCGCGAAGTGCTGGTGCACCTCCAGGAAATGCTCCTCATCGGCAATCGTCCGGATCAGATCGCGGATCTCGTACGGCTGGTTCGGCGAGTCGGGGATGAAATCGTCGAGGTGGGCATCGACGCGGTTGACGTCGTCGCTCGTCGCCGTGCGCGGCGGCTCTTCCATGTTGTTCGACGGCATGTACGACAGCAACTCGCGGATGGTGGCCAGGCAGTCTTCATCCGACTCCGCGGCGAAGTGCGCCACGCCCGAAATCTGATTGTGCGTGTCGGCGCCGCCGAGCTTTTCCTTGGTCACCTCTTCGTGCGTGACCGTGCGGATCACGTCGGGTCCGGTGACGAACATGTAGCTGGTCTTCTTCACCATCAGGATGAAGTCGGTGATGGCGGGCGAATAGACCGCGCCGCCGGCGCACGGCCCCATGATCGCGGAGATCTGCGGCACGACGCCCGAGGCCAGCGTGTTGCGGAGAAAGATGTCCGCGTAGCCGCCGAGGGAGACGACACCTTCCTGGATGCGCGCGCCGCCGGAGTCGTTGAGGCCGACGATGGGCGCGCCGTTCTTCATGGCCAGGTCCATCACCTTCACGATTTTCGCGGCGTGCGTTTCGGAGAGCGAGCCGCCGAAAACGGTGAAGTCCTGGGCGAAGGCATAAACCAGCCGGCCGCCGATGGTGCCGTAGCCGGTGACCACGCCGTCGCCGGAGATGCGCTGTTTTTCCATCCCGAAGTCGGTGGAGCGATGAACGACGAGCTGGTCGAGCTCCTGGAACGAGCCGGGATCGAAGAGCAGGGCGACCCGTTCCCGCGCCGTCTTCTTCCCCTCGGCGTGCTGGCGTTCGATGCGCTTCTCGCCGCCGCCAAGCTCGCTTTCGCGCTTCCGACGTTCGAGCTCTTCGAGATCTTGTTCGATCACAGTGTGAAGTTCCGTTCCGCGGCTACGCGCTTCATCGCTTCGATGACTTCGCCCTCGGACGGCTCGCGCGTGCCGATCGATTTCGCCAGCCGGATGCGAGCCTCGGACTCGATGGCGTCGTAGGCAGCGAAGTTTTCCTCGAGCGTGCGGGTGACGACGTCGATGCCGATCTCCGCGTCGCCGAACTCCACCAGGCCGCGGTCTTCCAGCCGGTTGACGATCGACCGCGCCAGAAATTCGATTTGCCGGATGCTCGTGGCCATCAGAGCGGCGATTCTAAAGCATCATCTCCGCCCC
>Ga0157378_10000908_pt1 | contig 27251 bp, 22 predicted proteins | sample M65metaG_FD_115309 | JGI IMG/M metagenome (GOLD analysis project Ga0157378, IMG submission 115309) | Miscanthus rhizosphere microbial communities from Kellogg Biological Station, Michigan, USA - M6-5 metaG | ecosystem: Host-associated > Plants > Roots > Rhizosphere > Soil | place: USA: Michigan... | reverse complement strand
TCTGGTGACTCTTTTCTTTACACGAGTAAAGAAAAGAGTTACCCGCTCCTCCGTAGGAGGAGTGGAAGCTCTGGCTCTGAGAGTTACCCGCTCCTCCGCAGGAGGAGTGGAAGCCTTGGCTCTTGGTGGACAGAAGAAGACAACGTCCAAAGAAAGAACTGGATTCCCGCCTGCGCGGGAATGACGAACGAAGGACGCAAAAGTGCTCGGCGCCACGCTCCCGCAGAGCAAAATAGAACTACGCGTCAGCCGCGCGAAACAGCGCCAACGCCTGCGCGTGCAACGCCGATCCCCCCGCCAGCACACTGGTCGTATCGAGCGTCAGCTCGCCCCCGTCGAGTGTGCTGAAGACACCGCCGGCCTCGCGCACGATCACCGCGAGTGCGGCGATGTCGAGGATGTTGACGTCGGATTCGAGCACCAGGTCGATGCAGCCGCGCGCCAGCAGGTGATAGTGCAGAAAATCGCCGTAACCGCGGATGCGGCCGCTGCGTCGAATCAACTCGCCGAGGACATTCCAGCGCGCATCGCGCGTCAGCGTCTTGACGTTGCCGATCGAGATCGCCGTGGTCGGGCCGAACTCGGATGCGGCCGCGATGCGCATCGGCGTGCCGTCGAGAAAAGCACCGCCGCCGTGACGCGCCCAGGCGGTCTCGCCGTACTGCGGCGCGCCCGACACGCCGAGCACCAGTTCGCCGCGATGCATCAGCGCGATCTGCGTGGAGAACATCGGGTAGCGGCGCACGAACGCCTTGGTGCCGTCGATCGGATCGATCAGCCAGAGGAAGTCGCCCTCGCCCTCGCGGCCGTGCTCCTCGCCGTAGAAAGCGTGCTCGGGAAACGCGTGCCGCAGTACGTTCTTGATCGCCAGTTCCGCTTCGCGGTCGGCGATCGTGACGGGGGTATCGTCGGCTTTGGTCTCGACCGCGACGCCGCGGCGATAGTAATGGTCGATGACTTCGGCCGCTGCGTTCGCCGCCGCGCGCGCCACGTCGAGCGCGTGGTCGAGAAAAGTGGAAAATGCTGCATCCATGGCTATCAGAACAGCTTGAACAGCTGGCCGTGGATGATCAGGTGCGAGGTACCGTCGGCCTGCGGTTCGCCGATGTAGCGCAGCGCCTCGATAACTTGCGGATTGCCGTCGCGCGCGGCCAGGTTCGCGTCCGCCTCGAAACTGCCGGCGTTGACCTTGAAAGTGCCGCTGAGCTGCAGCGGCCCGCCCAGGTCGCGCGCCACGCCGCTGATCGAACCGTCCGGTGCAGAAGAAAAAGTTGCCTCGAGCGTGCCGAACTGCGCCTGCGCCGCGCCGGCCACGGCGGCGTCGCTCCACAGCAGCGTGCCGCTGGCCTGCTGCAGCCAGACGCCGCGCAGTTGCGCCCGAGTCAGCTTGCCATCGATGTGGCCGAGCAGTTGCAGCGACGGGATGTCGAGCGCCGGCGCGGCCAGGCTCGCCGGCACGCGAAACGTCGCGTCGCGCACGCTGATCGTGCCGTCCGAGGTACGGTCGACGATGCCGCCACCACTGAGTTCGTTGCCGGCCAGGCGCACATGCGCCATCACCTCGCCGCCGAACAGCGGCGCGGCTTCCAGCTGCCAGTCGAGCGCCCCGATCTCCTGACCGAACACCTGCGTGCTGGCCGCGCGCCCCTGCCACAGGCTGCCGCTGACGCCGGCGAGGCGCACCGCGCCGAAGCGGTCGGCGACCATGCGATAGGCGAATTCCGCCGGACAGGTGGCGACGAACACGCCGGCAATCAGCAGCAGGACGATCAGCAACAGCAGCAGTCTGCGCAAGAACTTCATTTGTTTACATCTGGATTAGTGGAAAGAGGTAAGTTTGCGGCCGGCGCTCACGGCGCGCTGTCCTGCAGCGTGGCGCGCGCGTTGACCAGGCCGAGACCTTCGACCTTGTCGGCGGAGAAATCCGTGACCTGCACGCCGTAGTCGCGGCCGAGCGAATCGAGCCAGTCGATCAAATTGTCGAAGTCGGCAATCTCGAAGCTGACGCGCACGCTGTTGCCGCCGGTCGGTTCGACGCGCTTGAGCGCGCCGGCCAGACCGGCGCCGCGCGCGCTGACGTCGGCCAGCGCGAGCAGCGACTTGCCCTGGCGATCGGCGCGGCCGCGCGCGCCCTGCGCCTTGAATCCCTGCGCCTGCGCCAGATGCTGGCGCATCCAGGCCAGGTCGTCGCTCTGCCGCGCCACGCGCGTGGTCAAGGTCGCGCGCAGATGCGCCAGCGGATACCACAGCAGCGCGTAGCCGAGCATCAGCGCGACGAGCACGCCTCCGATGGCGAGCATGCGGCGTTCGCGCGCTTGCAGCTTGCTCCACCACGCGCGCATCACGGCTTGGCTCCCGCGACGCGCACGCGGCCATCCACGCCGTCGCCGACCGTGTTGGCGGCGGTGACTTCCGCCTTCAGCCCCGGCACGTTGCCGAGGCGCTCGCGCATCAGATCCAGCGTCGGCACGTCCGGCGCGCGCACGCCCAGTTCAAGCGTGCCGTTGTGGTACTCGATGCTCCTGAGCGCACTGCGCGTGCTGCTGCCGAGCACCGGCGCGACCTCGGCGAGCACGTGCAGCAACCCGCCGGACTCGCTGCCGCTGCTGAAGCGCTTCAGCGCGCTGTCCATCAATGCGCGCGGCTCGCCGGCGACCTTGTCCATTTCCGGAAACGCCTGATGCAGCGTGTCGCGCATCGCCGCATCGAGCCGATCGGATTCGCGCGCCAGACGCCAGGAATCGGCGCCCGCATACGCGAACGACAAGACCAGCGCGACCGCAACAAGCGCCGCGGCGGCGCGCCACAGACGCAGCGCCGGAGCGTGCCGGTGCGCCGGAGCGAATTCGCCTTGCAGCAGGTGCAGCGGCGGATCGCCGGCGAGCTGCGCGGCAAAATAGTGCAGCGGATCGCGCTGGCGCGCATGGTATTGGCCGATGCGTCCGGGCAGGCGCAACGGGATCGCGGCGCGGAAGTCGCGCACCTCGGGTACGAACGCGTCGGCTTCGTTCGCGGCGACGACTTCGAGCCAACCTTGCAGTCCGGCGATATCGCAGGCCAGCGCGGTCGTCGCCGAACGCAGCAGTGCGCGCTCCTCGTCCAGCACGACGCTGCCGTTCGCCGTCGCCGGCAGCGCCAGCGTTTCCGGAATCAGCGCATCGGGGTGGATGCGCTCGGCCGCCAGCCGCGCGAGCCAGTCGCGCAGCACGTCGCGCGCAACGACCGCCACCGGCACGCGTGCTTCATCCAGCCGTTCCGGCACGGCGAAGTGCAACTCTTCCACCGGGCTGGCCAATTGATCTTCCAGCGCGAACGGCACGGCCTTGAGGAATTGCGCGCGCTGCGCCGCCAGGCGCGGCGTCTCCAGCAGCAAGACTTTTTCCGCCGGCACGAGCGCGACGATGCGGCGCGCGCGCGCCACGATTTCCGCCGGCGGCGCGCCGGTGTTGGTGCCGGACAGGGCGCGGCCGGCCGCATCCTGGGTCAGCCAGGTGAGGCTGTCGTCGGGTTGCAGGCGCACCAACAGGCGTTCGGACATCAGCGGGAAAATCTAAGACAGCTGCGCCGATTGTAGCAGTTCAACCATCGGCGCCGCGGCTGCGCTGGAACACGCGCACGCCGCCGCTGGCGGTGCCGATCGTGCGCTGGATCAGGCTGTGGAACACGAACGGCAGGCCGTCGAGCACGATCTCGCCGCGGGCGAGGAAGTAGCTGCTCTGCACCGCGTAGCAGCGCGTGCCGGGGCAGTCGAACAGCACGCCGGGCACGAGCGTGGCCAGTTCGTGTTCCGTCGCGGAGTTGAAGCGCGCATGTCCCTGCTGCCACAGCGCCTGCGCCGACTGCTGCGTCAGCGGTCCGGCGCTCGTCATCAACGTCATCAGCACCGGCACGCTGGCCGTGTTGAGGTTGATCGTGCTCGGCGGCGGCAGTGCGCTCACGTACGGCGCCAGACGCGCATACACGTCGCCGCTGACGCCCTTGAGCAGGCGCAATTCCGAGACGTGCTGGAATTCGCGCTTGGCGCTGCGATACGGCACCGGCTGGCCGAGGTAGTACTGGTCGCCGGTCTCGTTGCCGGCGGCGTTGCTCATCCAGTCGCGCACCACCTGCGCCAGGTTCGCATCGAGCTTGAGCGCGAGCAGCAGCTGCACGAACTTGCGCTGCCACACCTGGCCGGTGTCGACCGCAGGATCGAGATTGTTGAGATTGAAACGACCGTCGAGGTCCTGCATCGTCGCACTGATCTGTCCCTCGGGCACCGGCGTCGGCGGCAGCGGCACGGTCCAGATGTCGCCGGACGCGTCGACATTGGAGCCGTCGTTCGCGTCCTGCATCAGCACGCGCGCGGCATATGCTTCCATTCCCTGCGCATACGCCTGCGCCTGCGCTTCGCGCAACTGGTTGCGCGTGCGCGCCGCGGTCAGTTCGCCGCGATCGAGCAGGCCCGCGATCAGCACGGTCGCCAGCGCCACCACGAGCAGCGCCACGATCAGCGCGACGCCGCGCTGGCGTTGTACACATTGCTGCAAAGTGGATTTTTTCATCGGCTCGCACCCGGTGGCGGCGGCAGCGTGACCGGTGGCACCGTGCCGGGCGCCGCCGGCGTGGGCGCGCCACCGGAAGCGCCTGGCGGCGCCGGCGGCGCCTGCACCGCCGCCGAAACCAGTTCGATCACCCGCACGATCTCGCCGTAGTCGCGCGTGACGAGGTGCCACTCGACCGCGCGTGGCAGCAGCGTCGCTGCGTTCGCTTGCTGCGGCGGCCAGGTGTCGGACCAGCTGTTGTCGAGCGCGAGATAGCGCAGGCGGAAAGCATCGACCTCGCCGCGCAGCGTGGCCAGCTGCGGCACCGTGCCGGCGGCGCGATCGAGCACGGCGAAGCGGCCGCGCTTGAGCGCGCCGTCGTCCAGTTCGTACTGCACGCGTTCGAGATTGGCGCGCTGCTCGGCCTGCGGATTGGCGAAGCCGAGTCGCGTGAACTCGAGCCGGTTCGCGCTGCCGACGAACGCCGGCAATACCTGTCCGACGTTGCCCGACACCGGCCGCGCCACCGCTTCGCGCAAGTCGCGATCGAGCGTGGCCACGGCGCGCGTCAGGTCGCGCAGCGCATCTTCCTGCTGCGCCAGCGCCGCGCGCGTGCGCGCAATCGAATTCAAGCCGCCATAGGCGAGCGTCGCCATGATCGAGAACACGACCAGCGTGACCAGCACTTCGATCAGCGTAAAGCCGGCGTCGAATCGGGCAGCCGGCTTCATTGCTGCAATTCCTCGCCGGCGAAGCCGTTGATCTCGACCAGCGGCGTGTCATGGTCGTCGGCGCCGAACACGCGCACGGCCATGCGGCGGATCGAGACGACGTCGGTCGGCTTCACCTCGAGTTGCCAGCGCCATTGGCGCCCAGCGAATTGACGGGTGCCGTCGCTCGTGCCGGTCGGCGGCACGTGCGTGGCGATGCGCGTTTCGGCCAGCACATCCTGCGCCAGCCACCCGGCCAGCGTGCGTTCGCGCAGCGCACCGAAATTCTGCACCTGACTCGCCGCGGTGCGCGTCAGCGCGAGCAGAGCCAGGCCCAGCACCAGCAGCGCCACGAGCACTTCGACCAGGGTGAAGCCGCGCGCGGCAGGCCGCGGCCAGGGCGCGCGTACGCTGCTGCGCCGGCGAGTGCGCGAGCGCAACGCAGGCATTCGGTCGTCAACGCGCATCCGAGCGCACCGCCGCGAGCGCCACGCTGCCGTCGACCGACGCGTCGATTCGATAGCGTGCCGGCACGTCGCCCAACGCGAGCTCCAGCCGGAACGGCGTCAACTCGCCGGACGAAAAGCACACCAGTTGCGGCCGTTCCGGAAATTGCGCAGCGACCTCGACACCGCGATCGTCGTGCGAAAGCGCGACCGACGTCCCCGCGAGCCATTCGCGCGCACGCAACTCGCCGTCGCTGAAACCGACCCAGACATCACGGTCGAGCCGACTGAAACGGTAACCCGTCGCGTTCAGGCTCATGCCGATCTCGCGGCCGCTCAACTCAGCCTGTTCGCAGGCGAATCCGAGCAGCGCCCGCACTTGCTCGGCTTGCCGTTCGAGCTGGCGTTCACCGCCGCCGCTGCCGATGCCGAGCGTCAACGCGGCCGCGAGCACACCGAGGATGACGAGCACGACCAGCAACTCGATCAAGGTGAATCCAGCGGCAAGCCGGGATTCCGCGCTCGGAATCAGATGCTGTGCAAGGCGGCGGCACATGACGTTTGCGGCTAGCGCGTTTTCCGTGGATCCGATCGCGGCGCTTGCGTCACTCCCAGTTGCCGATGTCGGCATCCTCGCCGTCGCCACCGGGCTTGCCGTCGGCGCCGTAGCTGAACACGTCGACGTCGCCGTGCGTGCCCGGATGCAGGTACAGATACGGACGGCCCCACGGGTCCTTCGGTGTCTTGTCCAGATAGGCGTGCCATTTCGGCGCATCCGGGGTGCCGCCTGGCTTGTGCACCAGCGCGTCGAGGCCCTGCTCGGTGCTCGGATAGGCGAAGTTGTCGAGCTTGTAGCTGTTCAGCGCGCTGATCAGCGCGGCGATATCGGCCTTCGCCGCGGTCTGGCGCGCCTGACCCGGATACTCCATCACGCGCGGCACGACCACCGCGGCAAGAATGCCGAGGATGACCACCACCACGAGGATCTCGATCAGGGTGAAGCCGCGTGCGCGCGGCAGCCGGGTGCGGCAACGAAATGCGGGAGTGGACATGCTGCGCCTTGTGCGGATTGGCAATGCCGCCGATCATAGCAAAGCATGAACCTCGTCTCCCTCGATCCGTTGCCCGGCGTGGCAAGCGACACGAACGCCGCCTGGCGCGCGCGCGACCTTGCCGCGCTGTGGCACCCGTGCACGCAGATGCACGACCACAGCCTGCCGGAGGGCAGCGGCATCCCGCTGATCCCGATAGCGCGCGGCGAAGGCGCCTGGCTGATCGACCGCGACGGCAAGCGTTATCTCGACGCGATCAGCTCGTGGTGGACGAACCTGTTCGGCCACGCCAACCCGCGCATCGCCGCGGCGCTGAAGGACCAACTCGACCGCCTCGAGCACGTGATCTTCGCCGGCTTCACGCACGAACCCGGCGTGCGTCTGGCCGAAGAACTGCTGCGTGTCGCCCCGCCCGGCTTGGCGCGTGTGTTCTATGCCGACAACGGCTCGAGCGCGATCGAAGTCGCGCTGAAGATGAGCTTCCACTATTGGCGCAACAGCGGCGACAGCGGCAAGACGCGTTTCATCGCGCTCAGCGGCGGCTATCACGGCGAGACGCTCGGCGCGCTGTCGGTCACCGATGTGCCGCTGTATCGGGCGACCTATGCGCCGCTGCTCGGCACGCCGATCCTGGTCGGCTCGCCGGACTGCTATGCACGCGCGCCGGGCATGTCGTGGCGCGAGCATTCGATCGCGCGGCTCGCCGACATGCGCGTGGCGCTGGAGCGGCACGCGTACGAGGTGTGCGCCGTGATCGTCGAGCCGCTGGTGCAGTGCGCCGGTGGCATGCGCATGTACGACGCCGCCTACTTGAGCGGCTTGCGCGCGCTGTGCGACGAATACCGCGTGCACCTGATCGCCGACGAGATCGCGGTCGGCTTCGGCCGCACCGGGACGCTGTTCGCGTGCGAGCAGGCCGGCATCACGCCGGATTTCCTGTGCCTGTCGAAAGGACTGACCGGCGGCTTCCTGGCGCTGTCGGCGGTGCTGACGACGGCGCCGGTGTATGAGGCATTTTACGCAGAATATACAAGTGGAAAAGCGTTCCTGCATTCGCACAGCTATACCGGCAACGCGCTGGCCTGTCGCGCCGCGCTGGAAACGCTGGCGATCTTCCGCGACCAGCCGGTACTGGCGCGCAACCGCGAACTCGCCGCGCGGCTGGCCGCGAAGCTCGCCCCGCTGGCGGATCACCCGCACGTTGCCGAGGTGCGTCAGACCGGCTTGATCGCCGCGATCGAACTGGTGCGCGACAAGGCCTCGCGCGCGCCGTTCGCGTCCGCGGAACGGCGCGGCCTGCGCGTCTACCGCCACGGCCTGGAGCACGGCATGCTGCTGCGCCCGCTCGGCGACGTGATCTATTTCATGCCGCCGTACGTGATCGAGCCTGCCGAGATCGATATGATGGTGGACGTCGCCGCCGCCGGCATCGAGCGCGCGGTGGCCTGAAGACGACGCCATGCGCATTCCCCGCATCTACACCGACCAAGTGCTGTCACCCGGCCGCGAAGTGCTGCTGCCCGAACAGGCTGGCGAGCATGTCGCGCGCGTGCTGCGTCTGGAGCGTGGCCATCCGCTGATCCTGTTCAACGGCGACGGCCGCGAGTACGACGCCGAACTGGCATCGCTGGCCAAGCGCGCGGTGACGGCGAGCGTGCTGGCGATGCGCGACGTCGCGCGTGAGGCGCCGCTACGCCTGACTCTGGCACAGAGCATCGCGCGCGGCGAAAAGATGGATTGGATCCTGCAGAAGGCGACCGAACTGGGCGTGAGCCGTATCGTGCCGCTGGTGACCGAGCGCACCGAGGTCAAGCTCGACGAAGACCGTGCCGAGCGGCGCATGGCGCACTGGCATAGCGTGCTCGCCAGCGCCTGCGAACAGTGCGGCCGCAACCTGCTGCCCGAATTGGAGCCGCCGCAACGCCTGGACCGCTGGCTCGGCGCGCTGCCGGCGGGGCCGGTGCTGCGCCTGGCGTTGCTGCCGGAGGGAGATTCCACAATGCGCCATTTACCACCTGTGGACAATGGTGCAATTCTCGCGGTCGGTCCCGAGGGCGGCTTCTCCGATAACGACATCGCGATGTTCCGCCACGCCGGCTTCGCCGGCTTGCGCCTCGGGCCGCGCATCCTGCGCACCGAGACCGCCGGCATCGCGGCGCTCGCCGCACTGCAGGCGCTGCACGGCGATCTGTGAGTAGGCCGCTGTGTCGCCGCGAGTCTTGCGCCGCGGCCCGCACTGCTTTCGCTTGACAACGTGTGCCCATGCGAAGGCGCCGAGACCACGAATAGAAGCCTTGCTTCGGGACTGCCGCCTTCCTGAGACTCGTTTCACATTGTCTGTCTTCGATTTTCTTCGCGCGCCTGCGCGTGCACCCAACATACTCGTGTCAGTACTCACCACCCGATGACGTAACCCACGTGCCGTCGCTCATTCACGATCTGGAGACTGCACATGGCACTGGAAAAAATGGATCTGCTCGCGCTGCGCAACGCAGTGCAGCAGGCCGGAGAGAATTGGGTGGCCGGCGCGACGACGCTGTCGGAGCTGTCCGATCAGGACAAGCGCTTGCGCCTCGGCGCAACGCCGCCGGACGGCGAAGCAGGCTTGCAGGCGCGCGAAAGCCTGGCGGCGGCGAATCGCTCCGCGACGGCGTTGTCCGCCAGCGGCACACCGGCGGCGTATGACTTGCGCAACGTCGGCGGGCAGAACTTCATCACGCCGATCAAGGATCAGGGCGGCTGTGGCTCGTGTGTCGCGTTCGGCAGCGTGGCGACGGTGGAAGGCACGTTCCGCCGCCAGCGCAACGATCCGACGCTGGCGGTCGACCTGTCCGAGGCGGAGCTGTTCTACTGCATCGCGCGCGCGCAGGGCCGCAACTGCGGCAACGGCTGGTGGTGCGACAAGGGCTTGGATGCGTTCAAGACCGACGGCGTGGTCGACGAGGCGTGCTATCCGTATACCGCCGGCGATCAGAACTGCGCGAACCGCTGCGCCGACTGGCAGAACCGCCTGACCAAGATCACGAACTGGCACACGATCACATCGGCCGCGGACATGAAGGCGTGGATTTCCACGCGCGGGCCGCTGTCGTGCGCGTTCAGCGTGTACAACGATTTCTTCTCGTACAAGAGCGGCGTGTATCGGCACGTTTCCGGCGCGCTCGCCGGCGGCCACTGCGTTTCCTGCGTCGGCTACAACGACGCCGGCGGCTACTGGATCTGCAAGAACAGCTGGGGTACCGGCTGGGGAGAGAACGGCTTCTTCTGCATCGGCTACGGGGAGTGCGGCATCGACGCGCAGATGTGGGCGGTCGACGGCGTGGCCGAGACCGGCTGGCTCAACTCGCGCAAGGTGGTCGGCTTGTGGACGATCGATCAGGACCGCAACGCCTGGGCGTATCTCGACGGCAACATCGGCTGGCGCCGGATCGCGTTCGACAACGACAACATCTTCCTCGACCTGCTCGCACAACTGGCCAGCGCCAAGCTCGGCAAGAACCCGGTCAACGTCTACCAGGAAGGCGGCGTGATCAAGCAGGTCTACGTGTTCTAGCCCGCGGAGCAACCATCATGAGCAACGACCAAGACTGCAATTGCCGCAAGAGCGGCGGCGCGGACAATGCCGCGCAGATGCCCAGCCTGCAGCCGGGCAATGCATCCACCAGCAACAGCGGAGACAACAGCATGAGCGACAGCAGCCCGACCCTGATCCCCGGCGGAGCGAGTGCGGACGCGGGCGGCGGCAACGCCGCGGCCACGACCGGCGCGCCGACGCTCGGCCCGAACACGCTCGCGCAAAGTGCGAGCGGCGGCCAGACGGCGTGGAACAACAACAAGCGCGCCAGCGCGTTGTGGGGCATCAACCAGAACCGCAACTCGTGGGTCTACGTTCCCGGCGTCGGCTGGAAGAAGTTCGCCAACAACTCCGACAGCGCGGTCGTGGCGCTGACGATGCTGGCGGCGAACGCGAAACAGTCGCAGGGCAACTACAGCTACCGCGACGAGGCCGATGGCATGATCCACGAAACCTACGTCTGGTAGACCGTCGACAAGGAGTACGCCGTGGCACAGTTCACTCTGGACGAAACGCAGGATGGTGCGCGCGTCAATCTGCAGGTCGGCGATGTCGTCGTCCTGCGACTGGCGGAGAACCCGACCACCGGCTATCGCTGGGACGTCGTGGCGGCACAAGGACTCGAGCTGGAGGCGGACGACTTCGTCAGCGCCGCCGGCGCGGGCAGCGGCGGCGGCGGCCAGCGTGCGCTGCGCTTCAAGGCCAACGCCGTCGGCACGAGCCAGTTGGAAACCGTGTTGCGCCGAAGCTGGTCGCAAGAGCCGGCACAGAAACGCTTCACGATCACGCTCGCGATTCGCTGAAGGCCGTGCGCATGGGCTGCAACGGAATCTCGAGCTTGCTTCGCGCGAGCGGGACGGCACTCGCGTGATCGTCGCCCACCCGGCGTGGGGCCGGGTGGGCGACACCTTTTTGCGGCGGCACCCCGTCGATCCTCTGCTAGCATGTCAGCGCTCGCGCCCAAACGGCGTAACCACAGCAGCCGAACGTGCGATGCAATGTCCGCCCGGTGCCGTTTCGAGCGCGACCTGTTGCCCGCATCCGATTGAAGTTTTGTATACATGTGAGACAGGCGCTCGCGACGCGTGCCGTTCGATGGCGGCGCGTATGCGGGTTTGAAACCACGATTCAAACGAGGAGAACGCAAATGTCAGGTGGTGGCAGCGGCACAGGCGGTCCGGAACATCCCAACAGCACTTGTCCGTGCGAGCCGGTGAATCTGGCGCTCGACGCCGGTTCGTTCATCGACCAGCACAACGCCGTGGCACGCGCGACCGCGCTGTTGCTGGCGGGCAAGGCGTTTCTCGCCGCGGCGGCGGACGCGCGCATTCCGCTGAAGACGCGCGCGCAGCTCGAAGCGGCGGCATTTACGCTGTACGAGCGCAGCGCAAGCGAGCTTGGCCGCGGTTGATCCGCCGCGTCGCGCGTTGCTCAATGCTCGGGCGTCAGGCGCAGCAGCACCCAATGGAAACCGTGCTGCTGCGCATCGGCCTGCAGGCTGACGGCAGCGGCCGGCGCGGCAGGCAACGCCGGCGCCGCGCGCATGGCTTGCACCGCGGCCAGGCGCGCTTCGAACGCGTATGCCAGCCACTCGCGCTGCGCCGCGTCTTTGGCCAGGTCCAGCAGCAGCGCGACCGCGTGCTCGCGCTCCGTACCGTGCGCGCGTGACTTCGCCAAGACCAGGTCGATCAGGAAAATCTGCTGCCGGATCGTGATGCGCGTGCGCAGATCGCGCGCGCGTGCCAGCGCGGCGTCGCGTTCGGAGCTCTTGCCCTGCAGCTGCAGGGACAGCGCGAGCAACGCCTGCGCATACGCCTCGCCGGCGGTATCGCCGGCCGCGTTGGCCTTGCCGAGCGCGTACTGCAAGCGCGTGGCGGCCGGCGCGTAGGCACGTTGCGCCAGTTCCAGTTCGGCCAGCGCGATGGCGACCGATGCCTGCGATTTCAGGTCGCCAATTGCCGCGGCGGTTTCCGCTGCGCTGTTCAATGCCGTCGTTGCCGCCGCTACATCGCCGCTGTCCAGCGTCACCTGTGCGCATTGGCGCTCGCCCATCATGCGCAGCGACGGATCCGTGATCGCCGCGATTTCGCGCCGGATTTGCGCGCAGACATCGCGTGCCTGCTGCATGTCGCCGCGCAAGCGCAATGCCTCGTCGTAGTTGAGCAGCGCGCTCATGCGCTGGCCACGCGCGCCGGCGCGCTCGTCCACGGCAATCGCCTGACGCAACCGATCGAGCACATCCGGCGATACGGCTTCGTCCATCTCGAAATAGGCCAGCGCGTTGAGCACGCGACCTTCGCCGGCCAGATCGCCGATCTCGCGCCGGATCTCCAGCGAGTGGCGCCCGGCAATCTCGGCCGCGTCGCGATCGCCCGCATCCCACAGCATGTCCATCAGGTTGAAGTAGATCAGGCCGCGGCCGTGCTGGTCGCCGATGCGCTGATAGATTTCCAGCGCGCGTTCGTACGCGGCGCGCGCCGCATCCGGTTCGCCGCGATTGCGCAGGATGATCGCGAGTTCGACGTGCGCATTGGCCTCGCCGCGCGGATTGCCCAGGCGCTGGTTCTCGTCGACCAGTTGGCGGAACAACGCTTGCGCTTCGTCGAGCCGGCCGAGCGACTCGATCGCCTGCGCGAGGCGAAAACTGGCCATCGCGGCGAGTGCCTGTTCGTCGCGCGTGCGCGCCTTGCGCAGCGCTTCGGCGGCAAAGCTCTGCTGCGCCTGCGGATCGCCGCGCCCTTTCGCCGCGTTGGCGGCGCGCAGATCGACGCGCGGGTCGTCTGCGGCGCCGGCCAGTTGGCGCAGCGCTGCCAGCGCCGCGTCGACTTCGTCCCACTTGCCGCCCGCAACGAGATCGTCGATCAAGGCAAGATGCAGCTCCGGGTTGCGCGCATCGGCCGCGAGCGACTGCCGGTCGAGTTCGACCGCGCGCGGCCAATCGGCCTTCTGCGCTGCGACTTCGCGCGCGATGCGCCGGCGTAAATCATCCGGCAGTCCGGCCGCCTGCGCATCGGCTTGCTGGGCGGCGGCCAGCGCTTTGGCGTCGTAGCCGAGCTGCTTCCAAGCCTGGGCCAGGTACAGGTATGCCTGCGCGTAGCCCGGCGCGATCGCGACCACGTCGAGCAGCTCGTCCTTGGCGCGCGCGGCATCGTTCTTGTGCAGCGCGTCCAGCGCATTGCCCATCGCGCGCGCGACCTCGGTGTTCGGCGGACGCATCCGCCCGGTGCCGCGCGCTTCGTCAGGCGGCAGGCGCGGATAGCCCGCCTGTTCACGCAAGCTCGCGCCGGTCTGCTCGATCAGGCCGGGCAGATCCGACAGCGCGCCGCTTTGCGCGACCTTGGCGACGACCACACCGCTGCGCGCATCCTGCAGCGCCAGGTCCAGACGCAGCCGGCTGTCGCCGCCGCTGCCGGAAACGAGGTAGCTGCCGCTCAACACGAAGTCGACACCGAGACGCTTGCGCAATGTCGCCAAGCTCGGTTGCGCATAACCTCCGGCTGCCGGTGCGGCAAGATCGCTGCGTGCCGGCCGCACCACTTCGTCGGGCAGCGCGTGCATGCGCTCGCCCTGGGCAAGCTCGCTGGCAAGCATTTCGGTCAGCGCTGCCGCGACCCAGGCGCTGTCCTTGCTCGGCAACAAGTCGCGGAAATCGACGATCGCCAGCGCCGCGCCGGCACGCGGCATCAGGTGCGAGGGACGCTCGATCCAGTCGACCGCCAGCGCGGTACACAGCGACAGCAGCACGCCGAACAGTGCTGCCGCGGCGGCGCGATGGCGCCGTGCCCACGCGACGCCACGCTGCAGCAGATGCGCACGCCGCGCCGCGATCGGGCGGCCGGCAAGATGGTTTTGCAAATCGGCCGTGAGCGCGGCGACGCTCGCATAGCGCTGCTCGGGCCGTAGCCGCAGCGCGGTCAGCACGATCACGTCGAGGTTGCCGCGCAGCTGGCGTGGCGCGATCGGTCCGCCCTCCTGCGCGAGGCGCCGGCTCGGCGGCATCGGATCGCCCGACTCGATCACGCGCAAAACTTCCGGCGCGGCGACGGCGCCGTGCAGATCGTGGGCGTGCTCGCCGGTGAGCAGTTCGTACAGCAGGCAGCCGAGCGCATAGACGTCGGTCGCCGGCGTGATTGCGCCGCCGCGCAGTTGTTCCGGCGCGGCGTAGGCCGGCGTCATCGGCTGCTCGCGCTGCAGATGCGTGATCGCTTCCGCGGGAGTGTCGGCGTCGAGTAGCTTGGCGATGCCGAAGTCGAGCAGCTTGACGTCGCCGCTGCGCGTCACCAGCACGTTGGAGGGCTTCAGGTCGCGATGCACGACCTGATGCTCGTGCGCGAACTGCACGGCGGCACAGACATCGAGGAACAGGCGCAGGCGGCCGGCCAGGTCGAGCGCGGGCTCGTTGCAATACTGCAGCAACGGCAGGCCTTCGACGTACTCCATCGCGAAGTACGGACTGCCGTCCGAGGCGATGCCGCCGTCGACCAGGTGCGCGATATGCGGATGGGTGAGGCGCGCGAGGATCTGACGCTCGCGCAGGAAGCGGCGATGGACCGCTTCGGAATCGAGGCCTCTCCGGATCAGCTTGAGCGCGACGCGCTGTTCGAACTGGCCGTCGACGCGCTCGGCCAGCCACACCACGCCCATGCCGCCGCTGCCGAGTTGCGAACGCAGGCCCCATGGACCGATTCGGTCGGCGGCGTGAAAGGCGAGCGCGTCGCTGCGTTCGGCCCATTCGACCGCCGCCTCCTGACGCGCGGTGGCGACACCGGTTTCGAACCACGGCGCAACCGCATCCGCGTGCAGCAAGGCTTCGACTTCGCGGCGCACCGCATCGTCCTGCCGGCACAAACGCGTCAGCAACGCGGCGCGTTCGGCGCCGGGCACGTCGAGCACGTCCAGGAAGATCTTCCAGACACGCTGCCAGTAGTGGGAATCCGTCTGCTCGACCACGCCGTGCTCCCGCTCGACTCCTCGCGACGCCACGACGCGTCCCCGCGCGCCGCGGCCAAGTTTCTCATACTCGCGCGCGCCGCTGCCGTGCGCTACGTCGCCGCCTGGTCGAGGCCGAGTTGCTGGATCAGGAACGCGCGCGCGCGGCGCCAGTCGCGGAACACGGTGCGTTCGGTCAAGCCCTGGAGTTGCGCGATCTCGGCGATTTCCAGTCCGCCGAAAACGCGCCATTCCACCAACTGGGCGGCGCGCGCGTCGATCTGCGCGAGACGATTGAGCACTTCGTCGAGTTCGACCAGATCGATCGCGTCCGCAGCGAGGTCGGCCGCGTGGCGCAGCGATGTCATGCGCACCGCGCCTCCGCGTTTGGCGCGCCCGCGGCTGCGTGCGTGATCGACCAGGATCTGCCGCATCGCGCGCGTGGCGAGCGACAGGAAGTGCACGCGGTCGAGCGCGCGCGCCTCCGGCACGCCGTGCAGCTTGAGATACACCTCGTGTACGAGCGCAGTGGTGTCGAGCGTGGCGCCGCCGGCAGCGCGGCGCTGGCCACGTGCGATGCGGCGCAATTCGTCGTAGACCAGCGTAAACAGCGCTTGCTGCGACGGCTCGGACAAAGAAGGTTTCGCACTGGTCATGGCGCTGGTCCGGTAACGGGCTGACGAACCGAGCGCCGCCACTCCACCCAGTGACGGCATTGCGTGTTGCTATGTTACGCGACCCTGATTCTTGCACAACGTTCGGCTGGACGCTGCGTGCTTGCACAGGGACGCTTGTACCATCGTGCTGCGCCGCGCGCGGCGAGCAAGTCGTTTCCCAATGGGTGCGGTCACTAACGGGTGGTCATTACGACCAGCGCAATGAATCCGAGGCAGATGGCAAGTCCGATGGCGATCAGCGTGAGCCACTTCTTCACGGGCGAAAGATTGTCGCCACCGAGAGACACATCGCCCTTCAGGCGTGTCGGCGGCCGCGGATCAATATAGCGCTCGGCCAGCGAAGGATCGCTGCGGATGCGGTGTCTGATCCATTGCGTATAGGCGATTCCGATCCCGCCGAGCACGCCGAGTGCGGTCGTGAACAGATACCAATTGTGGGCCTGCGGAGTGATCACGATCGGCCGCGGCGCGAACAGGTTGTGGTAGGCCGCGCCGCAAACCATCGCGACCGAGACCATCTCGATGACCCCTAACAGACCCTTGAGCCTCCCGCCACCCTGCCCTTCGGACATACCGCGCCAGTCCTCGAGAACTTGTGGGTACGAAGCCCGCGATCAGGCGCCCATCGCTTGCGCGATCAAGCCTTCGATCTGGCCGAGGTTCGGGATCACCGCCTGGTCGTCGCGTACCAGCACATGGCCGTGCACGCCGGGCGGATGCGCGCTTTCGTCGCCGGTCGGGATCAATAGATCCGGCGTGACCGTGGTCAGGCGCGGGAACCCCTGGGCCAGCAGCGCGATGAACGGCATCTTGGCGTTACCGCCGAGCGCCTTGAGCACCGCGACTTTCGCGTTCGAGTAGCTTTCCTCGTTGGCGCTGCCGGAAAGCATCGCGAACGAAAACAGCGGCAGACGCCAGCCGCGCCAGGACAGGCGGCCGAGCAGCCATTGCGGCGCGTTCGCGATCTTTTCGGGTACCGAGTACGTGATGACCTCCGCCACGGTGGCGTTGGGCAGCAACACGCGTCCGCCCGTGACCGGGATCATGACGCCGCGGATTTCGCGTGTGGTGAGTTCCGCCATCTTGCTTTCCTTTAGCCCTTGCCGTATTCGGCGATCATCTTGTCGGCCAGCTGCTGTGGCGAGCCGACGAATTCGACCACGCCCGCTTCGCGCGCGCCGTCCACCATCGAGCTGATCACGCAGGTGTCCGGATCCTGCACCCAGATCACGCCGCCTTTCGACTTGAGGTATTTGCTGCCTTCGATCGCGTCGTGCGCCATGCCCGAGAAGACGATCGCGCCGGCCTTGTCGCCGAACGCGTCGGCGACGTCGCGCAACACCTGGTCGATCGATGGCGTGTATTGCGTCTTTTCCGGCAGGTGCGCCATCGTGACCACGCCTTCGCCGTCGATCTGCACGCGATGCGTGGTCGGCACGATCAGCACGTCGCCGTGCGAGACCCGTTCGCCATGCGTCGGATTGCGCACCGTCAGCGACACCGCCTTGGCCAGCTGCGCCGACATCAATTCGAGGAATTCCTCGCCCATGTGCTGGGCGAGCACGAACAGCACCGGGAAGTTCGCCGGCAACGCGCCAAGGAAATCACGCACCGCTTCCGGGCCGCCGATCGACGCGCCGAGCACGAATATGCGCTGGATTCCGGCGCCGGTGCCGACTTTCAGTTTCTGTGCCGGGCGGCTGCCGTCGAGCCATGTTTCGCTCGAGTAATTCGGATTCTGGTAGGTCTGCGGCGCAACCGCTTCTTCCATCGGCATGAGTTCGAGCGTCATGCCGCCGAGCGTCGGCGCCGGCACTGCGGACTTGGCCGTCGTCTCTTCCACCTTCGGCGCCAGATATTCCTCGGGCGCGACTTTCTCGATGCCGAACTTGGCCGGTCCCGTGGTCGGTATCGCATCCGCCAGGTCTTCGTCGGCTTCGAGGTTCCACTCGGGCGGAATCACCGCCTCGTTGGTCTTCGCGGCAGGCGCCGGCTTGAAATCGCTTTCGATGGCTGCCGGCACGGCTGATGCGGCCTCGTCGAGCTGATCGAAGATTGCCGGAAATTCTCCGTGCAACTCGATCTCGGGTGCATTCGTGCTGGTTTCGATTTCCTCGATGCCGCCCAGATCGAGCGATCCGAGATCGTACGGATCGGCGGCTTTGGCCACCGGCGTGCGCACCTTTTCCTCCGGCAGGCTGATGTCGAAGTCGGCGCCACCGGCGGCACCGGACGCATCGCCGGCGGATGCGAACAGCGCATCGAGCTCGGCGGCGAAATCATTTTCCGCGGCGGCTTTGGCCGGACGCGCGGCTGGTTCCTCGGCTTGCGGCGGCGGTTCGGCCAGCCGCGCGAATTCGCTCAACTCGTTCAGGTCCAGACCGGCGGGTTCCGCCGGCGCGGCGCGTGCCTTCAGATCCGGCCGCGGCAATTCGATCGTGGGCAGTTCCTGCGTCGGCGCATCGAGCGCGGGCAATTCCAGAGTCGGCGGCTCCGCGCGCGGTCGCGGCGCAGCTGGCGGCGCGACGGCAGCGGTTTTCTGCGCCGCGACTTGCGCCGGTGTCGGCGGTCGGCCGGGCTTGTCCGCAACCGGAACGTGCGACGCGGATTTCTGCACCGGCGTCGGCACGGCTTCCGCACCCGGCGGCCGCGGCGGCACGGTTGCTTCGGGTTTCTTGAGGACCTTCGCCACCAGATTGCGCGCCCAGCGCGCGTGATCCCAGCCTTGCAGGTTCGAGGACACCGAGGCGTCGTTGAACACCACCTCGTAGTCGCCGGCATCGAGCACGTCGTAGAGCGAGTCGATGTAGGAATCGCTGTCGGCGTCGAGGTTGACGATGACCACGCGCGCGCCCGAGCCTTCCAGGCGATCGCGGTCAACGTCGGACGGCGGCGATTCGTACACCACGGCCGCGCCGAGTTCCTTGAGCGCTTCCTTCAAATGACTGCCGAGGCCGGATGCCTGGTACAGCAGCGCGACGCGGACGTCCTGGCTCATCGGATTAGGCACGACTGCTCAACCTCAGCGTCTCTTGCACATTGCGCAACAGATCCGCCTCCTGGTACGGCTTGCCGAGATAACGCTCGACGCCGATTTCCAGTGCGCGCTGGCGATGCTTTTCGCCGGTGCGCGAGGTGATCATGATGATCGGCACCAGCTTCAGGCGCGGATCGTTCTTCATGTAGGTAGCCAGTTCGTAACCGTCCATGCGCGGCATCTCGACGTCGAGCAGGACCACGTCCGGTACCTTGTCCTGCAGTTTCTCGACCGCATCGAGACCGTCCTTTGCGGTGACCACTTCCATGTCGTTGCGCTCCAGCACGCGCGTGGTGACCTTGCGCATCGTGATCGAATCGTCGACCACCATGACCAGCGGATTGGCGCGGTGTTCGAACACCGGCACCGGTGCGGTGATCTGCGGCGCGGCGACTTCGCCCGCCTCGACGCGTTCGCGCAGCGCGGCCGCGCGGCGCACCAGCGGCGCGAGGTCCAGAATCATCACGACCGAACCGTCGCCCATGATCGTCGCGCCGAAGATGCCCGGCACGGACGAGATCTGCGGACCGACCGACTTGACCACGATTTCGCGCGAACCGATCACGCTGTCGATGCGCACCGCGGCGCGTTGGTCGCCGGTGCGCGTCATCAGCAGCGGCAGCTGCGTTTCGTCGATGATGCGCGCCGGCGGCATGTTGAGCAGATGCGACAGTTCGTAGATCAGGAATTCGTCGCCGGCATACGTGTACGACGGATTCGCCTTGGCCATGCGGCGCTCGAGGTCGTCGCGCGCGATGCGCACAACGCCCTGCACCGACGACATCGGCACCGCGTAGGTCGCTTCGCCGAGACGCACCAGAATCGCCTGCGTCACCGCCAGCGTGAACGGCAGGCGGATGATGAACGTGCTGCCCGCGCCGCGCGTCGAATCGATCGCGAGCGAACCGCCGAGCTGCTTGATCTCGTTGTGCACCACGTCCATGCCGACGCCGCGGCCGGCCAATTGCGTGACCTGCTCGGCGGTGGAGAAGCCGGTTTCGAGAATGAATCCGTACAGGTCGCGGTCGGAAAGTTGCGCGTCGGGTTTCAGCAGTCCGCGCTCGATCGCCTTGCGGCGGATCGCATCGCGATCCATGCCCTTGCCGTCGTCGGACACGCGCAACACGACTTCCGTCGCCTCGCGGCTGACTTGAATCGTGACCGTGCCTTCGGCCTGCTTGTTGTTCGCGATGCGGTCTTCCGGCGATTCGATGCCGTGCGCGAGCGCGTTACGCAGCATGTGCTCGAACGGCGCCTTCATGCGCTCGAGCAGGTTGCGGTCCATTTCGCCCTGCGCGCCTTCCACTTTCAACTGCGCACGCTTGCCGACTTCCTGTGCGGCCTGGCGCACGGTACGGCGCAAGCTCGGCACGAGCGAGTCGAACGGCACCATGCGCGTGCGCATGAGACCTTCCTGCAGATCCGACGACACGCGCGACTGCTGCAGCAGCAGCGTTTCCGACTGGCGTGTCAAATCGTCGAGCAGGCCTTGAATGGAGACCAAGTCCGATACCGACTCGGCCAGGGCACGCGACAGCTGCTGCAGCTGACTGAAGCGGTCGAGCTCGAGCGGGTCGAACGAGGACTCGCTCGATTCGGCTTCACGCTGGTAACGCGACAGGATCTGCGCTTCGGTTTCCATTTCGAGTTTGCGCAACTGCTCGCGCAAGCGGCTGACGGTCTGTTCGAATTCGACCAGGTTGAAGCGGAAGGTCGAGATCTGCTGTTCCAGACGCGAGCGATAAATCGAGACTTCGCCGGCGTAGTTGACCAGCGAGTCGAGCAGGTCCGAACGCACGCGGATCATTTCCTGCGGCGCGTGCTGCTGCACTTCCTCTTCGATCGTGGGCAGATGGCGCGGCGCCGGGCGTCCGCCCTTGGTCTGCGCCGGCTCCGGCGCGGCTTCCACTTGCGCTGCTGGCGTCGGCGTGCGCGGCGCCTCGGCGACCGGCGCAGCCGGTGCCTGCGCGGGAGCCGCTTGGCTCGGCGCGGCCGGCGCGACATAGGCCGGCATTTCGCCGGAGACAAGTCCTTCGAAACGCGCAATCGCATGATCCGGCATCGCGATCGCCTGACGCTTCGCGACGCGCTGCACGAGACCGTGCAGTCGATCGAAGCCGCGTTCGAGCGATTCGACCGTGACGCGATCCATCGTGCGGCGGTTTTCGCTGATCGCCTCGAGCAGCGATTCCATCGAGTGCGACAGGTCGCCGATCGGTGCCAGGCCGGCCATGCGCGCGCCGCCCTTGAGCGTGTGCAGGTCGCGCTGCAAGCCGGTGACGTGATCGCGATCCTGCGGCGCTTCGCGCAGCTTCGCCATCATCGAATCGGAATGATCGAGAATGTCGGTGGCTTCCTGCACGAAGATCTCGAGCAAGTCCTCGTCCATGTCCGGCAGGTCGAGCTTGCCGTCCGGCTGCGGATCTTCCGGCAGCGGCGGCAGTTCCGTCGCGGATGCTGCCGCGACCGGTTTGGCCACCGCCGGCGCAGGCGCCGCGGACGCGGCAATCTCGCGCGGCGCCGGTTCGACTTCGCGCGGCGCTTCGACGCGCGCCGCGGGTGCGGCCGGCTCCGCTTCAATCAGTGCCGCAATCGCCTCGAACGATTCGTCGACCGGCGCGACAGTGCTTTCCGCCGTCGCGGCCGGCGTGGTTTCCTCATGCAGCAATTCGGCGAGGATCATCTCCTCGTGCGCGGCGGTCTCTTGCGCCTGCTCGGACTGCGTCAGATCCGACGACAACTCCAGTTCCAGCGGCGCCTCGGCATCGGCCAGGTCTTCGAACGACAGCAGCTCGGCTTCCTCGGCTTCTTCGACGCTCGCCTCGGCCGCGTGCGTGACGGGCTCGGCCGCCTGTACGACAGGTTCTTCCGGCGGCAGCGGCGCGGCCGCCGCATCGGCCTGCTCCATTTCGCGCAACCATGCCGCGGTCAGGTCGTCCGCGCTCGCGGCGACGCTTTCCTGGGCTGGCGCTGCGTCGGCCATGCCACTGAGGTCGTGCGTGGTTTCCAGCGGAATTTCCGGTTCCGACAAGTCGATCTGTTCCATCTCGGCGTCGACCAGTGCCGCCTGCTCGGCGATCGAACCGGGTTCGGTCGCGGCGGCCGGCGCTTCGACCGCTTCCTCCGCGAGCAGCACCGACTCGCTCATCGCGACGTGTTCGTCCTCGGCCAGCGCGAACAGGGTGTGCATCATTTCCGGTTCGGGCAGCTCGTCGCGCAGCGCCGTGGCGCGCGCGGCCAGATGATCCGAATCCGGCAGATGCGGGTTCGGATGTTCCAACGAAGCAATTACGTCACGCACGAGTGTGCACGAATCGCGCAGCACCGCCACGCCATCGGCGTCCGGCGCGCGATGATCCGCGCGCAGGCGCTTGATGAACCCTTCCAGCGGCGCAAGCACGTGGCTGATCACCGGGATGTCGACCATCGCGATCGCGCCGTTGAGCGTGTGCACGGCGCGCAGCAGCGGTTCCGTCGCGGGCAGCGACGGCGACGCACGCAGCTCGTCGAGATACGAATCGATCACACCCAGATGTGTGGTGACTTCGCTCTTCAGGATGTCGAACAGCACCGGATCGATGTTCGGCAGCGGTTCGGCAGCCAATGCCTGCTGCTCGGCGAGATTGCCGCCGGCGTGCGCGGCGAGTTGCTCGGCCGGAGCGGCGAATGCGTCTTCGATATTGAACGTGGCCGACAGTTCGTGCTTCGGTTCCGCCGCGACCGGTGCCGACTGCGACGGTGCCGGCGGCGCCTGCTCGACCACGGGCACGAGCCGTTTGACGATGCGCTTGACCTTCTTCATGCGCTGCGGCGCGGCGCTGCGCACGTAAGTGTCTTCGCCGGCGGCGACCTTGTCCGCGACACTCATGATCGCGCCGATATCCGACTTCGGCGCGCCTTCGCCGCGCAACGCAGCGAGCAGTTCAGGCAGCACGCTCACCGCATTGTCGACCAGCGCCTGCACCGCCGGCCCCGGCGAAATGGTCTTGTCGAGCACGCGGTTGAGCATGTTCTCGACTTTCCAGCTGAATTCGCCCAGCGCCAACGCGCCGACCAGGCGGCCGGAACCCTTCAGCGTGTGGAACGAACGGCGGATCGGCTTGAGCTTCTCGAAGTCGTGCGCATCGGCCTTCCACGCCGGCAGGCTGCGGTTGAGATTCTCGATCTCGTCCTGCACTTCCTCGACGAACACCTCGCGAATTTCCTCGTCGATGTCGTCGGACGGTGCCGCGGCAAAGCTGGCGTCCGCCATTTGCGGCGCGGCGCTCTCGGTGTCGGGTACTTCCTCTTCGATCTCTTCCTCGACTTCGACGTAGCGCACGTTCGGCGCCGGCGTCACGGTCGCTTCGGTTTCAGCCAGGCGCAGACCGCTCAGGTCGAGCGCCGGCGGCTCGGGGGTGTGCGCCTCGCCGACGACCAGATCCTCGAGTCCTTTGCCCGGCGCGATCTCGACCGAGCCGCGCATGTCGAGGTCACGCGCGAATGCGCTACTGTCGGGTTCAGCCGGCATCGGCGTCGCGGCAACTTCCTTGGCGTGCGGCTGCGTCGGCGACTCTTCCTTGCCGACGCGCGCGATGAAATCGTCGATGCTTTCGTCCGACAGTTCCACCGTCGGAAATTCGGCGGCGGCTTCGTCGCTCGGCGTCGGCGCCGGCGCCGTGTCGCCGAGCTTCAGGCCGGCCTCGCCGCTGGTCGGCATCAGCTCGCCCCAGCGCGGGAAATCGCCGCTTTGTGCATCCGTCGTGGCAATCGTGGCGCTCGGCGCCGGGCTCGGCGCGGCGAACGCCGCGGCGGGAATGTGCGATGTCGGCGCATGCGCGCTGGTGCCGCTCGGCCGGTCGGGGCTCGGGCGCGACGGTGGCGGCGAGCCGCCGCCGTCGTCTTGCGGCACCGGCCAGTAGCCGAGTGCGGTGAGGCTTTGCCGGGTGACGTCGAGAATCTTGTCGCGGCCGCCGCGCTGCTCGCGCGTGGCTTCCATGTAGTACTCGATCGAGGCCAGCGCATCGGCCAGCTTGTCCATCTGCTCCACCGTCGGCACGCGGCGATGACGCAGCAGTTCGATTTCGATGAAGCGCACGATGCCGCCCATGAGCTGCGCCGATTCGCCCAGGTTGAGCATGCGCAGCGCGCCGGCGATTTCCTCGAGCAGGCGCGGGATCGGTTCGACGCGCGCGTGGTCCCACGGCGATTCGACGAACGCTACGATGTCCTGCTTGGCCTGCGAGATGTTGACCGAGGCTTCCTTCATCAGCGCGTCGAGGATCTTGCGCACCTCGGCCTTCGGCAGTTCGAGCTCGCCCGATGCGGCTTCGGATTCCGATCCCGGTGTCTCCGCGCCGAGACGATCGATGTGATCGTCGAGCGACGCTTCGACGTACAGCAGTGCGCCGGCCACGTCGAGCAGCGTGCTCTCGTCGGCCGGGCGCGACTTGGCACCGATTTCCTCGACGATCTTGCGCTGTTCCAGCACCACGCGGCGCGGCACACCGAGGCCGAGCATGCCGAGCGTGTCGCCGACGCGATCGAGCACGTCGGCTTGCGCGGTCAACTCCGCCGGATCGCCGTCCTGCGTGCGCAGGAAGATGTCGAGCGCTTCCTTGACGCGCAGCAGGTCGTCCTTGATCGCCGCCGACACGGTGTCGAGCAGCGTCTTGTTGTGACCGGAGATCGAACCCTTGGCGTGTTCGAGTTCCTTCTCGCTCGGCAGCAGCGTGTCGAGCTTGTAGGTCTCGCGGATCTCTTGCGCGCGCGGGCCGGCGGTGCCGGCGTGCGCGATGTAGTACAGCAGATTCTTGGTCAGTTCGACCGGCGGTTGCGTGCGGAAGCTCGCTTCGCCGGCATCCACCAGGCGCTTGATCTCGCGGTCGACCTTGCCGAACAGCAGCTTCACCGCGGGATTCGCCTCGATCGCGCCGGAGCCGACGCCCTCGAGCACGCCGCTGGCGATCCACCACAAGCGGCGCGTTTCATCCTCGGCGCACGAGGCGCGCAGGCGATCGAGCACGTCGATCAGGCGCGGTAGTTGCGATGCGTCGTCGCGAATCCAGCGCAGCAGCGCCAGCTGGAACGCGGTACGCAGGCGCGCCGCTTCCGCCTTGAGCTGCATGTCCGGCACGCTTTCCGCGGCGCCGGCCGCCGCTTCGGGGAGCGGCGCGGAAAGATCCGGCGAGAACAACACCGATTCGGTCAGCAGCTTTTCGCCGCGCGTCGCGCGCAAATCGTTCAGCAGCGGCAGCAGGACGATCGGAATGTCCTTGTGTCCGCTCTGCAGGCGTTCCAGATAATCCGGCAACTGCACGATGCCGCGCATCAGCACCGCATAGGTATCGTCCTGCGGCTTGACCTGGCCATCCAGCAGCGCGAGCGCGACGCGCTCCATCTCCTCGACCACCATCGCCGCGCCGTACAGCTCGACCATGCGCAGCGTGCCTTGCACCTGATGCAGATACGTGGCGCAGAAGCGCATCAGGCTGGAATCGGCCGGATCCTCGACGTACGCCTCGAGCGCCTGACGCGCCTGCTTCAGCGTCTCGTCGAGCTCCTGCTTGACCCAGTTGAGGGTGGTGAAGTCGATGCCGTCTTGCAGTTTCATAAAGTACTCTCAACTGTTACGCAGGAACGCCAGCACATTGCGGTTTTCGACCCGCTTGAGCTTGGCATGCGCGAAGTTCGTCACCTCGCCCGCACCGAGCACCAGCAGTCCGCCCGGCTTGAGCAGGTTGGCGAACGCCGCCAACAATTCGCGGCGCCGTTCGCGCGCGAAGTAGATCAATACGTTCTGGCAAAAAATCAGGTCCAGCCGCTTCAACGAGGCGTGTGCCACGTCGAGCAGATTGAACGACGCGAAGCCGACGCGCTTGCGCAACGCCTCGGCGATGCGGAACGTGTCGCCGTCCAGCGCCTCGCAGTAGCGTTCGCGATAGTCCGCCGGAATCTCCTCGAGTTTCTGCTGCGGGTAAAGCGCCGCACGACCAACGGCCAGCGCCGGCAGACTGACGTCGGTCGCGGTCACGCCGAAGTACACCTTGGCCGACTTCGGCGTCTTCACCTGGGCGATGTGCCGGTCCAGCACCATCGCCAGCGTGTACGCCTCCTCGCCGCTGGAGCAGCCGACGCTCCACGCGTGCAGCGCGCCGGCGGCCGAGGCGGTGGCTTTCGGCAGCCAGTCCTTCGCAATCATTTCGAACGACGGCGGATGGCGGAAGAAGTGCGTCTCGTGCACGGTCAAGCGATCCACCAGCGTGGTCCACTCGATCGCGCCTTCCGGGATCTTCTGCAGGTCGGTGAAGTATTCCTCGAAGCTCGAGCGACCGGTCTCGCGCATGCGCCCGCGCACGCTGGTCACCAGGAACGCCTTGCGCGTCAGCGGCACGACAACGCCCGTGCGCTTCTCGAGCAGACTCGCCCAGCGCTCGAACTCGTTGTCGTCCATGCCAGGCAAGGACGCCAACGCTGACCAGTTCCCGGGGGCGATTGCCATGCCCGATACTTACCTCCGTCCGCGAGGGACGTTGCGATGTGTACAACGTCCCTTTGTACACTTGTACAAATCTTTCCAGCTGCGCAACCGTCATCGCTTGCATCGACCAAGCTCCCGTTGCGCTTGATCCGTGTCCGCCGCCGGCCGTCAGGTCGGCAGCTTGAAGTCCGCGACCGAACGACGCAGGTCCGCCGCCAGCTGCGCCAGGTTGCCGATCGACTCGGCCGTCTGACTCGCGCCGACCGAAGTCTGCGTGGTGATTTCCTGAATCACGTTCATCGTCGCCGAAATGTTCGTCGCCGCGGCCGACTGCTGTCGCGCCGCTTCGGAAATGTTCTGAATCAGATCCGCCAGGTCGTTCGACACCTTTTCGATCTCGCCCAGCGCCAGGCCCGCGTCCTCGGCCAGGCGTGCGCCGGCCACCACTTCCGCGGTGGTCTGCTCCATCGAGGTGACCGCTTCGTTGGTATCGGCCTGAATCGTCTGCACCAGCGTTTCGATTCGGCGTGTGGCGCCGGAAGCGCGTTCGGCCAGTCGCTGCACTTCGTCGGCGACGACCGCGAAGCCGCGGCCCGCTTCACCGGCGGAGGCGGCCTGAATCGCGGCGTTCAAGGCGAGAATGTTGGTCTGCTCGGCAATGTCGTTGATCAGTTCGACGATCGAGCCGATTTCCTGCGAGGATTCGCCCAGGCGCTTGATTCGTTTCGACGTCTCCTGGATCTGGTCGCGAATCGAGTCCATGCCCTGAATCGTCTGGCGCACGATGCCGGCGCCCTTCGAGGCGATCTGCACCGAGCGCTGCGCGACGTCCGCCGATTCGGCC
>Ga0157378_10000906_pt1 | contig 27304 bp, 23 predicted proteins | sample M65metaG_FD_115309 | JGI IMG/M metagenome (GOLD analysis project Ga0157378, IMG submission 115309) | Miscanthus rhizosphere microbial communities from Kellogg Biological Station, Michigan, USA - M6-5 metaG | ecosystem: Host-associated > Plants > Roots > Rhizosphere > Soil | place: USA: Michigan... | reverse complement strand
GTGATGGGCGGCGATCTCGATTTCTACAATTCGTACGCGCAGCGCGGCAACCTGCCGATGATCGAGCACGTCGTGTCCGCCTGCCTCGCGCTCTTCCCGAGCTTCGGCCGCCTGAAGCTGATGCGCACGTGGGGCGGCATCATGGACATGACGATGGACGGCAGCCCGATCATCGGCAACCTGCCGGTCAAGGGCCTCACGATGACGGGCGGCTGGAACTACGGCGGCTTCAAGGCCACGCCGGCGTCGGGCTTCCTGCACGCGCACACCATCGCCCGCGGCGCGCCGCATCCGCTCAACGCCGCGTTCACGCTCGAGCGCTTCGCGGCCGGCGCGACGATCGACGAAAAAGGCGCGGGTCCGACGCCATGGGCGCACTGACATGAGGCGGCGATGCTGCTGATCCCGTGTCCGTGGTGCGGCATGCGCGCGCAGGTCGAGTTCACGTACGGCGGCGACGCCACGGTGCGGCGGCCTGCGCCGGACGCGCCGGCCGACGCCTGGGTCGCGTACGTCTACCTGCGCGACAATCCCGCGGGCCCGCACGACGAGCTGTGGCAGCACAGCGCCGGCTGCCGGCAGTGGCTGCGCGTGCGCCGCGACACGCGCACGCACGAAACCCTCGGCAGCTCGCCGCCTGGCGATCCACCGGACGGTGACGCGCGATGACGCAGCCGTTCCGCCTCCCGCAAGGCGGCATCGTCGATCGCGGCGCGCGGCTCGCATTCGAGTTCGACGGCGTGCGCCTCGAAGGCCATCCGGGCGACACGCTCGCGTCGGCGCTGCTTGCCAACGGCGTCCACGTCGTCGCGCGAAGCTTCAAGTACCACCGGCCGCGCGGAGTCTACGGCGCGGGCAGCGACGAGCCGAACGCGCTTGTGCAGCTCGCGTGCGGCGCGCGCACCGAGCCCAACGTGCGCGCCACGACCGCCGAGCTCTACGACGGCCTCGTCGCCGCGAGCCAGAACCGCTGGCCGTCGCTCGCGTTCGACGTGGGCGCCATCAACGGGCGGCTCGCGCGCCTCATTCCCGCGGGCTTCTACTACAAGACGTTCATGTGGCCGGGCACGCCGCGCTGGTGGCTGCGCTACGAGCGTGTCGTGCGCCGCGCGGCCGGCCTCGGCCGCGCGTCAGCCGAGAGCGATCCCGATTCGTACGAGCATCAGTACGCGCACTGCGACGTGCTGGTGATCGGCGGCGGGCCCGCGGGGCTCGCGGCGGCGCGCGCCGCCGCCGCGACGGGCGTGCGCGTGATCGTCTGCGACGAAGGTCCGCGCTGGGGCGGCAGCCTGATCGGCGACGACGCGACGATCGACGGCGGCGGCGCGGACCGGTGGATCGCGGACGTCACGCGTGAGCTCGCCGCGCGTCCCGACGTCACGCTGCTCACGCGCACCACCGCGTTCGGCTGCTACGACGACAACCTCGTCGGCCTCGTCGAGCGCGTGACCGATCACCTGCCGGCGGTGCCGTCGCATCTGCCGCGGCAGCGGCTGTGGAAAGTGCGTGCGGGAACGATCGTGCTCGCGGCCGGCGCGCACGAGCGCATCGTCGCCTACGCGAACAACGACCTGCCCGGCACGATGCTGGCCGGGGCCGCGGCGACCTACGTCCGGCGCTACGGCGTTCGACCCGGGACGCGCGCGGTCGTCTGCACCAGCCATGACGATGCGTACGCCAGCGCGATCGCGCTGCACGCGGCCGGCGTCGACATCGCCGCGATCGTCGACGCGCGCGACGACGACGAGCTTTCTGGGACGCTGCCGCAGCGCGCCCGTGCGCTGGGGCTGCCCATCGCGGCGGGCACGACGATCGCCGGCGCGCACGGCGGGAAGCGCGTCGCCGCGGCGTCGGTCGCGCCGCGCGACGGCGGCCCGGCGCGGCGCATCGATTGCGACCTCGTCTGCGTGTCGGGCGGCTTCAGCCCCACCGTGCACCTGTTCTCGCAGGCGCGCGGCACGCTGCGCTACGACGAGGCGCTCGCGGCGTTCGTTCCGCAAGCGTCGCCGAAGCCGATCCTGCCGGCGGGCGCCGCGAACGGCCGCTTCGGGCTGGCCGCCGCGCTGGCGGAAGGCCATGCCGCCGGCCGGGACGCTGCGCAGCGCAGCGGCGGCGCGGTCGCCACGCTGGACGCGCCGCGGGCCGACGCCGAAACGCGCGGCGCGCCGCGTGCGCTGTGGAGCGTTCCTGCGCGCCATCGGGGCGACAAGCGCTTCGTCGACCTGATGGACGACGTCACCGCGGACGACGTCGCGCTCGCCGCGCGCGAGGGCTACACGTCGGTCGAGCACCTCAAGCGCTACACGACGCTCGGCATGGGACCCGACCAGGGCAAGACGAGCAACGTCGTCGGGCTCGCGCTGCTCGCCGCGGCGACCGGCCGTGCCATCCCCGCGGTCGGGACGACGACGTTTCGCGCCCCTTACACGCCCGTCACGCTGGGCGCCTTTCCGGGCGCGCACTGCGGCGCGCACGTCGAGCCGACGCGCTACTCCGCGATGCACGACTGGCACGTCGAGCACGGCGCCGGCTTCGTCAACGCGGGCCTGTGGAAGCGTCCGCATTCGTATCCACGCGCCGGCGAATCGCCCGACGACGCCGCGAATCGCGAGGCGAAGAACGTGCGCGCGAACGTCGGCGTCGTCGACGTCTCCACGCTGGGCAAGATCGAGCTGCAGGGCAAGGACGCCGTCCAGTTCCTCGATCGCGTGTACGCCAATCGCTTCGACACCCTCGCCGTCGGTCGCTGCCGCTACGGCGTGATGCTGCGCGAGGACGGCATCGTGCTGGACGACGGCACGACGTCGCGCCTCGCGCCGACGCACTTCCTCATGACGACGACGACGGTCAACGCGGCCCGCGTGATGCAGCATCTGGAGCGGCTGCTGCAGGTCGACTGGCCGTCGCTCGACGTGCGCGTCACGTCGGTCACCGAGCAGTGGGCGGCGGCTGCGGTTTCCGGACCGAAGGCGCGTGACGTGCTTGCCGCCCTCGTCGACATCGATGTCTCCAATGGCGCCTTCCCCTTCCTCGCGGTCGGTGAATGCCGCGTTCGCACGGCCGTCGGGCACGTACCGGCGCGGCTGTTCCGGATGAGCTACTCGGGCGAGCTCGCCTATGAGATCCACGTGGCGGCGGATCGCGGCCGCGCGATGTGGGAAGCGGTGATCGCAGCCGGCGCGCCGTTCGGGCTGATGCCGTACGGCACCGAGGCGATGAGCACGCTGCGCATCGAGAAAGGTCACGTCGTCGTCGGCGCGGAGGCCGACGGCCGCACCACCGCCGACGACCTCGGCATGGGCAAGCTCGTGAGCCCGTCGAAGGGATGCATCGGCAAGCCGCTGCTCGCGCGTCCGGCGCTGACCGCCGCCGACCGCTGGCAGCTCGTGGGCCTCACCGCGCTCGACGGCGCGCGGATGCCACGCGCCGCCAAGATCGTCGCCGACCCCGCGCACCCGCTGCCGAATCCGATGCTGGGCCACGTCACGTCGTGGTGCTGGAGCCCGCACGTCGAGGCGTGGATCGCGCTGGCGCTGCTTGCGAACGGTCGTGAACGGCACGGGGAGATCCTGTGGGCGGTGTCGCCGCTCGTCGATGCGAAGGTCCGCGTGAAGGTGGGACCGCCCTGCTTCATCGATCCAGCCGGAGAGCGCCTGCGTGGCTGACCCGCATGACGGCGTCGGCTCGACGCAGCCCGGTCACTACGGCGCCGCGACGACGGGCGTGGTGCTCGCGGAGATGCGCGTCGCCGCCGCGTGGAACGTCCAGGGCGATCCGTCGCACGCGTCCTTCATCGACGCCGTGCAGCGATGGTTCGGCGTCACGTTGCCGCTCGCGCCGGGCGGAACGACGCGCATCGGCGCGCTGACCGCCCTGTGGCTCGGCCCGACGTCGTGGCTGCTCATCGCTGGCAACGCATCGCCGTCGAACGAATTCGCCGCGATGCGCGACGCGCTGAACGACGCTGGCGGCGCGCTGTTCGACGTGTCGGCGAGTCGCGTCGGATGGACGCTGTCCGGTCCCCGCGCCGCCGACGTGCTGGCGAAGGGATGTCCGCTCGACGTGCATCCGCGCGCCTTCCCCGCCGGGGCGTGCGCGCAGAGCGTCTATGGTCACAGCAACGTGCTGATCGCCCGGCACCCCGATCCGCCGGCGTTCACGTTGCTCGTCGCACGGAGCTTCGCCCGCGACATGTGGCATTCGCTGTGCGTGGCGTCGGCGCCGTACGGCTTCGACGTGGCCGCGCCGGCGGCGATCCGCTAGTCGATCGGGCTCAGCAATTCCGCCAGCAGCGACGGCAGCGCGTCGCCGTCTGTCGCAAGCGTGCCGACCGCCCGCTCGATGCGCGCCGCGCGCGCACCGCCGAGGACGGGCACGGCCAGCGCGCGGTATTTCGCACGAAGCTCGTCGTCGGACAGCGGGTTCTCGGGATTGCCGCGGGCGCGCGCCGGCTCGGACGTGAAAATGCGTCCGTCGGCAAGCGTCACGCGCACGCGCGCCCAGCGCTCCGCGGGAAAGAGGCGCGAAAACGCGTGGTCCTCGGCGAGGGTGACGTTGCGCAGCAGCCGGCGGACGCGCGGATCCGACACGCCCTCGTCGCCGACGGCGTCCGCGCTGACGCCGCCGAGCACCAGCGCCGCCGCGACCGGCAGCGTGATGCTGTACTGAGCTTCCTCGGTGGTGCGCGGCAGGGCGCATGCCGATCCGAGCGCAACGGCCTCGCGAAAGCTGTCCACGGCAATCGCCGCGACGTCGTCAGCGCTGAATCCGTACGCGCGCTGCAGCGACAGCGCGGCCTCGATGGCGGGCTGCGCCCAGCGGCACACCGGGTAGGCCTTGAAGTAGTGCTCGCGGATGCGCCAGCGCGCGCCGAGGTCGCGCCAGAGCGCGAGCGCGTCGTCGCGCTCGACCGTCAGCGCCGGCGCGCCGGTGAATCCATCCCGGGCGAGCAGCGCCGCGGTGAGGCCGGCGTGCGCGCCCCAGCCGGAACCATCCTTCACCATCGACGGCGAGTCGCATGCGCGCAGGATCTGGCCGCGCGGGCCGAAATACTCGGCGATGCCCAGCGCGTGGCGCGTCGTCTCGGCATCGAGTCCCAGGCGCCGCGCCGCCACCACCGCGCAGCCCAGCGCATTCCATGCGCCGGAGCAATGATAGTCGGGCACCGTGGCGTGCAGGGCGATGCCCGCGCGCGTGGCGACTTCGTAACCGAGCACCAGGCACGCGAGGAACTCGCGGCCGTCCATCGGCGGCGCCGGTGACGGATCCGGCGGCGCGCCGTCGACGAGCGCCAGCAGCGCCGGCAGGATCGCGACGCCCGCGTGTCCCTTGGTGAGCACGTGACCGTCGTGAGCGTCGAGCGCGTCGAGCGTCGTCGCGCCGGCGAACGCGGCGCCCGCGAGACCGGCGCGGCGGCCGTCGAACAGGATGCGCGCGCCGAGATCGCTGCCGCCAAGCTGCGTCGCGGCGTAGCCGTTGCCGATCGCGGACGCTCGCGTGCGGCTTCCGGCGGCCGCCACGCCGATCAGATCGAGAAGGCTTCGCCGGGCGCTGGCAACGACATCGTTCGGCAGAGCGTCGAACGCGAGGCCGCAGGCAAACCCGGGGACGTCCGCGAACGCGGCGACGGCGTGCCCACCGCGCTCGCCTTCGCCCATCCCGCGACCGCGGTCAGATCAGCCCGTTGGACTTGAGGAACGTCTCCGCGACCTCTTCGGGCGTCTTCTTGTCGACGTCCACGCTGGCGTTGAGCCGGGCCATCGTCTCGTCGTTCAGCTTCGCCGACACCGAGTTGAGCGCGTCGGCGAGCTTCGGATTCTTGTCGAGCACTTCCTTGCGCACGACAGGCGTGAGGTTGTACGGCGCCGCGTAGCCCTTGTCGTCCTTCAGCACGACGAAGTTGAACGCCGGGATGCGCCCGTCGGTGGCGAACACGACGGCCGAGTCGACCTGCCGGTCCTTGAGCGCGTTGTACGTGAGGCCGGTGTCCATCCGCTTCACGTTGTCGCGGTCGAACTCGAAGCCGTACGCCTGCTGCCATCCCGGCAGGCCGTCGGGCCGCGCGTAGAACTCGGCGTTGGACGCGAACGTGAGCTTCGCACCGCTCTTCACCGCCTTGGCGAAGTCGCTCATCGTGACGATGCCGCGCTTCTGCGCGTCGTCGCGGTTCATCGCGAACGCGTACGTGTTGTTGACCGGTGACATCGCGAGCCACACGATGCCCTTCGCCGCATCGACTTCCTTGATCCGCTTGTACGCGTCCTCGGACGAGGCGAACTTGTCTGTGATCTTGTTGAAGACGCCGAGCCCGGTGCCGGTGTATTCCCAGTAGACGTCGATCTGGCCGTTCTCCAGCGCGGCGCGAACCGCGGCGCTTCCCATCCCGGCCTTGCGTTCGGGGGTGAAGCCCTTGGCCTTCAGCAGCGCGACGGTCATCGCCGTCATGATCTGCTGCTCGGTAAACGCCTTGCCGCCCACGACGATCGTTTGCGCGGCGGGGCTGCCGGCGCACAGCACGGCGAGCGCGGCGGCCGCGGCGACGGTGGCGAATCCGTGTTTCATGACGACTCCTCCTGTCCCTGTTTTTTCATGAGTTGCGCAGCGGATTGACGCCGCGCGGCACGAGCCAATACTGCGCCTGACCGAACAAAAAATCCACGGCCACCGCGAGCAGCGCGGTCGGGATCGCGCCCGCGAGCATCATCCCGTGCTCCTGGAGGTCGATGCCGGTGAAGATGAGCTCGCCCAGGCCGCCGCCCCCGATCAGGAACGCGATCGGCGCGGTGCCGACGTTGACCGCCATCGCCGTGCGAATGCCGGCAAACATCACGAACAGCGCATTCGGCAGCTCGACGCGACGGAGGATTTCCGCGGGGCCCATTCCCATCCCGCGCGCCGCGTCGACCAGGTGCGAGGGGACGGCGCGCAGCCCTTCGTAGGTATTGCGGATGATCGGCAGCAGCGTCGCGATCCACAGGCCGACGATTGCCGGGAGCGGGCCGATGCCGAGCAGCGACATCATCAGCGCGAGCTTCCCGAGCGTGGGAATCGACGTGACCATGTTCACCGCCTGGATCGCACCCTCGGCCCAGCGCTCCATCCACGGCCGCGACAGCGCGATGCCGATCGCGACGCCCGAAACGATCGCCGCGCCGCCGGAGACCGCGACGAGCACGAGGTGCTGGCGCGTCAGGTAGACGATGTCTTTGCGGTAGCGCAGGATGTCGGCGAGAAGCCCGCTCGCCCACAGCCCGGCGCCGATCGCGAGCGCGATGCCGCCGAGGACGAGGTACGGCAGCTTGGAGCGCGGCGCCGTCAAGACCGCCGCGCTCATTGCCGCCCCTCCGTGCCAAGCCGCGCCGCGACCGCCGCGCGGGTGACGCGCCCGACGAGGATTCCGGCTGCGTCGACGCACCGCAGGTCGTCCACGCCGTGCTCGAGGAACAGCGCGGCGACCCGACGCAGGTCGTCGTCGGGCGACACGGTCGGTCCCCGCGCCGCGTCGTCGCCTCCGGCCATCGGCGTCATCACGTCGCGCACGCGGATCAGTCGCAGGCGCTTCAGCGTGCGATCGCTGCCGACGAAGCTCGCGACGAACGCATCGGCCGGATGCGCGAGGATCTCGTCCGGCGCTGCGAATTGCACGAGGCGCCCGGCGTTGAAGATCGCGATCCGATCGGCCATCTTGACCGCTTCGTCGATGTCGTGACTGACGAAGAGGATCGTCTTGCGCAGCTTGCGCTGCATCCGCAGGAACTCGTCCTGGATCGCCTCGCGATTCACCGGGTCGAGCGCTGCGAACGGCTCGTCCATCAGCATCACCGGGGGGTCGACGGCCAGCGCGCGCGCGACGCCGACGCGCTGCGCCTGGCCGCCGGACAGCTCGTTGGGATAGCGGTGCGCGAACTGCGCCGGCGGCAGCGCGAGAAGCGTCAGCAGCGCGTCGGCGCGCTCGCGCCGCCGCGCCTCGGGCCAGCCGAGGAGCCGCGGCACGACGCCGATGTTCTCGGCGATCGTCATGTTCGGGAACAGCCCGATCTGCTGGATCACGTAGCCAATACCGCGGCGCAGCTCGACGGGATCGACCGCATCGCTGTCGCGCCCGCCAATGAACACCTTGCCCGACGTCGGCGCGACGAGGCGGTTGATCATCCGCAGCGTCGTCGTCTTGCCGCAGCCCGACGGCCCCAGCAGCACGCACGTCTCGCCTTCGTGCACCTCGAAGCTCACGCGGTCGACCGCCGTCATGGTGCCCTGCGGCGTCGCGTAGGTCTTCGTCAGCTGGTCGAGCCTGATCATCGTGCAGCGGAGGCGCGCGGGGCCAGACCCTTCGGTGTCGTGCGCCGCTGCAGCCACAGCAGCGACGCGTCGGCAGCGATCGCCAGCAGGCCGAGCGCCAGCGCTCCGGTGATGAGCTGGCGGATGTCGGACTGCGAGATGCCGCGGCTGATGAACGTGCCGAGTCCGCCGGCGCCGATGTACGCGGCGATCGCCGTCACGCCGATGTTGATCACGACCGCGATCCGGATGCCGGCGATGATGACCGGCAGCGCAATGGGGATCTCCACCCGGGCGAGGCATTGCCGCGTCGACATTCCCATGCCGATCGCCGCCGAGCGCAGCGCCGGATCGACGTTGCGGATCGCCGTGTAAGTGTTGCGAATGATCGGCAGCTGCGCATAGAGCATCGCGGCGATGACCGCCGGCAACCAGCCAATACCTTGTCCGATCTTCGACAGGATCGGGATCAGCACGCCGAACAGCGCGATCGACGGGATCGTCATCACGATCGAGCCGAGATAGAGCACGGTGTCGGCGGCACGCTGGCTCTGCGTGATCGCCAATCCGAGCGGCACGCCGGTGACGATCGCGAAGCCCACCGCCACGCTCACGATCGACAGGTGCTCGACCGTCCGCTCGCCGATCGCGGGCAGATTGTAAAGGATGAACGCCAGCGTCTCCAATGCTTTTCCTTGTCGCACAGCGCGTCGCGGCGCAGTGTCGCAAAATCCGATGCGCGGACGTCCGCGCGCCAGAGTGTTTCAAATGCCCAACGACTGGTCAATCGCCGATCGACGCCGGCGTGCTGCAGCGCATCGCGACATGCGACGTCGAACCGTGCGATAGTTCAACTCCGTCTCTCCGCAACTCGACACCTTCGCCATGAATACACCTTCCTCCGCTCCGCTCTCGCTGATGCAGCGCCTCGACCTGGGGCCGGTCATCTGCGCCGAAGGGTACGTGTTCGAGCTGGAGCGCCGCGGCTACCTGCAGGCCGGCGCGTTCGTGCCCGAAGTCGTGCTGGAGCACCCGGAGGTCGTCGCACAGCTGCACCGCGACTTCGTCCACGCGGGATCGGACGTGGTCGAGGCGCTCACGTACTACGCGCACCGCGAGAAGCTCCGCGTGATCGGGCGCGAGAGCGACCTCGAACCGATCAACCGGCGCGCGCTGGAAATCGCGAAGACGGTCGCCCGGGAAACCGGCGCGCTCTTCGCCGGCGACATCTGCAACACCAACGTGTTCGACCCGGCGGACGCCGCGTCGCACCGGACGGTGCGGTCGATGTTCGAGGAGCAGGTGGGCTGGGCCGTCGACGCCGGCGTCGACTACGTCGTGGGCGAGACGTTCTCGTGGGCGCAGGAAGCGCTGATCGCGCTGGATGTCGTCAAGCAGGCGAAGCAGACCGCGGTGATCACGCTCGCCATGCACCAGGAGGATGTGACCCGCGAGGGCTGGGGCGTCGCCGACGCGTGCAAGCGCCTCGCCGATGCGGGCGCCGACGTCGTCGGCCTCAACTGCATCCGCGGGCCCGAGACGATGCTGCCGCTGCTGAAGGCGATCCGCGGCACCGTTAAGTCGCACATGGCCGCGCTGCCGGTGCCGTACCGCACGCACGAGGGCGAGCCGTCGTTCCAGTCACTCCGCGACGAGCACTGGCATGGCGACTGGGGCGGACGGCCGTTCCCGACGGCGCTCGATCCGTTCACCTGCAACCGTTTCGAGATCTCCGACTTTGGTCGCGCCGCGCTCGCGCTGGAGATCCGCTACCTCGGCGTGTGCTGCGGTGCCGGTCCGCATCACATCCGCGCGCTCGCCGAGGCCGTCGGCAAGCACCCGCCGGCGTCGAGATACTCGGCCGACATGTCCAAGCATGCGTTCCTGGGCTCGCACGAGCGCATCAAGAAAGTCCAGAAGGACTACGCCGGCAAGCTGTAGCGCTCGGGCCCGCACGCGTCAACTGCAAACGCCGCACCTCGTCGGCGTGCATCGAGCGCCCGGCTATCCGTTGCGCAAGGTCGATAGCCGGTTGGCGAATTCGATGGCCCACTTGTCGAAGGCCGTCTTCGCGTACGTCCATTGCGAGAACGAATCCATGTAGCCGCTGACCCAGTTCTCGGCGGCGCCGGCAGCGCCGGCATTGAGGTCGGCGGCGTACTTGAGACCAATCTCGCGGTCGGCGCACTCGGCGACGATCTGGCCCGAGACGCCGTCGCGAAACTGCACTTCCATGCCGGTCTGGCCGAGGTAGGGCGTCGAGCCCACCGGCTTGCCGGTGGCGGCGCCCGCGCCCATCTCGGCGACGAAGCCGTAAGGCGCCGCCGTGCCGGCAAGGCTCGCGACGGTGTTGGTCGGCACCAGTTCCGTCAGCGCAATGCGAACCCGGAGCACCCCCGGACCCGCCGCGCTCGCCACCTGGGCGACGGGCTGCACCGCCTTGACCAGGTCCGAATGAAAATAGTCGATCAGCATCTTGAGGTCGGTCGGGTCGACCGACTGCGTCGAGCCTGGCTTCAGGTAGACCTGGATGCGCTCGAACATGACTTTGTCGTACTGTTTCCAGCTGGTCGTGGCATTGCGCCAGCAAAGCATGCCGCCGCCGCCGGGCATTGGCGCGAGACGCGCGTAGTCGGTCAGGAATCCGACCCGCCTTACGTTGGCCACCGTCGCCTCGGACGCCACCGTGCCCGCCGAACCGGAATCGGCCGCCTTGGGGCCGGAGGCAGGCGTCGCACAACCCCCGAGCAGCAACACGCCAACCAGCGTGCCGACGTTGCATAGACGCATCAGGTCGCACCTCGATTGAGTCATCTCTCGCGCTCCGCGGTTCATTTGGGAAACATCAGCTGGACCTGCGCACGAATCTGCCAGTTGGGTCCGAAGTCGGGCTTGGCCACGTTGTAATACGCCGAAATCTGCGTGTTCACCGGCAGCTTGCCGAAGTGAAAGATCTTGCCGACGCCGCCACCGACGGGCACCGTCCACTGCTGGCCGCTTTCGGCCTTCCAGTTCACCGTGAGGATCGGCGCGCTCGTCAGGTAGAGACCGCCTTCGAAGTTATAGTTGACGAACGGCTGGATCAGGCCGTTGCTGTACGCGCCGCCCTGCTTGTCGCTGGTGAGCGACCAGATGTTGTTGACCAGCGCGCCATAGACCCACGGATCGCCGTGCTCGAGATGCAGCACCACGACGGACGGTCCGAGTCCCCAGTTGCGATTGCCGAGCTCCGCGTTGCTGTTCGTCGGAATCTGCACCACCGGACCTGCGCCCCAGATCCAGTGGCCGGGATTGGCCGGGGACAGGAACGCGGTGAACACCGTGTCGCCGATGCCGTTGAGGCTGCCGACGTCGGGACCGAGCGCCGGCATCGAGATCACCGGCAGGATGGTCCGCGTGATGATGTTCCAATCCTTGTCAATGGAGATTGGAATCACCGGCTGGATGTTGAGGATGTTCTGCGTCCCCTTCTCCGGCCCGTAGTTGAGGTTGGTGTTGTTCTGGAACGGCAGGCTGATCAGGTTGCCGACCGGGTTCTGCGCGAGCTTCGCGAGCTCCTCCGCCGTCATTTCCGCCTGCGCGAACGGTGGCACTGTCATCATCAGGCCGAGCGCCGCGACCCAGCATTGCCGTCTCATACCCATCTCCACTATTTAGTCGGAGTTCGTTCGCTGCGGATTTTCGCTCGTGCCCGCTTCGGCGCTACTGGAAGGCGAAGACGCGATTCCAGTCGTTCTTCATGCTGATGACGACCCATCCCTGCTTCAGCGCTTCGTCGTAGAGCTTCTGCGTGAAGGCGCCGACCCGCGTACTGGCGAGGCCCCGCGCGGGGCCGTAGGCGTACTCGCGTGTGGCGTCGTCGTGCAACACGATCATGGAAAGCCGCGCACCCTCGCCGGCGGTGGTGTATTCGAGCATCTGTTGGTCACCGGTCGAGTTCCCCACGGCCATGCTCGGCCGTCGTCCGATCATCAGGTGAATGCTCTCGGGCTTGCCTGCGTTGTTGTCGTTCAGGAGGAGCTTCGGATCCTTGGTCAGGAACGGCTTGCCGTCCTTGGCGTAGCCGTACTTCGTCCCGCCTGCGCTTCCCACGACCTGCTCCGGCGGGATCCCGTAGGTTCCTTCGGCGAACGCGCGCACGAAGTCCTGCCCGCCCCCCGTCACAATGTAGGTCTTGTACCCGTTGGCGCGGAGATACTTCAGGACCTCCTGCATCGGCAGATAGGTCAAGTCCGTGTACGGGCGCTTCCACCGTGGATCCCTGGCTTCGGAGATCCACTTCTTCGCTTCCGACTGGAACGACTCCACCGACATTCCGGTCGACGTCGCCGCAACGAGCTTCAGCAGATCGCCCTCCGATAGCTTGCCGATCGCCTCGCGGTTACCCGACATCACGGTCTTGAAGGGTTCCACGGCGGCCAGTTCCGGCTTCGCCTTCACGACCGCGGGAACGCGATCGAGCACGAACATCACCTGAGCGTAGATCGGGTGCTCGACCCACAGGGTGCCATCCTGGTCGAAAACCGCGATGCGCTCGGCGGGTGGCACGAACTTCGGGCCGCCCTGGGTGGTGGTCGCCTGGACGAAATCGACGATGGCTTTTTTCGCCGCGCCGTCATTCCACGAGGGCAAGGCGTCGGTTTGCGCCTCGACTTGCGGACCGAAGAGAAGCATCGCGCCGAGCGCAAGAAAGCGCAGCGCGACTGCGCACCGGGTTGAGGCGTTCATGTCTTTCACCCTCGAACGAAAGGAAAGCGGACGGCCCTTTCGAACCGCCCGCTCGGCAAGATGCAAACGGCCATTGCCTCGTTATCTGACGCGCGGCTTCCTAGTCCCCACGCGCGCGCGTCTTCGCCATTTGATCCTTCACCTCCTGCAGCACCTGCGCGAGGCTGTAGGACGCCGGCGACTGGAGCGCGGGGTACGGCCCGTACGACTCGAGTTCCCGCAGCCACAGCGCCTGCCCGATGGGGATGATGTTCCAGTCGTAGATATACGCGGTGACAGGTCCGGCAAGTGCGCCGCCCTGTCCCAGCAGCGTTTTCGGTTCGAAGCCGACGGAACCCTCGAACGGATCCCGCCGGAGATTGGCGACCAAAGGCCAATGAAAGGTGTGGACGCCCATCAGCCCGCCGGTGGCCGCCTCCGACGCCATTGCGAAGTAGATCTTCCAGTTCTTGTACCGGACGGCCGAGGGAACCGCGCCGCCATAGTAGAAGAACGTATCCCGCGCCGACGTCGCCGACTTGCCGGTCAGGTAGTCGAGCTGGTTGACGCCCTGGAGCTTGGTCTTGACGATGCCGGGATACCTGCCCTCCATGATCTGCTTGTTGAGGTCGTTGCCCTTCGGCCCGCCCGCAATCTCGACGAACGTCGGCATCCAGTCGTACGACGCGAAGATGTCGTTGAAGACGGTGCCCGGCTTGATGTGCCCCGGCCAGCGGATCACGGCCGGCGCGCGCATGCCGCCTTCCCAGGTCGTCAGCTTGCCGCCCTTGAACGGCGTGTTGCCGCCATCGGGGAAGGTGATCACTTCGGCGCCGTTGTCGGTGGTGAAGACGAGGATGGTGTTGTCGAGCTGCCCCATGGCCTCGAGCTTCTTGATCACCACACCGATGTTGTCGTCCATCTGTTTCATGGCGGCTTCGTTCACGCCCCAATCCTTGCCGCCCTTGGTGCCGACCATGTCCATGTACTTGTCCGACAGCATGGTGGTGACGTGCATGCGCGCGGGGTTGTACCAGACGAAGAACGGCTTGTTGGTCTTCTTGGGATCGTTGCGATCGAGGAAGTCGACGACCTTGGCCGACGTCTCTTCGTCCACCGTCTTCGAGCGCTCCAGCGTCAACGGTCCCTCGTCAGTGCAGCGCTGATTCTTCTCGGTGCCGTCGCTGGACTTGCAGCCGATCACCGGCCGCGGCGGCATCATGCACAGCGCGCTCTTCGCGTCGACCGCGCCCGGAGGATCGCTGAGGCCCGGCACCGGCGTGTTCTTGCACGGGGGCACGATCGCCTGCTCGGTCGGCGACTTGTTGATGTCGGGGAAGCTCACGCCCTGCATCGCGTCCAGGTGATAGAGCCAGCCCCAGTATTCCTGGAAGCCGTGCGCCGTCGGCAGCGACGCCGAATGGTCGCCCAGGTGATTCTTGCCGAACTCGCCCGTCGTGTAGCCGAGGTCGAGCAGGAACCTGGCCAGCGAAGGCGTGCCGGGCTGCAGGAACGACGGGCTGCCGGGCAATTGCGGCGGAATCATGCCGGCGCGCAGCGGCGTCATGCCGGTGAAGAACGCGGTGCGCCCGGCCGTGCAGCTCTGCTCGGCGTAGTAGGTCATGAACTTGGCGCCGTCGTGCGCGATGCGGTCGATGTTCGGCGTTTCGCCGACCATCAATCCCTGGTGGTAGACGCTGGGCTGCATCCAGCCGACGTCGTCGCCCATGATGAAGACGATGTTCGGCTTCGTGCTCTGGCCCCACCCCGGCGCCACGGCGCACAGCGCGATGACGAAGGCGGCCAACATCGTGGAAAACGGCTTGTACAGTTTCATGTCTTGGCTCCTGTCCCTGAAACGAAATCGAGATCCCACTTGCGAGCGGGTCAACCCTTTGCGCACCGCTCCAGTGCTTCTGTCAGACGACTTGCTTCGAAAGGTTTTTGCAGATAGTCCACGCAGCCGAGGGCGAGCGCCTGGGCCCGCGTTGCCTCGTCGTCATAGGCGGTCATAAACACGACGGGAAGCTTTGATCCGGCGGCTGACAGGCGACTGCGCAACTCGATCCCCGACATGCCTTCGAGATGGATATCGAGCAGGAGCGCGTTTGCAGTGTCTGCGCTTCCACTCTCGAGAAATTCCTCCGCACTGGCGAAAGCGACCGTGGTGTAGTTGCTCGCGCGCAAAAGGCGCTCGACGGACTTGCGCATGGCTGCGTCATCTTCAACGATGGCAACCACGCCCACGGTGGTATGCATGGGCAATCGTCGGCTGACTTTTGGGTCGAAAGCCCCACGGGGATGCGTTCCAGATTGCCGCAGACGGTACGCGCCGTGCATCCGCGCGAATACCGTCCTTTGGTGCGGACCCGCACCAAAGGACGGGTGCACCGTCGCCGACGGATCGAGGCCAAGCCGAGTGACGCGGGCGACGCCGCGACGACCGGACACCCAGCGGGCGTCCTCCCGGCGAGAGCCGCTCAGCCGGCTTCGGAATGCGGCCGCTCGCCTCCGATCAGTCCGAGGCGTTCGGCCATCACGACGAGCTCGGCGATCGATTGCAGCTCAAGTTTCTGCATGAGATTGTGGCGATGCCACTTGACGGTGCGCTCGGCCGTGCCGAGCTCGAGCGCGATCTGCTTGTTCAACTTACCCAGCACCACGAGGTCCAGGACCTTCCGTTCCGTGGGCGTCAGCGCGTTGATGCGGGAACGCCACGTTTCGACTTGCTCGCGCCTGCTGCGTTCCTCGCGATCGCGGGCGATGGCGCGCTCCACCGCGCGGAGCAGCACATCGGTGTCGACCGGCTTGGTCAGGAAATCCTCGGCGCCGGCCTTCATGGCTGAAACGCTGGTCGGGATGTCCCCCTGGCCGGAGACGAATACGATCGACAGCTTGCGCCGGCTCTCCGTCGCTCGCTGCTGAAGTTCCAGTCCGGTAAGGCCGGGCATGCGCACATCGAGCAGGACGCATCCGGGAGCGTCCAGATTGGCCGCTGCAAGGAAACGCTCCGCTGACTCGTAGAGCGCGACGTCGTAACCTGCGGCCGACATCAGCCGCTGCACGGATGTTCGCCAGGAGTCGTCGTCGTCGACGACGTGCACCATGGATCGGGTCGGCGTCATGCCGCGCCTGCCGATGCGAACGGAAGGGTGAAGCGGAACTTTGCGCCGCCACCGGGAAGGTTTTCCGCATGCATGGTGCCGCCGTGCGCTTCGACGATCGTGCGCGAAATCGAGAGTCCCAGGCCCATGCCGCTCGGCTTGGAGGTTGCGAACGCCTCGAAGATGCGTGGGAGCATTGACGAATCGATCCCGGCACCGGAATCCGTGACGGATACGCCGGCTTCCGTGGCGCTGGCGGGGCACGTCCGTATCACCAGACGTCGCTCTCCTTCATGTTGTTCGTGCATCGCTTCCATGGCATTCAGCGCCAGGTTCAGGATGACCTGTTGTACCTGCACGCGATCGGCACGCACCTTCGAAAGTCTTGGTTCGAAATCCGCATGGAGCGACACGCCTTTTTCCGCCGCGCCGGGAGCCAGCAATTTCAGCGTCTCACCGATGACCTCGTTCAAGTCCAGGTCCTCCACGCTCGACGGGGTCTTGCGCAGCATCTGCCGGATTCGTGCGATCACCTCGCTTGCGCGCCGATCGTCTTGCTTGATGTCATTCAGGATCTCGCCTACTTCGTTCAGCTTCGGTGGATCGGCCTTGATCAGAATCTGTGCCGCGGCGGCGTTGTTGTAGATCGCACCGAGCGGTTGATTGAGCTCGTGCGCAATCGATGCGGCGAGTCCACCCATCGCCACGCGCCGGTTCATGTGCACCATTTCGGAGAACCGCGCCTGTGACTCGGCTTCGGCCTGGCGGCGGCGCCGACGCTGCGCGATCAGCGCCACGATGAGCAACGTCTGTCCCACGAGGATGGCCAGCGTCAGGGCGATCTGCCAGACATATTGGCGCCAGAGCGGCCGATCCGCGAAGCGGATCTCGCATCCGCTCGGCAGAAGCCGCTCGCTCAGCGACCATCGGGCCAGCGCGCGCGCGTCCGCAACACAACGGCTCGGTACGCTGGACACGGCGTCACCGGGCGGAATGGGCTTGCCGGCTATCACGTCGCGTACGAGTTTCCCGACCAATCGTCCGCGGTCCTCGTAGAACTCCATGCTGCCGGCCGCAACGCCCGAGCCGATGTAGGTCTCGAAAAGTCCGTAGATCGGGGCGGCCGACGCGTCGCTCATCGCGCGCAGCACTTCGCGGGGCAGATACGGCCGGCCGTCGCGGTCGCGAAACTGCGAGAGATACAGCACGATCGTATCCGCGGGTTCCGCCGCCACCCGCGCGAGCAGTTCCGGCAGCGGCAAACCCGTGAGGAATTCCACCGACGCGGTTCCCGCCAAAGGTGGCACGACCTGGCGGGCGCGCTGCGCCAATTCCGAGTCCAAGGGGGAGGTGCCGCCCACCACGAGGATGCGGCGCGCGTCGGGCTGCAGCCGTCGGGCAAGGTCGACGGTTCCGCGAAAGTCGTCCCGGTTGACGAGGCCGATCGCATCAGGCGGTACGACGGGACGCTCGGCACCCGGATCGGGAAGTCCATGAAACACGAGGCGAGCGCCCGGCCAAAGCCGATCGCCGTGTCGCACGAAAAAGTCGAACGCGGGCTTCGTTACGGTCACCACCACGTCGACGTGCAGCGACCTGTACTTCTTGGTGAGCAGCGCAAGCGTCTCCGGTTCCAGAGACTCGACCGCAAATCGCTGGGCGTCGAGCGGCTCCGAATACAGGACGATCCGCCTCGCGGTTTCGCCGGCGAGGCTCGCGCGCATCGCGCTGTCGATTGCCAGATAGGCGGGCAGATAAGGGTCGAGGCCGTTGAGAATCAGCACGCGCGCTTCCTGCGCGAGCGCAGCGACCGGCGCGGTGTAAATGCATATGCCCGCGACGGCACCAAAAACGTGCGCTGTGGCTCCCTGCATCGATGATCGCATCGCGCCGACGCCCTTCCCGCAATTGGTGCAAGCACGCTACTTCATGGACGCACCTGGGCAGCTCGCGATTCGCTGTGACGCCCGCTGACGCAGGCGCGGGAGCAAGAGAACGGCCGAGGCGTGAGCGTGGGACCCGGACGCCCGGTGGCCGGCGTCCATGTCACAGCTCGGTCGAGCGAGGCCAACCGGATCGCGAGATGCGGCAGCGCCGTGACTCGTGCCGCACGCCTTCCGCCGGGTCCAACCCTGCCTGCAGGTCCTTCGCAAGCAGATCGCGCCGGTGACCACCGCTACAGGGTCAATAGTAGCAGCGCCGGCTCGAGAAATTGTGACGGCAGTATGTCATGTCGAGCCTGGCCGCCGGTCGCCGGGCCACCAGTTCCAGCGGCCGGCGCGTTGCATCAACGCGGGCGCCAGCAGCGAGGGGATGACGGTGGCGTCGCGACCGGCGCGGCCATTCGCGCGCGGGCTATGTTTTTATTGAAGCTGCCGGCGCATGCGAAGGCAGTTGACGAAGCGGCCGCGCGGAAGGAGTTCGCTCGCACGCGCACGTGCAACCCCGGCCACACACGCCTCTCCCCGCATCCAGACGCGCGCGCTCATTCGGGGAGCGGCACGACTGCTGCGGCTGCTTGCCGGTCGAGCTCAGCCTGGCGCGCTGCCAACTGAGCGTCCACTTCAGCGACCATGGTCGGACAATGGATGCGGGAGCATCTGTCGAGAATGGTCGACCGCACCCGCGCCGCTCGTTGCTCGAGTTCGCTGCGCCGCTGCGCGTAGAAAGCATCGCGCGCCGTCATCGAGTCGAACGACGAAGGCGATAATGTCAAACGGAGGAAGGGCTTGTATTGGTATGCGGCGCCGGTCGCCGCGTCCACGAGCGCAATCGCCGGGAGCAGGACGATGGACGCGATCGCAACCGGCGCGAACAGTGTACCCACGGCCGCGAGCGAAGTGATCTGTCCGGCGACGATGGGCGGCGCAGCGGCGCTCACCACTTGCGCGCCGGCGTATCCGGCCGCGGCCGCCCTGTCCTCCGCGTTCAGCTCTGGGCCCTCCTCCTCCAGGAGGTCGCGCGCCTTTCCGTTCGAGGGCAACTGCCGCTGCTCCTCTCGATATCCAGGCAGCCGGCAGGAGACGTCCAACGGGGCCTGACGGCGATCGACCACCACGCTGCCTGGCGTGGCGGTAAGCGTCGCCACCTCTTTGCCGTTCTGCGCGAACGTGCAGTCCGCACCCGCTGGATCGGTGTCGATGGCGATCGTCTGCGTCGCGCCGCGTGTGACCGTGGCACAACCGGCAGCGGACGACACCAACGTGACAAGCGCGAACAGCCAGCCGAATCTCATCAGGTCCTCCCTGGACCCTCGTCTTGGAGCGAGCGTTCGGTCACGCTATGGCGTGGGGCGCATGCCGTCAAAGCGGGCGGCGAAAGTAGCCTGCCGGTGCCTCCCGGGTATTGTCGGCGTGACTAAGCTCCTTGATGAGAGACGAGTCCGTTGGCGGCTGTCCAAGCGGGCGCCGCGTGCGACCCATTGCGTTGCGTCGCGATTGCGGCAAGCGGTCGTTCAAACGGGGTGGAGCGGAGCCGTCACGGGCCGAACAGCGCAACGTCGGTTCGGTGCATGCAAATGCGAGCCGCGTCTTCGCGCTGCGTTGCGTCAATTGCAACGCCGATTCATCTGCGGCCCGGCAAGGTGCGCGCCATGATCAAGTCCGTCTGAACGTCCGCCCCGAGACGGAACTCGTGGGCTCCGACTTTTGCGAACTGCCACTGCTCATAGAACGAGAATGCCTCCCTTACGTAAGCTGCAATGTCGTCGCGCGAGTTGTCGTCGGCGAAGGTGTCGCGGAACGTTCGCTCAGCGAGCGCTGCCAGCGAGTCGGCGTCGCGCAGGGCGGCGGTACGGATGCGGCAGTGCTCGAACATGATTGCTCAGGTGGTGAGTCCGAATTGAAGCGAGGATCGCGGCAGGGGCGGACCCTTTCGGCCGAAGTTTACGAGGACGCTGATGTGCATTGCGCAAGCGCAGCGGCGCATTTGCGTTAGCATTTCCCGATGCTCAGTCGTGCACCGGATGGCCGTGGGCTGATCGAGTCGGCGCTAAAGCACGAGCGCCTGGTCACGGCAACGCTGCTGATCCTCATCCCGCTCGTCTCCTGGACGTGGATCGCGCTCATGGCGCGCGACATGTATGGCGCCATGCTCGGGCCTTCCGCGTGGATGATGACGGCGGACTGGGACCTTCCGCACCTGCTGCTGCTCTGGGCCATGTGGGCCGTGATGATGACGGCGATGATGTTGCCCTCGGCGGCGCCGCTCATCCTGCTGTATGCCGGTGCACTGCGCACCAGCGGCGACGCCGGGGCGGCCCGGAAAACGTACGCGATTGCTGCGGGCTACGTGCTCGTGTGGTTGCTGTTCAGCGTCGCCGTGACGGTGTTGCAGCGGCTGCTGTCCACCGCGCTGCTCCTGAATCCGATGATGGAGGCGGCAACGCCAGCGGCAGCCGCAGTCTTGCTGGCGGTTGCTGGGGTATATCAGCTCACGCCGCTGAAGCGTGCGTGCCTTCGCATCTGCCGCTCGCCGCTGTCCTACCTGCTGCAGCACTGGCGTGCGGACACGCTGGGCGCCTTCCGGCTGGGCGCCGGACACGGAGTCTACTGTCTGGGCTGCTGCTGGGCTCTGATGCTGTTGCTCTTCGCAGGCGGCGTCATGAACGGTTTCGTCATCGTGGTCCTGACGCTGTGGGTGCTGGCGGAGAAATTCGCGCCGTTCGGCGAGCAGACCGCTCGGGTCAGCGGCGTTGTTCTGCTTGCCGTCGCCGTGTGGGCAGCGGTTCGCTGACGCATCACTGGTGCAGCGCCTACGCGTTCCGCCACGCGAACGGCGCGTACTGGGCGTTGTTGCGGCCGCTCGCGTCCGCCCACGAAACGCCGAGCGCCGCCACACGACTGTCCGATGCCCGTGCAAGCGTGAACTTGTCGCTGGCGGGATGCCCCGTGTTCGACAGCTGCAGCGGAGCGGCGTCTGGATTCAGCCCGGTGGCCGCCCGGCCCGCCAGGTTAATCTTGCTTGACGCGTTCACCGTCCAGGAAGCGCCGTTGCGCTGGAACACGATGGGGGCCGACTCCACGCCAAGGAACTTACCGACCAAGCCTGCCAACGCTGCCATGGGTCCTCCCGCGGCACCGCTGGCGATCCCGGTGATGGCATCGCGCTGTTCGGCACTCGCATGCTCGTCCACGACGACGCCCACCGACCAGTTCCCGCTCGCCATTTCCTGGGGGGTGACTCCGACGACCACGAAGCCAAGCCCGTCGAGTGGGACGCCACCGAAGCGGCCGCGCTCGATCTGAAAGGCCATGGCGAAGGTACAGGAGCCCTTGGTGGGTTTCACCGTCATCTGGCCCGGCACGCACGGACACAGGAAGTCGCAATTGCAGTTCTCGTAGTACTGTCCCTGGATCTGCCACGCGGTTGCGGCCATTTCAGCCCCTCCTCCAAGAAAAGCGTGCGGGAGAATTATAGGACCAAACGCTCGAGACTCGGCCGCCGCCGCGTCATCCCTCAGGGGCCTTGCGGCCGGCTCGAATGTGGCGCCATCTGCGCTCGTCGTATCCGTCGTCCTGTTCGCGCTCCGAGCGCGGCCGAGGGCTGCCGACTACGGCGATGCAACAAGATCGGCGGCGAGGTCTGACGAACCGTGCCACGATCGGTCCGCGGTCAGCTTTGCCTTTTCCACGACCCGCGTCCATTTCGCCAACTCGCGCTCCACCAGCGCGCCGAGCTCGCCGGGCGTGCTCGACTGGACGTGGGCGCCGTGGTCCTCCATCCGCCGGACGACATCCTCGTCGGCCAGCACGTGATTCAGCGCCTCGTTGATCTGGTCGACGACATGCCGCGGCGTTCCGGACGGCGCGAAGATCGCATACCACTGGGTCACGTCCACATCCTCGATGCTGGCCTCGTGCAGCGTCGGTACGTCGGGCAGGCTCGCGACACGTTGCGAGCCGGCCACCGCCAGCGCGCGGAGCCTGCCCGTCCTGACGTAAGGGTACGCGGTGAACAGGCTGGGAAACATGATCTGCGTCCGCCCGGCGACCGTCGCAGCCACCGCGGGGGCCGACCCCTTGTATCGAACGCCCGGCATCGTGACGCCGGTGCTGAGCTTGAACAGCTCGGCGGCGAAGTGCGGCGCCGTGCCGTTGCCGGCGGAGGCGTAGACATAGGTTTGCGGTTGCGTCTTGAGCTGCCTCACCACGTCGGTGATCTCCTTGCCCGGCATCGCGACACTCGCCACCATCAGCGTCGGCGAGTAGCCGACGATGCCGACCGGCGCGAAATCGGTCACCGGGTCGTAGCGCAACTTCTGCAACGCCGGGTTCATGCCGTGGGTGGCGATGTAGCCGAGCATCAGCGTGTGGCCGTCCGGCACCGCGCGGGCGACGTACTCGGCGGCAATCGAACCGTTCGCGCCGGCGCGGTTGTCGACGATGACGTTCTGGCCGAGAAGCGGCCCGAGCTTCTGCGCGATCGCGCGTGCCATCGCATCGTTGGCGCCGCCTGCGGTGGTTGGCACGATGATCGTGATCGTTCGGGCTGGAAAGGCAACGGAGGGAGCCGCCGCGGTGGACGATGCGGTCGGCCCGTTCGTCGATGACGTCTCTCCGACCGGTTTCGAGAACACGTAGTCCGGCAGGTGCAGTTCGCCCTGCAGGATCTTGCGCGCGGTACGCACCAGCGCGGCACGCTGGACGCGCGCCGCGTCGCCCTCGCCCGCCGTTTCGACTTCCACGTCGATCCCGCCCTGCGGATGCAGCACCGCGACGTGTCGAGTGCCGCGGATCGGCGTCACGGCGCTGGCGACCGTCCCGGGCAGCGCGAACGCGGTGGCGACGCCGATGGCGCCCGTGGCGGCATGCGACGCATGGCAGCGCCACGGCGTGAAGTAGCGCGACGTCAGGCTGGCTGGACCGTCGCCCTCGCTGACCAGCACCGGTTTGGGCACGACGCTGGCGGACACGTCGCCGAGGCCCATCCGCAGGCCCGCGGCGCGTCGCAGCGACTCCAGCCGCTCGAGTAGTTTCGCGTGCGTATCGAGCTCGCCGGGCGCTTCGCGCCCGCTTACGCCGAGGTCGCGCGCGCGGACGATCATCAGCGGCATGGCCGCGTCGATGCAGGTCAGCTGGATTCCGTCGATCACGTCGATGCGTTGCCCGGTCGGAAACACCGACCCGGTGACCGCGCCCCAGGCATCGAGGAAGTTGAGCCGGATCGGGGCCGCCGTGCCCCCCACGCCGTCGATGCGCGTGTCGCCGGCGTAGGTCACCCGTCCGCCCGGCGTCTGCACCGTGACGTCGATGCGTGACCTCGTGTTGACGTTGAACACGCGCACCGTCGTGGTCCCGTCGGCCGCGGCGACGAGACCCTGCTCGATCGCGAACGGACCCACGCCGGCGAGCATGTTGCCGCAGTTAGGCCGCGTATCCACCGACCGTTGTCCGACGCCGACCTGCGCGAACAGATAGTCGACGTCGCAGCCGGGCTCGCTCGACCGCGAGATGATCGCGACCTTGCTGGTCAACGTGCTGCCGCCTCCCACGCCGTCGAGCTGCAGCAGGTCGGACGCGCCAATCGCGCCGATCAGCGCCTCGTCGCGCGCCACCTCGTCCCTGGGGAGCCAATCCCGCAGGAAGAAGGGTCCGCGCGAGGTGCCGGCGCGCATCAAGACACACGGGACGGTGCGGTTCATGACGTTCATGTCGGCGACGGGATCTTGTTTGTGAATTGCATTGTTGCGAACGATTGATCCAGAATGGGCATCAGCCAAGACCTGAGGTGGAGGCGCCGTGGCGATCAACTTCGATCTCAACGACCTGCAGGCGTTTCGCGCCGTGGCGGAACTGAGCAACTTCCGCAAGGCCGCGGAAGTGGTGCACATTTCGCAGCCGGCGTTCAGCCGCCGCATCGACAAGCTGGAGCAGGCGCTGGGGGTGCGGCTGCTCGAGCGCACTACGCGGCGAGTGAGCCTGACGGTGGTGGGCCGCGACTTCGCGCGCAAGGTCGAGCAGCTGCTCGGCGACCTCGACCACACGCTGCTGGGCATCCGCGGCGTCGCGGCGACACGCATGGGTGAGGTGGCCATCGCCTGCGTGCCGTCCACCGTCTACTACTTTCTTTCGCACGTGATCCGGCGCTACCACGAACGCTACCCCAAGGTGCGCATCAAGGTGTTCGATGCCGGCGCGAACGAGGCGCTCGCCGCCGTGGCCGGCGGCGAGGTCGACTTCGGGCTCAACTTCATCGGCAGTCAGGAAACCGGCATCGAGTTCAAGCCGCTGCTGAAGGACCGGTTCGTCGGCGCGTGTCGTCGCGACCATCCGCTCGCGCGAAAACGCTACGCGACCTGGAGCGACCTCGCGCAATACGACTACATCTCGGTGAGCAAGTCCTCGGGCAACCGGCTGCTGCTCGACCAGGCGCTGGCGCACATCTCCGGCCAGCCCCAGGCCATTTACGAGGCCCAGCATGTCACGACGATGATCGGCATGGTCGAGGCGGGCCTGGGCGTTGCCGCGGTTCCGTCGCTCGCCATGCCGGCCGCGGACCACCCCCTGTTGGTCAGCGTGCCGCTCGGCGACCCGGTGGTGACCCGCACGGTGGGTCTCATCCGGCGCGAGGACCGCTCGCTGTCGCCGTCGGCGCAACAACTGTACGACTTCCTGCTCGAAATGAAACCGGCGCGTGGCAAGGCTGGCCGTAAGCCCGCCACCCGGTGAAGGCATGCCGCTCACCGGACCGGCGCCCCATGAACACCACCGGCCATCGGCGCGCCGGCGAGCTCCCCACCGCTCTCCAGGGTTTCTTCGGCCTTCGCGTACCCCTGGGCCAACTCGCTCGTCAGCACGTCGTGGTCGCAGGCGTGTTCCCACTTCGATACGACGATGCAAGCGACGGCATTGCTGATGGTGCTGGTGAGCGCGCGCGCTTCCGACATGAAGCGATCGATGCCGACGAGCAGCGCTACACCGGCGACCGGCAGATCGGGGATCACGGTCAGCGTCGCCACGAGTGCCACGAACCCGCTGCCGGTGACGCCGGCGGCGCCCTTGGACGTGAGCAGCATCAGGCCGAGCATGCCGGCGATCTGCCCCCACGACAGGTGGATGTCGCACGCCTGGGCGATGAACATCGACGCGAGCGTCAGGTAGATCGCGGTGCCGTCGAGGTTGAACGAATATCCGGTGGGCAGCACCAACCCGACCACGCCCTTCTTGCAGCCGAGATGCTCGAGCTTCATCAGCAGGCGCGGCAGCACCGGCTCGCTCGAAGACGTGCCGAGCACCACGAGCAGCTCCTCGCGAATGTAGCGCAGCAGTTGCCAGAGCTTGAAGCCGTGCATCCGGGCGAGAAGCCCCAGCACCACGACGACGAAGAATCCGCACGCGACGTAGAACGTGCCGATCAGCTGGCCGAGCGAGCCGATCGACTTGATGCCGTAGCGGCCGACGGTGAACGCCATCGCGCCGAATGCCCCCAGCGGAGCGAGCCGCATGATGAGCCCGAAGGCCGCGAACAGCATGTGGGCGAAGCTGTCGATGCCTTCGAGCACCGCGCGGCCCGCGCCACCGATGCGCGTCAGCCCGAAGCCGCAGAGGATCGCGAGCAATAGCACCGGCAGCACCTCGCCTTCGGCGAACGCGCCGAAGAACGACTGCGGCACGATGTGCAGCACGAAGTCCACGAACCCCATCGGCGCGCCCTTGCTGAACCGCCCGGCCACGGTCGCGTCGAGCGTGCTGGGATCGATGTGCATGCCTGCGCCGGGCTGGAGCGCGAACACCGCCACGAGACCGGTGATCAGGGCGACGATGGTCAGGGCGTAGAACAAGCCCATCGCCTTGATCAGGGTCTTGCCGATCTCCTTCGAGTCGCCCAGCGAGGTGATTCCGCTGACGATGGTGCAGAAGACGATCGGCGCGATCATCATCTTCACGAGCTTGACGAAGCCATCGCCCAGCGGCTTGAGCGACGCGCCGAAATCGGGCCAGTAGTGTCCGACGGTGATGCCGAGTGCTAAGCCGATGAGGACCTGGATGTAGAGATGCTTCAACAGCTTCACGCGGTGCATGGAATTCCTCCTGGGGCGGGCCCGCGCACGCCGGTCTCCTGCCGGCCTTGCCTGGGCAAAGAATGGTGGTCGGGCGTCAGCGCAGCGTGGCCAGTACGCGGTCGACCATCACGCCGGATTGGCCGAGGTAGTTGACCGGGTCGCAAAGCTTCGCCAGCGCCGTGCGGTCGAGATGCGCACTGATCTGTGGGGTTTCCGCCAGCAGGTCGAGGAGCGGGCGCCGCTGCTTCACCGCTTCGCGGCAGATGTCGTACACGAGGTCGTGCGCATACTCGCGGCCGATGTGCGGTCCGAGCCCCATCATCACCGCCTCGCTCATCACCAGGCCGTGCGTGAGGTCGATGTTGCGACGCATCGCCTCTGCGTCGACCTCGAGACCTTCGAGGACGAAGCGCGACTGCTTCAACGCGCCGGCCATCAGGCAGAACGCCTCGGGCAGCACGATCCACTCGATTTCCCAGGGGCCGGTGCTGCGCTCGTGGTCCGCCACCATCGCGTCCATCAGCGCGGCCGCATGCTGGCGCACCACCGAAATGGCGGCGTGGATGTAGCAGCTCGAAATCGGGTTGCGCTTCTGCGGCATCGTGCTGCTGGAGCCGCGGCCATGCGCAAAGGGCTCGTACACCTCGCCGACCTCGGTCTGCATCATCAGCTTGACGTCCATCGAGAGCTTGCCGAGCGTGCCGCCGACGAGGCCCAGGAAGGCGCCGACTTCGGCGATGTTGTCCCGGATCGTGTGCCAGGCGATCACCGGCTGGCCGAGGCCGAGCTCGCTGCAGAGCGCCGCCTGCGTTTCCATCGCGCCCGTCTGCAGCGAGGCGAGCGTGCCCGCGGCACCCGCGAACTCGCCGACGAGAACCCGCGGGCGCAGCTGAGTGAGCCGCTCGCGGTGGCGTTCGATCGCCGACAGCAGGCCGGCGATCTTGTAGCCGAAGGTCACGGGAATCGCCTGCTGCAGGTTGCTGCGGCCGATCATCGGCGTATCGCGGTGCGTCTTCGCGAGCTTGGCCATGGCCGCCGAGATCGCCGCCAACTCGGCGTCGACGATCTCGAGCGCCTCGCGGATCTGCAGCACCGTCGCGGTGTCGGTGATGTCCTGCGTGGTCGCGCCCCAGTGACAGAACTCGCCGATCTTGTCGCGACACAGCAGGTTGAGCTGCGAGACCACACCGAGGATCGGGTAGCCGATGCGCTC
>Ga0157378_10000904_pt1 | contig 27354 bp, 24 predicted proteins | sample M65metaG_FD_115309 | JGI IMG/M metagenome (GOLD analysis project Ga0157378, IMG submission 115309) | Miscanthus rhizosphere microbial communities from Kellogg Biological Station, Michigan, USA - M6-5 metaG | ecosystem: Host-associated > Plants > Roots > Rhizosphere > Soil | place: USA: Michigan... | reverse complement strand
TGCCGATGCCGCCGACGAGCAGCGAGATCGAGGCGATGGCGGCGAGGAGCAGCGTCATCACCCGCGTCGAGCTTTCGGCCGCCTGCGCCAGGACGGTCTGATAACGGACGGTGAAATCGTCTTCATCGCTGCTGGACAAACGGTGCGATTCGCGCACGAGGCCGCGGATCTCATCCTGCGCGGCGGGAATGTCCTGCTCGGAGCCGGCCGAGGCCACGATCTGCGGGATGCGGTTCTTGCCGTTGAGGCGCGTGGCTGCGGTCGTGTACGGCACGAAGATCACGTCGTCGGAATCGGTGCCGGAGGCAGTCTGGCCCTTCGCCGTCAGCACGCCGACGATCTTGAACGGCGCCTTGGCGATCTGGATGTCCTGCCCCACCGGCTCGGTGTCGCCGAAGAGACGCTGGGCAACGGTACGGCCGATGACGGCGACGGCGCGCTGGCCCCGCACGTCGTCGGCACCGAAGAAGGCGCCGTCATCGGTCTGCCAGTCGCGAATGGTCTGGTAGTCGGTGTCGACGCCGTTGATCATCGTCCGCCAGTTTCCGGACTGGGCCACGACCTGCGACCGGCTCACCACCACCGGCGACACCGCGGTCACATACTGCGCCTCGGCGCGGATCTTGGTCACGTCGTCGAGCGAGAGCGTCGGAAACGCCTGCGCGCCCTGGCTCACGCCGGCGGTGTTGGCCGAGCCGGGCGTGATGACGATCATGTTCGTGCCGAGGTTGTTGATCTGCGCGCGGATGCGGGCGCGCGCGCCGGAGCCGATGGCCACCATCACGATGACCGCGGCCACGCCGATGATGATGCCGAGCATGGTCAGGGTCGCCCGCATCTTGTTCTTGCGGATGGCCTGAAGGGCGAGCTTCACGAGCGTCTGGATCTTCATGCTGCACTCCTCTCTTCTTCTTCGAGATCGGCGGCCGCGTTGCGGCGGTTCTTCACGATCTCGTCGCGCCGGATGTTGCCGTCGCGGAATTCGACGATGCGTCTGGCGTAGACGGCGATGTCCGGCTCGTGCGTGACCAGGACGATGGTGATGCCCTGGTCGTTCAGCGACTGAAAGAGCGCCATCACTTCGATGGAGGTGTGCGAGTCGAGATTGCCGGTCGGCTCGTCGGCCAGGATGATGGCCGGCTCGGTGACCAGCGCCCGGGCGATGGCCACGCGCTGCTGCTGTCCGCCGGAAAGCTCGCTCGGCTCGTGATCGACGCGCTCGCCGAGGCCGACGCTTTCCAGCGCGGCGATGGCCAGGGCGTGCGTGTCGCGCTTCCGGCCGCTGCGGTCGTAGAGCAACGGCAGCTGCACGTTCTCCACGGCGCTCGTGCGCGGCAGAAGATTGAAGCCCTGAAAAACGAAGCCGATCTTCTGATTGCGGATGGCGGCCAGCGCGTTCCGGTCCAGCGTCTCGACGTGTACGCCGTCGAGCAGATACGAGCCCGAGGTCGGCGTGTCGAGACATCCGAGAACGTTCATCAGCGTCGACTTGCCCGATCCCGAGGTGCCCATCACGGCGATGAACTCGCCGCGTCGGACGGTCAGGTCGATTCCGCGCAACGCGTGCACGGAATTCGACCCGCTCTCGTAGGTCTTGGTGACCTGCCGCGTTTCGATGACGAGGTCGCTCATCAGATGCCTCCCCTTCCGCCGCCACGCTGCTGGCCGCCGTTCTGACCGAACGGGCTGGACGACGAGCCGGTAGTCGCGGTTGCCGCGACTGCAGTCGTTGGCGATGCAATGCCAGCCACGACCTTCGTCCCTTCCTTGATCACGGAGTTGTTGCGAGTCTTGACCTCGGTCGACGTTCCGTCGCTCACGCCGGTGGCCACGGTGGCCGAGGCGAGATCGCCGTTCTGATCGACGTAGTAGAGCGTGGCGATGGTGGGCCGCTGTCCGCCCGAAGCACCGCGCGCTGCTCTGCGTGCTGCCCGATCGGCGGGAGACATGGTCGACGTCGGCGCCGTTGTCGTCTTCGCCGGAACCGCCGCTTTCTTCACGCCGAGGGATGCCAGCTGTTCATCGGCCGGCTTGAAACGGAGTGCCGCGTTCGAGACCTTGAGTACGTTCGTGGCCGACTGCGTCTGCAGATCGACGCGCGCGGTCATACCCGGGAGCAGCTTGTTCTCCGCATTGTCGACGGCGATGACGACGGTGTAGTTCACGACGTTGTCGGCCGTGGTCGACTGCAGGCGGACCTGCTGGACGGTTCCTTTGAATTTCTGATTCGGCAGCGCCTGCACGCTGAACGAGACCGGCTGCCCTTCCTTGATCTGGGCGATGTCGCTCTCTCCGACCTGCGCCAGGATCTGCATGTGCGCCAGATCGTTGGCGATGAGGAAGAGCTGCGGCGCGGAGAGGCTGGCGGCGACAGTCTGCCCCTGCTGCACGTTGCGGTCGACCACGACACCGTCGATCGGCGCGTAGATGTTGGTGTAGGCCAGATTCTGCCGGGCGCGGTCGAGCGCCACCTGCGCCGATTTCACATCGGCTTGGGCCACCTGCAGCGATGACTGGCTCTGCTCGAACGCACTCTTCGCCAGCAGGCCCTCGCTTGTCAGCTCACGATTGCGGTTGAAGTCGCGCTGCCCCTGGAGGAGCTGCGCTCGCACCTTGTCGAGATTCGCTTGCGCGTCGACGACGGCCTGTTGGGCAAGCGTCGGATCGATACGCGCCAGCAGCTGGCCTTTCTTCACCACGTCGTTGTAGTCGACCAGCAGCTCGGCAACCTGTCCCGAGACTTGCGTGCCGACGCTGACGGTGGTCACCGCGCCGAGCGTGCCGGTGGCGGAGACCGACTGCTGCAGATTGCCGCGCTCGACGGTGACGAACCGAAACGCCGTCGTCTGCTTCGCAAATGCGTCGCGATAAACGAACGCGCCGACGCCGCCGAGAACGGCGACGAGGATGACTGCGATGATCGATTTGCGTTTCATCATGATCCTTACTCCTTCGATGCGCTGTGTAACGGCCCGCGGATGCAGTCGCTTGCGGAGTTTTCGCGAGTTGCACGGCGGTGGCATGAAGTGCACGGGGATGTTGCCAGCTGCGACGGAGCGCTGGCGTCGCGCCGGCTGGCCCGGCGCGCGTCCTCGCCGCCGCGGTGCTTGGCAAACTATCGGTGTCTTGCCGGAAGGCGGCGGGACGCACGCCTAGCCAGCCGGCGAGGACGCCAGCGCTCCGTTGCCCGCCCCTTGACAATCCGTCTCCCCGAACCCACACTAATACTGTGATAGTTCTGTAGTACAGTTACAACCACGGAGAACCGATGCTGTTCCGACCCAATCCATCCCTCGGCGTACCCATCTATCTCCAGCTGATGGAGCAGGTGAAGCACGCCATCGAGACCGGAGCGCTGCGGCCGGGGGAACAGTTGCCAGGTATCCGGCCGCTGGCGGAGGAGCTCGTGATGAATCCCAATACCGTTGCCAAGGCCTACCGCGAGCTGGAGCACGAAGGCGTGATCGAGCTGCGGCACGGTGCGGGCGCGTTCGTCTCCGCACAGGCGCGGCCGAAGAAGCTGGCCGATGCCGTTCGCGATGCCCAGCCGGCGATTGCCGCGACGGTGAAGCGCCTTCGCGCCCGCGGATTGACCGACGAGGAGATCCGGCGGTTGTTCGAAGCGGAGCTGGCTGCCTCGGGCAGAACAGGAGGTCATCGTGCCTGACTCGATTATCGAAACGAAGGATCTGCACAAGGTCTACGACGGCGTCGAAGCGCTGCGCGGTCTCGATCTCAGCGTCCCGCCAGGCTCCATCTACGGATTCCTCGGACGCAACGGCGCCGGGAAGACCACCACGATCAAGGTCCTCCTCGGCATGTCGCATCCGACCAGCGGGCAGGTGCGCGCATTCGGGCTGCCGGCCGGCAGCACCGAAGTCCGGCGGCGTACGGGGTTCGTCAGCGAGGAGAAGGATCTCTACGACTTCATGACCGTCGCCGAGATGATCCGCTTCACAGCGCCGTTCTTTCCGAAGTGGCGCGCCGACTTGGAGCAGCGCTATCTCCGCAAGTTCGAGTTGCCGGCCGATCGCAAGGTCAAGGCACTTTCGCGCGGCACGCGCACGAAACTGGCGTTGCTGCTGGCGCTCTGCCGCGGCGCGGAGCTTCTGATCCTCGACGAGCCGACCTCGGGGCTCGATCCGGCCATGGCCGAGGAGGTGCTGCAGGCGCTGGTAGCGCATGTGGCCAGCGAGGAGATGACCGTCTTCTTCTCATCGCATCAGATCGCCGAGGTCGATCAGATTGCGGACCACGTAGCGATCATCGATCGCGGCAAGACCGCGGTGACCGGCGCGCTCGACGACCTGCGCGAGAAGTATCAACGCGTCCAGATGGTCTTCGACGGCGAGGCGCCGCAAGCGCAGTTCCGCGCGCCGGGCGTGGTGCGCGTGCAGCGCAAGGGGCGGATGCTCACGGTGATGGCGAGCGGCGGCGCGGAGGCGATCGTCGACGAAGCGACCGCGCTGCATCCGGTGTCGGTGGACGTCATCCCCGTCACGCTGAAAGAAATCTTTCTCGAAACCGTGGCCGCGGAGGATTGAAATGCTCTGGTACAAATCGTGGCTCGAAACGCGGTGGCGCTTTCTGATCGGCCTGGTGCTGCTGATCTGCTCGGCGCTCTCCACCGTTTTCACCTATCCGCAGGTGATGAAGCTGCTGCCGATGGCGCAGAATCTCCCGGTCAACGGCGAGATCGGACGCCGGATCCGCGAGGCGGTGGAGCTGTCGCGCGATTTCCGCGGCTATGTCTGGTCGAACTGGTTCCGCCAGAACCTGTCGCAGACGTGGACGCTCTTCGCGGTGCTGATCGGAACGGGCGGATTTCTCTCGCACTCGTCCGGCGGCGGAACGCTCTTCACGCTCTCGATGCCCGTTTCGCGCACCCGGCTCCTCGGCGTTCGCTCGACGATGGGACTGATCGAGTTGTTCACGCTCGCCTTCGTCCCGTCGATTCTCATCCCGCTGTTCTCGCCGGCGGTCGGGCAGCACTTCGCCGTCGGAAGCGTGCTGATTTACAGCGTCTGCCTGTTCGTCGCCGGCTCCGTTTTCTTCAGCCTGGCAGCGCTGCTCTCGACGATGTTCAGCGACATCTGGCGTCCGCTGCTGATCGCGCTGGCGATCGCCATCGTGCTTTCGATCGTCGAGCAGATCTCGCAGATCTCATTCGGGATTTTTCATGTGATGCATGGGGAGAGCTACTTCCGCACCGGCGCGTTGCCGTGGGCGGGATTGCTGGCCAGCGCGGCTCTCTCCGTGGCCTTGCAATACGCCGCCGCGACGAACATCACGCGGCGCGATTTCTGACAAAGGAGGCGTTGTGTTTCGTTCCATTCGTTTCTCTCTGCTCACCGCACTCGTTCTCATCGTTCCTTCCCTTCGCGCGCAGTCCGGCCATTGGGAAGGGGCGATCCAGGCACCCGGCAAGGACGTGAAAATCGAAATCGATCTGGCGATGAAAGAGGGCAAGCTCGCCGGGACGTTCGGCAACCCCGAACAGAACGAGAGCGGCTTTCCGCTGTCGAATGTCTCCGCCGAGGGGACCTCGGTCAGCTTCGAGATCAAAGCCACCAACGGAGGCGGCACGTTCAAGGGAACGCTCGCTCCCGATGGGAAGTCGATGGCGGGCGACTTCATCACCGCGCACGGCATGTCGATCGGCTTCAGCCTGACGCGGACCGGCGAGCCGAAGATCGACGCGCTTCTGCCGAGTCCGGCCATCGCCAGGAAATTGGAAGGCTCATGGACCGGAACGATCGACGCGAACGGCACGCCGCATCAGATCGGCCTGAAGATGGTCAATCATGCCGACGGCACCTCCACCGGCAGCGTGATCACCAGCGAGGGCGTCGAGATCAACATCAGCAAGATCACGAACAAAGACGCCAGCCTGACGCTCGAGGTGAAGAACGTCGGCGGTTCGTACGTCGGAACGCTGAACGCCGAGGGAACGGAACTGGCAGGCACCTGGACGCAGGGAAAGTTCTCCGCCCCGCTGACGTTCCATCGTCCGGCGAAATGAAAACGCTGATCGCGATCGCGCTGCTCCTGATGACCGGCACGGCCTCCGCGGCCGTGCTGGTCGACGTCAAAGATCCGGCCAAGATCAAAGATGTCTTTCCGCGCACGGCGAAGCTCCGCATCGTCAACATCTGGGCGACGTGGTGCGTCCCGTGCGTGGCGGAGATGCCGGAGCTGCGCGCGATCAGCGCGGCATTCGGCGCCGAGGTGGCGTTCGCCGGCGTGTCGATGGACGACATGATCCCCGGCGCCAAACGGGAGAGTGTGATCGCCTTCCTCGATCGCCAGAAGATCCGTTACGTGAATGTTTACTACAAAGGCAACGCCGACGACCTCTCCAGCTATTACCGTTTCCAGGGCGAGATTCCCGTGACCATCGCCTTCGATGCCGCCGGCCGCGAGGTGTGGCGGCATCAGGGGGCGATCAAAAGCGCCAGTACCATTTCCGAGTTGCGAACGATCTTAAGGAGGCTTCATTGAAAAGCACGATGAAACTGTTTGTCCCGATCCTGCTGCTGCTCTCCGCGGCCGCCTGCATGAATGCCGATGAGCTGTCGATCGGCGCGACGGCGCCGAAGTTCTCGCTGGTGAACGCCGTCGACGGCAAGACCGTCGCCTTCAAGCCCGGCGACGGCAAGGTGTCGGTGGTGGTCTTCACCTGCAACCAGTGCCCGTACGCGAAGGCGTTCGAGCCGCGCATCCTGGAGCTGGCGAAGCAGTACCAGGCCAAGGGCGTAGTGTTCTACGCCATCGACCCGAACGACGAGTCTCAGAATTCGATCGAATCGCTGGCGGAGATGAAAGCGCGTGCCACGGAGCGCGGCTATCCGTTCCCCTACCTGAAGGATGGCGACAGCGCCATCGCCCACGCCTACGGCGCGCGCGTGACGCCGCATGTTTACGTGATCGACGGAACCGGCGTGCTCCGCTACCGCGGCTATGTCGACGACAGCGCCAAACCGGAAGAGCGCCGCACGACCGGACTTGCCAATGCGCTGGACGATCTGCTGGCCGGCAAGGCGGTAGCGAACCAGAGCACGAGGGCGTTCGGCTGCACGATCAAATGGAAGGCGTAAGCCAAGAAGCGTAGCGCCGTCGGCTCGACGGCTGGACCGCCAGCGGCTCGCTGGCGGTTTGCGCGGACTCGCCGCCGGGCCGGCGGCGGTACAGCCAGCGCGCCGCTGGCGCTACGCTCGCATAAACTCCCCGAGGTGGACGACAACCAGCCCCTCTCCCCCGACCTCCTCCGCCGGATGAACGCCTGGTGGCGCGCGGCCAACTACCTTTCGGTCGGTCAGATCTATCTCCTCGACAATCCCCTCCTGCGCGAGCCGCTCACGCTCGCCCACACAAAGCCGCGGCTCCTCGGGCACTGGGGGACCACGCCGGGACTCAACTTCATCTACGTTCATCTCAATCGCATCATCAACGCGCGCGACTTGAGCATGATTTACATCGCCGGGCCGGGGCATGGCGGGCCGGGGCTGGTGGCCAATACGTATCTCGAAGGGACGTACAGCGAGCTCTATCCGCACATCTCGGCGGATGCCGAGGGGATGCAGAAGCTGTTCAAGCAATTCTCGTTTCCGGGAGGGATTCCGAGTCACGTGGCGCCGGAGACACCGGGATCGATTCACGAAGGTGGCGAGCTTGGATACTCGCTGGTTCACGCCTACGGCGCGGTCTTCGACAATCCCGACTTGATCGCCGCGTGCGTCGTCGGCGATGGCGAGGCGGAGACGGGGCCGCTGGCGGCGAGCTGGCACTCGAACAAGTTCCTCAATCCGGTCAGTGATGGCGTGGTGCTGCCGATTCTTCATCTCAACGGCTACAAGATCGCCAATCCCACCGTGCTGGCGCGCATCGGCAACGACGAGCTGCGCGATCTGATGACCGGCTACGGCTACAAGCCGCACTTCGTCGAAGGAGACGAGCCAGAGACGATGCATCAGTTGATGGCGGCGACGCTGGATACCGTCTTCGACGAGATTGCCGCGATCAAATCGACCGGTTCCGCGGCGCGTCCGATGTGGCCGATGATCGTCCTGCGATCACCGAAAGGATGGACCGGGCCGAAGACCGTCGATGGCCTGCCGACCGAGAACTCGTGGCGATCGCATCAGGTGCCGTTCGCCGATCTGGCGAAGAAGCCGGAGCATGTGACGCTGCTCTCCGACTGGATGCGGAGCTACAAGCCGGAGGAGCTCTTCGACGAGAAGGGAACGTTCCGCGCCGAGCTGGCGGAGCTGGCGCCGAAAGGCGAGCGGCGCATGGGTGCGAATCCGCACGCGAACGGGGGGCTGCTGCTGCGCGCGTTGCGCATGCCCGATTTTCGCGACTACGCCATCGAGGTGACGAAGCCCGGAACGGAGCTGGCGGAAGCGACGAAGATCGCTGGCGGATTCCTGCGAGACATCATCAGAAAGAATCCGGAGAACTTCCGCGTCGTCGGTCCCGACGAAACAGCTTCAAACCGCCTCGGCGCGATCTTCGAGGCCACCGACCGCGTCTTCACCGGAACGATTCTGCCGACTGACGAGCACATTGCCGCCGAGGGGCGGGTGATGGAGGTGCTGTCGGAGCACATGTGCCAGGGGTGGCTGGAGGGTTACCTGCTCACCGGCCGGCACGGCTTCTTTTCCTGCTACGAGGCCTTCATCCACATCGTCGATTCGATGTTCAATCAGCACGCGAAGTGGCTGAAGACCACGCGGCACATTCCGTGGCGCCGTCCCATCGCCTCGCTCAACTATCTGCTCACGTCGCACGTCTGGCGGCAGGACCACAACGGCTTCAGCCACCAGGATCCCGGCTTCATCGATCACGTGGCCAACAAGAAGGCCGAGGTCGTGCGGGTCTACCTGCCGCCGGACGCGAACACGCTGCTGTCGGTGACCGACCACTGCCTGCGCAGCCGCAACTACGTGAACGTGATCATCGCCGGTAAACAGCCGGCGCTGCAGTACCTGGACATGGACGCCGCGGTGAAGCATTGCACCGCCGGAATCGGGATGTGGGACTGGGCCAGCAACGACGGCGACTCCGAGCCCGACGTGGTGATGGCCTGCGCCGGCGACGTGCCGACGCTGGAGACGCTGGCCGCGGTCTCCATCCTGCGCGAGCGCATTCCGGAGCTGAAGATCCGCGTGATCAACGTCGTCGATCTGATGACCCTGCAACCGCCGAGCGAGCATCCGCACGGCTTGTCGGATCGCGATTTCGATTCACTCTTCACGACCAGCAAACCGGTGATCTTTGCCTACCACGGCTACCCGTGGCTGATTCACCGGCTGACCTATCGCCGCGCGAATCACGAGAACCTGCATGTGCGCGGATACAAGGAGGAAGGGACGACGACCACGCCGTTCGACATGACGGTGCTGAACGATCTCGATCGCTTCCACCTGGTGATTGATGTGATCGATCGCGTGCCCGGACTCGCGTCGCGTTGCGCGCACGTGAAGCAGGACATGCAGAACAAGCTGGTGTCGCACCGGCAGTATGTTTGCGAGCATGGGGACGACATGCCGGAGGTTCGCGATTGGAAGTGGACGGCGGGTTGAACATCCTCGCGCTCAATCCCGGCAGCTCCTCGCTGAAGTACGGCTTCTTTGATGCGAGGACTGCCGCCGAGCCGGCGGCGGTACAGCCGGCGCGGCCGCCGGCGCTACGCTTGGGCGAGATACTCGGCTCTGGTCCTTCGCCGATCGATGCGGTTGGCGTTCGCGTCGTGCATGGCGGATCGCGGTTTGAGAGTCCGGCGATCGTCGATGACGACGTCCTCGCCGGAATCCGTGAGCTTGCGGAGCTGGCGCCGCTGCACAATCCGATCGCCGTCGATGTCATCGAAGAGGTGCGGCGCACGTTGAACGGCGTCCCGATCGTGGCCGTTTTCGATACGGCATTTCATCGGACGCTGCCGCCGGTGGCATTCACCTACGCGGTGCCTCCCGAGCTGGGCGTTCGCCGCTACGGGTTTCACGGAATCTCGTATTCGTACGTTTCGAAACGCCTCCGCACGCGCAACGCCGGCACGAAACACATCGTTGCGCACCTCGGCAACGGCGCCAGCGTCTGTGCCATTCGCGACGGGCGCAGCATCGATACCAGTATGGGCTTTACGCCGATGGAAGGGCTGGTGATGGGGACGCGGGGCGGCGATCTCGATCCCGGCGCCATCCTCTATCTATTGCGCAAGAGAAGCGATCTCGATGACCTGCTCAATCACCGCAGCGGTCTTCGGGGCGTGTCGGAGACGAGCGGCGACGTCCGCGAGCTCGAGCGCGCCGCCGCTGGCGATGCCAGAGCCGAGCTGGCGCTCGATCTCTTTGCTTACCGCGCCGCCAAGTACATCGCGTCGTACTGCGCGGCGCTCGATGGTGTGGATGCCATCGCCTTCACCGCCGGCATCGGCGAGCACTCTGCGTCGATGCGCAGCCGGATCTGCACTCGCCTCGGGTTTCTCGGCGTGTCGCTCGATGAAACGGCGAACACTGCCGCATCAAAGGATGAGCGCCGCATCAGCTCCGGCAACGTCGAAGTCTGGGTGATTCCTACGAATGAGGAGCTGGAGATCGCACGAGCGGCGTTTGAGATGCTTGGTCCGCGGTGAACAGGAGCACAGACAAGAGTGTCTGTGCCACATCGGCCCTGCTACTTGCTCAATTTCGCCCTGTGGCAGAGGCAATGTGGCACAGACACTCCTGTCTGTGCTCCGGCATCACGGCGTCGCCGGCGTTGCCACGCGCGCAACCTCATCGACCAGCTGGAAGGGATCGATCGGTTTCAGGAGGTAAGCCTCGAATGTCCGCTGCTCGTTCGCATCCGGCGAGAAGGCCGACAGGGCCACGACCTTGAGCTTGGGTTCGCGTTTCCGCAGCGCGCGCGTGAAGGCATAGCCGTCCATCACCGGCATGGCGATGTCCGTGATCACGAGGTCGGGAGGATGCTGATCGATTGCCTCGAGGGCCGCGGCTGACGAATCGAAGGCCAGGACTTTCGCGCCGGCGGCGCGGAGCACGGTCGTCAGCATCTTACGCGATTCCTCTTCATCCTCGACCAGGACGATCTCAAGGTCCCGCAACCGGTCACGATGGAGGAACGTATCGCCGAACGACGCCCGGACCGCGCTCTCCGGCGTGCTGATGGCACGCACCGGCAGGGTCACGGTGAAGGTCGTGCCTTTCCCGGGTCCTTCACTCTCCGCGGCAACCGTTCCGCCGTGAGCCTCGGTGATGTAGCGGACGATCGAGAGCCCAAGGCCGAGGCCGCCGTGAACGCGGGTGCGGGGCGACTCCGCCTGCCGGAAGGGCTCGAAAATGTGCGGGAGAAATCCGAGATCGATGCCCTCGCCGTTGTCGCTCACGGAAATCTGAATGTGCGATGACGTGCGCCGCGCCGCCACCTGCACCGCGCCGCGTCGCTGGGTGAACTTCACCGCGTTCGAAAGCAGGTTCCAGATCACCTGCTGCAGCCGTGTGGCGTCAGCAACCATCTCGCCGAGGTTCGGCGCCAGTGAGGTGGTGATGGTGATCTGCTTCGCCGTCGCCGTCGGAGCGACGGCATCCACCGCATCTTTGATCACACGTCCCACATCGATCGTCTCCGGCGTGAGGCGCAACTTACCGGACACGATCCGCGAGACGTCGAGGATGTCGTCGATCAGGCGCGCCTGAAGTTGCGCGCCGCTGGCGATGGCGGCGATGGCCTCGTGAAACAGCGCATCGCCGGGTTTCAGAGACGGCAGCATTTTGGACCAGCCGAGAATCGAGGTCATCGGCGTGCGGAGCTCGTGCGAGAGCGTCATCAGGAATTCGTCCTTGGCGCGATTGGCTTCCTGCGCAGCGCGGTACGAGGCCTCGGCATGCCGGCGCTCTTCTTCCGCCTGCAGCCGCGCCTCGCGCTGTTCGAGGAGGGCACGCTGCATCTCCTCGGCCTGCTTCCGGTCGGTGATGTCGCGCGTCACCTTGGCGAAACCGCGCAGCTCGCCGTTCTCGTCGTAGACAGCGGTGATGACGACGTTTGCCCAGAACCGGCTCCCATCCTTGCGCAGGCGCCAGCCAATATCTTCCACGCTCCCCGTCTCGCGTGCGATCTCGAGCTCCCGCTCGGGCTTTCTGTTCCGCTTGTCTTCCTCGCTGTAGAAGGTGGAGAAATGGCGGCCGATGATTTCCGACGGGGTGTAGCCCTTGATCCGCTGCGCACCGGCATTCCAGGTGGCGACGTTGCCCTCGGGATCGAGCATGAAGATGGCGTACTCGCGGACGGCCGAGACCAGGAGCTGGAAGACCTCCGCGTTCTGACGGAGCTGTTCCTCCGCCTGTATCAGCGGCCTGGCGCCTTCAACTGCATCCTCCCGATCCTCCATTGATGTCAAATGTCCCTTTTCTTGAGTGCTTTGCGACCAAGGTCGAGGAGTTAGTGCATGATTCGGGCCGATGATCCGAACCGTTACCGCCACCGAGTATGTCACCCCGCTGCGCGAGGGGGGCTCACTGCCCGCGATCGTCAACGGCGATGACGACGGCACGTACGTGGTGAAGTTCCGCGGCGCGGGCCAGGGCGTGCGCGCGCTGGTGGCCGAGCTCGTCGCCGGTGAGATGGCGCGGGCGATCGGCCTGCCGGTTCCGGAGATCGTGTTCGTCCAGCTCGACGGCCGAATGGCCAAGACCGAGCCGGACGCGGAGATTCAGGAGCTGCTGGGCAAGAGCGAGGGGCTGAACATCGGACTCGATTACCTCCCCGGCTCGATCAGTTTCGATCCGCTCATCGGCGGACAGATGCAGGGCAAGTCGCGGCTGGCGTCGTCGATCGTCTGGTTCGACGCGCTGGTGACGAACGTCGATCGCACGCCGAAGAATACGAACCTGCTGGTCTGGCATCGCAACCTCTGGATGATCGATCACGGCGCCACGCTGATCTTTCATCACAACTGGAGCGATGACGTTCTGAAGCGCAGCCGTAAACCGTTTCCGGCGATCAAACAGCACGTCCTGCTGCGCTGGGCGTCGGAAATTCGCGAGGTCGACGCCGAGCTGGCTGGGATGCTGACACCCGAGGTGATCGATCGGATTCTCGGCGAGATCCCGGAGGACTGGCTCGGCGATGAGCCGATGTTCGCGGACGTCGATGCCCACCGCGCCGCCTATCGTGACTATCTGCTTCACCGCCTGGAATCGCCGCGACACTGGATGGAGGATGCCGCTGATGCGCAAGCGCTATCCGTTTGACTACGCCATCGTACGCGTCGTCCCGCGCGTCGATCGCGGCGAGTTCCTCAACGCCGGCGTGATCCTTTTCTCATCGACGGCAGCGTTTCTCGACGCCCGTATCGGTTGCAATCACAAACGCCTGAAAGCGCTGGCGCCGGACATCGACATCCCGCTGGTCGACAGCTACCTCGACACGATCCCCAAAGTCTGCGCCGGCGGCGCCGAGGCCGGCCCGATCGGCGCGCTCCCGCAACGCGCCCGCTTCCACTGGCTGGTGGCCCCGCGCAGCACGATCATCCAGACGTCGCCGGTGCATTCGGGAGTGAGTGCGGATCTCGATGCGGTGCTGGAGAGCTTGTTCGAGAAGCTGGTGAAACCGCCGTAGGCGTAGCGGAGCGCTGGCGTCCGCGCCGGCTGGCTCGGCGTCGTCTCGACGCCGAGCCAAACACCAAACATTCGCTGATAACCCGGCGTCGAGACGACGCCGGGCCAGCCGGCGAGGACGCCAGCGCTCCTAAAACATCTCGCTGAGGTCGCGATAACTGACTGCCTCCTCGCCGAACGTGAACGTCCCCTTCTCCTTCATCTCCTTCGCGGCGCGGAGGAACGCGCCGAGGGCGGCGCGGGAGAGGGCGCTGCCGACGCTGATGCGTTTGACGCCGAGGGAGGAGAGATCGGCGAGAGTGAGCTGGACTCCCTGCAGTGGCATTACGACGTTCACCGGCCGGTCGACGGAACGGACGACGGCGGCGATGTCGTCGCGGGTACGGAGGCCGGGCGCGTAGAGAACGTCGGCGCCGGCTTCCTGGTGACTGCAGGCGGCGGATGGTGTCGTCGAGATCCGGCCTGCCGACGAGATAGTTTTCCGCGCGTCCGGTCAGCGTGAAGGGAAATGGCAGCGCGTGCGCAACCTCGGCGGCGGCGCGTATCCGTTCGACGGCATGCTCGTGCTCGTAGATCGGGTCGTCCGCGCGTGAGGTCGAGTCTTCGATCGAGCAGCCGGCCAGACCTGCAGCCGCGGCGAGGCGGATGGTCTCGGCCACCGTCTCCGGATCGTCGCCAAATCCATTCTCGAGATCGGCGCTGACGGGAAGCGGCGTGGCGTCGACGATGGCTTTAACGTGCAGCATCATCTGCTCGCGGCCGACGGTGTTGTCGCGCTTGCCGATCGAAAACGCGTAGCCGGCGCTGGTCGTAGCCAGAGCCTCGAAGCCGAGGTGCGCGAGGAGGCGCGCGGTGCCGGGATCGAATGGATTGGGGATGATGAACGCGCCGTCGCGACGATGGAGCGCGCGAAACGCCGCGCCTTTTTCAGCCTGGGTGGTCATACCGGGATTCCGAACGTTCCGTCAACAACCTCGCAGAACGTCCGCTCCTCACGAAGAATGAATCGTTTCGTCTGTGCCATGGCGAAATTCTCTCGCGATTCGGGATCGGATCGCAGGCGATTTCGATACGTCTCGTACGATGCCAGGCTGTCGAACGCGATCAGACCCCAGGCGATGTCGTTCGTCCCCTCGTGCGGCAGGAAGTAGCCGACCAGATGGCCACCGCATCGGGGGATGATGCGGCCCCAGTTTTCCGCGTATTCGCGGAAGGCCTCGCGCTGAAACGGATCGATCTGGTAGCGGATGAAGCAGGTGATGGTCATGAAACCCTCCTCGTTGTTGCAGGCGCAGTCTGGAGGGTGCCGGACGATCTCGCTTCGGTTTCGGTCAAAGTGTCACGGCTCGGACGCTCCGATCACACCGCCCGTCACCGGCAGCACGATTCCGGTGATGTAGCTGGCGCAGACCGGCGCGGCCAGGAAGACATAGGCCGGCGCGATCTCCTCCGGTTGCGCGGGGCGCTTGAGCGACGTGCCGTGGCCGAAGTCGGGCACCTTCGAAGCCTGTTTGTCGGCGGGATTGAGAGGCGTCCAGACCGGGCCGGGGGCGACGGCGTTCACCCGGATGCCGCGCGGCGCGAGGTTCGTGGCCAGCGATTTCGTGAAGGCGTGAATGGCGCCCTTGGTCGAGGAGTAGTCGAGAAGACCGGGCTGCCCGAAGATGCCGGTCTCGGAGCCGGTGTTGATGATCGAACTTCCTTGGCCGAGGTGCGGCAGGGCCGCCCGGGCCATGTGGAAGTAACCGTAGATGTTCGTCTTGAACGTCAGATCGAGATGCTCGTCGGTGATGTCCTCGAGCGACTCGGCGTGTTCCTGGAAGGCGGCGTTGTTGACGAGGACGTCGAGGCCGCCGAGCTCCTCGACCGTTCGCTCGACGGCTTTCTCGCAGAACGCCGGGTCTTTGACATCACCCGGAATGAGCAGGCAGCGCCGTCCCTCATCCTTCTCGATGACCCGCTTCGTTTCCTCGGCATCGACCTGTTCGACGTCGAGATAGACGATGGCGACGTCGGCCCCTTCGCGCGCAAAGTGCACGGCCACGGCGCGACCGATGCCGGAGTCGCCGCCGGTGACGAGCGCGACTTTCCCCTCCAGCTTGCCGCTGCCGCGGTAATCGGGATTGCGGAACTGCGGCCGCGGCTTCAATTTCGCTTCGATGCCGGGCTTGGCTTGATGCTGCTGCGGCAGCGGGTTCTCATGATGTTTGCGAGCCCCCGTCTGCACCGCTTTGTCCGATTTTTTCTTCGACTTGCCCCGTTCGGATGCCTCGATCCGGCGCTGGACCCTGCGCGCCTTGGCCACTGTTCTGGTCGTTCCCATGCGTGTCTCCTTGCGCAGGGCTGTATTGCGCAAGGTGTGCCGGGTGCGGGCGGGCAGAAAGCCGCGCGTAATTCATCCGCCCGTCGGAACTTCTCCTCCGTCGAAAAGCGCGGAGGAGAAGGCTCCCGATGCTTGATCGCGATCAGCGTCTGAGCGCCAACGCGGTGAGCATCGCGACGAGCATCAACAGCATCAAGGTGGAGAGCGCCGGGATCGGCGCGATCGCGGAGCTGACGACGGTGTTGGCGGTGTTCGTATTGTTTGACGCGTTTGGATCACTCTCGGATGCGGTCACCGAGGCGGTGTTGGAGACAGTGGTCGGAGAGCTGGGCATCTTGATGGTCAGGGTGATCGTCGCGCTCGCGCCGGTCGTCAGTGTGCCGAGGCCGCAGGTGACGGTGGTCGTACCGCTGCAGGAGCCTTGCGTCGTCGTTGTTGAAACGAAGGTCGTGCCGGCTGGGAGAACGTCCGTCACGAGAACATTGGTCGCGCCGGTGGGACCGTTGTTGGTCACGGTGATCGTGTAGCTCACGTTGGCATTGGTCGATGCGGTTGTCGCGCCGGTCTTGGTGAGGACGAGATCGGCGCTGCCGACGACGTCGTCATTGGTAATCGTCGCCGTTCCCTGGGGCTTGATGATCGTTCCGTTGACCGGCGTGTTCAGGTTGACGAAGAACGTTTCGTTCGGCTCGAAGGTGGTGTCGCCATTGACGAGGATCGTCACCGGCTGCGAGGTCTGGCCGGGCGTGAAGGTCACCGTGCCCGATTTCGCAACGTAGTCGTTGTTTGCGATCGTGGCGGAGTTGTCGGCCGTGACGAAGTTGACGGTGATGGTCGAGGCGGAGCTGGCGGTGAGCGAGACGGTGAAGTTTGCGTTGCTCGTTCCCGAATTACCCTCGCCGAGGGTGACGTTGCTGATGGAGATGCCCGGCGAAGGCAGGCCGTCGTCATTGATGATCGTGCCGACGCCCTGGCTGTCGGTGACGGTGGCGCCGGCGGTGGCGCCGAGGTTCACGAAGAAGGTCTCGTCAGGCTCGACGTTCGTGTCGCCGATGATGCCGATCGAGAGCTGAGCCGTGATCGCGCCGGGTATGACGGTGAAGGAGCCGCTGTTGGTCTGGTAGTCGGAGCCGACATTGGCCGAACCGTCGGCGAGGCTGAAAGGAACCGAGATCGTCGACGATGACGGGTTCGACATCGTGATCGTAAAGACCATGCTGTTCGTGCCGGCATTGCCTTCCACCAGGCTCGGATCGTTGATGGTGATCGAGGGGTTGGCGTCGTCGTTGTTGATCGTCCCCAGGCCCTGGGCATCGCTGATCGAGGCGTTTCCGGGATTGAAGAGGTTGACGAAGAAGGTCTCGTTCGGCTCGGTGGTGACGTCGCCGGTGACGAGGACGCTGACGGTCTTGCTGGTCTGTCCCGGCGTGAAGGTGAGGCTGCCGCTGGCCGGCTGGTAATCGGAGCCGACGACGGCGGTGCCGTCGGCGGTTGCAAAGTTCACGGTCACCGGGAACGCGGAGGCGGGCGTGAGCGTGACGGTGAAGTCGAAGCTGGTCGTTCCGGCGTTGCCTTCGGCGAGCGAGACGTCGTTGATGGTGAGCGCGGAGAGGGCGTCGTCGTTCTTGATCGTGCCGGCGCCCTGGTTGTCGCCGATGACGGCGTTGGTCGCGGCGGTGAGATTGACCAGCACCGTTTCGTCGGCTTCCGGCGTGACGTCGCCGGAGACGGTCACGTTGAAGGGCTTGGTGGTCTCGCCGGGGTTGAAGGTCACGGTGTTGCTGGCGGTGGTGTAGTCGGAGCCGGCGTTGGCTGTTCCGTTGGCGGTGGCGGCATTCACGGTGACGGTCGAGGCGGAGGCGGCGGAGAGGAAAAGGTTGAAGGTCATCGTCGTCGTGCCGGCGTTTCCTTCGGTCACCTGCGGGTCGCTGATGCTGATCGACGGCGTGGCCGGCGTGGTGACGGCGGCGCAGGCGGAAAACTCCGAGGTGTTGCCCTGCGAGTCGGTGGCCGTGGCCGTGGCGAAGCCGCCAGCGACGCCGGGGAAGGTGGCGTTGAACGTACCGAGGCCGGAGGCGTCGGTGGTGATGGTCACCTCGCCGAGGAAGGTCTGTCCTTCGCCGGCACCCGAGGGATCGCAGGCGGTGTTCTGGAAGAACTGCACGGTGTAGCTGCTCGAAGGCTGGCTGTTGAGCGAGCCGGCGATCGTTACCGTGCCGCCGCCGAATTGGGCGGTGGCGATGACCGGAAAGTTCTGCAGATCGTTGAAGAGGCCGACGTCACCGTCGCCGGAGTCGTTGGGGGTGATGCCGTCGTCGCCGAGGTCGATGCCGAGCGTGCCGTTGCTGAAGATGGAGTTGTAGCGGATCGAGTTCTGGCGCGAGACTTTCGACAGGCCCGCCCGCAGGACCACGCCGGACTTGGTGTTGAAGGCGATGACGTTCGGCTCGGCCAGCGTACCGATCGTGGTCAGGGTCGCGCCGCCGGAAAAGCCGTCCGACAGCATGATGCCGTTCGTGTTGGGCAGTGCCGAGATGCCGTCCGCGGTCGTGCCGATCTTGTTGCCGACCACGAGGATGTTGCTGGCCAGGTTTTCGATGGTGATGCCCGTCGAAAACGGCGAGCCGGTGTTTCCCGAGATCACATTTCCTCGGATGGTGTCATTCACCGGGCTGTTGAACTCGATCCCGACGAGATTCGGGATGGCTGCCGTACCCGCGGCATTGGTGCCGATGTAGTTGTTCTGGACGACGTTGTTCGACGTGCCGGTGTTGCCGAGGGTGATGCCGCTCGAGCTGCCGCCGGAGATGAGGTTGCGTGCGGCGTTCGTGGCGCCGCCGATGGTGTTGCCGGTGGCGCTGTTGAGAATGAAGAAGCCGTTGGTGTTCTTGGTCGATGCCGTCGCCGAGGTGCCGGCGGCGTTGGTGCCGAAGAAGTTGCCGTCAAGGGACATGTTCTTTGCGCCGTCGAGGGTGATGGCGTTGTTCCACCTCGTCAGCAGCAGGCCCTTGACCTCGCCGCCGTTGACGCTGCCGGTGAAATCGAGGCCGGTGCCGTTGGAGACATTGCTTCCGTTGAGCTCGATGGTGAGGACGGCGTTGTCGCCGAGCGCGAGACTGTTGGCGCTCGCTCCCGCCTGCGAGTAGCCGTCGATGATCACCGCTTCGGTGATGTTCGGCAGGTTGGTCGTGGGCGAGATCGTCTGCAAACCGGCGCCAGGGATGGCGAAGACGATCGTGTCGGTGCCGGCGGTGGCGTTGGCATCGAGGATGGCCTGCCGCAGCGATCCGACGCCGGAGTCGAAGTTGTTGATGACGGTGAAGGTGGCTGCCTGGGTGCTTCCGGCGATCACGATCGCGAGGACAAACAGACAACGACTGAGCGACGACTTCATTCTTCAAGCTCCTGTCTTGGGCCTTCTTGCGCGGCCGCGGGGGCGAGTGTGTTGCGGGAACTTTGGGGAGGGAGACGACCGAGGTGCGGTCATCGTACGCGAAACTGTTTTTTCGCGGGCGTGAGCCTGCTCACAACGGGGGATGGAAGTGTCCGGTGATTACGCGGTTGCGCTCATCTCGGCAAGAGCCATTTCCAGCGCGGCGCTCTTGAGCTGTTCCTGCTCGGAGAGCTGTTCGATTGCCGCCTGGCGCTCGGCCGCCGCGGCCATCTCGCGCTGCCCGAAGATGCACGACCAGATCAGGAAAACGTCCTCGAAGGCCACCCATCCGGCGTGCTCGAGAAAGCGCCACCATTCGGGATTGCTCACGCCGTAGACCGATTCCGGCCAGTAGATGCCGCGCAGGAAATGGTCGGCGGCGACGACGACGGTGGCGGTGATGATGACCTGCCAGTCGAGATAGAAGGCCAGGAACGCCAGCGAGCCGAAGACGTGAAAATGGGTCTCGATGCGGCCGCCGGTGAGATGAATCAGGAGAGCCGACGAGAGCATCTGCGAGGCGGCGATGACGTGACGCGTCAGCCTCGTGCCGGGACGAAGGAAGGCCAGCAGAACCGGCAGGATGGTGATGCCGGCACCGCCGAGAATGGCCACCCACACGTGCATGTGCAGCACGCGCTCTTTCCCTTCCCACGCGTACGGCGAAACGACCATCGCCCCGATGATGGCGGCGATCCATTGCACGATCAGCAGGGCGGCGAACATCCGGTCCACTTTGGCGCGGCGAAGACGGGTCTGCTCGTTGTGCAGCTCGGCGGCGCGTGCGGCGATCATGTCGCTCATCGTTTTTCTCCTCTGCTGACGATCGAACATCCGAATACGGGATGTGTCCCTTTGGCGGCTTCTCCGTTGGCCAGTTGGATGACGTCGGCGCGGCCGCTGTTCAGCCCCGCGTGTCCGCGCAGCATGGTGATGCCGCCTTCGAAGCGGAGGTGACCGCCGGCGTCGTAGAGGAATGTCTGCCCCGAGGTGAAGGTGCCGAAGCGTTTCGCTTCCCGGCCATCCTCATCGACGACGACCCGCGTGCCGCGCAGGCGCGTGGCCGCGTCGTAGACGTCGGTCTTTTCCCATCCGGGTTTTGCCTGATGCGGGCGATAGACGACCACGTAGGTGCGCAGCGTGCGCGGCGACTTTTCGATGACCGCCTGCAGCTCCGACAGGCTGGCCCGGGTGCATGAGCACTGCGGGTGGATGAGCATGACCAGAGTGGGCGCGTCGTGATTGCGGAGGAGAGTGCTGTCCGAGGGCCAGCTCTTCGGCGCGTCGGCGGCGCGGCCGGGTGTGGCCTCGAAGCGCCGGATGGCCCGCACCGCCGCACCGACGGTCCCCACCCAGATCGCGGCGGCGATGACGATCGATCCGGTGATGATGAGGGAGCGGGCTCTCATTTCTTTCTGATGGCTTCCAGCGGCGAGATCTGCTTGTTGTCCTTCTCGAAGGTGATCCGCCCTTTTGTGAGCAGCTCGATGCGCTCCCCGAGCGGGATTCCGTAAAAATCCGACGGTGCCAGTTTCGATACACGACCGTCCGGGTAGCTGATCGTCGCCCAATCAAAATTCATCGGGACCTCTCTCTGTGCCGGGAAGCCGTTATTGTATGGCAAGTTGCTGCCACGCAATGACTTAGGTAATGACTGGTGGGATGAATGCACGAGTTTCACATCGCGGTGCCGATCAGAATGGCCGTGACCGCCCCGAAGGCGATCTCGCGCATGCCGATTCGTTGCGGGGACTCGTGTTTTTTGCGGATCAGAGTGCGTCCGAGGAGAAGGGACATGGCAAAGATCGCTGCCACCGGCGCGAGCCGCCGATGCCAGAGAACGACGGCGATGACGACGGCGGCGACATGGGCGGCGACCGCGATCGAACGGCGTCCTTTCCCCAGCGCTGCGCGCACGAAGAGAATCGCGGGAACCGACCGCAGGATCGTCAGAAGCCAGAGTGTCGAGGCCAGCGTCGTCGATCGGCCGCCGGCGAGGGCGATGGCGGCGGCGGTTGCGCCCGCGGCAAGGGCGCCGGCGATTTCGGGCGCGACAGCGTGTCCGCGATTGCGAACGTCGAATGCGAATTGAGTCAGCCCGAGCGGCGCCGCGATGGCGAACGGAATCAGAATCCGCGCGTCCGTGACCGCGACGGCAATCGTCATCGCCACGATCGCGGCCGCGCCGTAGCCGAGGGCAAGCAGTTCACAGACGATCGTGCGCGGATAGCGGCGACGGTGTGCCCAGTCGCCGGCCGCCAGCCGCAGCGGATGGCGCGCCAGAAACGCCGCAATCACCGCGACGCCGATTGCCACTCCCGGCCACGACGGCACCACCAGCAACGCCAGAACCGCCGGCTCGATGACGAATCCCCATCCGCCATGCTCCACTGGGAGCGCCAGCGGGCGAAGGTTCACTCGTGGGACGGTGGTCAGCGGCTGCACGGACATGCACCTGCTGTTTTCCGCTTCCGCGGTCCGGGCGGCGGGTGATGTTCGTCACGCGCGCATGTGACCCCGTATCATCGGGCCTTGCGGCTTTCACGACTCCTCGCGCTCGTCACGCTCATCGCTCCGGCGATCAACGCCGCCGACTACGTTCCGGACACGGCATGCGCCACCTGCCATCAGGCGAAGTACGCCTCGTATCAATCGGTGGGGATGGCGCAGTCGATGCGGAAGCCGCGCGCCGACGTGCTGATCGAAGACTTCAAGAACGCGCACTTCGTTCATCAGGCGACGAAGAGCCATTACGAAATGTCGTGGAAGGACGGGAAGCTGACTTTCCGGCGGTATCAGATCGACGATCGCGGGCAGCGCATCAACTCGATCGAACAGCAGGTCGATTGGATCGTCGGATCGGGCCACCGCTCGCGCGTCTATCTCTACCGCACGCCGAGTGGCGAGATGTTTCAGCTGCCCATCGCCTGGTACACGCAGGAGAAGGCGTGGGGGATGGCGCCGGGGTATGACCGCGCAGACAACGACGGGATCACCCGGCCGGTCCGCCGCGAATGTCTCTTCTGCCACAACGCCTATCCCGACGTTCCGGCGGGAAGCGACGCGCATTGGGCGCCGCAGCGCTATCCGGCGTCGCTCCCGGAGGGGACGGGATGCCAGCGATGCCACGGATCGGGCGGCGATCACGTGCGCATCGCCATGGCCGGCGAGAGCAATGCTGCCGTGCGCGCGGCCATCGTCAATCCGGCGCGGCTGCCGCAAAAGCTTCGGGACGCGGTCTGTTTTCAATGTCATCTGCAGCCGGCCGTGGCGCTGATCGGCTCGCGGCGATTCGATCGCGGCGATTATTCGTTCCGCCCCGGCGAAGCGCTCGGCGATTACCTGCTGCACGTCGACATCGACGAGCCGGGCCGTCCGCGCGCGCAGCGTTTCGAGATCAATCACCATGCCTACCGGCTGCGGCAGAGTCTCTGCTACATCAAGGGCGGGATCACCTGCATCTCCTGCCACGATCCGCATCAGCCTCTATCCAAAGATTCCCGCCTCGCCAACGTCGCCTCCATCTGCCTCGGATGCCACAAGCGCCACACGGAATCGAATGATTGCGTGCGCTGCCACATGCCGGCGCGGCGCACGCAGGATGTGGTGCACGTAGTGATGACCGATCACAAAATCCAGCGCCGCCCGCCGCCGGGCGATCTTGTCGCGCCGCTGTCTGAACACGAATCGCGGATCGATGACGTGGAGTTTCTCGATCGGGCCGAGGTACCGGAAGGTCCGCTCGGCCAGGTGTATCGCGCGGTGACGGTGCTCCGGGCCATGCCGCGGAATGAGGCGGCCACGAGTTATCTCACCAAGCACCTCGACGCCACGCCGTCGATCGTTCCCCGCCTCGATCTCATCGCCGCGCAGTTGCAACAGCGGCATTTCCAGATCGCGCTCGATCTGATTGCTGCCGCCGGCGATGCCGCGCTTCGCGATCCGCGGATCCGCGACTGGCGCGGCACCGCGAAAGTCGGCGTCGGATCAACGGCCGAGGGACTCGCCGATCTGCGCGCAGCGATGGAGGCCGATCCGGAGATCCCGGAGTATCAGTTCAACCTCGGGGTGATTCTGCATCGCACCGGACAGAATGCCGAGGCGTTGGCGCCGCTGACGAAGGCGATCGAGCTGCGTCCCAACTTCGTGGCCGCCTGGATCATGCGCGCGGAGACGCTCACCGCCCTCGGGCGCCGCGACGAGGCGATCGCCGATCTGCGGCGAGCACTGGCCATCGATCCGCGTCAGACGCGGGCGTCGGATCTATTGAAGGCACAGTGACGAGGCGACAACTTACAGAGCACAGACAAGAGTGTCTGTGCCACATTGATTTGCGCGACAAGGCTGATCCGAGCAAGTAGCAGGAACGATGTGGCACAGACACTCCTGTCTGTGCTTCTGGTTCAAACGAGCTCTTGACGCATCGCCCGTCATCCCCCAAAGTATGGGCACCCACCAATTCTTCCGCCGCAGTCACGCCAACACCAAGGAGACATTCGATGCGCGTCATTCGAATCCTGTCCGCCCCGGTGATCCTGCTTACGGCACTCTCTCTCCACGCGCAGTGCGGCGTCGAGCGCTGGTCGATCAAGACCGGCACCGATGCCGGTGCTTCCGCCATCAACCTCGGCACCTACGTTTCCACCACGATCTACAACATGCTGCAGTCCGCGCATCCGGCCACGCTGCCGGCCAACAGCCGGATCTCGCCGCGGGAGACGACGCAATACCGTCTCAGCGGAACACTGACGAAATACGCGCGCGAAGGCGACTCCGACTATCACCTGGTGATCCAGGACGGCGCCGGACGGACGATGATCGTCGAGATCCCGGCTCCGAACTGCGTCGGCGCCGGCAGCCCATTCGGTCCCGGCGTGACCAACGCCCGCAATCAGTTCGACGCCCGCTTCACCGCCACCACCAGTTTCAAGACCACGTCGACGCCGGTCACCGTGCGCGGCGTCGGTTTCTGGGATTTCCTCCACGGCCAGACCGGCGTGGCGCCGAATGGGATCGAGATCCACTCCGTGCTCGACATCACCTTCGGCGCGGCGGCGCTCGCGCCCGGCGTGCAATCTCTGCCGACGACTGGGGACACGCACGATCCCGCCGACGACGTGCACTACCCGGCGGACGTGATCCGCGATGAAGACGGCGGCCGCATTCGCGTCTACCGCGGCGGCGATTACCTCGGCGATGCGCTTTTCCACGGCGGTGCTGTGGTCGAAGATCCCTCCATCAACGTGGTCTTCGTCGGCGACCATTGGGATGCCGCGCATCGCCAGCCGGTCATCCAGGCGGTGCGGCAGATCAGCGCCAGCTCGGGCTTCCGCGATCTCGACAAGTACGGCGTGCGCACCTTCGGCCTGCGCGTCAATGCCCAGCAGATCGGCGGCACCGGACCGGATCTGACCGATCTCGATGTACAGCGCCTGCTGTCATCGTCGATCGAATCCGGCCGCATCCAGCATGTCGACGAGAACGCCGTCTACCTGGTGATGCTCGATCCGGAGACGGAAGCGTCTGTGGCCTCCGATCGCAACTGGCTCTCGTATCACTCCGAATTCCATCCCACCGACCTGCCGATGCGCTACGTGGTCGCGCGCGGCGGGCTGGAAGGGACGAAGCTGACCGACGCCATCAACGCCAGCATCTATCGCGCGCTGGTGAATCCCGCAGGCAACGGCTGGTTCTGAGCGAATCCAAATCCACCTCGTGGGAAATCCCCGTCGCGCAACGGCGGGGATTTCCGTTTCCAGGAGCCGAATGTTTCGTGTGATCTCTGTCCTGCTTCTTCTGATTACGATCCCGGCCTGCACCGTTTCCGTCCCGCGCTATGCATTCGAGCAAGCGCTCCGCAACCAACAGAACGTGGACAAGCTGCGCATCGGCCAGACCCTTGCCGAGGTGCAAAAGGTCATGGGCAAACCGCCGGAGCGCCGCAACGCCCACGTCCGCTTCGACGGCATCTCCATCGAAGAGTGGAGCTACATCACCGACTACGTCCGCAAGATGGACACCACCATCACCTTCGTCGGCGGGAAGGTGGATGAGATTCGATCGGCGAAGTGGGAGTCGGACTAATCCCGTAGAGCAGGCGTCCCGCCTGCTCCCGACGGGCATCCTTGCCCGGCGGTGCGTGCTTGCGCAGATCGCGTTACTTGCACGGAAACCCCCGACGGGCGAGGACGCCCGTCGGGAGCAGACAAGGATGTCTGCGCTACGCGCTCGTTACCGCAGATCCTGCGCGATCACCTGCTGCCGGTCGAAGCCGGTAATGTTCGTGACATCGTCGACCACGCCGATGGAGATCTTGTTCAGGCCTCGCTCGCACATCAGGTCGAGGGTGTAGGTGTAGTACTTCCCCTTGGCCTTGGCGAAGTCGGCCACCGGAATCGTGATCTGGTGCGACTTGCGGGCGACATCGGACATGTCTCCGTCCTTGTTGCCGACGACGACGTAGATCGAGAAGCCTCCCATGTGGGCCTCGCCCTGCTGGATGAGGGTGAGGTTGTCGAGCGGGATCTGCACCTCGACCGGAACCTTGAACAGATCGTCGGCCGGGATCGGCTGGTTGACCTTGACGCGCACGCCGAGGTCGTTTGCCTTGGTCTTGTAGAGAAGGTTGGCGATGACGCGGTCGCTCATCTCCTGGAAGGTCGACTTCTCGACGAAGGTCTGGCGGTTGCGGACGCGCAGGGCCTTGTTCTTCACGCGCACTTCCAGCGCCCGCTGGCGATCGACGCGCTCCGTTCCGGCGCGGTAGCCGAGCGAATAGTAGGAATCGAGATCGCGCACGATGTCTTTGAATGCACCTGCGAAATTGTTGGTGCGCGTGGTGGCCAGGCCGCCGGTCAGTTCGGCCAGCATCTGCAGCGACTCCGTTGTATTCGAGAGCGCTGCCGAAGTCACGTTGTAGGAGATGGCCTGCTGGTTGTCGGCGGTGGTCCCTTCGCTGCCCGCCGCCAGACCGCCGGCGTGGATGGCGTAGAGCGTGATGCCGTTGGCGTTCGCGGTCCGGGCGATCGATTCGATGAGCGCGCTGCCGTTGTAGCCCATCGCCTCGAGCATGGAGCTCGACTGCCAGTTCTTCTCGCGAGCCACCTCGTCGATCATGGTGAAGACTTCGCGGCCGGGCTGGATCTGGAATCCTTCCGTGGTCAGCACCAGGATCTTCTTCCCGTCGACGCCGGCCAGCGTGGTGAGCAGTCCGTTGATCGACTCCGTGCTCTGCCGCAGATCGTGCTCGACCGAGGAGGCATAGGAGCGGGCATTGGCCAGCGCTTCGTCGTACGACGTGGCGTCGCGGATGCGGCCCATCACGTCTTTGGCCTCACTGTGGTTGGCGATGCCCTGCGCCGATTCGCCGGCGATGACGTCGAAGGTCTGCTGAATCTGCACGATGTCGCGCGTGAAGGGCACCCGCACTTTCAGGCTGCGGTTGTAGGTGGCCACCATGGCCTCGTCGCCGGGCCGCATGACGTCCTTGCAGAACTCTTTCATCTGCTTGAAGACCCGGTTGCGGTTGAACGGGGCCATGGAGAGGTTATCGATGTAGAAGACGATGCGGCGCCGCAGCTGTTCGTTGACCTCTTCCTTCGGAACGGGCGGCGGCGCGGGGGCGCCGGGTTGGGGGACGACGACGGACTGAGCCACCGCCTTCCCTTCGATCTCGGAGAAGTTCGAGATCGGCTTCTCGATGCCGTTCTCGAAGATCTGGAAGTCGTCTTTGGTCAGGCCGGTGACGGCGTTCCCTTTCTTGTCGGTGACCACGACGTCGACGCCGATGACGCGGACGTCGATGTGCTCGGTGAGCGGCTGCATTTCAGCGGGAGGCTTCGGTGCAGGCTGCTGTGCGGCGAGAGGGCCGGCGGTGAGCGCGGCAATGAGGACCACCGAGGTAACGCGGCTGAGGCGAAGTCGTTTCACGGAGTCTCCGATGATTGTGAGATGTCGGACGGTGCCGATGAAGAAGGCCCTCG
>Ga0157378_10000900_pt1 | contig 27390 bp, 16 predicted proteins | sample M65metaG_FD_115309 | JGI IMG/M metagenome (GOLD analysis project Ga0157378, IMG submission 115309) | Miscanthus rhizosphere microbial communities from Kellogg Biological Station, Michigan, USA - M6-5 metaG | ecosystem: Host-associated > Plants > Roots > Rhizosphere > Soil | place: USA: Michigan... | reverse complement strand
CCAGGCCGCCGGCGAGAACGAGATCGAATCCGCCGCGCGGCAGCCGCCGGGCGAAGGAGAGCGCGTCGCCCTGGCGGTAGTGGCAATGACCGGCGATTTTCTCCAGCGCCTGCCGCGAGAAGTTCAGCGCGTCGTTGTCGATGTCGTTGAGCCAGATCTCGCCGGCCAGCGGCGGGAGGTGATCGAGGATCAGTCGCAGGTCGGGACAGCTGCCGCAGGCGATGGAGGCGATGCGCGTGCGCCCGGGATTGGCGAGCATGGTCCGCATCAGACGCGAGGCCTGATGCTGGATTTTGTTGCGATGCTGCTGGGCGATCGACCGGCTGAGCGCATACGTTTCACACGATCTGGCGATCCGTCCCTCGGCGCGATTCGCGCCCGCCCCGCCGATCAGGTACTCAACGGTCTCGAAGTCGCCGGGATAGCCGCGCGGCCATTTCTGCAGGCGCTCCACGAACGGCGACTGCGCATGAACGCGCCGCACCGGCTCGAGCACGTCGAGGATCTTCTCGCGGCTGATCGAGGCGTTCTCGCAGGCCAGGATCGACGCGCAGATCTGATGAACGATGGCCAGGACGCGGTGGTACAGCTCCTCCTCGCTGAAGCGCCCTTCATCGAGCGACATGAAGTCGTCGACATGGCGCCGCAGCTGCGCGGCCGCACAGATTTCAGGAATGCAGGCTACCTCGATGTCTGGGTCGGGCATTGCCAGTTCCTCACACGAATTTGTTCGTGAGAGAGACGGACGATGGGAGAAGTTTCGCAAAAAGCGCAGCCGCAACGGAGCGCTGGCGTCCGCGCCGGCTGGCCGGGCGGCGTCTCGCCGCCCGAGGGTTATCAGCGGCTGTTTGGTGTCTTGCCGGGTCAGCGGCGGGACGCCGCCGAGCCAGCCGGCGCGGACGCCAGCGCTCCGTTGCTGCGCTTGCGCGCGCGCCAGCGGAGGCGGTCGAGGTAGAGGTAGGTCACCGGCGTGGTGAAGAGCGTCAGCATCTGGCTGACGATCAGGCCGCCGACGATGGCGATGCCGAGGGGGCGGCGCATCTCGCTGCCGACCCCGGCGCCGAGGGCCAGCGGCAGGCCGCCGAAGAGCGCGGCCATGGTGGTCATCATGATCGGGCGGAAGCGAAGGAGACACGCCTCGCGGATGGCGTCGAAGGGGCTCTTCCCTTCCTTGCGCTCCGCCTCGAGGGCGAAGTCGATCATCATGATGGCGTTTTTCTTCACAATACCGATGAGCAGGATAATGCCGATCAGAGCGATGATGGTGAATTCGGTATTCGTGATCAGCAGCGCGATCAGGGCGCCGACTCCGGCCGATGGGAGCGTCGAGAGAATCGTGATCGGGTGCACCAGGCTCTCGTACAGGATGCCGAGGACGATGTAGACCGCCAGGAGCGCGGCCAGGATCAGCATCGGCTCGTTTTTCAACGATGCCTGGAATGCCTGCGCGGTTCCCTGGAAGCCGGGATGGATCGACGAGGGCATGCTCATCGTCCGCTCCAACTCCTCGATCGCCGCGGTCGCTTCGCCGAGGGAGACGCCGGGGGCGAGGTTGAAGGAGATGGTCACCGCCGGGAACTGGCCCTGGTGCGGGATCGACAGCGGCGTCTGATCGATCCCGAAACTGGCGAAGGCGCTGAGCGGGACGTCGCGGCCGCTGGATGAATGAACGTAGACGCTGCTCAGCGACGCCGGCGAGATGGCGTACTTCGGATCGACTTCCAGCACCACGTGGTACTGATTCATGCCGCTGTACATGACCGAGACCTGGCGCTGGCCGAAGGCGTCGTAGAGCGTGCTGTCGATTGCGGCGAGGGAGACGCCGAGGCGCGCGGCGGTCTGGCGATCGATGATCACCGTGGCCTGCAGGCCGTGGTTCTGCTGATCGCTGGAGACGTCGCGCACCTCCTTCAGCTTGTGCATCTCCTTTTCCAGCTTCGGCGACCACGACATCAGCTCGGCCACGTTGTCGCCCTGCAGCGTGTACTGGTAGTCGGAGTTGCTCTGCCGGCCGCCGACGCGCACGTCCTGCGTGGCGCTGAGGAAGAGCTGGGCGCCGGGGATATGCGCGGTCTTCGGGCGGAGGCGGGCGATGATCTCCTGCGCCGAAGCCTTGCGCTCGCTGAGCGGCTTGAGCGAGACGAACATGTTCGCCGAGGTGCCCCCTCGCCCGCCGCCGGTGAAGGAGACGACGTTCTCGACCGCCGGATCTTTCTCGACGATGCGCATGAACATGTTGAGCTTGGCCAGGAGCGCGGGGAAGGAGGTGTCCTGCGAGGCCTGGACGTTTCCGTTGAGCCGGCCGGTGTCCTGCTGCGGGAAGAAGCCTTTGGGGACGATGACGTAGAGGTAGATGGTGAAGCCGATGGTGGCGAAGGTGACCAGGAGCACCGGCAGGGTGTTGGTGAGCACGAAGTCGAGGGCGTGCTCGTAGCCGCCGCGCAGTTTGTCGAAGGCGTTTTCAGACCATCGATAGACCCTGCCGTGCTTGCGGTCGCCGGGAGGCGTCAGGAACCTGGCGCACATCATCGGCGTCGTGGTCAGCGAGACGAAGAGCGAGATGACGATGGCTGTGCTGAGCGTGACGGCGAATTCGCGGAAGAGCCGCCCGACGATGCCGCCCATGAGCAGGATGGGGATGAAGACGGCCACCAGCGAGGTGCTCATGGAGAAAACGGTGAAGCCGATTTCGGCGGCCCCTTTGAGCGCCGCTTCGAGCGGGCGCAGTCCGTTTTCGAGATGGCGGGTGATGTTCTCGATGACCACGATGGCGTCGTCGACCACGAAGCCGGTCGAAATCGTCAGCGCCATCAGCGAGAGGTTGTCGAGCGAGTAGCCGAGGAGGTACATGATCCCGAAGGTGCCCACCAGCGAGAGCGGCACGGCCACGCTGGGGATGACCGTGGCCCAGCCGCTGCGCAGAAAGAGGAAGACCACCAGGATCACCAACGCGATCGAGATCACCAGCGTACGCTCGACGTCGATCACCGAGGCCCGGATGGTGCTGGTGCGATCGAGCACGACGTCGAGATGAATCGACGGCGGAATGGCCGCGCGCAGTTGCGGGAGCAGCGAGCGGACGCGGTCGACGGTGCCGATGATGTTGGCCCCCGGCTGCCGGAAGAGGACGAGCGAGATGGCCGGCTTGCCGTTGACCGATCCCGCAGAATTGATGTTCTCGACCGAGTCCTTGACCTCGGCAACCTCGGACAAAATGACCGGCTTGCCGTCGCGCGCGGTGACGATGAGGCTGCGGTATTGGTTGGCTTTGAAGAGCTGATCGTTGGTGTTGACGACGTAGGCGTTGTCGGTGCCGGCGACGGCGCCTTTCGGCCGGTTGGCGTTGGCGGCGCTTAAGGTCGTGCGTACGGCATCGAGGCCGACGTTCATCTTGCTGAGCAGCAGCGGATTCGCTTCGACACGGACGGCGGGACGCGAGCTGCCGCCGACGAAGACCTGGCCGATACCGTCGATCTGCGAGATTTTCTGCGCGAGGACGGAGTCGCCGACGTCGTACATCTGCGGCTGGGTCATGACGTCCGAGGTCATGGCCAGGATCATGATCGGCGCGTCGGCTGGATTCACTTTGCGCCAGTTGGGATTCGAGGGGAGGTTGGCGGGAAGCTGTCCGCGCGCGGCGTTGATGGCGGCCTGCACGTCGCGCGCGGCGGCGTCGATGTCGCGATCGAGCTCGAACTGGAGTGTGACGTTCGTCGATCCCGAGGAGCTGTTCGAAGTCATCTGCGTGACGCCGGCGATGCGTCCGAACTGGCGCTCCAATGGCGTGGCGACGGACGAAGCCATGGTCTCGGGATTGGCGCCCGGAAGTCCTGCCGAGACGGAGATGGTGGGGAACTCGACCTGCGGCAGCGGGGCCACGGGCAGGTTCATGTACCCGAGCGCGCCGGCCATGAGCACGGCCGCGCTGAGCAGCGAGGTGCCGACGGGGCGGCGGATGAATGGGGCGGAGAAGCTCATGATTGAGTGGAGCGCTGGCGTCCCGCCGGCTGGCTCGGCGGCGTCCTCGCCGCCGGGTTAGCAGCCAATCTCTGGTGTCTTGCCGGGGCCGGCGGCGGGACGCCGCCGGGCCAGCCGGCGCGGACGCCAGCGCTCCTCTTGGCTGCGCTTTTCATCATCCTTCCGCCGGAACCGCGTTCCCCACGTGCACCCGCCGCCGCACCCTCGCGGCGAGCTTGTCGAACCAGATGTAGACCACCGGCGTGGTGTAGAGCGTGAGGAGCTGGCTGACCAGAAGTCCGCCGACGATGGTGACTCCGAGCGGGTGACGCAACTCCGCGCCGGTGCCGCGGCCGAGGGCGAGGGGGAGGCCGCCGAAGAGGGCGGCGAAGGTGGTCATCATGATCGGCCGGAAGCGCAGCAGGCAGGCCTGGTAAATCGCATCCTCGGCGCTTTTCCCTTCCTCGCGCTCGGCCTCGAGGGCGAAGTCGATCATCATGATGGCGTTTTTCTTCACAATTCCAATGAGTAGGATGATGCCGATCAGCGCCACCACGCCGAGCTCCATGTGGAAGAGCATCAGCGCCAGGATCGCGCCGACGCCGGCCGAAGGCAGTGTCGAGAGGATCGTGATCGGGTGGATGTAGCTCTCGTACAGAACGCCGAGAACGATGTAGACCGTGATGAGCGCGGCCAGGATCAGCCACCCTTCGTTCGCCAGCGAGCTGCGGAAGACGGCGGCCGTTCCCTGAAACTCGGCGTGGATGCTGGCGGGGAGTCCGAGCCTGGCCACGGCGGCGTCAATCGTCTTCGTGGCGCCGCCGAGTGAGGCACCGGGCGCGAGGTTGAAGGAGATCGTGGCCACCGGAAACTGGCCGAGGTGATTGACCGCTACCGGTGTCGATCGTGTCTCGATGTGGGCGAAGCTGCCGAGCGGGATGATCTGTTCGCGGCTGCCCGAGAGTTGCGCAACCGGTTTGGTCGTGCCGGGGAGTGACGGCGTCGATGACGATGCCGTTGTCGCCGCCTGCGCCGGTTGCGCCGCCGCGGCGGGACCTCCGGCAGGTGCGGCGTGAATGTAGATGTGGTTCAGCGCGTCCAGCGTCAGCTGCAGTTTTGGATCGGCCTCGAGCACGACGTGGTACTGGTTCAGCTGCGTGAAGATCGTCGAGACCTGCCGCTGGCCGAAGGCGTCGTAGAGCGTGTCGTCGATCATCTGCGGCGTCACGCCGAGGCGGGAGGCGGTGTTGCGATCGACCACGAGGTCGGCCTCGAGACTGCCGCTGCCCTGATCGCTGGCCACGTCGCGCAGTTCCGGCAGCTTGTGCAGCTCATCGACGATGCGCGGCACCCACTGCGCCAGCTCGGTGGCATTCGCATCTTCGAGCGTGTATTGATACTGCGTGCGGCTGACGCGGTTCTCGACCGAGAGGTCCTGCACCGGCTGCATGTAGAGCGTGATGCCGGAGATGCCGGCCAGCTTTGGCTGCAGGCGGCGGATGATCTCCGAGGCATTTGCGTCGCGATCTTCGAGCGGCTTGAGGTTGATCTGAATCCGGCCGACGTTGGTGGTCATGTTGGTGCCGTCGACGCCGATGAATGAGGAGACGCTGGCTACCGCCGGATCCTGCGTGACCACTTCGGTGAGCCGCAGCTGCCGCTCCGCCATCGCTTTGAACGACGTATCCTCCGGCGCTTCGGAGATGCCGAGGATCACGCCGGTGTCCTGCAGCGGAAAGAATCCTTTCGGCACGACGATGTAGAGCAGGATGGTGACTACCAGCGTAGCCAGCGTCACCAGCAGAGTGGTGGTCTGGTGCCGCAGCACGAATTGCAGCGTGCGCCCGTAGTAGGCGATCACGCGCTCGAACAGCTCTTCCGATTTCTTGAAGAACCGGCCGTGCTGCTTTTCTTCACTCTCGGCTTTGAGCAGCTTGGCGGCCATCATCGGCGTCAGCGTCAGCGAGACCACTGCGGAGACGAGGATGGTGACGCTGAGGGTGATGGCGAATTCGCGGAAGAGGCGCCCGACGATATCGGCCATGAACAGCAGCGGGATGAGCACGGCGATCAACGAGACCGTCAGCGAGACGATGGTGAAGCCGATCTGCTTCGAGCCTTTGAGCGCCGCCTCGAGCGGCTTCTCGCCTTCCTCGATGTAGCGGGTGATGTTCTCGATCATGACGATGGCGTCGTCGACGACGAAGCCGGTCGAGATGGTCAGCGCCATCAGCGAGAGGTTGTCGAGCGAATAGCCGAGGAGATACATCACCCCGAAGGTGCCGACGATCGAAAGCGGCACGGCCACGCTGGGGATGATGGTGGCGGAGATGCGGCGCAGAAAGAGGAAGATCACCATCACCACCAGGAGCACGGTGAGCAGCAGCTCGAACTCGACGTCGTGCACCGAGGCCCGGATGGTGACGGTGCGGTCGGTCAGGACGGTGACCTTGACGCTCGGCGGCAGGCTGCTGGTCAATTGCGGCAGAAGCGCTTCGATGCGATCGACGACGTTGATGATGTTCGCGCCCGGCTGACGCTGCACGTTCATGATCACGGCGGGGGTTGTGTTCATCCACGCGGCCTTCTGCGCGTCTTCCACGCCGTCGACCACGCTGGCCACGTCGGCCACGCGCACCGGCGCGCCGTTGCGGTAGGCGATGATCACCGGCTTGTAGTCGGCGCTGGCGAAGATCTGATCGTTCGCGCCGATGCTGTAGCTCTGCGCGGGACCCTGCAGGTTGCCCTTGGCCTGATCGGTGTTGGCCGCGGCCAGGCCGGTGCGGAGATCTTCGAGACTCAGTCCGTACGACGCCAGCGCGGAAGGATTTGCCTGCACGCGCACGGCCGGCTTCTGGCCGCCGCTGATGGTGACCAGACCGACGCCGGGAAGCTGCGAGATTTTCTGGGCGAGGGTGGTGTCGGCGAGGTCTTCGACCTTGCTCAAAGGCAACTGTGAACTGGTCAGTCCGAGGGTGAGGATCGGCGTGTCGGCGGGATTGACTTTGCTGTAGATCGGCGGGTTGGGAAGATCGCGCGGCAGGAAACTCGCCGCGGCGTTGATGGCGGCCTGTACTTCCTGTTCGGCGACGTCGATGTTCTGTTTGAGGTCGAACTGCAGCGTGATCATCGAGCCGCCGAAGGAACTGGTGGAGCTCATCTGCTGCAGGCCGGGGATCTGTCCGAACTGCCGCTCCATCGGCGCGGTCACCGAGGAGGTCATGACGTCGGGGCTGGCGCCAGGATAGAAGGTCAGGACCTGGATGGTCGGGTAGTCGACCTGCGGCAGCGCGGAGACCGGCAGCTCACGGAAGGCTACGACGCCGGCCAGCAGAATCGCCGCCATGAGCAGCGACGTCGCCACCGGGCGGAGGATGAAGATGCGTGATGGGTTCACGGCTTCCCTTGCCGGTGTGCTCCGCCGTGTTGTCCGCCACCGCCGCCCGGCCGCCCGCCGCGGGCGCCACCGATCTCCACCTTGCTCTTCGGCTGTAGCTTGTCGGCCCCTTCGACGACGACCTGGTCGCCTTCGTTGACGCCGCTGGCGAGGACGGAGGTGGTCCCTTCACTCATCGCTACCTGCACAGGATGCATCTCGACGCTTTTGTCGGGCTTGACCACGTAGACATAGGTTCCCTGCGCGCCGTGCTGCACCGCCGCCGTCGGCACGGTGAGGGCGTGCCTGCGAACGTCGACCTGCAGCCGGGCGTTGACGAACTGGTTGGGGAAGAGCGCGCCGTCGCGGTTGTCGAAGATCGCTTTGGCCCGAAAGGTTCCGGTGTTGGGATCGATCTGGTTGTCGATGGTGAGCAGGCGTCCGGTGGCGATTTTGGTGGTGCTGTCGCGGCTCCACGCTTCGACGGGCAATCCGCTGCCCTTCCCCTGCCGCGTGATCGCCGGCAGCTGGTCCTCGGGCAACGTAAAGAGCGCGGCGATCGGTTGCATCTGGGTGATGGCCACGAGGCCGTTGGTGTCGGAAGCGTGGACCTGGTTTCCAGGATCGACGTTCCGGATGCCGACGCGACCGGTGATCGGGGTCTTGATGTGGCAGTAGGCGACGTTGAGCCTGGCCTGCTGGATCTGGGCGTCGTCGGCCTTGACGGTCCCTTCGTTGACGCGCAGCTGCGATTGCTGGGTGTTGTACTGCTGCTGCGGAATGACGCCCGCTTTGTAGAGGTCAGCGAAGCGCTGCAAATCGCGCCGGGTGTTCTCCAGCGTTGCCGCGTCCTTGAACCGGTTGGCCTCGGCCTGCGCCAGCTGCGCGAGGGAAGGCGCGGGATCGATCAGGGCAATCTCGGCCCCAGCCTGCACGATCTGCCCTTCCTGAAAGTTGAAGCGCAGCAGCTGCCCATCGATGCGCGGCTTGATGGTGATGGTGTTGAGCGCGTTGACGTTCCCGAGTCCGTCGAGATAGACAGGAACGTCGCGCGCGACCACCGGCTCGACGCTGACCGGAACGGCACGATCGCGGCCCGCGGCGGCGGTCGCTTTGGCCTTGGCATCGTTGGCCGCGCTGCGCTGCCGCACCAGCACGATCGCCAGAATGATGACGATGACCACGACGGCGATGCCGATGTTGCGATTGCGCGTGTGATGCGGACTCACCTCCGGCGGCGGCGCAACACGAATGTCCCGCGCGGACCCGGTGTCCGCATCATCCCGATCAATCAACCTCTGAGGCATCGATACTCCTTCACCCGACGCAAGCAATGTCTCTACCAGTACGCCGGAGACATGGGGACGCAGAACCGGCGGTGAAAAATACCGCGGAGGCGGGCTCGGCGGCTAGGAGGGAGGCGTTTACTTGCGGTTTACACTCTCTCCATCGACAACGAACTTCTGCAGCTGCTCGCCGAGCGTCAGCTCTGGACGTATCAGGCTCCGTCCGGTTCGACGACGTTTGCATCGGTTTCACCGATCATCGATAGGGATTCGCGGCTGAAGCCCGGCGCGTTCGTTATTGGAGTGATTCCCAAGGCCGTCAAAGAAGGAGTGATGCTGCAAGGGGATCTCGAGACGGTCGTTTGCACAAGCCCTAGAACATACCGGCATCTGCGAAATCTCTCTCTTCTTCCGGGTATCGAGTTACGTGTGGCTGGTCCCGGCGAACTTCGCCAAGTGGAGCGTGACGTTGCGGTCGAGCTATGGACGTTCATGCTGGCAAGTAATAGCGGCCTGGCGAAGTGGTTGGCGCGGCTTTGGGATTCCGAGGTGGCAACGGGCGATCTCTTTGCGCTTCTGCACGATTCAAAACGGGAGTTGCGTCCGTGGCATCGTCAGGCGATCGAGCGGGCGGTCATGGTTGCGAACGCCCGCGATCACGAACTCACGACCGTGATTCTTTTCGCCTGTTTCCTCGGAATTACGCACGAGGAGGCGCCCGCGGCAAATACGTTCAATGTGCTGGCTGGGCGACTGGCCAAGGCGCGATCGTTGACCGGCAGCGATCCCATTGAGCTGCTCGACATGAAGAGTCGCCTCGGGATTGAGAACCTGAACGCGTCGGACCGCGCGCTGGTGGTTAGCGCCGAATCTATTGCGGTCATTAACCAATTCATCAACCGCGCTCACCAGATCAGGAACGCAACCGACAAGACGGAAGTGATCGAGTCGCGACATATGGCAGTAGCGTTCCTGACGGATGATGTTCTCGGTCCCTATCTCGCCGCTCTTGGAGTGGACAGTGCCGTTCTGCTGGACCAGCTGCTCAGTTTTATCCAGCGGGGAGTTCCGAGCGGCTCGCCTTTTCGCTGGAGCCGGATTCTCGACATTCCCGCTTCGAACTATCTGGACGAAGACGATCAATCAGAGCCCTCGACGATTCCATCGACCGAAACGACGCCGCTCTCCCCTCCCGAATTCTCCATCGAGAACATCGTCTCCCGCGACACCTGGACCATCGACGACAAACTCGGCTACGCGCTCTACGCCAAGGCCATCACCGAGTCGATCCTCAAGGGTGACACCGAGCCGCCGCTGACCATCGGCATTCAGGCGCCGTGGGGACAGGGGAAAACGAGCCTGATGCGGATGATTCAGGAGGAGCTCGATCCCGGGGCGCCGCATCGGGAGGAAGTGGCCGCGGAGCCGGCAAACATCCGCACGGCGATCAACACGACGTACAAGCAGTTGCTGGCCTGGACGAAACCGAGCGACGCGCCGAAGGACGGGATGATCGCGGCGAAGGCGGGACAGGTTCCGACCATCTGGTTCAATCCTCTCTACTACCGCGAGACCTCGCAGGTGTGGGCCGGGATGGCGCACGTGATCCTCCACCAGCTCGTGGCTCGCCTCGATCCGGTGGAGCGCGAGAAGTTCTGGTTCCGGCTCCAGCAATCGCGCATCAACGTCGATGCCATCCGCCACGACGTTCATAAGTGGGTTCTGACTCGCTTCATCCCGGCGGGCATCGTGCTGCTTGCCGGCGCACTGGCTCTACTTGCGCGCGATCTCTTTATTGGTCTGGCCGCGTGGACGGGTCTCAGCGCGGCCGCATTCGGCGTGTTCCGATACTTCCAGACGCAGAAGTCGATCGGCCGTCCGTTCGAGCAGTACGTCACTGAGCCGAACTATCGAACGGAGCTCGGTCTCCTTCATCTCCTCGATCATGACCTTGACCGCGCGCTCTGGCTTCTCGTCGGCAACCGGCCTATCGCCGTCTTCATCGACGATCTCGATCGCTGCGATCCGCAGACCGTGAATCAGGTGGTCCTGGCCATCAACCAGTTCCTCAGCCTTCCCCGCCGCAATGTCTTCTTCTTTCTGGGCATGGACATGGACATGGTGGCCGCCGCGCTGGAGAAGGCGCAGAAGGACATGATCGGCGGCGAGACGCTGTCGACGGTTTACCGCCGCAGCTTCGGCTGGCGCTTCATGGAAAAGTTCGTGCAGCTTCCGTTCGTCATCCCGCATCTGGAGCCCGCGCGCATCAAGGATTTCGCCATGGCCCATCTGCGGCGCGGCAAACCGGCCGCCGGGCAATCCGCCGCGACGAGCAAGTTGATCGAGGAGGTGAAGAACGCGCCGTCCGCCACCGCCGTCGGAGCGGTCATCGCCGCGCTTCCCGAGAATCTGCCGGAGGAGGCGCGGATCGAAGTGCAGAAGGCCGCGTCGAGCAAAGTCGCCGATCTGATGAAGAACAACGACGACGAGGAGATGCAGCGGATCGCCGCGATCGCGGTGACGGACCTCGAGCTCAATCCGCGGACGATCGTCCGCTACTTCTGCCTCGTGCGGGTACTGCGCAACGTGCAACTCGCCAGCGGGCGGAGCACGAATCCGGACGAAGACCGCAAGCTGGTGCTCCGCGCCGCGCATCTGCTGATGAACTGGCCGCAGTTCGTGCAATGGCTGCGCAACGAAACGGAGATCCTGGCCGCGGATGGCGAATGGAAATCCACCGTCAGGGAGATCGAAGGGCTGGCCGTCTCCGCTGCTGACGTCAAGGCCTGGGCCGCCGCGATGAAGGATCTCGTACGCCGCGACACCGTCCCCGATTTTCTTCTCGACGTCTCACTGCATCGCTACCTGCGCAAGCTCGTCAAGGAACCGCCGGGCCTGGCCGCGATGTATGAGGCTCGGATGTTCTAAGCCTGGGAGCGCAGGCGTCCCGCCTGCCGTACTTGCCTGACATCCTGCTAAGCGGCAGGCGGGACGCCTGCGGTCCCAGGGGTTGAGGGAGATCGCACCTCTTTTGCGCGACTTAAATCAAGAGAGGTGCCCTATGTCCAGAAAACTGGTCTTCTTAATCGTTCTTCTTGTCGTTTCTCCACTCATGGCTCGTGACTGGATCGTTCCCGCGGCGGCGCATGCGCCGGGGGCGGCCAATACGAACTGGCGGAGCGATCTTCGGATCATTAATCCGTCGGGGACGGCGGCCAGCGTGCGCATCGATCTGCTGCCGTCGGGGGCGGACAACACGGCGCGATCGCAGTCGGCGACGGTGAGCGTGCCGGCGCAGGGGCAGCTTTCGTTGGTCGATGTGCTGTCGGCGAAGTTCTCGTTCAGCGGGAACGCGGCGCTTTACGTCAGTTCCACGGAGCAGTCGCTGGTGATCACCAGCCGCACGTACAACGAGGCAGCGGGCGGGTCGACGTATGGGCAGTTCATCCCCGGCGTGGCCGTCACCGATGCTCTCGCGGCCGGGCAGCAGGGGCATCTGATCTACGTCACCAAGAACAACGACTACCGGACGAATGTCGGCTTCGCCGGGACGACGGCCACCGCGGGACAGGTGACCATCAAGCTCTTCGACGCCAGCGGTCTCCAACTCGGCAGCGGAACGTTTCCGGTGCAGGCGTACGGCCAGACGCAGGTGAACGATGTCTTCGCGGCCACGAATTCGGCGGCGACCTCCGTGGCCCGGGCGGTAGTAACGGCGACCGTTCCGGTGGTGGCCTACTCCTCGGTGATCGATAACCGCACCGGCGATCCGATCGCCGTCGTGGCGGCGAAGCAGAGTGACGCCTCGACAGTGCTGGCCATCCCCGGCATCGCCCACCTGGCCGGCGCCGCCAACTCGCTCTGGCGCTCGGACGTTCGCATCTTTCAGCCTGGCGAAGGGGACGACAACGCTTCGGTGGTGCTGACGTACTACGCCGGCAACACGGCCAACCCGACTCCGGTCACGAAAGTGGTCTCGATCGGGGCCAATCGGATCGTGGCGCTCGACGATCTGTTGCAGAGCACTTTCAATATCTCCGACGGCAGTGGCGGCTTGCGGATCCAGGCCAGCAGCGCGCTGCTGGTGACGTCGCGGACGTACAACCAGTCGGCGGCTGGGACGTTCGGACAGGACGTTCCGGCGGTGGCGGTTTCCAACGCCCTCAGCGCCACGGCGACGGCGCTCTTCTCGGGGCTGAGCGATTCCGGCTATCGCACGAACACCGGTTTCTTCAACATGACCTCGACGCCGATCGATCTGACGCTGACGCTCAAGCGGCCCGACGGTTCGGTGCAGGCTACCAAGCCGTTCCACCTCGACGGCAACATGATGACGCAGGTGAATCTCTTCGCCTTCATGGGCGCGGGCGGCACCGCCACTGCGTCGCTGGCGGTTTCGGGCAGCGGCAATGGGTCGTACCTGGGCTATGCATCAATCGTCGACAACAACTCCGGCGATCCGGTCTACGTGCCGGCGGCGCTGTCGACCGCGGCGCCTTCGAACAATCCGCCGGCCGGCGGCGACTGCGTCACTCTTCCCTTCATGCGCGCGGGCCTGGTCCTCGGCTACCGCACGAGCGACGGCAGCTACTCATCGACGCAGACGGTGATCTCCGACAGTGCCACGAAAACGGAACTGCACGACGCCGCGATTGCCGGTGGAGTCTCGGAAGACATCGATTCGACGTTCGACTACGTGGTGCAGGGCGACCTTCGCGCCGTGACGCACATGCTCAGCAAGGCTACGGTGCATTCGGTGATCAACATCCTGGCGAACACCGACATCACCTATTCGCCGGGCCTTGTGATCTCGCCGCTTTCGAGCTACTGCCCGAACGCGACGTTCGCCATTCCGGCCACGACGCAGACGGTGGCTCTCTCCGGCACGATCCCGGGACCGACGACTGTGACGCAGCGCCCGGCCGCGACCGGCGTGATCCTGTCGGTGAACGAGTCGCTGACCACCGCCGCCGGTACGTTTACCACCGTGAAGTACAAGAGCACGCAGGGAGCATCGAGCACGGTGGCCTACAGCTACGGCTGGTACGACATCGCCACCGGCGTGCTGGTGCGCCAGCAGGAGTTCGGCGCCAGCGACAACCTGGTGCAGACGCTGGACCTGATCTCGATCCACTGATTCGTCACTCGGACGGGGCGCGGTTCATCGCGCCCCGTTTTTTATCGCTCACTCGTCGAGGATTTTTGCGTTCCACATTGGCTGGCCGCCGAGGGCGGTGTGGAAGGCGTAGGCGGTGAGGAGGATGGTGAAGATCACCGGCGTGATCGCGGCGGGCAGCATCCAGGAGGGGACGTCGACCGATATCGGTCGGGAGAAACCGATGGAGAAGAACGTCTGCGCCGTGACGATGCCGAGGAGTCCGACGCGGACGACGACCGCCGTCCAGATGGCAACGATGAGGAACGCCGAGGCGAAGATGTAGGGATTGCGGGCCGCGGCCAGGGAGAAGCCACCGAGCTGCACGAGATAGAGCCCGATGACGGCAAGGCTGCGCCGCCGCAGGACGATCGACAGCACGACCAGAATGATGACCAGGATCAGTCCGGTGATGATGCCCGCGCTGGTGGCGTCGGCGATGCCGGAGATGGCGTACCGGACGCCCAAAAGAGCATCGAGATTGGACGTGTGCGGCGCGAGGGGAAGTCTCAGTCCGAGGCGCGCGGGAAGCCAGTTCGCCAGGGACGCGAGCGTGGCGTGCGCCAATCCCGCGGCGATGCCGATGAGCACGTCGCGACCGACGAGCGGATCGCGCGGATTGCCGGCCAAGAGCCGCGTCCACGCGATCAGGCGTTCCGGCCAGCGCCGTCGGACATAGGGCTCGAGGGCGATGTAGAGAAAGTAAAACATCACCGCCCAGAAGAACGCGCCGCGCAGTGTGACTGTCAGGATGTGGAGCTCGTGCCCGAACACGGCGCGGTGATCGGCGCCGAGAAGGGCGCCACAGGTTTCGATGCAGAAAACGGCGATGGCAACGCGCATCGCGCCCGAGCGGTCGCCGCGGTGTACCCGGAGGTTGCGCCAGGCCAGCACGATCGTGAGAAGTGACAGCGCGGTCAGGGTGATGGTCATGAACGTCGCCAGCGCGGGAGTGGCAAACGGCTGGCGATTCATCGCCCCTGTGTCTTCGTCCCATGGACCGCTGATGCGCAGATAAACGGGAACGCCGCCGGCGGCTGCGGCCTCGATATGGGCCGGTCTCGACCGGTCGTCGGGCCAGACGCCATCCCACGCGGCCCGCTCATCGGCGAAAAAGGGCGGCGTGGCGCGTGGCGCGACCGCCTTCATCGAGGCGGCGTCGAAACCGGCGAGATTCAGCAGTCGGGTCCAGTCGGCGCGCGTGCCGGGATTCCCGCGCGGCGGCGCGGCCAGTCCCACGAGCTTGCCGGTGGTGTCGACTTCTATGTTGGCCATGTGGCCGTCGAGCGGCGGGTCGTCGCTCGTCGCGGCGGTGATATCGGAATTCGGCGTCAGCGGCGTCGGACTCTGGCGGAGCTCGAAGAGGACGGCTGGCGGCCCGCTGCGAAGATGGTCGAAGCGTTGCGGCGATTGATCGTGCTCCGAGATCCATGCCAGATAGCGGTTCTGGGACTCGAATGCGGGAAGGCGGTATCGCCCCGGCTCGATGCCGACGGCGCGTCCGGCGTCGATGGCGTTCTGTTCGAGCACTTCTGGGGACTTGTCGAATGAGACCTTCGACATGATGCGCCACTGTGTTGAGATGGCCACGACCGAGGCGAGCAGGATCACGATCGTGCCGACCCACGCCCACGCCGCCGCAGGAGTCAGCGTTCCCTCGATGCCGGCCGCGGCGACGAGGCGTGGCGACGGCGTTTCGCCGGCGGCCAGCGCGGCGGCGAGCGGGTCGCCGCCGGGGAGGGCTTCGAAGACTTGCCGCGCGGATCGCGGACGCATGGCCGGATCGCTTTCGAGGCAGCGGAGAATGATGCGCTCGACGGCCGGCTCAATATCCCGTACGACGCTCGACGGCGTCGTGACCTCGATGGTGCTCTCGCGGCGCAGGTCGGGGACGGTCTTTCCGCTTCGCGCGCGGCGGCCGGTGAAGATCTCGTAGAGGACCAGGCCGAGGGCGTAGAGATCGCTCTGCACCGTGGCCGCTTTCCCTTCGAACTGCTCGGGGGCCATGTAGGCGGGCGTGCCGGCGACGATGTTGCTGTCGACCGACTCGTCGCTGGCGAGGGCGAGGCCGAAGTCGGTGATGCGCGCCTCGCCGCGGACGTCGATCATGATGTTGGCCGGCTTGAGGTCGCGATGCAGGATGCCTTTGGCGTGTGCGGCGGCGAGGCCGGCAGCGAGGCCGCGGCTGATCTCGACCGCTTTGTCGTGGGCCAGGCGTCCGATGCGATTCAGGAGACGGCCGAGGTCTTCGCCGTCGACGTACTCCATGGCCACGTAGTGCGCGCCATCCCAGTCGCCGATGTCGTAGATACGGCAGACATTGGGATGCGAAACCTGCCGGCCGAGGCGGACTTCATCGTGGAGCAATTCGAGGAGGCCGGCGTCGCGGGCGAATGCGGCCGGCAGAAACTTGAGCGCCACCTGCTGGCCGAGTTTCATATCGTCGGCGCGATAGACCTCGCCCATGCCGCCGGAGCCGAGCAGGCTGACGATGCGATACCGCCCGGCGATGACCGATCCCGGCGCGAACTGCTCGTGGGGCAGCCGCAGATGCGGAGCGCTATCCGGCGCCCGGAGGGTGGGGTCGTCCGAAGGATTCATGGGAAGGGGAGATTGTAGAACGCTGGAAACAACATCGCTGCGTTTTCGAATTACGATGCATCTGATTCCGAACAGGGGAAACCTCATGATCGCCAAACGTTTTGCCGTTGCTGTCGCCGTCGTTTTCGTCGCGTTTTCCGCCCTGGGTGCCAGAAAGGCTTCGACGGTGCCGGGCAAGTACGAGGGGTGGGGTCCCGATATCGACGCCATCGAGATCGTCAAGACGTTCAAGACCTCGGATTACGCCCGCGTGGTGGTGCAGCCGCTGGATGTGTCGTCCACGCCGAAGCCTGAAGAGGCGGACATGGTGGAGAAGTTCGAGAAGGCCTCCCGGCGGGCAACGGATTCGTTCCTGAAGGGACTCAAGAAAAACGTGCCCGACGCGGCGATGGCCGAGGCGCAGCCGGCTGCTACGCGCGTATTGATCGTGCGCGGCAAGGTCACGATGCTCGAACCGGGCTCGCGGGCCAAGCGGATGTGGGTCGGGTACGGAGCGGGAGCATCGCGTGCCGCGATCTCAGGCGAGATCGTCGACGGGCAGACAGGCGAAGTGCTTGCCCGCTTCACGCAGGAGCGGCGCTCGGGGTTCGATCACTTCGCCGGCTACGAGGAGATCATGGTCCGGAACCTCGTCGCCATTGGGGAGGATGTGGGGAACCTGTTGAAGGAGTTCTGAGGCCGAAAGCGTAGCGCCGACGGCGCTACGCCTTTTAGGGCCAGTCGATCACCACATCCGGCAGCCGCGTTCTCCCGCCCTTGCCGTCGATCACTTCCACCTGAACGTCCGTCCAGCGCGGGACACCGTGCGGGCGCTTTTTCGGGAAGGTGATGGTGAAGCCGGCGTTGTGGATGCGCGGGTACCAGGGGAACCTGGACTGCACGTCGATGCGGCTGGCGGGCGTGGCGTGGAAGCGGTACATGCCGTTGTGCAGCAGGACGTCGACGGTGGTGATGCCGTTCGGCGACAGGGCCCAGCCGCTGACGGTGAGCGGGCCTTCGATCCGCTGCTCGGCGTGGGGCTGATCGACCACGCCGAAGGTGCGGCCCATGTAGGTCGACTGGCCGTTGAGGGCCCGCTGCAGTTCCTGGTCGTCGGTGAAGCGCGCGCCGTCGCGTTTGTCGGGCGTGCGCAGGTCGCGCCAGTTGGGCACGTTCTGCGCGACGGCGAAGACGTAATCGCCGCCGCCGCGATGATCGAAGCGGCGGACGAAGCCGAGGCGGTTGGCAGCCAGCTCGCGGGATAGCCATTCGTGCGTCGGTTGCGTGGCGCCGCGCAGCCAGTCGTCGTGGACCAGGATGAAGTGGCAGTCGTTCGACGCCAAGAGTGGCAGGAATCCGTCGGGGATGTTCTTCTGCTGCGACATCTCCTTGATCTTCGCGTGCAACGGCGGCTCGAAGCCGGAGGTGCCGTTCATCAGCGGTTTGTGATGAATGGTCGCTCCGAATTGATACAGAAACTGCGCGATCCCCTCCGAGGCCGGCAACTCCAGCGTGCCGCCGGAGAACTTCGTATCGCGCATCCAGACGTAGGCGGGATCGGTCACCTCGAGGGCGTGCTCCCAGCGAATGATCGGAATGACGTCGTGGATCGAGAGCGCGATCAACAGGGTGGCCACGCCCCATCGCGCGATTCTCGTTTTGCGCCCGTCGATCCACGCCGCGGCACCGCAGGCGCTGGCGCCGGCCAGGCCGACATACGCGACCGTGGCCCATCGCGCGGGGACGCGCATGCTGCGGAACATCAGCACGCGGTTGAAGAGAAAGCTGTGGACGAAGGCGTGCAGGCCGAGCGAGCCGAGAACGCCGAGCACGATCCAGAGCATCATCACCCAGATCTCGATCGGCACGCGCGAGCGGGCGGCGGCAGTGCGGAGCGATTGCAGCGTCTCGCCGGAGAGCCCTTTCGGCAGCTGCAGCGCCAGGCGGACGACGACGACGATGATCAGAAAGACCACCGGCAGATCGGAGTCGTGAATGCTGATGATGGTCCGGCCGAACGGCCGCCACTGATAGCGCACCGACGCCATGCCGAGGTAGGTGCCTACGGACAGGACCACGATGGCGACGTCGAGAAGATGCAGGAGCCAACGCGGAACGGGGCGGGCATCGAGCGCCACCGGCAGTTTGCGGCGATCGATCAGCAGCGCGCTGGCGGTGAGGAAGAGCATCATCAGACCGGGGAAGAGGACGGCCTCGGGCCGGACGTTTTTCGGATCGGCGATCTCGCCGTAGGCGCGGCTCCGTCCGGTGGCGGAGAGCCAGTCGGTCCAGATCGCGGAGCCCCACAGAGCCGTAGGGCGGTCGCGCACCATCCCGTATTCGTCCGAGACGCGTTTGTACGGCAGCAGCACCGGAATCATCAGCGCCGCGGCGAGGATCGTTGCGGCGGCGGCACCGATGAGCGTCCGCCATTTGAAACGCGTGGCCAGCAGCGCCAGGAGCGCGATCGAGAGGATCAACGCCGTCGTCCCGAAAAGGAACTGGTGGATGTTGGTCAAGCCGTTCATCAGCACACACAATCCATAGGCGATGGCGTTGCGGATGGTCGGCCGGCGCCAGTAGTGGAGCAGCGCGGCCAGCATCAGCGGCAGCCATCCGCCCCAGACGAATTGCAGATGGGCGAGATGATCGATGCGGAAGTTGACGAAGGAGTAGAGGATCCCGGCGATGAGGCCGGCCGGCGTCGATCGCGTCAGCGTGCGCCCGAGGACGAAGGCGCCGTAGCCGCAGAAGGCGAAGCCGAGCAGGACGGCGATGTTGTAGACCGCCAGCGGGGTGAATCCGAGGAGGTAGAACGGCAGGGCGATGATGGCGATGCCGAAGAGGTTCTCGCTGTAGGCCAGCGGATATTTGCTGGGGTAGAAGATGTTGGCGTCGTAGATGTGCGAGGGCGCATTGGTGATGCTGTAGAGGTCCCAGTCGAGGATCCAGGTGTTGAGCAGCGGATCGCCGAGATCGGGGACGGCGGTGTTGAGCCGGACGGCCACCGGCCAGGTGAGGATGATGGTGAAGATCAGGAAAAAGGCGAAGAGGCCCGCTTCCCGGAGCACGCGGATGCCGAGCGGATGCGAGTCGTCCCCGCGATAACCGAATGGCTCGGATGTCATTGGGGCGAGAGTAGCAGAGGCGGCGTAGCGCCGTCGGCCCGACGGCTGTACCGCCACCGGCTCGGTGGCGCGTGTGTCGCCGTTTGATATCTTCCCCGCATGATCAACAAAGTCGTCGCCTCGGCAGACGAGGCGGTTCGCGATGTCGCTGACGGCGCGACGCTGGTCGTCGGCGGCTTCGGGCTGTGTGGCATTCCCGAGAATCTGATCAACGCGCTGGTGAAGCGCGGCGTGAAGGGGCTGACCTGCGTCTCCAATAACGCCGGCGTCGATGACTGGGGCCTCGGGCTGCTGCTACAGACGAAGCAGATCCGCAAGATGGTCTCGTCGTATGTCGGCGAGAACGCGGAGTTCGAGCGTCAGTACCTCGCCGGCGAGCTGGAAGTGGAGTTCGCTCCGCAGGGGACGCTGGCCGAACGGATGCGCGCCGGCGGCGCCGGCATCCCGGCATTTTTCACTCCCGCCGGCTACGGAACGGTCGTGGCCGAGGGGAAAGAGACGCGCGAATTCGACGGGCGGATGTACGTGATGGAGCGGGGGATCGTGGGAGACTTCTCGCTGGTGGCCGCGCAGAAAGCGGATCGCATGGGCAACCTGCAATATCGCAAGGCGGCACGAAACTTCAATCCGATGGCGGCAACGGCGGGAAGGATTTGTATTGCCGAAGTCGAGGAGTTGGTGGAGGTGGGATCTCTCGATCCCGATTGTGTTCACACTCCGGGGATCTTTGTTCATCGCATCGTCGTGGCAAAACGTGTGAAGCGGATCGAGCAAAGGACTGTGAGTAAGTGATGCTAACTCGCGATCAAATCGTCCGACGCGCCGCGCAGGAGCTTCGCGATGGCTTCTACGTCAACCTCGGCATCGGAATGCCTACTCTCGTCGCGAACAACATACCGCTCGGTATGGAAGTGATTCTGCAATCCGAAAACGGGATCCTCGGGCTGGGACCGTTCCCTGCCGAGGACGACGTCGATCCCGATCTCATCAACGCCGGGAAGCAGACGGTGACCGTGTTGCCGGGTGCGTCGTTTTTCTCCAGCGCCGATTCCTTCGGCATGATCCGGGGTGGCAAGGTCGATCTCTCCATCCTTGGGGCCATGCAGGTTTCTGCGCGAGGCGACATTGCCAATTGGATGGTGCCGGGATCGATGGTCAAGGGGATGGGTGGGGCGATGGATCTGGTGGCCAGCGCCAAGCGGCTGATCGTGACGATGGAGCACGTCACCAAGAAGGGCGGGAAGAAGATTCTCGAGAATTGCGATCTGCCGCTGACCGGCGTGAAGTGTGTCGATCGCATCATCACCGACTACTGCGTGCTCGATGTGACCGAGAGCGGCCTGAAACTGATCGAGGTGGCACCGGGCATCAGCGTCGACGAAGTGCAGTCGATGACGGAGCCGCGGCTGATCGTCGCCGGCGAGGTCAGGGAGATCAGCGTCTGAAGCCTGCGCGCGCCGCGGCACTCGCCATCGCGCTGGTGATCGCAATCGGTGCGTTCGAACCTTTCTACCTTCGCATTTTCACTCTCGATCGCGTGCGGCAGGCGGCGTGGCTCACGGAGCTGCCGTATCGCAAGCTTCCCGGGCTGCGGCAGTTTCTCCTCGACGTTCGCGCGCGGACGCCGCACGGCGCGGTGATCGCCATGTTCGCGCCGCTTACGCGGACGCGCGAGTGGGAAGGCGGCTACGACTATCTTTACGGCCGCGCGCTGTATCCGCTGGCCGGCCGGCGGGTCGTTCCGCTGCTCGATCCTGACAATCGTTTCCAGTCGCAGAATCTGGCCGAGGCGGACTACGTGGCCGCCTATCACGCGGCGCCACAAATCGAGGGATTCGTCGAGGTGTGGCGCGGCCCGTCCGGCGTCCTCTTGCGGAGGACGCGATGACGCCGGAGCTGGTGGCCATCCTCATCGCCTGCGTTGCCGGTGCGGCAGTGGCGTGGCGTCTCGATCCCGACGCGGCCGGATCGCAGCTCGGCGGCGAGGCCATTCTTTTTGGGATCGCCACGAGCGCGGGCGTGCTGTTCGTGCTGTCGCTGGTGCACATCCCGTGGTCGCGCCCGGCGCTGGTGATGGGCATTGCCGTGGTCGCAAGTTGCTGCGGATGGCGAGGTGCGCGTCGTCGATTCGATGACAAACGTCTCCGTGGCTATGGCGGGATTCCCTTCGACCTCCTCACCCTGATCCTTCTTGCCGGCTACGCCATGCTGGCCACGCTCGCCCCGGTCTGGGAGTTTGATTTTCTGGCCGATTGGGGACTGAAGGCGCGGACCTTCTGGGAGGCCGGCGGGATCGACTGGGCGTTCCTCGAGCACCCGCTGCATCGCATCGTCCATCCCGACTATCCGCCGCTGCTGCCGCTGGCGTTCGACGTGCTGGCGGAGATACGAGGGGGGTGGAACGATCAGGCCGCCGGTCTGGTGAGCGTCGCCTTCGCCGCGGGCATCCTGCTGATCATTCACCGGCTGGCGCTCGAAGAGACCGAGTCGCCCGCGGCCGCGGGATTCATCACCGCCGCGCTGGTGCCGTTCGCCGCCACGCCGTGGATTGGAATCGCCGAAGGGCCGATGGTGGCGTACGGAACCGCGGGATTGCTGCTGGTTCGGAAAGGAATCCAGCGCGAGCTGCCGCGGACGGTGGCTGCCGGCGCGGTGATGCTCGGTCTGGCGGCGTTGACGAAGAACGAAGGGATCACGCTCATCGTGGCGGCCGTAGTCGCGCTCATCATCGAGCGCCGTTTTCGCGACGTCGTCCGGCTCTGGCCCGCGCTCGTCGTGGTCTTACCCTGGCTCGTTCTCCGCTCACTCCACGCGCTACCAACCGACCTGGCCGCATCCGGTGTCGTCTCCCGAATCATCGAGCACCTCGGCGAACCGCAGACGATCCTGGCGGCCATCAGAAAGTACCCGCTCGGCAAGGGCTTGTTCTGGATCGGAATCGTGGCCGGGATGGTGCTGACCATCCGCACGCTGCTGCGAAAAGAGCGTTTCGTATTGGTGGCCCTGCTGATCCAGCTGGCGTTCTACATCGCCGCCTATCTCGCCTCGCCGCACGACATCGGCTGGCACGTGCGGTGGTCATGGGAACGGCTGGTCGCGCATCTCACGCCGGCGTTGACGTATGTCGTGCTGGTTACGCTGATCGCGCGGAGCGATGCTCAAAATTCACAGTGAATTTTGACAGTGATGTGATCGCGCCGGCTACGGCGCCGACATGTCGCTCTCGTTCGAGATGTCGATGCTCTCGAACTGCGCCCCCAGCGCTCTCACACCAAACCAGACCTCGGCGACGATGACGCCGACCGCGGGCATGGCCGCTACGCCGACGAAGGCGGGATTGCCGGAGAAGAATTTGAAGGCGATCCAGAGCGAGGGGAGGAAGACGATGGCGGCGGGGATCAGGGCCGCGACCAGGACGATCAGGTTGCCGGCCAGCGTCACCAGCCGCTGTCCCATGGCCACGAATCCGCGCGGCTCGTCCTTGCTGCGCATTACCCACGCTGGAAAGAGCACCGGGACGGCGTTGCGGATCAGGAGCTGCACGGCGCAGACAGGCAGTGTGAGCAGGAGCACGGCCACGATGAACTGCGGGTTGGCCACGTAGGTCATCAGCTTTCCCTGATGGCCGGACATCCCGATCAACAGGGAGGCAAAGGTGGCGAAGAGCATCTCCAGGATCGAGATCACCGCCAGTGGCGCGGCGATCTCCGCGGCGATGAGACGGTCGCCCGCGATCGGGTAGCTCTTCAACACCTCGAGCCGCGGCATGTCCAGCCGGAGGTCGTTGGCAAAGACCGTCGGAGCCATGAGCGGGAAGATGCAGGCCATGAAGAGCAGCGATGTGCCGATGGCAGTGAAGGTGACGGGTTCGTGAGCCCAGAGTGCCAGGCCGACCATGAAGACCATGATTGCCACGAAGACCACCACCCAGGCGATGGAGTTGCGCATCAGGGCGATGAGGTTTTTCCAGATGACGGCCACTTCGATCGGCCCGGTTTCCTGCAATTGGAACGGCGCCGGCGCGCGGCGGAACATCACGAAGGAGCCGGCGCGCTGGCTGCGCTGCCGGTCTTTGCGCGCGGCGCGTTTCTGTGAGGCGCCGATCGAGGCCTCTTCGAACGAGACGTTGATCGCTACGGCGATGTAGAAGAAGGCAACGCTGAGAGCGATGACTCCGAGCGACGAGACCGCGAGCGAGGCCAGAGACGAGGGGATCGCTGCCGAGGCGAAGAAGTGCGGGATGAAGAGAATGGCGCGGACCAGCGGCTTGTGAAACGCCGACTGTGCCGGATCGCCGATGATCTTGAAAAAGTCACGGCCTGTCTTCACCCCGGCAAAAGAGAGGTCGCGCATCTCGAATCTCGCCAGCCAGACCAGACCGGTCAGGATGGCCGAGACGCCAATCAACCGGGCGATGAAGCCAATCCTCATCAACCGCAGTCGAGCCCGCCCGAGTGAGACCAGCAGAAAGTAGATCGACAGGCCGGAGATCGTGATCCAGACGCCGACCAATAATCCCCGCCGCCACCAGCCGAAGACCGTCATGATCAGCGCGCTGAAGAGCGCCTGCGGCTGCGCGCGCAGGATCTTGTAGAGGAGGATGTCGCGGCGCCGGAGCGGCGCGGGAAAAAGGAAGGCGATCTCGGCGTCGCTGAATTCGAGGCCGCCGGAATCGGCCGGCAGGGCCCAGGCCATGATCATGATCACCAGGACGACGATGCTGGCGAAGTCGGCAACGACCGCCGTGACGGACATCGACTTCAAAACCAGCAGCTTGCCGTTGTTCGCCCCCGCCGCGCGCCGGAAGATCAGGAACCAGAAGTAAGCGGCGCCGGCGATGCCGCCGATCAGATAGCGCGGTTCGCGCAGACGCCGGAGCCGCTGCAGGATGCGGTTCTTCAGCGTCAGAAACGCGACGGTGAGAAAGGTTCCGATCACGCTCGCGGCGTCTCCTCGGCGGTGATCTTGAGGAAGGCGTCCTCGAGCGAGAGGTCGTTCCGGCCGCTGGTGATCTTCCACTTGAGATTGTCGATGGTGTCGTAGGCGATGCGCGTGCCGTGCTGGATGACGGCGATGGTGTCGCAGAGTTCTTCGACGAGATGGAGCAGGTGCGAGCTCAGGATCACCGAGGCGCCGGCCTGGGAACGGCGGACGATCGACTCCTTCATCCGGCGGATGCCGAGGGGATCGAGGCCGGTCAGCGGCTCGTCGAAGATAAGGACGTCGGGCTCGTGAATGAAGCCGCAGGCGATCATCAGTTTTTGTTTCATGCCGCGCGAGAGCTCGGCCGGAAGCGCTTTCCGTTTGTCGGCCAGCTCGAACTCTTCGAGCAGCGGCGTGATCTTTTCCTTCACCCCGGTGACCTGGTAGAGCCGCGATACGAACTGCAGATGCTCTTCGACGGTGAGGTAGTCGAAGAGCCGCGGCTCGTCAGGCATGAAGGCCAGCCGCCGCTTGGCCTCGACGGCATCGTTGCGAAGATCGAAGCCGCAGATGCGGATGGTGCCGTCCGTCGGCGGGTGAATGCCGGCCAGGGCGCGCAGGGTGGTGGTCTTGCCCGCGCCGTTCGGTCCGACCAATCCGAGGACCTCGCCGCGCTTCACGGCAAAGGAGAAATCCTTCACCGCGACGAAGGAGTCGTAGTTTTTCGTGAGGCCGTTGACCTCGATGCCGTAGTCCATGTTGTGGGGATCATACGGGAGGGGAGGGGTGCATGTTGCGCCTGCGGCGCGTTGTCTGCGGCTTCGCCGCGTTGTCGGTTGTCTGCGCCGCGGGCGCGTGGTCACTCATCAAAGAGCTCCCAAGACTTTCAATAGTGTCCACGCGCGCCGCAGCGCGCAGACAACCGACAACGCGCCGCAGGCGCAGACAACGCGCGAAGCGCAGCAGGCACCTTTCGTGAACAGCTCATCCGTCCGATATGCGCGTGCCATGGAAACCGGTTGCCATCGTCACCTCGATCACCACGGTTCTGCTCTCGCTGCTGCTACTTCCGGCGTGCTGTTGCGTGAAAGGTCCGCTGGCGCCGGCGATCGGACCGGCGAAGACGGAGCTGCCGCATATCGGCACCGAGCCGATTCCGACGCCCACCGAGGCGGCATCGAAGGCGCCGACGCAGGCGTTCATGCGCAACGTCTGGTTCCACATCGATCAGGACGCTTATCTCGACATTCACACCCTGCGCGGCGAGATGGTCTCGAACACGCCCGGTACGCCGCTGAACTTCGACAACAAGACCGCGTTCGTGTTGAAGGTCGATACCGGAACGATCGGGATGCGCAGCGTCAGCCTGGACATCCTGATGAACCGCTACATCTTTGGATATCCCAATCCGCCGCTGCGCAATCTGCACGTCGAGCCGGCGGGCAAGCAGCTCAAACAGACCGGCATCATTCACAAGATCGTCGACATCCCTTTCACCATGTGGGCGAACGTCTCGGCCTCGAACGGGATGATTCGCATCCATCCGACGAAAATCGACATCTGCGGGATCAACGGCATCGGCCTGCTGAAGGCGGTGGGGATGACCATGGAGAAGATGCTGAAGCTGCCGAAGGATCGCGGCATCTCGGCGCAGGGGAACGATCTGCTGCTCGATCCCAATCACATCCTGCCGCCGCCGAAGGTGGAGCTGCACTTGGTCGACGTGCGCATCGAGGGCGACGAGCTGGTGCAGGTCTTCGATGCCGGCCGCCATCTGCCGGAGCTGGTGCTGCCGCATCCGGAGGAGAAGAACGTGATGTATTACCGCGGCGGCACGCTGCGGATGGGGAAGCTGCTGATGGTCGACGCCGATATGGAGGTGGTCGATACCGATCCCAGCGATCCGTTCGATTTCATGATCGACCAATACAACGATCAGCTGATCGCCGGCTTCACCCGCAACCAGCCGAATTACGGGCTACTGGTGTTTATGAGGGATTTTGATGATCTGGGGAAGCCGATGAAGGCGGGAGAGAGGGGGGTGCCGTGAGTGGGTTGCTGGGTTGCGCGGTCTCGGGGTTACGCGGTCTCGCGGTAAAAGCCGACCCAGCGCTGCTTCCGCCGCGAGACCGCGCAACTCCGAGACCGCGAGACCAAGCAACCCAGCAACTCAGAAACCTTGCAACCCTGCCCAAACGAAAAGGGCGGCCAACGCAGCCGCCCTTTCGTTCGCAACCTGTCTGTACGTTTACTGGGGAATGGTGACGTTCGCCGCCTGGAGTCCTTTGGGACCCTGAACGAGATCGAACTCGACCTGGGAGCCTTCAGCCAGAGAACGGAAACCCTTCGACTGGATGGCCGAAAAGTGAACGAACACGTCCTCGCCGCCCTCGGTGGTGATGAAGCCGAACCCCTTCGCATCGTTGAACCACTTGACTGTACCGGTGCTACGCATTCAGTGAATCTCCTTTGATTTGTTACCGATATTTCGTGAGGCTGCCTGGAGATCCGTGGAGGCGACGATCGTCACTCAACGGTTCACGTACAGACTAGTCACGCCAGGCTTGGACCAACATTAGGAGGCGTAAGCCTATTTCCAGCCCTTTCGCCGGCGAAATGCCAGCGATCCGGCCAGCCCGGCCACGAGGACGATGGCGGCGGTCCCGACAGCCATCGGGGCGACGGCTTTGTGCCGCGGCTCGACCGTGATGTCGAGGCTGTCACGGATCTCGTTGAGGGTGGCCAGATGGTCGGGCACAGCCGTCACCGGCACGGCGTCCTTCGTGGTCCGCAGTGTGGTGGTGACGACCAGATCGCGGCCGGGCCGGACGTGCTGCTCGTAATGGAGAGCCGGGCCGTCGAGGATGTTGTCGTCATCTTCGACATGGGCCTCGGCGCCGCCGCGCATGCCGCTTCGAATGATCAGCCGCTCGGTGACGTCGAGCGGGTAGTCAATCGCCAGCGGCATAGACCGGACGAGTGTCT
>Ga0157378_10000898_pt1 | contig 27405 bp, 16 predicted proteins | sample M65metaG_FD_115309 | JGI IMG/M metagenome (GOLD analysis project Ga0157378, IMG submission 115309) | Miscanthus rhizosphere microbial communities from Kellogg Biological Station, Michigan, USA - M6-5 metaG | ecosystem: Host-associated > Plants > Roots > Rhizosphere > Soil | place: USA: Michigan... | reverse complement strand
GAACCGAGACGGCTTTCTCATTCTCATTGTTGGCGATCAACGCCTTGGCGAACTCAACCTGCGCGAGTGGATTTTGTGGCGCAAGGGCGGCGGCTGTCGTGAGCTCCTGCAACGCGTCTGAGGTTTGGTGTTGCATCATGAGGGTGAGGCCAAGATGCAAGTGGGCTTCGGCGAAGTTTGAATCGATGCGAATCGCTTCCTTGAATTGTTCTACGGCGCCATTCCAGTCCTGGCGCTGGGCCTGAAGCGAACCAAGGGTATCGTGCAAGGCAGAATTTTCGGGATTGGCTGCGACGGCAGCCTGTGCCTTCTTCAGCGCAAGTTCGTTTTGCTGCGTTGCGGCAAGCGCCCGTATATAGAAGATGACCACACTCGCGGGCAGCGGATTCGCCGCATTCCGCTCGAGGGAACGAAACAGAGCCAATGATTTTTCGAACGCACCCGATTGTTCGTAAGCGACGGCGAGGTTGATCTGGGCGCTACGGTCGTCGGCTTTGAGCGCGAGGGCGCGTGTGAGTTGGGGAATTGCCAGCGAATATTGTCCGAGTTGCACAAGCACGGAGCCCAGAGCGCTGTGTCCCTCGGCTATATCGGGCGCGAGCTGGACGACTCTCTCGAACTGCTCTTTAGCCTTCGATAGATCACCGGCCTTTTCCGCGGCGTAGCCGGTATGGAAAGCGGTGTCGGCTGCTTTAAGCCGGTCTTGACGGGTGTCGGCGGCAGCCAAACCTGCGAACAGGATACTGCAGAGAAGAACGGCCGTGGCCAACCGGCGCGGGCGAGATTGATACGGAAATCGCATGATCGCGTGCTATTGAGTTGCGTCGAAGTGGGGCGCGGTGTCCGCCTGAATCTGCTCGGCGGCGTGATATTCACGGGCGGCATCGTCGGTTCGTCCGAGGGCACGATAGGACTGTCCTAACAGATAATGGGCCATATAGTTTTTTGGATCCATTTCCGATGCATGTTCAAGATACATTTTGGCCATCGACGGGTTCTGCTGTTTCAGCAAAACCTTGCCGAGCAGAATAAAAGGGATATTCACGTTCGGTTCAAGAAGGACGGCGCGATTCAGGGCCTGCTGTGCCCGATCAAAGTCGCCGGCCCGGATGTAAGCGTCACCGAGCCGTTCGTAAACAGCGCCATTCAGCGGGTCGAGATCGCCTTCCTTTTGAAAGTCGGCGATGGCATCGGCGAATTGCCCGTGGGCGAGAGCAATCTCGCCGAGAAGAAAATGCGCACGCGGAAGATTGGGATTGAGTGCCAGCGCTTTACGCGCTGATGTCTCCGCGATGGGAACATATTCGCGGCGCAAGAGCATACGGGCCGCGAGGAGATAGGCCGGCGGAGAATCGGGAGCGAAGCCGTACTGGGTGGCGAATGCCCTGCGTGCATCGTCATACCGGCCGGTATCCATATAGCACAGACCTAATACATAGTTGGGCTCGACGTTGGCATTCGGAATGGAACGATGCGCTTGTTCGAGCAAGGGAATCGCCTGTGATGGTTTCCCCAGGCGAAACAAACTTACGCCCTGCATCTGCATGGCTTCGAGATTCTTTGGGTCTTGAGTAACAGCTTTTGCGAAGGCGGCCTGGGCATCCGCCATCTTATTCTGCTGATAGAACACCATTCCTCGAAGGTATTCGATACCTGCGGGTTCGGGTTTCTCGGCCGCCAGGGTATCCAGTTTCTGCAGCGCCTCAGGGAAGTGGCCAGTCTTCACCAGATCCTCGGCCTCGCGTAAAGGTGCGGGTGCATCTTGTGGCTGACCGCAGGCGGGCAGAGCCAGGACTCCCACCAGACAGAAAAGGAAAAACAAGCGCATAGGATTCAGATTGCGGCAGCCCACAGTCTGGAGCTGTCTATTTTTAACGCTATCCAGTCTTAGAGCTATCAGTTTTATACGCATTAATGATAAACGCCGATGCATAAACGGTGCCTATGGCACACGTGGACTATTGCCCCGGTTCGGTTCCCTGATCTAGGGTTCAATAGCTTCGGCCAGTAGTACTTTTTGATTAGAAGGTAAACGTTTGCTCAACGCGCACCGAGCCCAGAAATGCTCGGGCTGCCTTTGTGGCCAAGACTTGCGCCGCATTTGATTCGGAGGAGAGATGACGTACTCAGCAGCCAGGACGCGATACCTTGTAGTATTGGTGGCTCTTTTCGTGGGCGGCTTGTCAGTCGCAAATCTTTGGGGACAAGCCATTTACGGGTCGATCTACGGGCAGGTCACGGACGCTTCGGGAGCGGCGATTGCCAATGCCACCGTTACCGTCACCAACGTGGCGAAGGGTACCTCCGTCCAGACCACCACGAACTCGGTTGGCGAGTACTCGGCCGAGCATCTCATTCCGGACGTCTATGACGTCGCGGTTGCTGCCGGCGGATTTCGCGGAGCAGAGAGCAAGGGCATTCGGGTTTCGGCCGACACCTCTCCCAAAGTCGATTTGAAGTTGGATGTAGGCTCCGCGACAGAAACGGTGACGGTCACCAGCGAAGTTCCCCAGCTTAAGACCGATCGTGCAGACGTCGCTTTGGTGCTGAACGAAAAAACGGTTTCCGACCTGCCAAATTCTGGCCGCAACTTTGCCAGCCTTGAGTTGTTGATCCCCGGTACGCAGGTGATGGGTTGGTCGCAAAATACGGCGGAAAACCCGCAGGGCAGCCCTACCGTTCAGATTAACGGCCAACATTTCTCCGGCGTTGCATATGAGCTTGATGGAGCTGCCAATCAGGATCCCATCCTGGGCCAGATTGTTATTAATCCTCCCCTCGATGCCGTTACGGAAGCGAAGATTACGACGCAAAACTACGATGCTCAGTTCGGTCAAGCGGTAGCGGCCGTGGTGACAGCGCAGACGAAATCCGGCACGAACAGTTTCCACGGCGATCTATTTGACTACCGCCGAACCGATGCCACGCAGGCACGGAACCCATACAATCAATTTGCGCCTGACCCGGTAACCGGCCGCCTTCTTCCTCCTGCAAAGTACAACCAGTTTGGCGCTTCAGTCGGCGGCCCGATCATTAAGAACAAGGCCTTCTTCTTTGCCGACTATCAGGGTACCCGGCAGATTCTGGGATCTTCCGCAATCGTGACCGTGCCGACTGCATTGACCCGGAGTTCCTGCCTTTCCGGCAACGGATGCGACCTTAGTGATTACCTGACGGCCAGCGGACCGGCGAGAGGACAGATCTACAACCCTCGCGTGATTACCGGAACTGGTCCTGCACCTTTTGCGAACGATTTCATCCCCACGCAGTACCTTTCACCGCAAGCATTGGCGCTTCTGGCTTTGATCCCGGCACCGAATGCGCCGGGAACAACGAACAACTACGCGGCCAGCGGAAGCGGCAGCCTGCACAACGATTCGGTGGACGTCAAAATCGACGACCAGCTTAGCGAGCGCAGCCATGTCTTCGGGCGCTACAGCTATTTCGGTAACGGAACCTCCTCTTCCACGATTTTTGGCGCGGGAGGAGGACAAGGGTTTTCGGCTCCTGGCAACACCTTCGGAGGAACCGCAGCCGGCCGCAGCCAGAGTGCGGTTTTCGGTATGGATATTGCGCTAAGCCCGAAACTGCTCACCGACTTCCGGTTGGGCTACCTGCGGTATCACGTAAAAACCCAGAAATATGATGGCGAGGAGAACCTGGCCAGCCAGGTTGGAATTCCCGGGCTTAATCTTGGCGATTCATTCACCGCCGGCGCTCCAGGGTTCTTTATTGAAAACGCGAGTGGCAACGCTGGCGATGGTTTGTCGAACTTCGGATCCGCGCTGGGCGTGAACGCTTGCAACTGCCCACTGCTGGAGACCGAAGACCAGTATCAGGTGGTGAACAACTGGACAAAAATCATGGGGACGCACAGTTTGAAGTTTGGCGTAGATTTGCGTTACGCCAGAAATCTGCGCGTACCCAGCGACAGCAATCGGGCTGGCGAATTGCATTTCAGCGCAACTGACACCGAAAACACCACCGACACAACTCTGGCCGCTCCGGGAGGCCTGGGTCTCGCCAGCTTCCTTATTGGGGACGTCACCAACATGTCCCGGTATGTGTCGGTTTCGACGAATGCCAAAGAAACTCAAAAGCGGATGTTCACTTACATGCAGGACAGCTGGCGCGTCACGCCCAAGCTGACTGTGAATTACGGCTTGCGCTGGGAGCTTTATTTCCCGGAAACCGTCAACGGCAAGGGACAGGGCGGTTTCCCCGATTTGAATACCGGCGAAATCCGGGTTGCGGGTTATGGACCGTTTAACACGGCAATGAATGTTTCCAAGACCTGGAAGACTCTGGCGCCGCGGCTCGGAATTGCCTACCAGTTGAATTCCAAGACCGTGATCCGGACTGGATATGGCCGGAGCTTCGACATCGGAGTCTTCGGATCGATTTTCGGGCACATGTTGACCCAGAATCTCCCCGTCCTGGTCAACCAGAACCTGACCAACAGCGGAGCGAACACGGCTGCGTTCAATCTTGCCGTCGGGCCAACAGCATTTGTATTTCCCACCGTTCCTTCGAGTGGTGTGATTCCAATTGGCGTGGGTAACAATGCGAAGATCCGCAGCGATCCCAATGTCTTTCCAACGATCGATGCGTGGAACTTTGCGGTTCAGAGACAGCTCACCAATACTTCGTCCGTGACAATTGCGTATGTCGGTAACAAGGGCACACACACGTTCATGGGCGACGACAAGTCAACCAACCCGAATGAGGCGGCGCCCTGCTTGCCTGCGTCGCAGAGCATCACGGGACAAGGGCTTTGCTACAACCCGGCTGCACCTGTAGGAAGCCTGACCGAAACCAACGACACGAGCGAGTTGCGTCCGTATTTCTCGAGATTCGGTTTCACCCAGGACCTGACCTTCTATCACAACGGCTTTGACACCAATTACAACGCCCTTCAGGTCAGCTATGAAAAACGCTTTTCTCAAGGCTTGCAGCTGAATGCAAACTTTGCGTTTCAGCGTGGCTACAACTATGGCAACGATGAAGAGGTCTACAAGAAGTCTCTCTGGGGACGGCTTGACGATCTGCGCGAAAAACAGCTCACCGTGTTCGGCAACTATGACCTACCCTTCGGCAAGGGCAAACACTTTGGTGGTGGCGTGCCCACGTGGATGAACTATGTAATCGGAGGATATTCATTGAGTACCTCCATCGACTGGGCCAGTGGTTTGCCGTTCTCCGCCGGCTTGAGCAATTGCAGCGCGTTTACCCCCGCCGGTCCCTGCAGGCCCAACGCAGGAAGCGGGAGCTTTCCTCTGAAGCTTACGGATTTCGACCCAACCACTCATTCACGGACCTATTTCGTCCCGCCAGGATTGGGCGGTGTTTTCACCAGCCCGAGCCTCGACCAGACTGGCACTTCTCCGCGAAATGCCTTCACTGGTCCCGGCCTTTTCAATGCGGATCTCTCATTGATGAAGGATTTCCCGATCCGCGAAGCCATGTCGCTTGAATTCCGCATGGATGCGTTCAACGTGTTCAACGTCATCAACCCTGCAAATCCAGGCAATACCTGTATTGACTGCACGGCCGCGAGCGGTGCGGGCACGATTCATGGTATGGCTCTGGGCACCACCCCGAGGCAGCTGGATTTCGCGCTTACGTTTAAATTCTAGGCTGCGGAACTGGATGGCGTGTAGGCGCCATCCAGTTCGCTTCTTTCACTCTTCCCGATTATTCAGAAATCAGGGATTCACTGGTTAACACGCATTCGATGATTACGCGTATCGGGCCGTGCTGTGTCTCACGGAAACCGGCAAAGGAATTCAACAAGTGAAAACAGGAACATTGGATAACATTCGTCCGCGGCGGGCGACACGACCCAGGTTTGGTGGAGCCCAGGCGCTCTCTTTATTCTTCTTATTCTTACTCGTTGGTTCCAGGCCTGTGGCCGCTCAACTTCTCGGGGCCATTCCAGCTTTACCTCCCGTGGTCGTCACCCGGACCAGCGATGGACTGACCGCCAAAATTGGCGATGAGACTCTGCAGGTGTCGGTCTGCAGCGCCTCCGTAATTCATGTCGTGGCTACGCCAAAGCCGCCCGAATCTATTCATCATGACCAGGCGTGGATTCTGGATCCAAAACAATCCTGCTCTGGCGCCCAATTCCAATTTTCGCAGTCCGATGACGCAGCAGTTCTCACGACCGCAACCCTGAAGGTGGAGCTTTCACTGAAACGTGGAAATTTGAAATACAGCAGCATTAGTGGACAGGAGTTGCTGCGCGAAGGCGATGCCATACCTCGCACCTACGAACCGGTTCAGCTGAATGGGGAAAGTACGTTTCACGTAGCAGATCGTTTTCGACCGGATGCCACGGAAGGATTTTATGGTCTGGGCCAGCACCAGAGCGGAATGTTCAATTACCGCGGCAGCACAATCGAGCTCGGACAGAACAACACGGATGTCGCCATCCCACTTCTGGTTTCTAGTAAAGGCTATGGAGTGTTGTGGAACACCGCATCTTTTACCTATGTGGACAACCGGTTTCCGCTGGAATCCACGTTCACTTCGTTGGCGGGTGATGCGGTGGATTACTACATGATTGTTGGACCGGAGATGGACCAGATCATCCACGAATATCGCGGTCTGACCGGCCATGCCCCGATGCTTCCAAAATGGGCTTACGGTTTTTTCCAATCGAAAGACCGTTACGTTTCTCAGGAGGAGATTTTAGGAATTGCGCATCGCTATCGCCAGGAGCACATTCCGCTGGATGCGATTGTGCAGGACTGGTTCTGGTGGAAGACGGAAGGCGATCCTGTTTTCAATTCCAATTTCACCGACATTCCCGGCGAACTGAAGACGCTGCATGACGAGCACGTTCACGCCATGCTCTCGGTGTGGGGGCTGTTCAATTCAGAATCGGAAAACTTCAAGAAGCTTGATGCCCAGAATCTTATGGTGCCGAACGCCCATGTCTACGACGCTACCAATCCGAAGGCGCGGGATTTCTATTGGAAAAATCTGGTGGGCCCGCTCTTCTCCCAGGGCTGGGACGCGTTCTGGCTGGATAGCGCGGAGCCGGAAGAATACTGGCCGCATATGGGAGATGCGATTCTGAGGGACAAGCAACTCGCGATCGGCAGTGGCGCGCGCTATACGAACATTTTTCCCCTCATGCATACGAATGGAATCCAGGAACACTGGAAGGAGACGACCGATCAGAAGCGGGTGTTTCTGCTCACGCGGTCGGCGTTCGCCGGCCAGGCGCGGGTAGGGGCGACAGTGTGGTCCGGCGATGTTTACAGCACGTATTGGGGACTGAGCCATCAGGTGGCCGGAGGCCTGAACTTCGCGCTCTCGGGTCACCCTTACTGGACGACGGACATTGGCGGGTATTGGCAGCCTTACGACCGGCCGCCGAATGATCCGGTTTATCAGGAGCTCTATACCCGCTGGTTTGAGTTTGGCGTTTTCTGCCCGGTCTTCCGCACGCATGGCCATCGAGTCCACAACGAGATGTGGACATACGACAAAGTTGAACCCATCCTTCTTAATTACGACAAGCTGCGTTACCGCTTGATACCGTACATTTATTCGCTTGCCTGGAAGGTGACAAGCGACGATTACACCATACAGAGGCCGCTGGTGATGGACTGGCGGGCGGATCCCAGGACGTGGAACGTTGGGGACCAGTTCATGTTCGGGCCTGCCATCCTGGTCAATCCTGTCATGAAACAGGACGCGACACATCGCACGGTGTATTTACCGGAATCACCGCTGTGGTATGACTTCTGGACCGGGGCATCGATGAAGGGGAGCCGCGACGTTGAAGCCGAAGCGCCGCTTGATCGAATTCCTCTATTCGTCCGCGCGGGCTCGATCGTTCCTCTCGGACCGGAAATTGAGTACGCCGATGAAAAGCCGGCAGGTCCTATTGAGCTGCGGATTTTTCGCGGGGCTGATGGCAGCTTCGATCTGTATGAAGATGAGGGTGACAACTACAACTACGAAAAGGGAGCGCACGCTCTGATTCCGGTCCGCTGGTCGGAGACTGACAAGAAACTTACTATCGGGGATCGCGAAGGCCAGTATCCTGGCATGCCGAAAGAACTTCAATTCAATATCGTTTGGGTTTCGCCCGGGCACGGCACCGGAGAAACAGTCGAGGGCAAACCTGACAGCGTGCTGCACTACCAGGGCAAAGCGATTTCAGCGCAAGCGCCCTGAGCTTCGTCCTAAACTGCAGAGCCCTAAACTGCAGAGCAATTGATCAAACCAACTCGATTTCGAGCGCCGAGACCGACGCGGGCGGAAACTCATGGACCAGGGTCGAGCCATATACGTCGATCTTGTTTTTCTTCGGCACCAGAATATCGGGCTGGTCGAAGGTGTTGTGAGCATGAATATCTGAATTGGTCAGGACGCTGATTGTTCCCGCTTTCGCGGCCGCGCCGCGAATCGCTATTTCGGTGAGGCGCGCTTCACTGACATGCGGGTTCACCACCGTGAGTATCAGCTTCTTGTTCGCCAGCGATGCTGAACCTTGCAACCCCCAGAAGCTCGCAGGTTTGCCATCGCGATCGTAGTGCACCTGCGGGGCCGCGAAGTTCGTCCTGACGGCCTGATTGCCCATGTGGGCGACATACATTTCAAACACGCGCCCTACCGGTGTGACCACAAAACGATCTTCATGCGCTAGGTAGAGACTGTTAAGGCAGTTGATGAGCTGGGCAGAGTTTGCCATGGCGACCTTTTCAGGATGCCGGTTGAACGTATCGAGAGTCATGCCGGCGAAGACGGCGTCGCGCAGCGTGGGAGTCTGTTCGAGAATGTCTCCCGGCGTGGCTTCGCTGCCCGCCTTGTACGATGGACCCCATTCATCCACGATTAATTTGATGTTGTGATTTTTGTCGAACTCTTCCATCACATGCCAATGGCCTTCGATGAGGCCTTCCATGAGATTGCCCTGGTGCAGTAGTTCATACCAATCCACAGGCTCGAACTTGGTGGCATCTCCATTTCCGGTGGTTCCAACCTGGGGGATGCCGCGGCTGAGATCCCAGGCATAGTGATGCAGGGCGAGACCGTAGATGCCGGAACGACCCGCAGGACGCTTTCGGGTAATTTCTTCTAGAAAGGCACGGGTCCAATTCCAGTCGTCGTCGTTTGGTCCGGAAGGGATCAGCTTCAGTTTCTCTCCATAGGTGGGAAGCCAGGTACTGTAGCGGCGAAATTCCACTGCGTATTCCTGGGCGGTGAATTCTCCACCACATCCCCAGGACTCATTGCCGACGCCCCAGTAACGGACGTTAAAGGGCTGGGGTGAGCCGCCAACCTTGCGCAGGTCGGCCAGCGTGGTGCTTCCTTCGGGGGAATTACAGTATTCAACCCAGCGATCGAATTCTCCAGCGGGAAGGCTGCGTAAATTCGCCGCCAGGTACGGTTCCGCGCCGGTGATATGACAGAAGCGAACAAAATCATCGGTTCCGAATTGATTGGGGTCATACTTGTGGATCGCCGGAGATTGCGAAGATGCATTCCAGAAGTTGGTCCGCCGGGGACGCTTCTCGCGCGGCCCGACGCCATCCCGCCAGTCATAACTGTCAGCAAAGCAGCCCCCTGGCCAGCGAATGACCGGCGCTTTGATTTTTCTGAGGTGCTCGATCAGCGCGCTGCGAATGCCATAATGATTGGGGACTTTGGAGTTTTCGCCAACCCACACGCCGTCATAAATGACGCCGCCAAGATTTTCGGTGAAGTGTCCATAGATGTCAGGCGAAATGGTGCCGAGTGGCTCCGAGAGCAGAACATCGATGCGAGAGTCGGCGATGCGCGACGACAGCTGCGCGGACAACGATGGCCACTTGAAAAGCAGGGCTGCCAGCGCGGCACTCCCCCCAAGCAGAAATTCTCGTCTTTCTGGCATACGTTCCTTTAGTGGTCGGGCAGAGGTTTCCAAGACTGGGTTGCTGGAAAGAAGGGGACGAGACCGCGCCCGGGCAGGGGAAGCGTATGGAACCCCGACGCTGGCCGTCGTCCTTACTTCTATCTTCTTTTGTACGACCTTCAGTGACGAGCGCCTATGGGTCATGTGGACTATTGTGCCTGTTGACCTGCGCCGGTGTCAGTCCGATTTGCGGCTCTTAGATGATTGATACTGAATGCCTTACGCGTGGTTTGGAACTTGCTTGACAAGCATTTTCGGTTAGCGGTAACGTTTGCTCCGGAACGCTCTCGAAGGTTGCCTGATTTTTGAAGTTCTATTCTTGTAGTAGAGCCCATGATCAAACGGCCGAGAAGCCAAGGGAAGAAGAAGTGCCATGGGAACAACCGCTGAACCGATTGTCAATGGGCATCAGACAGAAACCAGCCTCACCGACGCTCAAAAAGCGACGATCCGCCATGAGCTGCAGAACATCCTGGACAGCCGGCCTTTTCGGAATAGCGCGCGCAGCAAGCAATTCCTCTCCTATGTGGTTGAGCACAAACTAGAAGGTCGCGAGGAGTCGCTCAAGGAGCGGACCATTGGAACCGAAATCTTCCAGCGCAAAGCGGGCTATGCGACTGGAGATGATCCCGTGGTTCGAGTCCAGGCTGGCGAGGTTCGCCGGAGGCTGGAACAATACCACCATACCCGGCCGAGTTCCTCGCAGGTTCGCATTGAGCTTCCGCTCGGTTCATATGCTCCTGAATTTCATTGGGATGTCATCGCCATTCCCGTGGTGGAGAAACCGTCGGCGGTCCCTCGAAATCGCTGGCTGGCCTGGACCATTGGCGCGATCTGTCTGGCATTGGCGCTGGCAGGCTTCCTTGTCTTCCGCGCGCCATTCAGCCACCGGGCGAGTGGATCTGCGCTCGATCAGTTTTGGGCTCCGATTTTTACCAGTTCACAACCTGTCCTTATCTGCCTGGCCAAGCCGACGTTCTACCGTCCAACGCTGGAGCTTTACCACAGATATTCGAAGACTCATCCGGGTACGTTTCAGACTGAAGTCGAGAGATTTGACCGGCCACTTCCTCTGGACCCGAAGGAGAAGATCACCTGGGGAGACATGCAGCTTTTCTCCGACTATGGCGTGGCCATGGGTGACGTGTACGTAGCAGCCCGCCTTTCGGCATTGTTCGACCACATCAACAAGCCCAGCCAGGTGCGGATCGGCACTAACTACTCGTTCGAAGATCTTCGCAACTCTCCCGCCGTGGTGGTGGGAGCTTTCAATAACCGGTGGACCCTGCAAATGACGTCCAATCTCCGTTTTGCATTTGTCGAGCAGGATGGACACTTCGAAATTCAGGAGAGAAGCCCTTCCGGAGGGGTCCGGTCGTGGGTGCTCGGGCCTGAAGGACAGATCGTGGAAGACTTTGCCGTGGTCACGCGGCTGCTCGACTCCAAGACCGGACAGGTGGTGATCGCCGCTGCCGGTCTGGGCGCGAATGGCACGCAAGCCGCCGGCGAGTTCATTTCAAGGCCAGACTACCTGGAAGAGGCCTTCCGGTCAGCGCCATCTGACTGGGCCAAGAAAAATGTGCAAGTGGTGGTGGAGACGACTGTGACCGATTCAGTGGCCGGCCCTCCGCGGGTGGTTGCCACCTACTTCTGGTAAAAGCCTCCGTAATGAAGGCGCAAAGAGAATTGTGTCGCCGGCGGTTCTTTGCGAACAAATTGCTACTAGGCCATCAAGATACCTTGTTGGATCGCAACCGTGGTGGCTTCTGTGCGGCCACCCACCTCCAGCTTTGCGATGATGTGCCTGACGTGGTTTCGGACGGTGAAATGGCTGACCTGGATGGCTCTGCCGATTTCCTTATTAGTTAATCCCTTTGCGACCATTTCCAGAATTTCAAGTTCGCGCCGGCTAAGGCTGGGCTGAGATTTGCGCTCGCGGACACGGTCTGTGATGCACTGAGGGAAGTGGCTTTTACCCGAGTGCACGGCGTACACGGCCTCGACGATCTCAGCGCACGAGACGTCTTTCGGGAGATAACCCATGGCTCCTGCCTCAACCGCCCTGCAAATATCTTCGTCTGGTTCAAGATTAGATATGACAATTACCTTGGGCGGGCAACGGTGTCCTTGTAATGCGAGCAAGGTTTCGATGCCGCTCATCCCGGGCATGTGAAGGTCAAGCAATAAGACGTCAACCGGGCTACGTTCAAGAAACGACAAGGCCTCCTCGCCGCTTTGCACCGAACCCGCGACATCCAACCCCAACTGGCGGCCAAGAACGGCGCTGAACCCTGCACGTACGACTGCGTGGTCGTCCACTACGAGAAGTTTGATCGGCGTACTGAGTATTGAGTCTGCCATGAACTTGCTTTGACGGGTTCAGAAAACGTGTATGTAAAGTTTCTTCGACAGCTCTTTTTCCCTGAAGTGTTGGCCGAAGCTTCACACTCGCACCCCATTCTTTTCAAGTAGTTCACGGTGTACTACAGGGTGGGTAACAGGATAAATGTCCCTCGGATCATGGATTTCGGTGTATGCGCGGGAGGTTGACGTTAAGAACGTTGTACGTGAACACAACAGGCGAGGAAAAAATCGTGCCCATCCGTGGAACGAGGCACGGGGTTGTTTCGTGGCGTAACCTACGAACGAGCTATTCGGCTGCGGGCCTACGACGCAGACCTAGTCGTGGAACAAGAGCCGGTGCATTGACTCTGACCACATCGTAAGACGCCTCCCAACTAACTGCTTTCCTTCCCGTTGACATCGGTAACTGTACCGATTATCGTTCCTTTTCCCCATGCAATCTTGCTCTAGTCTGAACGCCACCGTGGGATGGAAGTTCGAAGGAATGCCAGGGAGAACTCAGATCGGGCGGCGGATAATTCACGTGTTAGCCATCGCAACGCTGGGGGTCAGTCTGAACCTGGCGTTGTGGGCGCAGGCGAAGCCTTCCATACCTCCGCATGGCAAACTGTTGGCTCTTTTTAACGGGAAGAATTTCACCGGATTCGACACCCTGCTTGAGAAACAAGGTATCAACCGCGACCCTAATAAAGTCTTCCAGGTTGAACGGGGAGTGTTGCACATTTCGGGGCAGGAGTTTGGCGGCCTGGTGACGCAGAAGGAGTATGAGAATTACTATCTGCGCGCTGAATTCAAGTGGGGCGAGAAGACGTATCCGCCGCGCGACGGGAAAGCCAGAGACAGCGGCATTCAGTACAACATCACAGGACCGCTCAAAGTCTGGCCGCGGATGATGGAGTTTCAGATCAACGAGGGCGGGACCGGCGATATGTGGGTCGTCGGCGGCACGGGCGCGACCGTGGACGGAAAGGTATACGAAAGTACGTCATCCGGCCCTGGCGCATATATTCGAATCCCGCATATTGGCAGGGGCCCCCTGGTCAATGTCACCGGACACCGCGATCCGGTAAACGATCTGGAGCGTCCGCACGGAAAATGGAATGTTCTGGAACTTGTCGTGAATCATGATCGCATTCTGTATTTTGTGAACGGAAAACTCTCCATCGCCGGAACAAATGCCAACACCACAAAGGGCAAAATCCTTTTTCAGTGTGAAGGGTCGGAGGTATATTTCCGCAAAATGAAGATCGCGATGCTGAGATAGTTATGGAGGCGCGATATGTCGCGCGGAAGCCGGCGTGGAGCGCAGCATGGCAACTCGCGTGAGTGTCCGCGACTAGCTCCTCGCAGACAGAGGTGCTATTTACGCCCAAGCGAAGAGCCGGGAGTTTCAAGAGCGGCGTGATCCTGTGACGATTTTCCTCAAGACCCAATTCAAAGCCGGAGATGCGATGCGTTCTTTTTACTTCTGCCTGTTCGCCTTCTTTGTTGTTCCTGTGCTTGTCCTAAATGTTCTCAACGCACAAAATACCGAAAAGCCCTCGTACCTGAACACTTCGTTGTCTGCGGAAAAGCGGGCGGCCGATCTAGTCCACCGCATGACGGTGGAAGAAAAGGTCTCGCAACTGGTAAATCAGTCACGCGCCGTTCCGCGGCTGAATGTTCCGGACTACGACTGGTGGAGCGAGGCGCTGCACGGAGTGGCTAACAATGGTGGCATCACTACATTTCCGGAGCCGGTTGGACTGGCAGCGACATTTGATACCGATGTCATTCACCAGATGGCCATCGCGACCAGTATCGAGGGGCGAATCAAGTATGTTGAGGGAATGAAGGACGGGCACAGCGATCTTTTCCAGGGTCTGGATTTCTGGGCGCCGAACATTAATATTTTCCGCGATCCCCGGTGGGGACGCGGCCAGGAGACTTACGGGGAGGATCCTTTTCTGGCGGGACGCATGGGCGTGGCATTTGTTACGGGCATGCAAGGCGACGATCCTAAGTATTATCGCGTGATCTCCACGCCGAAGCATTATGCCGTCCACAGCGGGCCCGAATCGACGCGCCACAAGGCTGATATCACGGTAAGCCTGCATGATGAGATGGACACTTATCTTCCGGCGTTTCGGGCGACCGTGACCGAAGCCAGGGCCGCTTCGGTGATGTGCGCCTACAACAGCGTCAACGGCCAGCCGGCTTGCGCGAATGAGTTTCTGCTGCAAGATCAGTTGCGCAACAAATGGAAATTCCAGGGCTATGTGGTGTCGGATTGCGATGCTGTCCTCAACATCTTCCGCGACCATCATTTCACCAAGACCCAGCCCGAGGCGTCGGCCCTGGCTATTCAGAGGGGAATGGACAACGAGTGCATCGACTTCGCCAAAGTGAAGGACGATCACGATTACCGCCCGTATTACGAGGCGTACAAGCAGGGATTTTTGAAGGAAAGCGAGATCGATATCGCGCTCATCCGCCTGTTCACCGCGCGCATGAAGCTGGGCATGTTCGATCCGCCTGAACTGGTTCCGTATACGAAGATCGATCCAAAGGAACTGGACAGCCCGGAGCACCGGGCGCTGGCGCGAACGATCGCAAACAAGGCGATGGTGCTGCTCAAGAACGATGGCACCCTGCCGCTGAAGCAGGGCGAACTTAAGATTGCTCTGGTCGGTCCGCTGGCAGATCAAACAAAATATCTGCTCGGCAATTACAGCGGAAGTCCTACCCATATTGTCTCCGTTCTAGACGGGCTGAAAGCAGAGTTCCCGGAAGCGCAAATCAATTTTGTCGCCGGCACCCAGTTTCTTCGAGCCGAGGGAGAGCTGGTGCCCTCGGCTGCATTGAGCACTGCGGAAGGGCAGCCGGGCCTCACGGCCAAGTTTTCTTCGGGAGTTAACGCGGGTGAAGGCGCCGTATTGGCAACGCGCACGGCCGGAATGATTGATTTGAAGGCGCAGGACATTCCTCAAGAGGCTGCGAACACTTATCCGCTATCGGTCGAGTGGGACGGATTCCTTTCAGTAGACGAAAGCGGCGAGTACAGCATTGGCGTACGGGGCACGGGCAATTTCGCCATGGTCCTGATCGGCGGAAAACCGCTCGCCATGCAGTATTTGAACAGCGATGTACCGCAAACCAGAATGGCGCATGTTCATCTGGAACGGGGAAACAAGACCGCTGTCAGGGTTGTATATCGCCTGACCAAAGCCGGTCCGGTGCAGGCGCAACTGATCTGGGCGAAGTACGATCCGAGGCCGAGTGCTGCAGCGATTGAAGCGGCGAAGAACGCGGATGTGGTGGTTGCGGTGATGGGAATCACCAGCGAACTTGAAGGCGAAGAGATGCCGGTAAGCGAGGAGGGATTTAAGGGCGGCGATCGCACCAGCATCGATCTGCCTCAGCCGGAACAGGAGTTGCTCGAAGCGTTGGTGGCCGGGGGAAAGCCCGTAGTACTTGTCCTCGCGAACGGAAGCGCGCTGGCGGTGAACTGGGCACAAGAGCACGTGAATGCGATTCTGGAATCGTGGTATGCGGGCGAGGAAGGCGGTGCGGCGGTGGCGGAAACGCTCTCGGGAAAGAACAACCCTGCAGGACGCCTGCCGGTTACTTTCTATACCAGCATCGATCAGCTCCCGCCATTTGAAGACTACGCAATGAAAGGGCGGACTTACCGCTATTTCGAAGGCAAACCGCTCTATCCGTTCGGGCATGGCTTGAGCTACGCGACATTTTCTTACGGCGGCCTGATGCTTCCGAAGAGGGCACTCGAGGCGGGCGACCCACTGACTGCAGAGGTGACCGTCACGAATACCGGCGAACGCGAGGGAGACGAGGTCGTCCAGCTCTATTTGAGTTTTCCGAACGTGGCGGGATCGCCGATTCGCGCCTTGCGCGGGTTCAGACGAATTCACTTGAAAGCGGGCGAATCGCAGAAGGTTGGCTTCGAGTTGAAGGAACGCGACCTGGGCATGGTGGCTGCAGCCGGCAAGCCGATCGTCGCGGAAGGGATGTATTCGGTGTCTATCGGAGGAGGCCAGCCGAACACGGGCGCGACTACAGTTGCGGGCACGTTTCAAGTGAAAGGCACCAAGGCGCTCCCGGAATAAGCTGGCTGCAAAATATGTGCGGTTTTGAAGCGCTCTCAGGCTTCGAAATGTAATCACGAGAGCCGAACAGGTATTAATGGGACCACGGTTTTCTTTGCCGATCCGAGAGCGTAATATTCGTTTGCTCAATCGATTGCGCGAAGCCAATTGTTGCGCGGAAAAAGATGGAGTCCAGCGAGACCAAACGATTTCCAAACCTGCATGAAAATCAGGACAAACAATATGAAAATAGCCGGAATCATGATGTTACTTTTGACGACGATATGCTGCGCACAGGATGCCAGCACTTTCCAGCCTGCCACGACCAACGTCTGGGGAGCAGAATATCCGCGTGTAGATAGCGCGGGCAGAGTGGAGTTGCGGGTGAAAGCTCCAGATGCTGCCAAGGTCCGGGTGAATTTCTGGAGCGGCCCCAAGGCCGACATGGAGAAGCAGCCCGATGGATTCTGGACCTTTACCACGCCGGCCCTTGTTCCCGGCCTGCACTACTACACGTTAATCATCGACGGCGCTGAAGTCAGCGACATCAGCAGTCAGGCGTTTTTCGGTGGAAGCAAATATGCAAGCGCAGTCGAAGTTCCCGAGCCGGGCTCGACCTATTATTCGATCCAGGACGTGCCGCACGGCCAGGTGCGCGAGGTCTGGTACAACTCGAAGGTGACCGGCTCTTGGCGGCATGCGCTCGTGTATTTGCCGCCGGATTACGATCGTCAAACCAAAATGCGTTATCCGGTGCTCTACCTGCAGCATGGCGGAGGCGAAGATGAGACGGGATGGGTCCGGCAAGGTCATGCGAACTTCATCCTCGACAATCTCATTGCAGCGAAAAGCTGCAAGCCCATGATCGTCGTGATGGCGTATGGTTACGCGCGGCGTGCGGGGCAGGCGCCCGACTTTACGCCGAAGCCTTTTGGTTCTCCCGAAATGATGAAAGCCATGCAGGAAATGTCGGCGGTGTTTGAAGACGACGTGACCCAGGCGTTGATCCCTTACATTGATTCGACCTTGCGCACAATGTCAGACCGCGACCACCGCGCCATGGCCGGACTCTCCATGGGCGGAATGCAGACATTTCAGGTGACGCTCGATCATCTCGACCTGTTCTCCTACATCGGAGGGTTCAGCGGAGCTGGCGGCATGCTGGTGCTGGGAAACCGGAAACTGGATCCCAAGACCGATTACAACGGAGTGTTTGCGGATGCGGCTGGATTCGGCAAGAAAGTGCACTTGCTCTGGATCGGCGTCGGGACAAATGAACCGGAACGAATGCGGACGGGACTCTTGCGGCTGCATACGTCGCTGCAGGAAGCGAACGTCCAGCATGTGTTCTACGAATCTCCCGGCACCGACCATGAGTGGCAGACCTGGCGCCGGGACCTTAAGGATTTTGCGCCGAGGCTATTCTAAGGCTGCATGAAAAATGTTGGCGGGCCGCTGCAATCCGCGCGATTTGACTGGGGGCCAAACATTGCTTTTTTGTTTTGCCGCCTTTCACCTCACGGGGTGGCAGGTCGCCGGATGACCTCGACCGAGCATTGGGCATAAAGTGCGACCGACTCGGACACGCTGCCCAAGACAAGCCGGTCGAATCCATGTTTGCCGTGCGATCCAAGAACAATCAGATGTGCGCCCCAGGCTCGCGCTTCATCCAGGAGGATCTCGCGGGCGTCTCCTACCGGTGTGCCCGCGCTACGACACACGGTTAGTCCTTTAGAGGTTAAAACATTTTGCGCCTCGGCGATGGCTTTGTCGGCACGCTGGCGAGAGTCCTCCAGGATCTCGTTGAGAAGGCTTTCTGGATAAATGGGGCAAGGTGAAGACACGGTGTTGGCGTTTTGCAGGGTCAGAAGTTCACGCACGGAGATAATCTTGATCTCGCTACCAGCAGGCCAGGGGCGATTCGCAACGGAGTGGACGGCGATTTCTGAGCACTCAGAGCCGTCGGTGGCGAGAAGGATCTTCATTGCACTCGATGAAGCCGGCGAACGGGGCGATGATTCTCGCACGATTTCAACTGAACAGGGAGCGGAGCGAAGCACGGCCTGTGCGATGCTGCCGAGAAGAAATCGGGAAATAGCACCGAGTCCGCGGGATCCGATCATTATCAGGTCGGCTTTCCATTCACGAGCAACATCCGGAATCACCTTTTTCGGATACCCCAACTGAATGTCAGAGAAAACTTCGAGCGCCGGGTGGTCCAGTTTTTCAGCTGCTGTCTGCACCAGACTTTTAGCAGCGTCCTTTGCATCGTCAATGAGCGCGGGTAATCCCTCCCAACTTCCCATGTCCACGACGCTGAGGACACAGATCTGAGTGCCAGTGGGCCAGGGGCGGGCTGCCACTTCGTTTACTACCTGCTGCGAACCGCTCGATGGGTCTATGGCTAATAAGACTCTCATTTCGTTCTCCTTCCGTTTCGCTGGCTCGGGCGTGTCCGCAAAGCGCTTCAATTGCCTTTTCAAGCGTGACACTATCGCCAACGAATCGTCGTGAGGGCAATCATGGGTGCTTGTGACACAGATCACTGCCCCTCATGCGGTTCAGGTTCACTGTTAGTAGCGTGAGGTGGGCCATGGCGAGCATTGCGATTGTTCATGACGTCAAACTGAACAATCTTCTTTACCTGACAGACTTCTCCGAGCCCGCTGAAGCGGCTCTGCCCTTTGTAACGGCGATAGCCCGCGACTACGGATCCAAAATCAGTGTTTGCCATATCCTGCTTCCGAATCTTTACGCGTGTATGGCGCCTGAATTTGGCAATGTAGTTTCCGCGAGCTTAGAGGAAGACGCGCAAGCGGAAATGAAAAAAGTCGAGTCACAGCTGACCGGTCTACCGCATAGAACCCGGATCGAATGGGGACCTGAAATTCAGGAGACTCTCCAACGGATCGTGGAGGAAGACGATATCGATCTGATGGTTTTAGGGACACACGGCCGCACGGGGGTTCAAAAGTTTCTACTCGGGTCAGTTGCTGAAGAGATCTGGAGGTGGGCACGAGTACCCGTACTGACGGTTGGCCCGAAAGCCAGGCGCTTCACGACTGACGGATTCCGTTGTGTGTTATTTGCCACGGATTTCAGCTTGCAATCATTGGCCGGCCTGCCATACGCGATATCGATGGCGCGGGAATCTTGCGGACACCTTGTCCTACTGCACGTGATCCGGCAATTCAGAAAGGAAGAAGTTCTTGGAGAGGTGTCGGCGTCGGATGCGATCTACCACCTGGACCAGTTGGTACCGGCGAATGCGGGACTGACTCACCGTCCGGAGTTGGAGGTTAAACATGGCGCGCCAGCGCAAAACATTATCGATACAGCCAGGAGATGCGGGGCGGATTTAATCGTTCTTGGCATTCGTGGCGGCGACGAGTTTGGCGCCGCGACCCATGTAGAACGGAGCATTGCTCACGAAGTGGCGGTGAATGCGCCATGTCCAGTTCTCACGGTTCGGGGGTAAGTGCTGGTTCTGAAGTTTTCTCGCAAGCAGTTATTCCGCGAAAATCATCCTAAGGAATCATCCCAGGCGCAGCATCCGCTTGCCCCATTCGACGAGAGCGAGGTAGGTCACGGTTGAGATGGCGAGAAAGACAAAGAACGGAGCGGGCAGCGGAACGAATCCCAAGAGCCGAGCGAAGGGCGAATAGGGAAGAGCAACTCCGGTAGCCACGATCAGGATCGTGGTGATTGCCAGAGGGAGACCGGGCCGGCTCTTTAATGGATTACCCGCCGTGCGAATCACGAAGATCACAAGCGTCTGCGTGGCCAGGGACTCAACGAACCATCCGGTGTGAAATTCCGGCTGGCTGGCGTGGAAAAAATGCAAAAGCACGTAGAAAGTCAGAAAGTCATAGATCGAGCTGATGGGGCCTATGGTGAGCATGAAATTACGAACCTGCTTCATGTCCCACGGGCGGGGATGCCGCATATATTCGTCGTCGACATTGTCAGAAGGAATCGTAAGCTGTGATGCGTCGTAGAGAAAATTGTTCAAAAGAATCTGGGTGGGAAGCATGGGAAGAAACGGCAGGAAGACCGAGGCGGCGGCCATGCTGAACATGTTGCCAAAATTGGAACTCGTTCCCATCAGGAGATACTTAAGCACGTTTGCGGACGCGCGGCGACCCTCGATAATCCCGCAGTGAAGAACGCCCAGACCAGGCTTCAGCAGAATGATGTCGGCTGCATCGCGAGCAACATCCACCGCGGAGGCCACGGAGATACCAACGTCGGCCGCATGCAGGGAGGGGGCGTCGTTGATCCCGTCTCCCATGTAACCCACCACGTGACCGCGGCGTTTGAGAGCATGGATGATGCGGTGTTTCTGCATCGGCGAAACGCGTGCGAATACGGTGGTCTCTTCAGCGCGCTGCTCGAGAGCGGTATCGCTGGTGGATTCGAGTTCTTCACCCAGCATGATGGCGGGATTCTCGATGCCAACCTGTTCGCAAACGTGACGCGCTACCAGTTCGTTATCGCCGGTCAGAATTTTGACATTGACGCCATCACGCTTCATGGCGACAACTGAGGCTGCGGCATCCGGACTTGGTGGATCCGAAAACGCCAGGTAGCCGGCCAACACAAGCGAGTGTTCATCGGCGGCTGAAAATCGTCCACGAGGATCTACGTTGCGGTAGGCAACAGCCAGGAGCCGGAATCCTTTGCTGCTGAGGTCATCGAATGTCTGGCGGCAGAGATTTCTAAGATTTGCGTCGAAGAGAGCCATGTGTCCGTCAGTCTCATAAGAAGTGGAGAGTTCAAGGATTCCTTCGGGCGCGCCTTTCACGATCAACAATCCCACGCTGTCGTTGGTTGAGTTTTTCCCTTTCACCACAATCGAGAGCCGACGGCGATCGAAATCGAAAGGGACTTCATCACATTTTGAATAGCCTTCGGCATCCGGTCGCTCACTTTTCAGGATCGCGAGTTCAAGCGGGCTGCGGATGCCGGTCTCAAACTTGCTGTTGATATAAGCCAGCGCGAAAGGACGATCGGACAAATGGCCCAAATAGTCCACAGAGGAATCCAGAATCATTTCTCCTGTGGTCAGCGTGCCGGTTTTGTCGCTGCAGAATACGTCGATGGTGCCGAAATTCTGGATGGCGGGCAGATGCTTAACGATGACATGATTGCGCGCCATCCGGATGGCGCCGCGTCCGAGAGTCACGGACGTGATCATGGGTAGGAACTCGGGTGTCAGGCCAACGGCCAGGGCGACGGCAAAGACGAACGACTCGAAAGCGTCCTTGTGCATTGCGATGCGCACGACAAGAATGAACAGCACCAGGAAAAAGACGGTTCGCGTGATCAGTAAACCAAAGCGCCGCAGGCCGTGTTCAAAGTTTGTTTCCTCCGGCCGGTCTGCCAGTCTCGCAGCGATGGCTCCGAATGCGGTGTGAGGGCCGGTAGCGAGCATGCGAGCAACGCCGGTTCCGCTCACTACGGAGGTTCCCAGAAATACAAGGTCGCGTGCCAACGGGGATTTTTCTTCTGTTGGTATTTGCGCCTGCACTGGCGCGCCGATGTCTACCTCCTTCTCTGCAGGCATGGATTCGCCGGTCAGGGCGGCCTGCTGCACGTAAAGATCTCGTGCTTCAAGGAGCTGGCCGTCGGCCGGGACCAGATCGCCGGCCGATAAGCGGACGATGTCGCCCGGCACTATCTTCTGCCGCTTGATTTCCTGCCACTGGCCGTCTCGCAAAGCGGTTGCAGTCAGGCTGACGTGTTCCTGCAGGCGTTGAATTGCGCGTTGGGAGCGATAGGTCTGTACAAAATCAATGATGACGTTGAACAGGACGATGACAAAGATGAGTTCAGCTTCAATCTTCTCACCGAGAAACGCGGAGATTACGCTGGCGACGAGAAGAATGATGACCAGAGGATTGAGGAACAAGTGCAACAACTCAAATGCGAGCGCACCGCGGCGGGTGGACGCGGGGTCGTTGAGACCGAACCTGGAGAGGCGCTCCTCAGCTTCTTGTGCGGTTAGGCCCACCAGCGTGGTTGGTGGACCGGAAACGCCTGCAGCCGGAGGTGGCAATGCGGAACTCATAGAGCTCTGGCTCAGGGTCTATTTTTGCTGGATGCTGATGAGATATTCCGTCACGTTCTGCAAGCGGACATATCCCAGGTCCTGATCATTCTGAATCTGGTGGAAGACCGGACCCCAGACCGGCATCTCTCGCGAGCCGTGGGCAGCGTGGTTCTCGTCTCCAGAGATGATGCTGCGCACACGGGCGGCAGGAAACTTTCCGTGGTGGTTTTGGGCAAGAGTCGTCAGCATTGGAACTTTGGCCTTCAGGGCTGGCGCGACCGGTCCGTCTCCGTTGCCGCTTGCGCCGTGGCAGGAGGCGCAATAGTTCTTGAAAATCTTAGCTCCGTCCAGGGGAAGAACTGTGCTTTGGTCTGGAGCCGGGTAAGGCGCCGTGTTTTGGTATGCCGACGCTTGCGAGTTAGCTGCGAGCCATAAGAGCGTGACAACTCCAACAGCAAAAATGGAAGCGAAGAAACGGGCTGTGGGCATATGCGTTGGTGACCCTTTAGGTGTATGGCGTCCTGATTCTATATGGCATTCGATAGCGAGGAACCACGGGGCCAAGCCCGGGGGCTCCTCTTTGATGTCTTCTTCGGGTCACGGTCAAATCGAAAAGGCGTAAACCACGAAAGACACGAAGGTGCACGAAGGAAAGCCCAAGCGTACGCTCCTTTTTACATCAAGGCTTGATCGCGACTTTGATGACGCCTTCGCGGCGTTCTCCAAAGAGTTGATAGGCCTCGGCAATCCGGTCGAGAGAGAAGGTATGGGTGAGAAGTGGAGTCAAATCCAATCGCCCGTGCCGGACCAGTTCCATCAATCTCCGCATGCGTTCTTTTCCACCGGGGCAGAGGGTGGTGACGATCTTGTGGTCGCCTAGACCCGCGGCGAAAGCGTCCATCGGAACGGAAAGCTTACCCGAGTACACGCCTAGACTGGAGAGTGTTCCGCCCGGACGCAAGACTCGTAGCGCGCTTTCAAATGTGTCCTGAGTGCCGAGGGCCTCGATGGCCACGTCCACACCGCGCCCGCCGGTGAGGTGCTTGATCTCTTCAACAACGTCGTGTTGCTTGAAGTCAAAGACTGCATCGGCACCCATCTGCCTCGACATTTTTATGCGGACCGGATCTGACTCGACGGCAATGATCAGGCTCGCGCCCTTAAGCTTCGCTCCGGCGGTGGCGCACAGCCCGATCGGCCCTTGCGCGAAAACAGCGACGGTGTCCCCGATTTGTAAATCGGCGCTTTCGGCAGCCGAGATACCCGTGGAAGCGATATCCGCGAGCAGCACGACCTGCTCGTCCGTCAACTCGTCCGGGATCCTAGCCAGGTTGGCTTGCGCGTAGGGAACTCGCAGATACTCGGCCTGGGCGCCGTCGATGGTGTTGCCGAACTTCCAGCCTCCGATGGCGCCGCCGCACTGCGACCAGTTTCCGCTCAAGCAGAAGTTGCATTGCCCGCAGGGCGTAATGGCTCCGACCAGCACTCGATCACCAACTTCATATCCGGTCACGCCGTCACCGATCTCGTGAATGATTCCCACGGCCTCGTGACCGATGACCAGTCCCGGCTTTACGGGGTATTCGCCTTTCAGGATGTGGAGGTCGGTACCGCAAATGGTGGTTAGGGTAACGCGGATGACGACTTCACCTGCCCGGGCTTTTGGGATCGGTACGGTTTCCAAACTGATGTTTCCTGGTCCGTAAAATACCAGGGCCTTCATGGTCGCGGTCTCGTGATCCTGTTCTGTGAGAAGTGCATATGAGCTGTGCGACATGGTGTTCTCCTTTTGCATTTCTTATAGTTCTCGATGGGAAGGGAGCCTATGAGCGCGGCTACCTGAGATTGTGATCGAGATCACAGCGTCACCAGGGAGAACCAGTTGCAAGAACGGAAGTCCGCTGCGTTCAGACCACGCGTCGGAGTTTTCATCGATTCAGCGACACCAACCATTCCCTCTCTCTTTTTCTGCGACGCGGCTCACATCGAGAGCCGGGATTAAGGAACCGATCCTAACTTAAGCAAACTACCCTTCCGGTGATGCTGATCACAGGTGTGAGTGACAGACGCTGCTGCGCCCATGTGCCTGGGCGGTGACAATCCCGACTGGGCCTGAACCAGTGAACGGGGATTCGCACTTTTGTGAGGAGGTTGTTCCATGCTTAGATTCCGTCAGATTACGGTGGTTGTTTTCTCTATTCTGATGTTGGCGCTGTTCGCCAGCGTTCCGGCTACAGTAGCCGGCGGAGCAAAACTTGGCCGCCCGATCTATGCGATTCCCGCATTCTCCCGACAGTACGGCACGTCTTGCAGCACTTGCCATGTGGACTTTCCCAAGCTTAACGACTTCGGTAAGGCCTTCAAGGATGCCGGATTCAAGTTTCCTAAAGATGACGAGACCTTCATCAAGGTCCCGCCGGTAATGTTGGGATCTCCGGCACAGAAAGAACTGTGGCCTCATACCATATGGCCGGGAACCATTCCGGGGTTGCCGCCGATCGGACTGCGCTTCAATACGTTCTTCCAGGTGGTTGGCAAAAACCGAAATAACTTCAATCTGCAGACTCCGGGCGATCCCACCGCTCCATTTATTCCTCGCACCGACTTTCAGTCTGGCCTGTTCAGTATCTTCATGGCGGGCAACTTTGGGGATGACATCGCCTTCTGGGTGGACGATGACATCAGTGTTGGCGGATCTGCTGACGGGGGTTTAGGAGACGGGTATCTGAAGTTCGTGAATATTGGCCGCCACCTTAAGCTGCCTACCGATTCGCTTAGCCTGCGAATCGGACAATTCGAACTGGATTTGCCCTTTAGTCCCGCGCGCAGCTGGAATCTGAGTGGTTGGGACATTTATGACCAAGGCAACGTTTCATCGGTGAACTCAATCCTTGGACTTCCCACTGTCAGCAACTCGTTCGCGATGTCGAATGCGGCTCAGGGAGTGGAGTTTAGCGGAGGCCACAACTATCGCGGCTATCACTATTCGCTGGCGATCGTGAACCAGAACACCAGCGGAGGCACGGCAACAGGAAACAACGTTCCACCGGAAGTGGCTTACACGTCTGACTCCAACTTCAAGGATATTTACGGCCGTCTTTCTTACCGCTTTAACCTGGAACGTGATCCGGCCAGCCGTAACGAAGTGCAGGCGGCAGGTGCGACTGGTCCCCGTGATCACACCTACCTCAATCTGGGCACGCTCTATTTCTATGGACGGTCGGTGCAGCGCTTCCAAGGTCAGAGTAATACGGGTCTTGCAACGGTTCTGACGGCGCGTGAACCGTTCTATCGCGTAGGCGGGGATTTCAGCTTCAACTATCACGCCTTCAACTTGTTTGGACAGTACATGTACGGACGTGACCAGAACCTGCTGCCGCTGCTGCCCGTTGGCTTTGTGCCACCACCCACAGGCTTTCTTAGGGGAAGTCCGGCCAGCTTCAGCGGCGGTTTCCTCGAAGCAGATTATCTGCCGCTCCCCTGGCTGATGACCATCATGCGCTGGGATGCGGTGCACTCCACTGCCGATCTCATCAACGGCATCGGAGCAACGCCCGACAGCGATATCGGATCGTTCGTGTCACCCTTCCGAGCCACAAGAAATCGCTTTACGCCCGGGGTGCAATTTCTGATTCACGCCAATATCAAGGCGTCTTTTGAATACCAGATCCGGCCGCAGCAGATTGTCTACGATCCGACTACAGGGACGGCACTCACGAGTGCGTTTCGCACCAACTCGGCGATTGCGGGATTGGAATTCGTTTACTAGATGGGGAGGCCAAGCCTCTCTTACTTCAGCCAAGGAGAAATATGAAAAACATCGTTCTGATTCTCGCGATCTTAGTTGGATTTGCTCTGACTTCCAGCGCCGGCACCATCCGCGGACAAGTTTCCGGAGTTGCGGGACCGTCGGTGGTGTACGTCGACACCATTTCAGGTAAGACTTTTCCCGCCTCCACGCAGCATCCTGTAATCGACCAGAAAGGCTTGGTTTTCCAGCCACACCTCACGGCGGTCCAGGTTGGAACCACGGTGGATTTCCTTAATAGCGACAGCGTCGCCCACAACGTCTTTTGGACTTCTGTCGGCGGCAACAAGAAGTTGAATCACAACCTCGGCACCTGGCCGAAGGGGGACAGGAAGTCGTTCAAGTTTGATACCCCAGGCGCAGTGCCGATACTTTGCAACGTGCATCCTGAGATGTCGGCTTACCTTGTGGTGGTTCCCACACCGTACTTTGCAACTTCGGATCAAGCGGGGAACTACAAGATTGAAAACGTTCCAGATGGAAGCTATACCGTCGTGGCATGGCACGAAGGGGCCAAGAACCAGTCCAAGCCGGTGACTGTATCCGGTGACACCAAGATGGACTTCACTCTGAGCAAATGAAGAAACAGGAGTGTGGGAGCGAAGGCGTACGGGCTGCCGCTCCCTCAAAAAAGCAGAATGAAAAACTGGTCAAGCATGTCTTCGTCAACCACGTCCTGTTCAATCACGTCGATGAAAGCCTTGGTGGCGATTCTCGCATTACTTTTAGCTTTGACCGGGCAAGCGGCCGGGCAAGCGGTTAAGAATAAGGAACTCCCGGTGACCGCGGTGAGAGGTGAGAGCTGGATAAGCCATTTGCATAAGAGGTTCAGCGACACCAGCATGGGCAAGACTTACCATTCGGGCCCGATGGCGCCGATGCCAGGGGAGAAATCGAGCGCTGGCAAAGAGAAACTGTCACTCGATTTTGCCGCCCGAACCATGGCATTCCACGGGGCTGACGTCTATCGTTTGAATTGCCGGGGATGCCACGAAGAGTCCGGCCACGGCACGCCTCCGGAAATCAACTCTGTCATCGATCCGGTCCGCGCGACGTCCGCCGAAGTCATCATGGCGAGAATGAAAAAGGCCGGCATGAACATGAGCCGGGCGAACGCGATGCTGCTGGCGAAGCAGTCCAATACGGCGTTGCTGGACCGCTTTCATAAGGGTGGTCAGGACAT
>Ga0157378_10000897_pt1 | contig 27435 bp, 22 predicted proteins | sample M65metaG_FD_115309 | JGI IMG/M metagenome (GOLD analysis project Ga0157378, IMG submission 115309) | Miscanthus rhizosphere microbial communities from Kellogg Biological Station, Michigan, USA - M6-5 metaG | ecosystem: Host-associated > Plants > Roots > Rhizosphere > Soil | place: USA: Michigan... | reverse complement strand
GGCATGCCGCCGCCGATGATCTTGCCGAGGGTGGTGATGTCGGGCTTGATGTCGTAGACGGACTGCGCGCCGCCGTAGGCCACGCGGAAGCCGGTCATCACCTCGTCGAAGATGAGCAGAGCGCCATGGGTGCAAAGCTCGCGTAACCCTTTCAGAAATCCTTCCGCCGGCGGTACACAGCCCATGTTGCCCGCCACCGGCTCGACGATGATCGCGGCGACGTCGTCGTCCATCGCACCGCGCGCCGCTTCGAGGTCGTTGTAGGGGACGCTGACCGTCAGCTCGGTCACTTCCTTCGGCACGCCGGCAGAGTCGGGGACGTTGAACGTCGCGCCGCCGCTGCCGGCTTTCACAAGCAGCGAGTCGACGTGGCCGTGATAGCCGCCGTCGAATTTGATGATCTTCTTTCGCCCGGTGGCCGCCCTCGCCAGCCGCAGCGCACTCATTGTTGCCTCGGTGCCGGAATTGACCAGCCGGACCATTTCGATTGAGGGAATGGCCTGCACGATCATCTCGGCCAGCTCGATCTCGCCGAGCGTCGGCGCGCCGAAGGAGAAGCCGCGCGTGGCCGCCTTCTTCACCGCCTCGACGACGTAACGGTGGCCGTGCCCGAGGATCATCGGCCCCCACGAGCCGACGCAATCGATGTACTGCACATTGTCGGCGTCGAAGATGCGCGAGCCGAGCGCCTGGTCGATGAACAGCGGAGAGCCGCCGACGCCTTTGAATGCGCGAACGGGCGAATTGACGCCGCCGGGAATCGTTTCCTGCGCGCGTTGGAAGAGAGTTTCGGAGTTTTTGCCCATGTCAGGGCGCGGATTATAGAAGTGGCCAGTGGTTAGTGGTCAGTGGCCAGGAAAAAAGAAGTCTCGCCGCCCGAACTCTGCTGGCTACTGGCCACTGGCCACTGGCTACTCTTCTCAATACGCGTTCTCGTGCTTCAGCCCGTGAATCACGGTCATGAAGAGGATCTTCAGATCCAGCAGGAGAGACCAGTTCTCGATGTAGTAGAGGTCGTGCTCGATGCGGATGCGAATCGAGGTGTTGCCGCGCCAGCCGTGGACCTGGGCCCATCCCGTGATTCCGGCGCGGACTTTGTGTCGGAGCATGTAGTGCGGGAACTCGGCGCGGAACTGTTCGACGAACTGCGGGCGCTCGGGGCGCGGGCCGACCACGCTCATGTCGCCGAGGAGGACGTTGAAGAGCTGCGGCAACTCGTCGAGTGAGGTCTCGCGAATGAAGCGGCCGACGCGCGTGCGGCGCGGGTCATCCTTCTCCGCCCACTTCGCGCCGGTGTCCTGCTCCGCGCCGACGCGCATCGAGCGGAACTTGAAAATGTCGAACGGCTTGCCGTCGAGGCCCATCCGTTCCTGGCGATAGAACACCGGACCGCGATCGCCGAGCTTGATAGCGATGGCGACGATCAGCATCACCGGCGAGAAGACGATCAGCGCAATCGTGGCGACTACGAGGTCGAAACCGCGCTTCAGAAAACGGCTCCAACCTTCCAGCGGTGTCTCGGAAAGGTTGATCGTCGGCAGGCCGTCGAGATCTTCGACGCGCGAGCGCAGCACCATGAATTGGAGAAGATCCGGGACGACGTGGATGGCCACCACGCTGCGCACGAGGCGATCGAGAAGTCCCATCATCGCTTCCGACGACGCGTGCGGCAGGGCCACGAAAACATGATCGATCTTCTGCTCGTCGATCACACGCTCGGCATCGTCGATCGTTCCGAGGCATTCGAGCGTGGTGAGCTTCGATGCTTCGCCGTTGCGGAGATAGCCGACCACGTGGAAGCCGAGCTCGCGATGTCCGTTCACGCGTTCGACCACGGCGCTGGCCAGCTCGCCGCTGCCGGCGATGAGCACGCGGTCGAGCCGTTTTCCCGCGCGATGTCCGCGCTCCACGATCGCCCGCACGATGGCGCGGCCGAGGATGACGAAGATGATGGCGCAGACGAGGAAAATGCCGAGGGTCGCCCGCGAGTAGAGAATGTCCGGCCGGCCGGGACGCACCCATAGCAGCACGCCGGAGAAGACCACCGTGGCCACGATCGATCCGATGGCAACCGACAGCCACTCCTCCGCTTTCGAGCGCGTCGGGCGGATGCGATACAGCCCCTGAACGGCGAAAGCGAGCGGGAAGACGATGGTCACGATCGGCAGAAGCTGGAGGTAGGTCTCCACCTCCTGCTGCCCTTTCGTGACCGGGATGACTTTCAGGCTGAAGCGGAGAAACCAGGCGCAGAGCATCGCCAGATTCGATGCCACGGCATCGTTGATCAGGTAGATGGAAGACAGCGTCCGATGTCGTTTCTCGATCACGTGATGACTTGTTCCAACTCGGCCAGCATCTCTCGTTGAAAGCGCTCCCGCGAAAACGTTGCCGCGTGCGCGCGGATGGCCTCGCGATTCCACGCGCGGTTCTCCGCCTCGCCGAGAGCCTGGCGAAGCGAGTGTACCGCCGCGGTCTCGAAAAAAATCCCCGTGACGCCATCGGCCACCGAGTCGCGCACGCCGCCGGTACCGAGGGCAACGACCGGCGTGCCGAGAGCCATGGCCTCGAGCGGAGTGATGCCGAAGTCTTCGACGCCGGGAAGGATCAGGCTCTGTGCGCGGCCGAGGTGATCGATGATCACGTCCCTCGATACGTGGCCGAGGAACTGAACGTTGGGGCCGCTGCGGGCGCTGAGTGGCTCTAAAAGAGCTCCGGCGCCGATGACGATGAGCCGCCGTTTGCTGTCGCTGATGGCGTCGATGGCCAGTTCGACATGCTTGTACGGAACGAGCGCGGAGACGACGACGTGGAAGTCGTCGCGGCGCTCGTTCAGCGGGGCGTTGAGAAAGGCGTCGTCGACGAACGGATGGACGATGGTCGCGTCGCGGTCGTAGTAGGCCCGGATGCGCTCGCGCACGAAGTTCGAGTTGGCGACGAAGCGGGTTACGCCCTTCGACGACGCCACATCCCATCGCCGCAGCCGCTTCGCCAGCGGCCGCGCCAGCGCGCGCGTCACGCCACGCGGGAAGTAGTCATCGAAGCGATCCCAGATGTAGCGCATCGGCGTGTGGCAGTAGCAGAGGTGCGGTTTGCCGCCGGTCCTGACTCCTTTGGCCACGGCGTGGCTGGAGCTGATGATGAGATCGAATCCGCTGAGGTCCCACTGCTTCACGGCGCGCGGAAACAGCGGCAGCAGCGTGCGGTAGTTGGAAACGCGCGTGGCAATTTTCTGCAGTGCCGATGTGTGGATCGTTCGCGATTCGATGGCCGGCGAGACGCTGCCGGGAAAGTGAAACAGCGTGAAAAGCTCCGCTTCCGGCACCAGGTCGAGGATCGCTTCGAGCACGTGCTCCCCGCCGCGCATTCCGGTCAGCCAGTCGTGGACGACGGCGACCTTACCGAACATTCTTCTTCCGCTTCGGCTCCGGCGTGGACGCCAGTGGATAGTCCCCTTCCGCCGCGCACTTGTCGCAGAGGTGGTCGTTGCGAAGGTACTCCTCCGCCTCCACCTCGCGCAGGCAGCGGACGCAGACGTGCTTCCCCGTCCGTTCGCTCAGATTTCGCCGCTGGAGGTCTTCGATCACCGGGCGATGCTAACTCGCCTTTCTCACGGTTTGCTCGAATCCTTTGCCTCGCGGCTGTCTGCTCGGAGAGAACCGGGGGCAGAACTTTGCCGGGCGTGCCGTCGAAGGCGCGACGATCACCAGCGCCGGAGGCGCACCGGAGATTAGCCGGTGGCAAGCGCGTTAGCGCGCAGCCACCGGATTCGATGCGTGAAGGCACCGGTATGTTCACGGAAACCACCGGCGGGCGAGGACGCCCGCCGGGAGCAGGCAGGGATGCCTGCTCTACCCGAAGACCTCTTCGATCGGACCGTAGGTTCCGTCTTTGGCGAAGGGGACGTACTCGAAGCCGCGGCCGAGCGGGTCGTCGTGGCGGACGGTGGTGTAGTCGATCCCCAGCGCCGAGTAGATCGTCGCCGCAACATCCTCGGGGCGCGCATCGCGGCCGAGCAGGCCAAACTCCGTGGCCGCGGCGCCGGTCGGATCGGTGGCGCCGACGACGCGGCCGCCGCTCACACCGCCGCCGGCGAAGGCGATGGACATGCGCTGGAAGTGATCGCGCCCTCCCTGCGCGTTGAGCGCGCCAACCGTGCGGCCGAATTCGCCGATGACCACGACCAGCGTCTCATCGAGAAGCGTCCTGCCGCTTTCGGCGCCGGGCGCCGCCGCGAGATCGGCCAGCAACGCGCCGAATGCTGGATCGAAGCTCTTCATCGGCTTGTAGATGCCGGCGATGTCCGAGTAGATGTTGGAGTGATTGTCCCAGCCGCCGAGCGTGACCTGCACGAAGCGCGTGCCGCGCTGCGCGTTGATCAGATTGCGCGCCACCACCAGCGAACCGCCGAAGCTGCTGCTCCCGTAACGGACATACTCCTCGGCCGTATACGCGAACGTTTTGGCGATATTGGGAGTGTCGAAAAGCTCTTTGGCCTGATCGTAGAACGTGCTCATGTCCGAGGCGTTTCGTCCCAGGCTGGCGGACGCGCGATCGTCATCGATCTTCCGGATCAGGTTCCAGCGATCGGCGAAGCGCGCCACGCCATCGGGATGCGTCAGCGCGGAAAGGCCGTCCTGCGACGGCGTCACCGGGAGCGGCGCGTAGCGAGCCGGCAGATAACCCGCCCCGGCTATCACCTGATTGATCGAGACGAAGCCGGGAAGTACATCGCCCGGCTTCCGATGGAGTTGCGATTCCAAAGCCACGACCGCGCCGATGTGCGGCGAGACCGCTCCCGCCAGGCCGCTCGGATTGCGCGCGATCTGCACCCAACCCTGCGCCAGCGGGTGAACCGCCGCCCAGGCCAGACCGCTGCGAACGACGCACACCTTGTTCAGATGATTGGCGGTATTCGGCATCAATCCCTGCGGAAAGCGGAACGTGCCGTAGGACGTGGGGTTGAAATTCGACGGCGTCCAGCTCCCCTCTTTCAGATCCCAGGTGTCGATGTGACTGGGCGCACCCGAAAGAAAGATGAGGATGCAATTCTTCGCCGAGTTGCGCAGCGACGGCGCGACAGACTTGGCGTCTTCCAGGAGTCGCGCGCTCAGAACGGGAGCGAAATACGACGCCACCAGGCCGGTGCCGGCCAGGCGCAGGAACCGGCGGCGCGAGAATCCGTCGCCGAGGAGAAACGACCCGCCGCGCGCGCATTCACAATCGTCATGTTTTTTCATGTCGTCGTCCTCGCCTACTTGAACAGGAACTCCAGCTTGTTCAGCAGTGCGAACTGCAGGTCTTCCGTGTTTTTCGAGAGGTCACCGTTGCCAAGCTGCGCGATGGCCGCGTCACGCTCGGATGGGGTGGGAAAGCGCGAGAGCGTGGCCAGGTAGAGCGTGTCCGTGATCGTGCCGGCATCCTGCGTCGCGGCGAGCGTGGTCTGGACGGTCGTGCCCGGCGCGTTGTGGACGCTGAAGACGACAGCTGAGTGATTGAGCATCATCAGTGCCTGGATCGGATCGCCGTCTTCGCTTCTCGGCACATCATCCCGATTTCCTCGGCCGAACGAATCGAGGAACACTGAATACTCCGAAGCGACGCGGGTATCCGGAAACATCATCGTCTTCGGAATCCGACCAAGGATGTTGATCATGGTGGCAGTTCCCGTCGCACGCCGGATGGCATCGAGGAGCGCCTCCGCCATGAGCCGGCGCGGATAGTGGCGCGCAAAGTACGGCGTCCAGCTCTCGTTCCAGTAGCCTGGCGTATACCGCGACGCCAGCTGGTAGGCGTTCGACATCACCATCAGCTTCAGCGTCGCGCGAAGGTCATACCCATTCGCCGTGAAGGCGTTGGCCAGCTTGGTGAGAAGAACGGGATGCGTCGGTTGCAGCACGGCTCCCTTCGCCAGCGTGGCCGGATCCTGCCGCAGAAGATCGTGATTGTCGGCCGGCTCCACGATGCCGAGGCCGAACAACTCCTTCCAGAGGTAATTGACGGTCGCGCGCGCGAACTGAGGATGCGCCGTCAGCATGCGCGCGTACGCAGCGCGGCGCGTTTCACCCGGCCCCGGCTTCTCGCCGGTGAGGATGAACGCCGGCGGGACGACGCTGACGCCATCGACCGGCATGCGCGGAGTCTTGTTCCCCGAGGTCGTGTTCAGGCGGTATTCGCCGGTGGTGTTGTCGGTGTAGAGGCCGATCCGGTTCTTGGAGCCGGCCGGGTAGGCGATCGAGTCGGCGGTGTACTGCGCAAAAAAGGCGGCGTTCTGCCAGAAGTCCATCCGGTTCTTTTTCGCCAGCGACGAATTGACCTGCTCGAGGTGCGCGAATCCGCCGTGGCAGGACAGACACTGAAGATTCAGTCCGAGGAAGCGGGAACCGGTGAAGGAGGAAAGATTGTCGAGCGTGTCCTGACTGGGGCCGTTCTGCTGGCTCTGCCGCGTCAGGAAGACGACTTCTCCGTGCGCGACCACATCGCCCGCGCCGGAAATCAGTTGCCGGACGATCAGGTCGTACGGCTTGCGGTTCCGGATCGAATCGTGGAGATAGTGATAGTACGAATCCCGGGCAACATCGCCGACGGTCGTATTCGTCGCCGGCGTCACGTTCTGCACCAGATCGCCCAGCCACATCGTCCAGCGGTCGGCGAAGGCGTCGGAGGCGAGCAGCTGATCGATCACTTTCTCCCGCTTGTTCGCGCTGGTATCGGCGAGAAAGGCCTTGACCGCTGCGGGCGCCGGAATCTCGCCGGTCAGGTCGAGCGTGACCCGGCGCAGAAACTCGGCGTCGCCCGATGCGGTGGTCCAGTTGATCCCGTCGCGCACCATCGCGCCGAAGATCTCGTCATCGATGAAATTGACCGGCGTGAACTTCGGCGCCGGCTGTCCGCTGGGTGGAAGGGCCGCGCGGCCGCGGCCGGACGCAGGGGCGGCGGCGCTCGGCGCGACCTGCTCGGCACGCAGCGAGAGCGTGCGCCAGACGTCGCGCTCGTGGCCGTGCAATTGCTGCAACTGCAGCGTGCAGTCGGGCGACGCAGGTGACACACTCTCCTGCGCCATGCAGATCGCCGATGCGGCGAACGCGGTGATTACGACGATGAACAGCCGTTCGAGACGCATTGCGCGACTCCTTCGCGTTGTGAGGAGCCGTCATCGTAAGGCGGAATGCGATCCTGTTCTGGTGAACGAGGAGAAAACATGATCCGAGTCCGTAAGTCTGACGAGCGCGGCCATTTCGACCACGGATGGCTCAACACCTACCACACGTTCTCATTCGCCGATTATCACGACCCTGATTTCATGGGCTTCCGCGACCTGCGCGTGATCAACGAGGATCGCGTCGCGCCGTCGCAGGGCTTCGGCACGCACGGCCATCGGGACATGGAGATCATCTCGTACGTCCTCGAAGGCGAGCTGGGTCACGCCGATTCGATGGGCACCGGTTCGGTGATCCGTCCCGGCGAAGTGCAGCGGATGAGCGCCGGCACCGGCGTGCGTCACAGCGAGAAAAATGCGTCCGACCAGCCGGTGCACTTTCTCCAGATCTGGATTCTGCCGGAGCGCCACGGGATCACGCCGGGGTACGAGCAGAAGGCCTTTCCTTCTTCCGAGCGGGATAGTCGCCTTCGACTGGTTGCATCGCGCGACGGCCGCGAAGGATCGCTGACCATTCACCAGGATGTCGATCTCTACACGACGACGTTGCATGGCGGAGCGAGCGTGTCGTTCGACTTTCGCCCGGATCGATATGGGTGGGTGCAAGTGGCGCGAGGATCGGTTTCGCTCAATGGGCAGGCGCTCGTGGCGGGGGACGGGGCGGCGATCGAGAAGGAGTCGCACGTCACCATCGCGGGGGATGGAGAGGTGTTGTTGTTTGATTTGAATTGACCTGGGAGCGCGGGGGTATCCTCCAAAAAATGGTCGTCCTCCTCCGCTTCCTCTTCGCCATCTTCAAGAGCCGCTTCCGGCAGCCGCTGGGAGTTCTCGACGAGTGCGCCATCGCCATGCGGGTCTGGCCGAACGACCTCGATCTCAACATGCACATGAACAGCGGCCGGTACCTGAGCATGATGGATATCGGCCGCGTCGAGATTCTGGCGCGCACCCGGATGCTGCGGCGGGTTCTGAAGCGCGGATGGCGGCCGATGGTCGGGGCCACGTTCATCCGCTATCGCAAGTCGCTGTTGCCGTTCGAGCGCTTCACCATCCGCTCGCGCATCGTCTGCTGGGATGAGAAATGGCTCTACTTCGAGCACATCCTGGAGCGGCGCGGCGAGGTGGCGGCACAGGCGTACGTGCGGGGACTGCTTCGTGGGCCATCGGGAAACGTCAAGCCGAGGGAACTGCTGGAACTGGCGGGGAAGCCGGAGATGTCATCGCCGCCTATGCCGGACGCGGTCGCCGCGTGGCGGGAGCTACTCGATTCGTAAATGTTGAATGTTGAATGGAACCCCAACCCGCCAGATCTTCTCATTCAACATTGAACATTCACCATTCAACATTCAACATTGCCTTTCAAAATGAAGAAGCAGGACAAAGCAGACAAAATCGCCGAAATCCTCGACGACCTCTACCCCGCCCCGCCCATCCCGCTCGAGCATGCGAATCCCTTCACGCTGCTGGTGGCCGTGGTTCTCTCCGCGCAGACGACCGACGTCCAGGTCAACAAGGTCACGCCGGCGCTCTTTGCACGCGCCTCGACGCCGGAACAGATCGCGGCGCTGAGTGAAGCCGAGATCCTGAAGTTCATCAAAAGCTGCGGGCTCGCTCCCGGGAAAGCGCGCAACATCCGCAAGCTGGCACAGACGATAGTCGACGAGCACGGTGGCGAAGTTCCGAAAGACATGGTCGCGTTGGAGCGGCTCCCGGGCGTCGGACACAAGACCGCTAGCGTTGTAATGTCGCAGGCCTTCGGCGAACCCGCCTTTGCGGTCGACACGCACATCCATCGTCTGGCGTATCGCTGGGGGCTGTCGTCAGGGAAGAATGTCGAGCAGACCGAGCGCGATCTAAAGAAGCTGTTCCCGCGCCAGGATTGGGCGAAGCGGCATTTGCAAATCATCTACTTCGGCCGCGAATATTGCCCGGCGCGCAATCACGATTTCGAGAAGTGCCCGATCTGTTCGTGGGCCGCGCGGCGTAGCCGCTCGTAGCGTAGCGCCGTCGGCTCGACGGCTGTACCGCCGGCGGCTCGCCGGCAAGAGTAACGAACCGCTGGCGCTACGCCTGTAAATAAACTCACAACCGGCGCGTGTTCCCCCACCGACTCCTGCGAATGCGCAAGTTCCTCCTCATCCTTCTGTTCGCTTCCTCGGCACGCGCCGCCGTCCGTGCGGACGACGCCGGCCAGTTCGAAGTCCGTCCCGCGCCGGCCTGGATCGATACCGTCACTGTCGACACGCGCACGCCAAATGCCAGCGCCCGCTCCGGCATCGACGGGCTGCTCGAAGATCACCAGGTCCATGTCATCGGCGCGAACGTCGACGAGTACTTTCGCCGCGTCCACCGCGTCGTGACCTCGGCCGGCGTACAGAACGCCTCGGAGCTGAGCATCGACTTCGATCCGTCGTACCAGCGGCTGGTCCTGCACGATGCGGCCATCTTCCGCGACGGAAAACGGATCGATGAGATGGCCCGCGACGAGGTGCGCATCATCGAAAAGGAATCCGAGGCCAAAGACAGCATCTACGACGGCCAGCTGACGGCGCTGCTGTTCTTGAAAGACGTCCGCCCCGGCGACGTGATCGATTACTCCTGGTCGCTCGACGGCTCGAACCCGCTCCTCGGCGGACGCTACGCCGACGAGTTCGATTTCGACGCGCGTGTGCCGACGCGCCTGATGCGCCATCGCATGATCTGGCCCGCCAACCGCCCGCTTCATCTCAGCAAGCCGGCCAAGATCGAGCATCGCGGTGCGGAAAACATCTACATCTGGGAACGGCGCGATGTCGGCTCGACCGACACCGAAGACTCCACGCCCGACTGGTACAACCCGTGGGAAACCGTGCAGGTGACCGAGTACGCCTCCTGGAGCGAGGTCGCGCAATGGGCCGAGGCGCTCTTTCGACTCGACGACAAATCGCATGCTGCGGTCACGAAGCTGGCTGACGAAATCCGGGACGCGCATCACGATCGCGATTCCCAGCTCGTCGCCGCCATCCGTTTCGTTCAGGACGACATCCGCTACCTCGGCATCGAGATGGGCCGCGGGTCCCACGAGCCGCGACAGCCCGCCAGCGTCCTCGCCCAGCGCTACGGCGACTGCAAGGACAAGGCGCTCCTGCTGGCCGCGCTTCTGCGCGAGCTCGGCATCGAGGCTTACCCGGCGCTGGTCAACACCAAGCTGCGCGCGCACCTCGACGGCTATCTCCCCTCGCCCTTTCTCTTCGACCACGTCATCACTCAGGTTCTCGATGCTGGCAAAACCTACTGGATCGACGGCACGCTCGCCGATCAGGGCGGGACACTGGCCACCATCGAAACGCCGGACGATGAACGCACGCTGATCGTCCGGCCCGAGACGAAGGCGCTGACGCCGATCGCGGTCCACAGTCACGGCAAGGTCGTGGTCGAGGAAGTGATCAACGCCGGCATCGACCCGATGACGTTGGAGGTCACCTCGACCTACAGCGGACATGATGCCGACGACATCCGCTCGCGGCTGGCCAGCGAATCGATCGCCGACGTGGCTAAGGCGCATCTCAACCGCTACGCCGCCGACCATCCCCGCATCGAAGCGCTCGGCCAACCATCGATCAGCGACGACCGGCTGCGCAACGTCATCGTCCTCCGCGAGCGCTACACCATCCACGACCTCTGGAAGAACGGCTCCTGGACCTACTACCCGCGCGCCGTCGAGCAGCATCTGACGCGCCCCGAGACGCTGGTTCGTTCCATGCCGCTTGCCATCGACCACCCGCTCGACGTCACCGAACGGCTGATCATCCGCGGCGGCGCCGATGTACACGTCGAAGACAACGACAACGTGCTCGACAGTCCGGCGCTTCACTACGAACAGCATGTCCGGCCCGGACGCGATCTTGTCGTCACCACCACGCTGCGAGCGACTAAAAACGCCGTGCCGGTGACGGGCGTGCCCGACCATCTGGCCGCCCTCAACGAGATCCGTGACAGCCTCGACATTACTGTCGAGCCAGCTCACAAAGCCGTCTCTCCGATGGCGGTCGGCACCGTGGCCATCGTCCTGGTAGCCGGGCTGGCAGGATCAATGATTTTTCGCCGCCGGAATTCTTGGAAATAGGCTTCCGCCCTCCAATGTTGGTCCAAGCCTGGCGTGACTAGTCTGTACGCGAACCGTTGAGTGACGATCGTCGCCTCATCGGATCTCCAGGCAGCCTCACGAAATATCGGTAACAAATCAAAGGAGATTCACTGAATGCGTAGCACCGGTACAGTCAAGTGGTTCAACGATGCGAAGGGGTTCGGCTTTATCACCACCGAGGGCGGCGAGGACGTGTTCGTTCACTTTTCGGCCATCCAGTCGAAGGGCTTCCGTTCCCTTGCCGAAGGCTCCACGGTCGAGTTCGACCTCGTCCAGGGTCCGAAAGGACTCCAGGCGGCGAACGTCACCATCCCCCAGTAAACGTACAGACAGGGTTGCGAACGAAAGGGCGGCTGAGAAGTCGCCCTTTTCGTTTAGGGTGCGTGGGTTGCCGAGTTGCCAGGTTGCCTAGTTGCCGACTGTTCGATCGTGCTTAACCGGCAACTTGGCAACTCGGCAACCTGGCAACCCGAACCTCACGGCACCTGCCTCTCCCCCGGCCTCCTCTCCTTCCCCACATCATCAAAATCCCGCATGAACACCAGCAGCCCGTAATTCGGCTGGTTGCGGGTGAAGCCGGCGATCAGCTGGTCGTTGTAGCGGTCGATCATGAAGTCGAAGGGATCGCTCGGATCGGTATCGACGACCTCCATGTCCGCATCGACCATCAGCAGCTTGCCCATCCGCAGCGTCCCGCCGCGGTAATACATCACGTTCTTCTCCTCGGGATGCGGCAGCACCAGCTCCGGCAGATGGCGGCCGGCGTCGAAGACCTGCACCAGCTCATCGCCCTCGATGCGGACGTCCACCAGATGCAGATCGACTTTCGGCGGCGGCAGCGCGTGATTGGGATCGAGCAGCAGATCGTTCCCCTGCGCCGAGATCCCGCGTCCCGGCGGCAGCTTCAGCATCTTCTCCATGGTCATCCCCACCGCCTTCAGCAGGCCGATGCCGTTGATGCCGCAGATGTCGATCTTCGTCGGATGGATGCGAATCATCCCGTTCGAGGCCGAGACGTTCGCCCACATGGTGAAGGGGATGTCGACGACCTTGTGGATGATGCCGGTCTGCTTGAGCTGCTTGCCCGACGGCTCGACGTGCAGATTGCGCAGCGGCGGATTGGGGTAGCCGAAGATGTAGCGGTTCATCAGGATGTCGAGGCTGGCGCTGCGCATCCCGATCGTGCCGGTGTCGACTTTCAACACGAACGCCGTCTTGTTGTCGAAGTTCAGCGGCGTTCCGGGCGTGTTCGAGACCATCTCGCCGCGCAGCGTGTGAATGTCGAGATAGGCGTCCTGATCGATGTGGAACCAGACGTTGCGCATGAACGCCTGCGTCGGCGCCTTCGACGCCGCCTCGGTGGGCGTCGGAATCGGGTCGTACCCAATGGGAGGAATCTCCGTCTTCGCCGGCCCGACCGCCGGCGCCAGCGGACCTTTCACGCAACAGCACGCCGGAAGGAGCAGCAGTGAAAGCAGCACAGTCGTAATGGAGGTGACGATGGCAACCGGTTTCCAGGGCACGCGCATATCGAACGGATGAGCTGTTCACGAAGAGTGCCCAGTAATACGCACATCGCAACTCCCACCCTTCCCTCCCGTATCATCCCCACGCATGGACAACGGCATCGAGGTCACCGGCCTCACAAAAAATTACGACTCCTTCGTCGCGGTGAAGGACTTTTCCTTCGCCGTCAAACGCGGCGAGGTCCTCGGATTGGTCGGTCCCAATGGCGCGGGAAAGACCACCACCCTGCGCGCGCTGGCCGGCATTCATCCGCCGACCGACGGCACCATCCGCATCTGCGGCTTCGATCTTCGCAACGACGCCGTCGAAGCGAAACGGCGGCTGGCATTCATGCCCGACGAGCCGCGGCTCTTCGACTACCTCACCGTCGAAGAGCACCTGCAGTTCGTCTCGCGGCTCTACCAGGTCACCGGCGTGAAGGAAAAGATCACGCCGCTGCTCGAAGAATTCGAGCTGGCTGACAAACGAAAAGCGCTTCCGGCCGAGCTCTCGCGCGGCATGAAACAGAAACTCATGATCGCCTGCGGCTTCATTCACGAGCCCGACGTCCTGATCTTCGATGAGCCGCTGACCGGCCTCGACCCGCTCGGCATCCGCCGGATGAAAGAGTCGATCGTCCGCCGCTCGCAGGCCGGCGCCTCGGTGATCCTCAGCTCGCACCTGCTGCATCTCGTCGAAGAGCTCTGCGACACCATCGCCGTCATCCAGCACGGCACGCGCATCGCCTACGACACCATCGACAACCTCAAGTGGAAGATCACCAGCGGCCGGAACGACCTCTCGCTCGAGGACGCCTTCCTCAAGATCACTTCCGAGGAGTCGCCAAAGGCGTGATCGGAACGTTTTTAACGGTTGCCTTCCTCACGCTGAAGAACCGCATCGTGCAGCGGGTCAAGCGTCTGCGCGAGCCGCGCTACCTGATCGGCGGCATCGCCGGCGCGGCGTACTTCTGGTTCCTGATCTTCCGGCGCGCGGCGGGTGCGCACAACGGCAAGGTGTTGCTGCTGAAGTCGATGTCCGTCACTCCGGTCGTGGCCGATTTCGCCAGCATCGTCGTCCTGGTGATCATGATCATGGCCTGGGCGCTGCCGGCCGATTCCGGCGGCCTCGAATTCACCGACGCCGAAATCGGCTTCCTCTTTCCCGCGCCGTTGCGGCGCCGCGACATCCTCCTCTACAAGATCCTGCGGGCACAGCCGCAGGCGCTCTTCAGCGCATTGATCATGACCGTTCTGGGTTGGTGGCGCGGGGGACTGTTCGTCGGCGTCTGGGTCACGATCTCCGGCCTGTCGATCTACTTCCTGCTCGTCTCACTCGGGCGGGCGCGATTGCGGCTCATGGGAGTGGGGTTTCTCGCCCGGCTGGCCGGTGTCGCGGCGATCCTCGCAGGTCTGGTCTGGCTGGCGAGGTTCGAGATGCGCGACTTCTCCTTCACCGGCATCAAGACGGGTAAGGAGTTTTTCAAGCTGATCGGTGACCCGGCAAAGTCGGCGTTTCACAAGCCGCTGGTCCAGGCCATTCTCTTCATCCCGCACCTCTTTGCCTCGGCGGCGATTCCCTCGTCTCTGCTATCGCTGGCCGTCTCATCCCTCGGGGTCATCGCTCTCAGCGTTGCGTTCTTCTACATCGCCGTCGCCATCAACGTCTCGTTCGAAGAGGCATCGATCGGCGCATCGCAGAAGCGTGCCGCGCGCAAGGACCGGCAGCGCAGCCAGCGCGCGGGCTCGTTCGTCATGTTCCGACGCGCGCCGGCGCCGTTTCGATTGCAGGAAACCGGGCCGATCGAAGTGGCCGTCATCTGGAAAAACCTCATCGCCCTGATGCGCAACTCCATCGCCTGGGTGGTGGTCTTCGCCGCGATCCTGGCCTTCATGCTCGGCATCGCGCTCTGGGCTCACCAGCCGGTCACCTTCAACGCCATCGGCACGACGCTACTCTTCATGTCCTGCATCTTCCCGCTCATGGCGCCGACGGTTTTCGCCAACGATCTCCGCCTGGACATGCCGCGCCTCGAAGTCCTGAAGAGCTACCCGATCGCCGGCGACCGGCTCATCGCCGCCGAGATTGCCGCGCCGCTGGCCGTGATCTCGATCCTGGAGATGCTCTTCGCCACCTCGGCATCAGTGATGATCGGCATGTCCGGCGCAACATCCAAAGTTGCGCAATTCGTGGCCACGCCGCAGTTCATCGTGGCCGTCCTCCTGCTCACCCTCCCGGTCTGCGCCGTGCAACTCCTGATCCGCAACGCCGTCCCGGTGCTTTTTCCGGCGTGGGCGATGCGCAGCAAAGACGAGCCGCGCGGATTCGTAGCCATGGGACAGCGCCTGGTAACGCTGGCCGGCAACCTGATCGTCCTGGTCGCGGCCCTCATGCCCGCCGCCATCGTCTTCCTGCCCTCGCTCTGGATCGCCTTCAAGTTCTTCTCCGGGAACCCGGCCTTCGTCGCCGTCGCGGCGATGCCCGCGGTCGCCGTGATCGTGGCCGAGGTCTGGTTCGGAGTGAGAGCACTGGGAGCGCAGTTCGAGAGCATCGACATCTCGAACGAGAGCGACATGTCGGCGCCGTGACGAACCAGCACAGACAAGAGTGTCTGTGCCACATTGACCCTGCCACAGGGCGAAGACGCGCAAGAAGCAGGACCGATGTGGCACAGACACTCTTGTCTGTGCTGGTCAGCCTCGCGATCATTGAGACGATCACCCCTCCGTCTGGGCGACCTCCCGCCGCGCGATGAGCGTGACCAGCACGATGTACGTCAACGCCGGCGTGAGATGCGCGACCAGCCGCTCCCACGACCAGCGTACGTGCCAGCCGATGTCGTGCGGCGAGGCGAGATACGCGGCGATGTAGAACGCCAGCTGCGTCAGCAGAGCCACCAACACGAATCGCTCTTTTCGCATCAGCGTCCGGATCGTCATCACCATGCCGGCCACGATTCCGACCCAGTACAGACCCTTGCCGAGTGGGTACTTTCTGATCGCCGCCAGGATCGTCTGCGGTTCGCCGAGGTGCTCGATGATTCGGGAGACGACACCGGATTCGGCGAGGTCGGTCGGGAGTACGTGGAGTGAGCGGAGCAGAAGCCACGGAAAAACGACCACGAGCGCGGGCCAGAGCCGGACGACATCGCGAAAACGGCGTTCGATGATGAGCGCGATACCGGCGGCAATGATGAGCGTGAGTCCTTCATTTTTCGACAACGCCGCCAGGCCGAGCATCACCGCGCCGGCGGCCACCGTCCGCGGCAACTCGCGCTGGATCCCTTTCCGAACGAGCAGCAGTCCCGCCGTTCCGTACGCCACCAGCGGCCCCTCGGCGATTCCAATCCAAGGCGTGGCGGCGAACGGCACCAGCGCGGCGGTAATGAATCCCGCGGCAGCAGGCGAGTCGGTCTCTTCGAGCGCGAGCCGGTGAATGATCAGCAGGATGCCGGCGGCGAAGACGACGTTCATCAGACCGGCGGTCTGATCGTTCCACGCTCCCCGCATCACCGCCAGCACGTCGAACGAAAGCGGCAGCAGCGGTGGATAGTCGGGATGCACGATGCGATGCAGCGGGTGCTCGAGAAACGCCCAATCGATCCCGCCGGCCTCCCAGAAGGTCCGCGCCTTCAGTCCCCAATCGGCGAGGAAATCAAACTCCCAGACCGGAGCGAGCGTGGCCAGCAAGGCGTAGCCGGCAAGAAGGAGCACCGTCAGCAGGTCGAAGGGAATGCTCGCGTAACGACGGCCACCCAGTCCAAGCCTTCGAGGTCGCGAAGCGCCTCGCCATGCACAGCAAACCGCGACGACGGCAATGCCCGCAATCAAAGCCGTGCGCGACCACGGGATGTGCACCATCGACAGCGCGAACAGCACGCCCGCGCTCGTGGCGATGCCGAGGAGGATGGCCTCGCCGCCGAGCTGCGATCCGGTTGCGTCGGGATCGAGAAGCCACGCCGCCGCCGCGCCGGCAACGCAAGCGAAGAGGATCGCCACCAACTCCGGCGTCATCGCGTCCTCCGCAAGAGGACGCCGTCCGGGCCGCGCCACACCTCGACGAATCCTTCGATCCGCGGTCCCGCGTGATACGCAGCGACGTACTCCGCCGCGGCCAGATACTGCGGCTGAAAGCGATTGTCAGGATCGAGCAGCGGAACCACCCGCCGGCCCGCCAGCGGATACAGGGCTCGCCCGTAAAGGTAGTCATATCCGCCTTCCCACTCGCGCGTCCGAGTAAGCGGCGCGAACATGGCGATGACCGCGCCGGGCTGCGTGCGCGCGCGAACGTCGAGGAGAAACTGCCGCAGCCCGGGGAGCTTGCGATACGGCAGCTCCGTCAGCACCGCCGCCTGCCGCGCGCGATCGAGCGTGAAAATCCGGAGGTAGAAAGGCTCGAACGCGCCGATTGCGATCACCAGCGCGATGGCGAGTGCCGCGATGCGCGCAGGCTTCAGACGCTGATCTCCCTGACGTTGCCGTCGACGATCAGCTTCGGCTCCGTCATCGACTGCACCTCGTCGACGCTGACACCGGGCGCCACTTCGATCAGCTTCAGGCCGTCCTCGGTCACGTCGAGCACGCAGTAGTCGGTGATGATGCGATCGACGCACTTCACGCCGGTCAGCGGCAGATCGCAGTTCTCGAGAATCTTCTTCCCGCCCTTCTTGGTGACGTGCTCCATCGTCACGATCAGCCGCTTGGCACTGGCCACCAGATCCATCGCCCCGCCCATCCCCTTGACCATCGATCCCGGCACCATCCAGTTGGCGATATCGCCCCGCGCCGACACCTGCATGGCGCCGAGGATCTAGAGATCGACCTTGCCACCACGGATCATGGCGAAGGAGTCCGCGCTCGAGAAATACGACGCGCCGGGCAGCACGGTCACGGTCTGCTTGCCGGCGTTGATGAGGTCAGGATCAACATCATCCTCGGCGGGGAACGGTCCGAGTCCGAGGATGCCGTTTTCGGATTGGAGGATGACTTCCATTCCGGGAGGGATGTTGTTGGCGACGAGAGTCGGCATCCCAATGCCGAGATTCACGTAAAAACCATCGCGCAGCTCTTGCGCAGCGCGTTTCACGATCTGGTCTCTAGTTAGCGACATCTCTTCCTTAGTAGCCAGTGGTTAGTGGTCAGTGGTCAGAAGGACTTTCTATCCGTACGAGTGCGGGTTGAGTTTAGAAGACCGTTGATGATGCGACCTACTTCTTCTGTACTTTCTAATGCTCGATCGATTCGATCTGAGTCGCCGAACTTTAGACGACGCGAAAGCATCAACTGCGTTTCCAATTCGTGCGCCGAGCCTCGTGCCTGTGAAAGGAAGTGCTGCCAATCGCGCGTGGTCAGGCGACCGTGTCCCTCGGCGATATTCGAGGCAATCGAAACAGCGCATCGCCGCATCTGGCTGATCAAGCCGTAGCGCTCCTCAACCGGAAACGACGAGGTTATGCCATAGATGACCTCCACAAGGTCCATCGCCTTCTGCCATGCAATGAGGTCTCGGTAACTCTCCCCATCGACTTTCCTACTACCGTAACTAGTCGCTGCTTTTCCTAACCGCTGGCCACTGGCCACTGACCACTGGCCACTATTTCAAAACCGTCCTTTGTTCGATGCGTTTCACGCGCTTCGCGACGACGATTCTGTGCACAAAGATCCCGGGCGTGTGCACGCAATCGGGATCGATCTCTCCGGGCTCGACCAACTCTTCCACCTCAGCGATGCAAATCCGCCCCGCGGTCGATGCCATCGGATTGAAGTTTCGCGCGGCTTTGCGGAACTGCAGATTGCCCATGCGATCCGCTTTCTGCGCCGCCACCAGCGAGAAATCGCCCACGATCCCGCGCTCCATCACGTACATCCGTCCGTCGAACTCGCGCGTCTCCTTCCCCTCGGCCACGATCGTTCCGTAGCCCGCGGGCGTGAAAAACGCCGGTATTCCCGCGCCGCCGGCGCGCATCCGCTCCGCCAGCGTCCCCTGCGGGACGAACTCCACTTCGAGCTCGCTCGCCAGGAACTGACGCTCGAACTCCGCGTTCTCGCCGACGTACGACGACACCATCTTCCGGATCTGCTTCGTCTGCAGCAGAAGCCCGAGGCCCCAATCGTCGACGCCGGCGTTGTTGGAGACGCAGGTCAGTCCTTTCACTCCGCGTTTGACCAGCGCGTTGATCAGATTCTCGGGAATGCCGCACAGCCCGAAGCCGCCGACGACCAGCGTCGAGCCATCAGCAACATCGCGAACCGCCTCGTCTGCCGAAGCGACGACTTTGTTGATCATGCGGCGAAGATATCAAAGGGACAAGGATTCGAAGTTGCTGAGTTGCTCGGTTGCTGAGTTGCCAGGTTGCCAAGTTGCCAGGTTGCCAGGTTGCCAGGTTGCCGTTGACGTATCTGAGACTCCAAGGGAATCGCACTTACGAGGTCGACGACGGCAACCGGGCAACTTGGCAACCCGGCAACCCAGCAACCCGGCAACCCGGCAACCCAGCAACCCAGCAACCCAGCAACCTAGCAACCCGGCAACCCAGCAACCCAGCAACCGCAGCCCTCTGCTACTCTCGCCCCGCATGACATCCGAGCCTTTCGGTTATCGCGCGGACGACGCGCATCCGCTCGGCATCCGCGTACTTCGGGAGGCGGGCGTCTTCGCCTTTTTCCTGATCTTCACCATCATCCTCACCTGGCCCGTCGCCGTCCGCCTCAACACCGCCGTCCCCGACCTCGGCGATCCGCTGCTCAACACCTGGATCCTCGACTGGGACCTCTACAGCATCACCAGCGCGCCGTCGCACATCTACGACGCCAACATCTTTTATCCGAGCAAAGCCCCGCTGGCGTACAGCGAGAACCTCTTCGGCATCGCCATCATCGCCCTGCCGTTCTACCTGCTCGGATTCACCCCGCTCGCCGTCTACAACATCGCCGTGCTGCTCGGCTTCGCCTTCTGCGGCTACGGCGCTTTCGTACTCGGGCGGACGCTGACCCGATCGACGCCGGCCGGCCTGGTCGCAGGCATCCTCTACTCCTTCGTCAACTTCCGCGTCGACCATCTCGCCCATCTGCAATTCGTCTGGGGAGGATGGATGCCGCTGATGCTGGCGGCGCTGCTCCACTACTGGCGCCGCCCGACCATCCGCAACGCGATCCTTTACGGCCTCTGCGTCCTGATGAACGGCCTCACCAACATCCACCAGTTCCTCTTCGGGACGACGGCGCTGGTCCTCTCGATCGCGCTGCTGGCACTCCTAGCGACGCGCTTCAAGTGGCGAACGCTCATCGGCGCCGCGAGCGCGACGATCGTCGCCGCCGCGTTGATGATTCCGGTGCTGCTGCCGTACAAACACGTCTCCGACGAATACGGCATGGTGCGCGACCGCGGCGCCGCGCTCTGGGGCTCCGCCACCTGGACCGACTGGCTCTCCGCCACCGGCCGCAGCCGCGCCTACGGCGAGATCGCCGATCCGAAAAATGTGCAGGGGGAAAAGATCCTCTTCCCCGGCCTGATGATGTTGTTCCTCACCGCCAGCGCGCTGCTGATCGATCGCCGCAAGCTCCCGGTGGCGCTCGACGCCCGCCCCGTTCCGCGATGGCTGCTGCATCTTCTCGACGTCGCCATCGTGATCCTGGCCGTCGGCACCTACCTCGGCACGGCCTCAGTCCGCTATCAATGGCGGCCGTTCGGCCGGACCATCATCAGCATCCACGACTCCGATCTGCCGGTGGTCTTCCTGATCGTGGTCATCGTCATCCGCCTTGCGCTGCAACTGCCGAAAGGACTCTCCGGCGACACGCTGCAGTCGCTTCGGACCGCCGCCGCCCGCTCGCGCGTGCCGATCGAGATGTGGGTGATGCTCTTCTGGATCGTGCTCGGCGTGCTTGGCTCCCTCGGCCTGCACGCGTTCGTCCACAACTTTCTCTACAACCGCGTGCTGATGTTCCGCAGCATGCGCGTCCCCGCGCGATGGGCGACGGTCGCTTACGTAGGCCTGGCCGGTGCCAGCGCCTGCGGCGCCGCGGCGTGGATCGACGGGCGCAAAACGAAGATCGCGCGATGGGGCGTGGCCGCGCTGCTGATCGCACTCTCGATTCACGACGTCCTCCCAATCATTCGTTGGGAGCACGCCCTCGAGGTGACTGATCCCGCCTACGTCTGGATGCGCGACACCAAATTCTCCGGTGGCACGCTGGAGTTACCCGCATCCGAAGGAATCGCGCAGTTTCTCTATCAATTCGGCGCCACGATTCATCACAAGCCGCTGATGAACGGCACCTCCGGCTTCGAGCCGCCACTGCACGTGAAGATCCGCGAGATGGCTCAGCAGAAGAACATCCCCGACGGACTCCTTCCGATACTGGCCGCGAACGACTGCCACTTCATCCTGGTCCACGACGACTGGCTGCGCGGCGCCACCCAACCGACGCACGAGTGGCTCACCCGCGAGATGGCCGCCGGCCGGCTCGGCTTCCTCCGCCGCTTCGATCATCGCGGCGGCGGCGACTACATCTTCGCCGTCACGCAGAACGTTCCCAACTGGCGCGACCTGCGAACGCCGGACAAACGCGACGGCGCGCGTTTCACCGACGATCAGGAGCTGCAGCGCGCCCTCAACGGCCAGTCGACCTACATGGGCCGCACCTTCGGCGTCGTCGACCAGCCGCACGGCGAGCAGCGAATCGATGGCCCGCTCACCGTCAGCGGCTGGGCCCTGTCGCCGAACGGCATCAACACCGTCGACGTCCTCCTGCACAACGGTATGTACCGTTTTCACACCACGCCTGCCAGCCGCATCGACGTGCAGTCGAAGTTCCCCTGGTATCCGCGCATCCACAACGCCGGCTTCACCATCACCTTCCCCAAAAAACGCCCGCGCGGCGTCCCACGCTGGACGGACGTGCAGGTGGAGGTGATCGACGGAAAGGGCGGGCGGACAAGGTTGCCGGATGTGGTGATCGAGTGGCCGTAGCGTAGCGCCGCCGGCTCGGCGGCTGGACCGCCAGCGGCTCGCTGGCAGTTTCAGAATCGCCGCCGGGCCGGCGGCGCTACGCTCTCGACGTCAGAACTCCTTCAACAGATTCCCCACATCCTCACCAATCGCGACGATGTTCCGAACCATGATCTCCTCGTAACCAGCGAGACGGTCGAAGGCGGAACGACGCTCCTGTGTGAATCGGGCAAGCACTTCGCCCGTCTGCCCGTCGACGATCTCGCCCGAGATCGCGGCGCGCGACGATCCGGCGCCGTAGCCGATCCACATCCGCTTGGCCCGCGAGCCCGGTTCGAGCAACGTGACCTTTCCGCGCACGATCAACACGCGGGAAGCGGCCGGTTGCCCTTCCGCCATCGCCGCATCCGGCACGTTTTTCCTGAGTCCCTTCAGGAATGACTCCGATGCGCGCCGGGAGGCCCTGTCGAAGTGCTCCATCATGTCCTTCTCTTCAGGCTTCGGCGTGTTGGAGACATCGAGCGGCTGCACGACCACGCGCGCGTAGTCCGCGGTCTTGAACGTCTTGACGATCTCGATGGAGTCGATATCAGGACCCCACCCTTCGTACTTGCCCGGCGCCGTCGGAACTTTTTTGGCACCCATGGCGGCAACGGCGAGAACAACGACGGCGACGGCAAAACGCCTGGTGATCATGAGGTCTCCCCTGGTCGGAATCCGCAACGCATCGTAATTCGAAAATTCGGCGATGTTGTTTCCATCGTTCTACAATTTCCCTTTCCCATGAACACTTCGGACGACCCAACGCTCCGGGCGCCGGACAGCGCACCGCACGTGCGGCTGTCTTACGAGCAGTTCGCGCCGGGCTCCGTGATCGCCGGGCGGTATCGCATCGTCAGCCTTCTCGGCTCCGGCGGCATGGGAGAGGTCTATCGCGCTGACGACATGAAGCTCGGCCAGCAGGTCGCGCTCAAGTTCCTCCCCGCGGCCTTCGCGCGCGACGCCGGTCTCCTCGAAATGCTCCACGAGGAAGTCCGCCTCGGCCGCCAGGTTTCGCATCCCAACGTCTGCCGCATCTACGACATCGGCGAATTTGATGGCGCGCACTTCGTGGCCATGGAGTACGTCGACGGCGAAGACCTCGGCCGCCTCCTGCAGCGCATCGGACGGCTCGCGCACGACAAGGCGGTCGAGATCAGCCGCGGCCTCGCGGCCGGCCTCGCCGCCGCGCACGCCAAAGGCATCCTGCATCGCGATCTCAAACCGGCCAACATCATGATCGACGGCCGCGGCGAGCCGCGCATCACCGACTTCGGCCTCGCGCTCGCCAGCGACGAATCGGTCGACAGCAACATCGTCGCCGGCACGCCCGCCTACATGGCGCCGGAGCAGTTCGAAGGGAAAGCGGCCACCGTGCAGAGCGATCTCTACGCCCTCGGCCTCGTCCTCTACGAGATCTTCACCGGCCGCCGCGCGCGAACCGGCAAGACCGTTCCCGACCTGCGGCGCGAGAGCACGACCGAGGTGACTACGCCGTCGAGCGTGGTACGGGACATCGAACCGGCGGTGGAACGCATCATCCTCCGCTGCCTGGATAGCGATCCGGCCATGCGTCCGCGCTCCGCACGGCAGGTCTTCGAAGCGCTTCCCGGCGGCGATCCGCTCGCCGCTGCGCTGGCCGCTGGCGAAACGCCATCACCGTGCCTCGTCGCAGCCGCCGGGATTGAAGGGACGCTTTCGCCCGCGGCGGCGTGGGCGTGGGTGGCGGCGATCGTCATCCTCCTCGCCTCGGTGGTCGCCATCTCCACGGAGTGGCGCATCATGTCGAAAGTCGCGTTCGACAAGTCTCCCGAGGTGCTGGAGCAGAACGCCATCGACGCGGGACGTGCTGTCGGCATCGAATCGGAGCGATACCGACTTCCCGGGTTCGAGCCTCAGAACCGGTATCTGGCGTGGATCACCGAGCACGATCGATCGCCTCAGCGATTCGACCATCTCAAGAGCGGCCCTCCCTCCGTCATTTTCCGGCTTCGCCAGAGTCCGGCACCGCTGACGCCAAATGCCGACACCACTTCCGCGACCAAAGACGATCCGCCGCTCGACGATCACATGGCCACGATCGAAGTCGACACCACCGGCAAACTCACGGGGCTGGCTGCGCCGCCGCGCGGCAAACCCGGCCAGCATGCCGACTGGACGCGACTCCTTCATCTCGCTGGTTTCGACGCCGCGTCGATGAAGTCGGTCGCGCCTCGCGCCACACCGCCCTTCTTCGCTGACGAGCGGGCCGCCTGGGATGGCGTCTGGCCCGATGACCGGTCGAGACCGGCCCATATCGAGGCCGCAGCGGCCGGCGGCATTCCTGTCTACCTTCGCATCAGCGGTCCGTGGGACGAAGACGCCGGAGCGGTGAATCGCCAGCCGTTCTCCACTCCCGCGCTGGCGATGTTTCTGACCATCCTCCTGACCGCGTTGTCGCTCCTCACGATTGTGTTGGCCTGGCGCAATCTCCGCGTACATCGCGGCGACCGCTCCGGCGCGATGCGCGTCGCCATCGCCGTTTTCTGCATCGAAACCTGCGGTGCGCTTCTCAGCGCCGATCACCGGGCCGCCTTCGGGCACGAAGTCCACATCCTTACAGTCACACTACGCGGCGCGTTCTTCTGGGCGGTGATGTTCTACTTCCTCTACATCGCCCTTGAGCCTTATGTTCGCCGTCGCTGGCCGGAACGCCTGATCGCGTGGACGCGGCTCCTGGCCGGCAACCCGCGCGACCCGCTCGTCGGCCGGGACATGCTCATCGGCATCGCCGCAGGACTGGCGCACGCCACGCTTGCTTCCCTTTCGAACTGGCTTCCCGCCCGCCTCGGCCTCACCCTTCCCATCGCGCCGCACGGCTCCAATCTCGATCTTCTTCTCGGAGTGCGGTACGCCATCTCCGGCATCGCCAGCGCCACCAGCGCCGGCATCATCACGGGCCTGATTCTGGTCATCATTCTGGTCGTGCTGTCGATCGTCCTGCGGCGGCGCAGCCTTGCCGTCATCGGGCTCTATCTCGTGCAACTCGGTGGCTTCTCCCTTGCCTCGGCCCGCAACCCCTACATCTTCGCCTCGGCGTTCATCATCATTGGCATCTGGACGGCCGTCATCGTCCGTGTCGGACTGATGGGCATCGTCACGGCACAAACGGTTTTCGCCATCGGTTTCTCCCGTCCCATCTCGGTCGACGTCCCCTCCTGGATGCTGCCAGCCGCGATCACCCCGGTAATTTTCATCATCCTCCTCACCGCATACGCCTTCCACACCGCCCTCGGCGGCCAACCAATGTGGAGCGCGAAAATCCTCGACGAATAACGGAGCGCGACGAATCGCGCCCCGTCCCCATAAAGAATCAGTGGATCGAAATCAGGTCCAGCGTCTGCACCAGGTTGTCGCTGGATCCGAACTCCTGCTGGCGGACCAGGACGCCGGTGGCGATGTCGTACCAGCCGTAGCTGTAGGCGACCGTACTCGACGCTCCCTGCGTGCTCTTGTACTTCACCGTCGTGAACGTGCCGGCGGCGGTGGTGAGGCTCTCGTTCACGGCCAGGATCACGCCGGTCGAAGCGGGACGCTGGGTCACGGTCGTCGGTCCCGGGATCGTGCCGGTGAGGACGACGGTCTGCGTCGTCGCCGGAATGGCGAACGTCGCGTTGGGGCAATAGCTCGAGAGCGGCGAGATCACCAGGCCCGGCGAATAGGTGATGTCGGTATTCGCCTGAATGTTGATGACCGAGTGCACCGTGGCCTTGCTGAGCATGTGCGTCACCGCGCGAAGATCGCCCTGCACCACGTAGTCGAAGGTCGAATCGATGTCCTCCGAGACGCCGCCGGCGATCGCCGCGTCGTGCAGTTCCGTCTTCGTGGCGCTGTCGGAGATGACCGTCTGCGTCGACTGATAGCTGCCGTCGCTGGTGCGGTAGCCGAGGACCAGACCGGCGCGCATGAAGGGAAGAGTCACGCAGTCGCCGCCGGCCGGCGGATTGTTCGAAGGCGCGGCCGTCGACAGCGCCGCCGGCACGTAGACCGGGTCGCCGGAGTTGTTGTCGACGATCGATGCGTAGGCGAGGTACGAGCTGTTGCCGCTGCCTGACACCGCCAGCGACGCCGTGGCCGTGCCGCCCGCGCCCATGAAGGCGAAGAGATTCACCTGGGTCATCATGTTGCCGTCGAGGTGGAACGGCTTGGTGGCCTGCACCGAACCGTCGGGCCGCTTGAGCGTCAGCGTCAGATCGATCGGCGTCGAGGTCATGTTGAAGAAACCGGTGTTCGTCCGGTAGCCGGAATCGCTCAACCCTGAAAAGAGCGCCGTCGACGTCGCGCTGAGGGCGTTGGCGACTGCCACCGCCGGAACATCCTGTCCGAACGTGCCCGCCGGCGACTGGTTGTAGGTACGCGACGTCACCAGCAGCGCGCTGCTGGCCTGAATCCGCAAGCCGCCGCTGCCGTCGGAGATGCCGAAGGTGCTCAGCAGCAGATCGTCGAGGGCCACGATCCGGTTGGCTCCGATCGAGACTACCTTCGTGACCGGCGCCGGATTGGCCGTATTGCCGGCGTAGTACGTCAGCACCACCGAAGCGTTGTCGTCCCCTTCGCCCGGCTGAAAAATGCGCACGTCCGATCGCCAGAGGGAGTTGGCCGCGCCGGCAAGGTGGGCGATGCCGGGGATGGCTAGCACCGTGGAGGCATCGCTCGGCTTCGCGGCCACGACGGCGATCGGATCGCCGGTGCGGTTGTCGATCACGGACGAGTAAGCAACAATCGGCACGGTCGCCGTCACCACCGCCCGCGCTACCGAGGTCGCGGCCGAATTCGTGGCCGCGAAGACGTCGTTCACCTGCGTCTGTCCGTAGGCCTGCACCGGAAAGGTTCCGGTACCGAGCTGGATGCCGCTGGCGTCGAAGAGCTTGATGGTCACCTGTCCTGCGGTGGCGGTCGTCCCGGCGAAGCCGACGTTCGTCCGGTAGTCGTTGTTCTTGGTGACGTAGATCAGATGGCCCTGCTGACCGGCGGCGAGTGCGTCGGTGACGGCTACGCCGGGGATGAACTGCCCGTAGGTCGAACCGCCCGACGCCTCGTTGTAGGTGCGACTGGTGATCACCAGCGACGATTCGGAGGAGCTGACGTAGAGCGCCGCGTTCCCACTTAACGAGAACTTCGCCGACAGGACATCGACCAGCGAAAGCTGCCCCTGCGCCGGCACGCTGACGGTCGCCGACTGGGATCGCGCCGTGTTGTCCGCCCCCGACGGCAGCAGATCGATGCGCGCGCTCGCCGCCGTCCCCGACGGATTGACGATGCGTAGATCGCTGCGCCAGTTGGTATTGGCCGCCCCCGGCGCATGCGCCGCCGCGGGAACGATCCAATCGCGAGCCATGAGCGGAGTAACGAAAAGCAGAACGAGAACGAAGACCAGTTTTCTGGACATGGAACACCTCTCTTTGGTCTAAGTCGCGCAAACGAGGTGCGTTCTCCCTCAACCTGGGAGCGCAGGCGTCCCGCCTGCCGTTGAGCAGGATGTTGCCCAAGTACGCGGGCGGGACGCCCATAGGCGCTAACTTAGACCTCCGCAGAGGATGATGGCGGCGATGCGCTGATTCTTTCGCTTGCGTGGTGGGTTCGAGAAGTGTCGGCGTCTGGCCGCTCTGCGACGACGAG